>VFQN01001561.1_pt1 | contig 37753 bp, 26 predicted proteins | sample 3512371 | NCBI WGS metagenome assembly VFQN01 (sample SAMN10412370, study PRJNA504923) | tailings metagenome | isolation source: Replicate 2 from Balatoc abandoned mine | place: Philippines: Itogon, Benguet | collected 2017-08-28
AGCGAGCCTTCGACGTCTTGGAGCGAGACCCCGTACTCGGAGAGCTTCACCGGGTCGACGAGTACCTGATATTGCTTCCGCCCACCGCCCATCGCGATCACTTGAGCGATTCCACTCGTTTTGAGCAGCCTGGGGCGGACCACCCAGTCGGCGAGCGTGCGAAGAGCGAGTTGTCGCTGCGAATCTGACTGAAAGATCACTTCGCGCGGCTGTCCGCCGATAGTTGCTCGCACCATCCGTGCTCCGTCGGATGATGCCGGCTGCCATGTCGGCACCGAAACTGAGACTGGCTCCCACGTCGAGAGGTCGCGGCGGTCCCCGGCTTTCCACGCAAACAGCGACGGATCGCTCCCGTCGGCACCGGCGACTCGCTCCGCATAGAACAAGGTGTCGGGGACCGATGCCAGCTCGCCACCCTTCGGCCCCGGTTGCCGCCGCATCCCAGCGATCATGAACTGCCCCATGATCGAACTAATCGGTGCCATCTGCGGGCGGACGCCTTCAGGCAAATCCCCGGCGACGGTGGTCAACCGCTCCTGCACCGTCTGCCGTGCGGTGCGGATGTCTACTTCCCAACCGAACTCGACGTACACCACCGAGAGTCCGAACCCGGACTGACTGCGCACGTCGCGCACGCCAGTCGCACCTAGCAAGGCCGACTCCAGCGGGTACGAGACGAGCGTCTCGACCTCTTCCGGCGCTAGACCGGGGCACTCGGTCATGACCACCACCCGCGGGCGGTCCAAGTCCGGGAACACGTCAATCGGCATCCGGGCGGCAAGGAACGCGCCGTAGCCGAGCGCGACGAGGCACACGACCACGATGAGCGGCCGGTGGCGGAGCGAGAACTTGATCGCGGCGTTTAGCACGGGGGCTCCAGTTAATCGTGGGAGTGGCCGGCGTGCGGGTCGCCCCCACCGCCAGCAGACTGGGCCTTCACCGCGCGGTTGATCGCCGCGGCCTGGTTACGAACGACGTACTCGATCTGCGAGACGCTGCCGTCGTTAGCGATCACCACATCCGAGCGGTCGGCGTAGAGCACACGGACCGGCTTGCGGATGAAGGTGTCGCCGGACTGGATGAACACAAACGCCTCGCCACCCTCCCGGGCCACGGCCCCAGCGGGGAGGACGAACGGAAGCATCTCGGTCTTCCCGTCCGGGGCCAGGGTGACGAGCTTCTCGACCGGCAGATACAGCCGCACCCGCTGGCCGGGCCGGTAGCGCCAGGCAAAGTGTGTCTTCCCCTCCCGCTCGAACGTGCGTGGCACGTTCTCAAGTGGCAGGTAGAACCCGAAGGTCCGGGTGGCGGCATCTACCTGGTTCGCGAGGTGGTGGATGGTGAGCGGCGGTTGCGCCGGCCACGCACCGGGCACCTCGTCCGCGAACTCGGCCTTCACCGGCGTCTTTCGTTCGGCTGCGGCGGCGAGCGCATCCGCCTCCGACCGGAACGCCCGTCCCTCGACGAACAGCCGCTGGTGGTTCGCGAGCAGGCACAGCGTCTGCCCGGCCGTCACCTGGTCGCCCAGGTTCACCTTCAACTCCTGCACCTCGAAGAGCGCCGGCGCAGCACTCCCCTCTCCCGGCGTCGGGCTCGGGGCCGCGGCCGGGATCGTCACTTCGGTGATGACCTCGCCCTTCTCGACTTTCGTCACCTGCATCGGGGTGAGGCCAAAGACTTGGAGCTGGCGACGGGAGCCATTTAGCTGCGTGACGAGACGGTCGACGACGCTCTGCTGCTTGAGGAGTTCCGCCTCGGCCGTCGTGCCCTTCTTCACCAGGTTCGAAACGCGGTCGCGTTCGAGCGTGGCGAACTCCAGCTCCTTCGACGTCTTCACCAAATCTGTTTGCGCGCTCTGGAGGAACTCGCTCGCGAGCTGGAGCGTGAAGAGTGACTCGCCGGCTTTGACCGTGCTCCCCGGGCGGGCGTTAATCGCCGTGACGACACCCGCAACCTTCGAGGTCACGCCCCGGTCGGTCTCACCAGGGCGGTCGACCACGACACCGGGGATGAGGACGGATCGCCAGTACTCCTGCGGCGTGAGCTGGTCCACGTCGAGGGCGAGGTTCTTCTGGGCCTGCTCGGAGAGGGTGACCCGGTCTCCACGGGCGCCGTGGTCGGCGTGCCCCTCGCCGCCCTCGGCGTGGCCTGCGTGCCCGTCGGCGGACTTGGCGGCCTTGGCCGGAAAGACGAAGGGTACCCAGCGGTCCTGGGTCAGGTAGGCCGCGTACCCGGCCGCGCCGAGCACGGCCAGCGTGACGAGCGGGGAGACGACCCTGCGGAGGCTCATGACGCCCTCGGGGAAGACCAGTCGGTGATCACACGTCAGACGGAACGAGACGACGGGTGCGCGCGGGTCATACCCCACGACACGTCGGCCGAAGAGTTGCGGCTAAATGCGGATGGAGAGCAGGGACAGGTAGATCGGGAGCGGTAACCGGGAGGTGCTGCGGTCAGGCGGCATCAGAAGCCGGCTGGCGGTGAACTTGTCGAGCGGGAGCAGCGTGACGCTGGTGCCATCCGCGGGGGAATCCACCGCCGTCGCAGCCCCTTCCGTCATGACCGGTCGGGGGCTCGCGGACGGACAGCCACGCTCGTGCTGGTCAGTGTCTTGAGGGCGGTGCGAATCCGAGAGGGAGTTACCGGACGTCCGCCCGCCTGCGTCAGCCTCTGCCGGCGCTTCTGACTGGTGCCGCTTGCAGCCGCACCCTTGGGCCGGCTCCGGTTGGGCGGGCAAGGAGACCGGGGCGGGAGAATCGCTCGCGGTCGCCGCGCACGTGCAGACGCGGACGGGCACCGGCCCCGCCACCGTCAGCACCGCGAGCAGCAACCGCACGAGCATCCACGCCTCCGTCGGACCGACGCATTATCCGCCCAGCCGCCCAGGGGTCAAGACTAACGCGGTTGTACCCCGTCCTTACGCTGGGGCTCGGGCTGGGGCAGTGGCAAGCGAGCCGGCCCCGCCCCAGGCCCCGGAACCGCCGGGGGCGGGCCGGGCCACCACTCCTCGAGCAGCAGGGCCGAGAGGTCGGCCGCCGCCCGCCAGGCCTCGCCCAGCGCCCGCACCGATTCGAGCCGGGCCTCGGCGACAACCCGCTGGGCCTGGATGACTCGGAGGTACTCGAACTGCCCGCCCTTGAACGCTTCGCGGGAGAGCCGGTACGTCTCCTCGGCCTTCGGGAGGATGTCGGTCCGATACTGCTCGGCGAGTTTCAGGGCCGCGGCATACGTGCGATGTGCTACGGCCACCCGCTCGGCGAGTTCGTTCTCGGTCTTTCCGACCTCCTGAATCGCCATCCCCAGCTCGGCCTTCGCCGCCCGGATGTTCCCCTGGTTCCGGTTCCACGTCGGGACCGGTGCCGAGAGACCGAAGGAGAAATCGTTCGACCGGTTCTCGTACTGCTTCACGTACCCGGCCGTCACCGTGACGTTCGGAATCGGCTCGACCTCGGCCCGTCGAATGGCCGCCTGCGCCCGCTCGACACCGACTCGGGCGGAGCGAACCTCCGGGTGTGTCGCGAGGACGAGTTCCAGCGTCCGGTCGGGGTCGTACGGTGGAAGCACGTCGAAGGGACCGTCTGCCGATCCGATCGGAAGTCGCGGGTCGCCCACGACCGCCGCGAGCCGCTTCCGCGCCCCCGGTAGTTCCCGCCGCGCGGCCTCCGCCTGCGAGCGGAACCGGGCGAGTTCGACTTCGAGCTGCACCAGGTCGAGCCGGGCGATCTGCTTGTTGTCGAGGAGCGTCTGCCCGGTCTTGGTCGCCTCCCCCGCGAGCCCGACGAGTTCGTCGAGTGCGGCGACACGCTTCTCCAGCGCGTAGAGATCATAGAACGCCCCGCGCACCGAGCCGATGAGCGCGTACCGCTCGCGCATGAGGCCGAGGACTGCCTGGTCTACCTCCCGGCCCGCCACCGCCTGAGACAGGCTAAGCTTTTTGGCGGTGACGATCTCTTGCGTCACCCGCGGGATGTTCAGGATGCCGCCCGGGCCGGTCCGGTCGCCGATCTCGTCCCAGTTCGCCCCGAGGGTCGGGTTCGGGTAGAGCCCGGCCTGTACTTGGCGCCCCTGGGCGGCATCGATCGCGAAGGTTGCCCGGCCGAGCCGCGGGTTCGCCCCGACGGCGAGCTGCACGAGGTCGTCCACCCGCACCGGCGGAGCCGCGGCGGCCGGTTGCGCCGCACCTTTCTCCATCTCCTTCACCGGTTCCTGGTGGGCCACCGGGAGAACTGGTGACGACGCTTGGCGCTGCGTCGGCGGCGTCGCGTACGGGCGCACCACAGCAGGGTCGTAAGCCGGCGGTCCTGCCGCACAGCCGATCGTGCCGGCGAGGCAGAGGCCGCTCGCGAGGCGGCTAAACGGGAATACGCGACGAGCCCACTCGGATCTCAGCATGGTCCTTCTCCGCCGCCCTGCCGGGCGCGCCGATGGGGGGGGTGAGTGATCCGTCAACGACCTGCATCGGCGTGGGAATTCAGCAGCGAAAGGCGTGGCAGAAGCGGAGGTGCTGACAAGTTGCGGGTGGAGGTGCAGTCAATCGCAGGCACGCAACGTACCCAGCGGTCGACTGAGAAAGCGTGAAGCTCGCGGCCCCGATTAGGGCGGGTTGGTCAGGACCGGACTGCGACTCCCCTTGTTCCACTCCCGCAGGCGGCGCCGTGAGATCAATTCCGGGGCCGTGGGGGCATGGTGTGCGAGGGGGTTCGTGATGGTCGTGGTGGGACGGGGCTGCGGGGGTTTGCTGCGGGGACTCCGCCTCTTGGTGGGCGCGGCACCGGCATCCACACAGCGACGAGTCATCCCCGTCCGGTGTGACGATCGTATCGGCGCAAGCTGCACGAATCTGCGGCACCAGCAGACACGGGCAACGCCACGGCCCGCCGGTCGTGACCGACAGCACCGCGGCGATGATCGTGGCAAGCGCCCGCATGACCCGGCTTCTCGGATGGACCGCGGCGACCGACCCTCTTGCGTCCCCTACTTCATCGGCGCCGCACCGGCCGGAATAGAAGGAAAAGTGCGATCGGCCTGCGAGACCGGTCCAAGCCACCCCCGATTGGCTTGAATTCTCGGCATCGCGGAGGTACGGTTACTGTCGTGATGCGACCCGTGCTGTCACTGGTGCTCTCACTGCTGATGCTGGCGCCGGGAGGCGTCTGCACCTGCGAGGGTGGGCCGCGTGCCTGTCCGGATCACCCCGTCTCGGCCGGCGACGGGCACTCGGGTGCCCCCGGCGACGCGCATGAAGAGGGTTGCTGCAAGGTTGCAACTGCGACCGGTACGAGCCTCTCCGCGGTCGATCACCATTGCCCCCCTCCTCTCCCCCACGACCCGTCCTGCCTGACTGCGGCCGCGGTGACACCCGCCGAGCCGACACCCGCGAACGACGGCGATCTCCCGGCCTGTCCGGTGCTGGTGTCGCACCTCCTTCCTTGGTGGCCGGAACGCTCTTCCCTTCCCCGACCGCGAGCGGAGCAAACGCCAGCTCCGTCTCCCCCGCTCTTTGTCCGCCACTGCGCCTTCCTCATTTAGCCGGTTGGCACCTCCCTCCGCGGCTGTTCGCACCGATTGTGCGAGCTTGCGGCATACCCACCCTGGTCCGTCTCGCGACTGTCCACGCGCCCTGACCGCATCGGGAGGCCACCCCGTCCTCCTGGTCCGGTTCACGCATCCCCACGGGGCCGGAGTACGTCATGCGATTTGCCACACCATCCGCTCTCGCGACCGTCATCCTCGCGCTCCTCGCCGGGGCCGCCTCCGCGCAGCCCGGCGGGCACCGGTTCGACGCGTCGTTCAACCTGGCCGACCGGAACAAGGACGGGTTCCTCGACGCCGCCGAGCTCGCCCGAGCTTTCCGCGGCCCGACCGCAAAGGTGATCGACGACAAGGTGGGGGCGAGGGAAACCCACCCCGACCACGCCTTCCTGGACGCCTGGGACGCGAACAAGGACGGGAAGATCAGCCTGGCCGAGTTCGAGCGGTATGAGTCCGCGGCCCTGGCAAGCGCCCGCACCGCCGCGAACCGCGGACGGACCTACACCCGGGGCGGGCGGGCCGGCTACCGGGCTCCGCTCCGTCATCGCGGGGTCACCGGCCGGGCCTACGGGACCAACCCCTACTCGGCGGCGCTCCGCTACCAACAACGCGCTTACCAGCGGCAGCGCTCGGCCTACTCGAACTCTCGCCGCTACGGGGCTTACACCCCGAGCGTCCGCGGGGGCTACCGCGGTGCGCTCACCCACCGCACGCACCGCGGCCGGCGGTGAGCGTTCGCCGCACCGCCGCAGCGACACGACACCCACACCGGGCGGGCCGCCCTCGGTGGCCCGCCCGCTCACCACCCAACCCCGAGACACCATGACCCGGACCGCGTGTGCGTTACTTCTCCTCACCCTCGGCCTCGCCGCCGCTGCCCCGCAGGCGTCCGGGGCCGACGAAGCCGACATCAAAGCGCTCCTGGCGAACCTCCGGAATCCGGACGCCGCCGACCGGCGGAAGGCGGCCGAGGCCATCAGCGACCTGTGCAAGACCGGAGACGGCGACTTCGCCGCGGCCGTCCCGGCGCTCGTCGAAGCACTGAAGGACCGGGACGCGATTGTCCGCGGCGAGATCGCCGAGGCACTCGGATTCATCGGTCCTGACGCGAAGTCGGCCATCCCTGCCGTCCGCACACTCCTCCGCGACCCGATCCCGGAGGTGCGTGCGAAAGCGGCCTTCGCGCTGGGCGGGTTCGGCGACACTGCCAAGGCGGCCGTGCCGGATCTCATTGCCCTGTTCAAGGACCGGGACGAGCAGGTGCGGGCGTCGGCCGCGGCCGGGGTCGGGGAAGTCGGACCGGCGGCCAAAGGGGCTATCCCCGGCCTCGTCGGACTCCTCAAGGACTCCGACCCCGAGGTGCGGTTGAACGCCGCGGCAACGCTCGGCGTCTTCGGTGCCGACGCGAAGTCGGCCGACCGCGCACTCGCTCCGCTCCTCAAAGACCGTGACGAGGGGGTCCGCGGGCAGGTCGCGGAAACCCTCGGCAAGCTCGGGGCCGACCCCAAGCTCGCGGTCCCCGCCCTCACCGCCGCTCTCGCCGACAAGCACCCCGGCGTTCGCGGGGACGTGGCCCACGCGCTCGCCACGTTCAAGGACAAAGCCAAGTCCGCCGTGCCCGCCTTGACCAAGATGCTGAAAGACGCCGACCACGGGGTGCGGGTCCACGCGGCCGAAGCGGTTTACGAGATCGACGGCAACATCAAACTGGTTCTCCCCGTCCTCATCGAAGGGTTGAAGCACGAAGACCCCTTCGTCCGGGGAGACGCCGCCCACACGCTCGGCGAGATCGGCCCGCCGGCGAAGGACGCCCTCCCCGCCCTCCGCGCGGCGCTTCGGGACGAGAACCCGGGGATCCGAGTCCACGCCGCGGAAGCGCTGGTGAAAGTCGACCGGGCGGCGGTGAAGGACGCTCTCCCGGTTCTGGTGGAAGGGCTGAAGAGCACCGACAAGATGCTCCGGGCCGAGGCCGCGGAAGCTCTCGGCGGGATCGGGCCGGACGCCCGGGACGCGATCCCAGCCTTGACGCCCCTCGCGAAGGACCGGAACAAGGACGTGCGGCGGAGTGCGAGCGAGGCCCTTCGGCGGATCGAGGGAAAAGCCGGCCGGTGAAGTGCGTGTCGGAACGCCAGACCCGAGGCGGACCTCTGGTACCGCCTCGGGGTTATCCGAGTCAGGTCGGGAATTTGAATCGGTCTTCCGATGGTGATCTTCGCCCGAACGCCGCAGTTGTGCATAATGGGAGGAATTCGACCGATCGGCCGAGAGGAGCACGCAGTCGCCCATGCGGATCACCAGCCTGACGATCTCAAACTTCCGCTGTTTCGGAGAAGCGCCGACACGCATCGGCCTGGACGCGATGACCACCTTCGTCGGTGGGAATGCGTGCGGGAAGACCGCCGCGCTCGGTGCGCTCGCGCGGCTGTTCGGCGTCACCCCCGGTGACCGCGGGATTCGGCGAAGCGACTTTCACTTGCCCCCCGACAGGGATCCCAACACCGTCTCGGAAATGACGCTCTTCATCGAAGCGCGGATCGATTTCCCCGAACTCGACGGTGACACCGCGGCCGATTCGGTTCCCACGTTCTTCCGGCAGATGAAGGTCGACGTGCCAGACGGGCCTCTCCACTGCCGCGTCCGGCTCGACGCGAAGTGGACGAGGACAACACTCCCCGAGGGAGAAGTCGAAGAGACTCTTTCGTGGGTGAACACCGCGTCAGAAGCGGTAGTAGAAGAGGACAAGATCAAAATCACCGGAGACCAGCGGTCGCGGATTCACGTGCTCTACGTGCCCGCGACGAGGGATCCGCTCCGCCAACTCCGGCAGGCCGCCGGCACACTCCTTCACCGTCTGCTCAGCGCCATTCGATGGTCTGATGAGTTGCGGGAGCAGGTCGAGACCGCCTCGCGCGAATCGAATGCCGCCTTCCGCGAAGAGGCCGGCGTCGCGGTCATCGAGAAGATGATCAACAAGAACTGGGCGGCGCTCCACGACTTCGCCATCTTGAGGAACGTCCACTTTCGCCCGCTCAACCCGCAATTCGAGGACTTGCTCCGGCAGGTCGAGATGGTCTTCAGCCCCGGGGAGGGAGACGCCGAGCAGCCCGCCGACCGGCTCAGCGACGGGCTGCGCTCGCTCTTCTACCTGACGCTCATCACGGCCGTCTTCCACACCGAGGACCAGGCGGTGAGCGACTCGGCAGAGGACTCGCCGCTCCGCGGGGCGGAGCTCGACGTGCCCTCGCTCACCGTGCTCGCCATCGAAGAGCCGGAGAACCACCTCGCGCCGCACTACCTGGGCCGCATCCTGGCACTGCTCGAAGACATCGCCGGCTCGCCCCGCGCCCAGGTGCTTCTGACCAGCCATTCGCCAGCGATTCTTAAGCGCATCAACCCGACCACGGTGCGGCACCTGCGACTGAACCTGAAGACACATCAGACGATCGTGAAGGCCATCACCCTTCCCGCTGAAGCCGATGCGGCCCACAAGTACGTGCGGGAGGCCGTGCGCGCCTACCCCGAGCTGTACTTCTCCCGGCTCGTCATTCTTTGCGAGGGCGCGAGTGAGGAGATTGTCCTGCCGCGTCTCTGCGAGCAGGCGACCGTTCCGGTCGACCCGAGTCTCATCTCCGTCGTCCCGCTCGGGGGCCGGCACGTGAATCACTTCTGGCGGCTACTGAACGATCTCTCCATTCCGCATGTCACGTTGGTCGACCTCGACCGAGAACGGGAGTCGGGCGGCTGGGCACGGATTCATTACCTGATTGATCAACTGGAAAAAGTTGGGCGCAATCGCAAGGAGTTGCGCAGCGCTACTCGTAACGGCAAGTCCGTCGTGCTCAGCGACGCGGACTTCGAAGGGATGAAAGCCTGGGAAATGGACGGGGCCAACATGGATGGATGGGCGACCTGGCTTGAACAGTTCAACGTCTTCATGTCATCGCCACTCGACTTGGACTTTGCAATGCTACGCGCCTTCCCCAGCGAGTACCAAACCGCCAAGACCGGGACAGGCCCACGATTACCCGACAAGGCGAAAGATCCTACGGGATACGAGAAGCGGCTCCGCTCTGCGGTCGAGGCCGTGCTGAAAAGTGAGTCCGCACAGGGGACGTCGTATACGGCAGACGAGAAGCACGACTTCATCTGGTATCAGCACCTATTCCTGGGACGGGGGAAGCCATCGACGCACATCCTCGCAATGAACGCGATCTCCCCCGAGAAACTCGAAGAGCGAGCGCCGGAACGGCTCACGCGGCTCGTGACGCGAGTTCGTGAGTTGCTCAAGTAAGGAGGTCTGCGAATGAGGAGGCTCTTGACTGTCGCTGACTGGAAGCCGGTCGGAGTACACGGGCTTGAGCCGAACGCTGACCGGGCGGTGCGGGAGAACACAAACGGCCTTGTCGTGGCTGGTCCTGGAGCAGGGAAGACGGAACTCCTTGCCCAGAGAGCGTGCTTCCTCCTCCAGACGGGACGCTGCCGTTCGCCCCGGCAAATCCTCGCCATCAGCTTCAAGAAGGATGCGGCTGCGAACCTCCGCGCCCGGGTGGAGAAGCGGTGCGGGACAGAACTCGCCGCGCGCTTCCACTCCCTCACGTTCGACGCGTTCGCAAAGGGGCTCATCGACCGGTTCGGTCAAGCCCTCCCGGACGGGTATCGCCCGACCCCCGACTACCAGATCAACTTCGACATCCAGAAGCGCATGCGCGACTGGCTCGACCAGTTGGTCGGGAGCACGACCGGCCTCACGATGGACGAAGTCTCCGGAATCAGCGACAGCGCCTTCTACAAGCGCGAATTCCTCGGACGAGCACTCCCCATCCCAACGGCCTCACCCCGGTCAGTCTCGGACCGCGCGGCGGCGGCGATGTGGCAGAAGTTTCTCACAGGCCGAGAACGCTCCCAGCTCGACTTCGGGATGATCAGCCGGCTCGCCGAACTGCTCCTCCGCAGCAACCCGCGCCTCATGAAAGCACTCCGACAGACCTACTCCCACGTCTTCCTCGACGAGTTCCAGGACACCACGGCTATCCAGTACGCGCTGACGCGGAGCATGTTCCGAAACACCCCGGCAGTCGTGACTGCGGTCGGCGACTCGAAGCAGCGCATCATGACCTGGGCCGGAGCGGTCGAGAACATCTTCGAGCGGTTTACGGGAGACTTCGGGGCGACGCGGCACGACCTCGTCATGAACTACCGCTCGGCCCCGAGGCTCGTCCAAATCCAGCAGACTCTCATTGCCGCCATCGAGCCCGGGACACCACCGCCCACCCCGGCCGACGACGGAACCTCTGGCGAAGGCGACTGCCGTGTGCTGCTCTACCCCGATCACGCGCGGGAGGCCGCACACCTGGCAGAACTCGCCGCAGGGTGGGTTCTGGTGGACAAGCTCCATCCACGCGACATCTGCGTGCTGACTCGCAACAAGCCGGACGAATACACCGGCTTCCTCACCAAGGAGTTGGCGGCTCGCGGCATCCGGGCTCGCGTCGAAACCGAGCTCCAAGACCTCCTCGTCGAGCCGTTGGTTGAGGTGTCACTCGACGTCCTCTCCCTCGCCGTCCGGGAGAGCGACCGGAACGCTTGGACCTCGCTCATGAGCCTCCTGCAACAACTCCGCGGGCTCGACGAATCAGACCCACGGCTGCGGCGGGTGGAGAGCGAGCTGAGTGGTTACTGCCGCGCCATCCGCGACGCAATCGGAGCAGATGAGAGCACCGTGGAGGTGCTGGTCGACCAGCTGGCCAGGTTCTTCGAGTTTCTCGGGCTCGACGCTTTCCGGCGCCTCCACCCGCAGTACCTCCAGGACGACTTCATCAGGGATCTGTTCGTGAAGTTCACGGCCGCACTCTGGAAGTGCTACGCGGAGTGTCACAGCTGGCCCCAGGCGATTACCAACTTCGTGGGAAAGGACGCGCTCCCGATCATCACCGTCCACAAGAGTAAAGGCCTCGAATACCATTCGGTCGTCTTCATGGGGCTCGAAGACTCAGCCTTGTGGAACTTCGCCAACCAGTCTGACGAGGAGCGACGGGCGTTCTTCGTCGCCTTCTCCCGCGCGAGGAAGCGGGTGCTTTTCACCTACTGCGCGAAGCGGGAGAGGCAGCAGCGATCGGGCGGGCGGGCCGTTGCGATGCAGTCGCGGAAGAACATCGGTGCCCTCTACGATCTGCTCGCCGAGGCCGGCGTCGAAGAGGAAGTCGTGCCGTAAGCGAGGACCGTTGCTGACGGGAAAGGCTGGTGATAGCTGTCAACCGCTCAGTACGAGTAGTACACCTGGAGCGTCAACAATCGAAAGGGAGGGGCAGAGTGAGCAACCCAGACGAGATGGCGGAAATCGCAAAGCTCATTCAGGTGATGCAGGCGAAGCAGCACCCGTATGTGGCGCAGCTCGGGGCTCTGATGAGGGCCGTCGGGGACGCAGGAAGCCTGGTGGAAGAGATCGGTGCCCGGTGGACACAAGACTTTCTCGTCACGGCCAAGGCGCCAGACAAGGCTAACCCGGCGGGGCAAGACTACGACAGCTACGCGTCGCCGTTGATCGTCGTCGCCGAGATGCTCCGCCAGCAGACCGGCTTCAAGGGTTTGGCACACCGCATCTACTCCGTCGCGGTACGCCTGGCTGACAAGCACTGCACCGACACGGGTGCAGACCTCCACCGTGGCGCCCTCTACGCCGACCTGGCGATCACCTACTTCGACCAAAGCCAGTTCGAGCTCGGGCTCTCGTGGTTGCTCGCGGCAGCGAACGAAGACGTGCGGTTCAATCGCGTTCCGACCATCTACGACAGCTACGCACTGAGCGACGATGGCATCTTCGGCCAGTGGGTGAAGATGCAGCTACTCCCCTCGATACCCAGCGCCGTTCTCGATTTCGTCAACGCTCAGCTCGGAACCACATACGGATTTCCCGATGTAATGCGTTTCCTCCGGGCACTCGCAGGCCAAGGGGACTTAAATCTCTTGGCCGGGATCGTGAACTTTACCCGTTTCGACGGGAGGACCGACTACGTCGCACAATCCGTCCGCTTCACTTGCCTCCGCGACCTGGCAACCCTCACTGAGGTGTTTCTCAAACGTGTCGGTTCAAGACACCCGGATGTCGCTGTCCGGAACAAGTTCGCCGACGGTCCAATGCTCGGCGTCGTCGTCCACCACATGCACTACCACCACGGCGCACGGAACGCCGACCTCGCAAAGCGTCTGATCCGGAGCGAGGGGCTGTTCTGGAACGCCGTTCGAAAAGAGAACGACCTCATCACCGGAATCGACGCCGGCTTCGATTCAGTGAAGGATTTCGCCTCCGTTTCGATCGCCGATGTCCGCACCTACCTCGACACGACCTCGCTTGTTGCGGCAGCTCCGATCGCCGACGCTCTCGCCAAGCGGTTCCTTCTTGCCTACAGGCTTCGGAACGAAACTTCTCACTCGTTCCACCCGTCCGATGCGGGCATGGTCGCCCACGCCGCGGAGTTCCGCACGTGGCTACTCCAGACGCTCTTCTACTCGTTCTTCTTTTTCCGAGATACCGGGCAAGCTACTTTCTGACCCGAGACTTCGTCGTCACACTCGCTTGCCTTCTCCTACCGGGCAATCCTCGCGGCTGAGCAGAATGCCGCTGGCAATCGCCCACGACCACGCGCCGAGGCTCAGGACGAGCGTGCAGCTATCGGGAATCGGTTCGGTCTTCGCGGCACCGACCTGTCGCGAGACGATCAAGGCCTTCGGCGCAGTCCCTTCGAGGGAGAACCAGTTGATCCCCGTCGAAGAGCACAGACGAGTTGACCCAGTCCCAAAAGGAAATTCCCTGCTCCCGACGGACGGCCGCGTAGTCGCGGATTGCACGATCGAGCGTCGGGTGGCCTTGGAGGTAGGCTTTCAGATCTCGCTCCGGTTGGAAGAAGCCGTACTTGAGGGTCAGCTGTTCGGCCGCCTCCGTAGGCGATCTGCCGGCTTGTTCGAGCAGCCAGATCGCGGACGCCACGCCCGCCCGGTGAGTACCGCTTGAGCAGTGAACCAGAATCGGTCCTTCTGCCTCGCGGTAAGTCGCCATCAGCGCGAGCAAACTCCCCCGCTGATCCATTCTCGAACTTGAAAACGGGATGTGGCGGTAAGCCGCCCCGGCCTGCCGTGCGGCGGCTGCTTCGGTAAGACCAGTCTCGTCCGGAGTGTCTGCGTTCAGTCGGAGATCGATGACCGTTCTGATCCCGTACTTATGAATCGTGTCGATGAGCTCGTCCCGAGGCATCTGCGCCGAGCGGTACAGTCGGCCAGGAACGACAGCGTGAAAGTTGTTCCGGAAGACGGCGTTTGCCGCGTAGCTCGTGAAGTACGTTGACTCCGTTCCCATCTGGAAGCCAACTGCACCGAGCAGCAGAACTACCGGAACCAGCCACAGTCGCCGGTTTCGAGAGCCCCTCCGCTTCTTCGCGACGACCGGTTGGAAAACGACTCCCAGGACGGGCGGCGCGAAGTCCCGCTCGTTACTCCCAAACGACGGGTCGCTCCGATTCGTGCCGGCCCACTCTTCCACCCCATTCAGCAAAGCGTTTCCCTGAATGTCTTTGAACCCGTTCTCTTTCACTGCGATTCGGGCTCCAGCCTCTTCCGGATCTCCCCATCGCTTACCGATTCGCTCACTGCGAACGGAGGGCATAGCGAGAAAGCCGGCACGAACATGATGACTGTGCCGGGTGGCGGCACTTCGTGGAGAACCGCTTCGAACCGTGGGTGCGAGTGGCTCGTGCGGCGGTGGTTCACGAACCGAAGCGGTACTCGCACTTCGGACTTTTGCTTTCCGTCCAGAGTTCGGAGCCGGACCTCCATTTCACCCTCGGCCGGGCTGGTAAGACGCACCCCTCGGATGAAACCGTCGAGTCGCAACTTCCCTTCCCGTACGACTGCTGTAGCCGCCACCTCGCAGCCAAGGACGCCGGCCGTCTCCATGCGATACACACCGGCCGAGAAGAGGTCGCGGCCGAAGAGGGCGCAGCCAGCGAGCGAGAGAACCGCCGCGTAGAGCAGCGCCTTGAATGCTCCAGCAGTCCCCTTCTTCATGCGGATACCTCCTCGCTCGGTGTCGCTTGCTTGTCCTTCATGATGAGGCGGTAGAGCGCGGGCAGCACGAAGAGCGTGAGCGCGGTCGAGGTCACGATGCCGCCGATGACGACGATCGCAAGCGGTCGCTGAACTTCAGCGCCAGTACCGCTCGCGAGTGCCATCGGCACGAACCCGAGTGCGGCGACGACCGCCGTCATCATCACCGGGCGGAGCCGGGTGAGCGAGCCGTTCACGATCGCTTGATCCCGACGCACACCTTGGGCAACCAGGACGTTGATGAACGAGACCATGACGAGCCCGTTCAGAACCGCGACGCCCGAGAGTGCGATAAAGCCGACTGCGGCCGAGATCGAAAACGGCAGCCCGCACGCCCAGAGCGATACGATGCCGCCAGAGAGCGCGAGCGGAACGGCGCTAAAGACCATGAGCGACTGGCGGACTGAACCGAACGTCCCGAACAGGAGCAGGAAGATGAGGAAGAAGCACACCGGAACCACCACGGTGAGCCGCTTCTTTGCAGCGGTCAGGTTCTCGAACTGCCCGCCCCACGTCATCCAGTACCCGGCGGGGAGTTTCACCTTCGCGTCGAGCGCCGCCTGGGCCTCCTCCACAAAGCTTCCGAGGTCGCGCCCGCGAACGTTTGCCTGAATCACAATGCGCCGCTTGCCGTTCTCCCGGCTGATCTGATTCGGCCCGTCAACGAGAGAGAGTTCGGCGACCGATTCGAGCGGGACGAACCCAGGCGCATGGTCGTCGAGCGCGAGATCTCCGTCCTCTTCGCTAGGGTCTGGCGTCGGTAGCGGGACCGGAAGCCGCTTCAGTTGGGCGAGGTCCGTCCGCACGCTCTCCGGCAATCGGACGAGAAGGTTGAACCGACGGTCCCCCTCAAAAACGAAGCCTGCCTCGCGCCCGCCGATGGCCGTGGCGACGACGTCTTGCACGTTCTTGACGTCGAGGCCGAGCCGGGACGCCTCCTGCCGCTTGACTGAGATGTCGAGCATCGGAAGTCCGGTTACTTGTTCAATCCGCACATCGTTTGCCCCCGCGACGTTCCGCAGGAGAGTAAAAATCTCCTGCGCGACCGGGAGCATTTTTTCGTAGTCGTCCCCGAAGAGCTTAATGGCGACGTCGCTGCGGACACCAGCGATGAGTTCGTTGAACCGCATCTGGATGGGTTGGGTAAACTCGTAGTTGTTCCCCGGTAGCTTTTCCACCTCGGATTGAATCCGCCGGACAATCTCCGACTTGTCCAGATCCGGGTTCGGCCATTCGCCCTTGGGCTTCAGGATGATGAACGTGTCGGAGACGTTCGGCGGCATCGGGTCGGCCGCGAGCTCCGCGGTCCCCGTCTTCGAGAAGGCGAATGCGACCTCCGGAACCTTGCTCACCGTCTGCTCGACGGCGAACTGCATGTCTTGCGACTGCGTCAGGCCGGTACGGGGCATTCGGAGCGCGTGCATCGCGATGTCTTTCTCGTCGAGCGTCGGGACAAACTCCTGTCCGAGTGTGCGGAAGAGCAACAGCGAGCCGAGGAACACCAAGGCCGCTGTTCCCACCACTACCCATGGCCCGCGGAGAGCAAATCGGAGTGCCGGCTCGTACCCCCGCTTCAGTACCCGGATGAAGAAGTTCTCCTTCTCCGTGATTCTGCCGGAGAGGCCGAGCGCGACCATCGCCGGGATGAACGTAAGCGAGAGTACGAACGCCCCACAGAGTGCGAAGATGACCGTGATCGCCATCGGCTGGAACATCTTCCCCTCGACCCCGGTAAGGAACAGGATCGGGATGTAGACGGTGATGATGATTGCTTCCCCGAAGGCCGTCGCCCCGCGCACCTCGCGGCTCGCCTCGTAGACCGTGTCGAGTCGCTCGGCGAGCGTGAGGGTCCGCCCGAGCTCGTGCTGTCGCTCTGCGAGGCGGCGGACGCAGTTCTCGACGATGATTACGGCCCCGTCGACGATGAGCCCGAAGTCGATGGCGCCCAGGCTCATCAGATTCCCGCTCACCCTGCCTTGCACCATCCCGATGGCCGTGAGGAACATCGAAAGAGGAATCGCGAGCGCGGTGATGAGTGCCGCCCGGATGTTTCCGAGCAGGGCGAAGAGGACGACGATCACGAGGATCGCCCCCTCGCTCAGGTTCTTCTCGACCGTCTTGATGGTGGCGTCGACCAGGGCGAGTTTCTCGTCCACCGCCTTCGCGACCGTGCGGCTGTTCTCGCCGATGAGCATCAACGCGGTGCCGACGACAACCTCCTCACCGTTCTCGCTCGCCGATCCGGTGCGAAGCTCGGAGCCGAGGACCACGTCGCCCACGTCTTTTACTCGTACTGGAACGCCTTTCCGTTCCTGGACCACGACGCTCCCGATCTCGTCTTCGTTCCGGAGAAGCCCGGAGGAGCGAACGACGTAGGACTCGCCCCGTTGCTCGATGTACCCCGCGCCGCTGCTCTGACTGTTTCGCTCCAGCGCCGTGAGGATGTCGTCAAGCGACACGCCAAACGCGATAAGCTTGGCCGGGTCGGGCTCGACGACGTAGTGCTTGAGGTATCCGCCGATGGCATCCACCCCGGCGACCCCTGTCACCGTCTTTAGTTGCGGGCGGATGACCCAGTCCTGAAGCTCGCGCAGGTACGCAGCCTTTTCGAGCGGGGACCGAAGCGTCCTTCCCTCGGGCGTGCGGTAGGATCCATCCGATTGCGGCCCCACTTCCGGGGCGACCGTACGCGGGTCCGTCTCGGCGTACTCAACCACCCACATGTAAATCTCGCCGAGCCCCGTCGAGATCGGCCCCATCTTCGGATCCGCCCCGGGCGGGATCGCGGCCCGGGCCTCGCTGAGCCGCTCGTTCACTTGCTGCCGCGCGAAGTAGATGTCCACGGCGTCGTCGAACACCGCCGTTACCTGCGAGAAGCCATTCCGCGACAGCGACCGTGTGTAAGACAGCCCAGGGATGCCAGCGAGGGCGGTCTCGACCGGGAACGTGATCTGTTTTTCGACCTCGGGCGGCGAGAACGCAGGGAACACGGTGTTAATCTGCACCTGGTTATTCGTGATGTCCGGCACCGCGTCGATGGGCAACCGGAGCAGGGACTCGACGCCGACAAGCGCGGCACCGACCGTGAGCAGGATGACTAGGAGGCGGTGATGGATGGAGAAGTGAAGGACCCTTTCAAGCATATTTTCTTCGCCTCGCTCAGTGTGCGTGTTCTGCTTCGCCCTTCTCCATCTCGGCCTGAAGGATGAAGGTGTTTCCCGCCGCGTACCGCTCGCCGGCTTTCAACCCGGAGAGAATCTCGGTGTTGTCCTTGTCTTTTCGGCCAGTGAACACGGCTCGCGCCTCGAAGTGCCCGGGCTCTTCCTCAATGAAGATTGCTGGCTTGCCCTCGTTCGTACGAAGTGCGGAATTCTCGACCGCGACCGCGGCATTTTTCTCCTCAAGTACGACATCTCCCGTCACAAACATCCCCGCCTGGTAGGCGCCCGCGGGATTCGCAAGAACGGCGCGGACAAACCGAGACTGCGTGTCCGTGTCCGTGACCGGGGAGAGGAAGGTAATCGTCGACTCGACCGCGGCTTGGCCTTGTATCCGGACGAGCACCCGTTGGCCGAGCCGCACGTTGCTGTGGTCGGCCGGGAAAACGAAGAAGTCGGCGAACAGCTCGCTGTAGTCCGCTATGTCGAACAGGCTCGACGTATCGCTCACCGACTCTCCGATCATCGCGTGGCGACGGACGATAATGCCGGGGATTTGCGACTTCACCTCAAACGGCTGGAGGGTCTGGTTGTTCTCCACAACCACGACCGTCTCCCCGCGAGCCACTGGATCGCCGAGACGCTTTCTCACCTCCCGGATGACGCCGGGGTAGCGCGAGGTGACGTGGGCCACGCGGTCTTCGTGCGGAACAAGCTTCCCGGTCAGCGTGAGCGTGACGTTAAGTTTCGCCGGAGCTGCGGTGGCAACACGGACCCCGAACTCCTTCATCACTTCTTGGGAGAGCTTCAGGGTTCCTTCTTCATCGCCGTGTCCCTTCTCTTCGCCGCTGTGCTCCTTCTCGGCTCCGTGCGACTTCGCGTCGCCGTGGTCGTGGCCCTCATCGCCTTCGTCATGACCATGAGCGTCCTTGGCCGAAGCGCATTCTTTCGTGCCGCACGACGAGTCAGGCTCAGCCGCAGCTATGATGCTCAGCAGCTGCAATTGGGTTGCGAGGAGCGCGAGGCAGCCTGCCGCAAGCCATGCTCGAATCGTTATCCGTTTCATTATTTTCTCCTGTATGAGTTCAGTGGTGTTCCGAGCAACCGCTCGACTTCGGCGACAAGGCGGTGGTACTTCGCGCCGGCCAGCAAGTGCTCCCGACGGACCTCGACGAGAGTCCGCTGGGTGTCGAGGAGATCGAGTTGCGTGTAAATGCCCTGGGCGAAACCGCCCTTTGCAATTTCCATCGCCTCTTCCGCGCGCGGAACGATCTCCTTCGCCATCCCCTCCGTTACATCCTTCGCCTGGACAATCTCCTGGTAGAGCGCGAAGACCGCGGCCTGAAGGCGGACGTCCACGGAGGCGGTCTCGGCCTTCGACTTCTCAACCTGCGCGTCGGATGCGGCGATGTCGCCTTGCGCGCGGTCGAAAATCTTCAAAGGGAAGCTCACTCCAGCAACCACAGCTTGGTCGTCCCAGTTCCGCCCCATTCGCCACGCACCTGAGACGGTCAAGTCCGAAACCCGCCGCGAACGGGCGAGTGCCGCTTCTGCCGCGCGTACCTTCTCCTCGGCAGTCGCCACCCGACGCTCCGGAGCAGACTCTGCCTGGGCGAGCAGCTGATCGAGGGACGGCAGAGGGTGAGTGGTGAACAGGTCACCCGCCGCCGATCGCACGCCCGGCCCCCGACTTCCCCAGTTCGCTGCGAGCTTCTGTTTGGCCGCTTGAAGTGAACGCACCGCCTCAGTGAGCACGTTCTTTGAGCGAGCCGAAATGATCCGGGCACGCTTCCCCTCAAGCGGAGAGCCAATGCTTGCTTTGGTCCGCGTGTCGACCGCCTTCACCAACTCCTCGGCCTGTGCGACGGCGAGCTTCGCGATGCGGACATCCTCCTGAGCCGCGACGACATCGATGAAGTCGATCGTTGCCGCGCCGAGCACCTCGACACGGGTTGACTCGTACTCCACCCGTGTCCGGTCCAGGGTGGCGGAAGCGGCCTCCCTCCGGAACTCCCGCTTGTCACCGAGCTCGACCAGTTGACTCAGTTGCAGCGTGTTCTGGTACTGGACCTGATTCCCGAACGCCCCGGACCCGACGAAGTTCTCGGGGTTGATCGACAGCTCCGGGTTTGGGCGGAGACCGGCTTGGAGCACCTTCGCGTCACTCGACCGCACCTCCCAGGAGTACGCCCGGAGACGCGGGCTGCTCTTTAACGTCGCCGCGAGAACGTCGCGGAGCGTCACCTCGCCCGTGACGTCGGGCGGCGGTGCAGGCTCCTCGTGGGGCGAGTCATCGTGCGGCACGTCTGCCGCCGGGTCCGGCTCGCCGGGTTGCGCGTCGGAGGACGTGATTGCGTGGGCCGCTCCTAGCCCAAGGTGGATCGGGAGCAACAGTCCGAGAAGCAAAAGTCGTGTCTTCATGGCGTACGTTCGGTGGTTTCTGGTTAATTGGGCGAACGCGCCCGACAGTTGTCGGCGCGTGGAATCGGTAGCAGGCAGCGAGCCCGCACCGACGAACAGCAGGAGACAACGGGATCAGATGAGGAGAGTCACTGTCTTCCGGATCGCGTTCACGTCAGACAGCAGGGACGGCGGGGGAAGCGATCGGGAGTTATTGACGTACTGCACGAATTCGACAGGGACTTCGCACAAGGCGATCGCCGCATCGAACAAAAGCGTGGGCAGGACAAGCGCGGTTTCGATGCCGAGAGATGTATGCTGCACGGAGTCGCGTGACACGCTCACGTCCTCGCAGCCCCCGAGATGCCCGGTGGCCGAAGTGATCGTGGCGCAGCGGTCGCCCTCCTGGTGGCTCACCGTCGCCTCGTCTTGCAGGCATCGCCCGGCCGCGTCGGCGGCCTCGAACCGCACATTCCCACCTGACTCATAGCACAGGACGACGCCCCGTCCGACTGCCCCGGAGAAGAGCAGCGCGGCGGCACAGAGCCAAGGGAGTATCCTGCGGACGTAAGCCATACGGGGGTCCATACACCAAATGTCTGCTCTCAGCCAAGCAGACCATCCGGCACTTAGACGGCCCAGCTCAGCGAATAATCAGATGCAGGCGGGCTCGAGAAGTACTCATTCTGCCCTCGGGGAAAACTTAGCCCGGCCCAGAATCCGCTGGGCGGGCGAACACTTCGACGCGAAGAGCGGTAAATGGCGAAGTTCTGCCACGGAATTTGATCCCTACCCTCGTGCCTTCTAAAAGTGAGTCCGGACGTACTGGTACTCCCCGGTGGGAGAACTCGGTGTCATCTGACCACGTGTAGACGGACCGCTCACCCGTCGACTCGAAACGGAGGGTCAGCGTCTGGTGCGGCGGGTCGACCGCAGCAACCACACCGTGACGGTGGTGCGGCCGAAGCGAGACCAGCCAAATGAATATCAGAAGTGATGCCAAGAGAAGGGCAAGGCCTTTGACGAGCAGCTCTTGATCAGGCGAGAGGAGCCGCTCCCTAGCATCTTTCCGCGGTCGCTGCTTCTTTTTGTTCTTCGATTTACCCACACTCAAACCTTTCGGCCGTGATTTGGCCGCTTCTCGGCCCCGGCTTACACCCTTGGCAGGACGAGCACCAGGCGCGGGCGATCCGAGCACGTGGAACAGAACCAGAGTTAAGCGCGAGGTTGCCACGCGGTATTGACCCGAGAGCTTTACGAGGCATAATGCTGGTGTTTCGGGGACTTCGATGCTGCTCCGGCTGCTGCTCGTCGTGCTGCTCGTTACGGGGCAAATCCCCGTAAGGGTTTGCACCTGCGCAGCTTCCGCCGCAGACACGACGCCTGTCGCTCCCTGCGACTACGAGCCTTCGGCACCGAGCCGCAACTCCGCTGTACCGCACTCGAAGTGTCGTCACGCTATTCATCAGGCTGAAAACTCGGACCCGGCGCGAAGCCACACGTCTTCTGACCGCTCCACGCCTGCCGGCGGTGAGCACGAGCAAGACTGCCCCATCGCGAGCCCTTGGGCGACGGCCGGAGAGGCGGTTCTCTCACAGACGACGAGCGACTCAATCGCCTCAGACTTCGAGGCCATCCCCGACTGGCTCTCGACCCCCGTCGAGGTTCCGTGTCGTTCCTTCCGTGCGCTGCACCGGGAATGTCCTCCACCATCCGTCCCCCTCTTCATTTCTTTCCTGAACCTCCGCAATTAAGCGCGTCCTTCCCCGCCGGACACCCGCATTTACCGGCGGGGTACGGGGCGTGACACGCTCGCGTTTGACGCAGCGCCAAACCCCGCTGTCCTGAAGTCCATCGACATACGGCAAACCGACGCTTGGCTCGCCCGAACGAGGGGAGTCGCAGCGCGTCGTGTCGCAGGGGGACTGGGTGATGCGAACGCTATTTTTCGCTTACCTCATCGCCGCTCACGCAGCCGGGCCGAGGTTTTGCCCCTGCTTCGTCACGAATGGTGCCGTCGGAAGCGGGGAGTGTTCGGCCGCAGGTGTGCTCACGAACGATCCCAACCCCCTCCCGTGCGGCTGCATTCCGCATGGCCTCCCGCACCCTGCCAGACCAGCACTCGAAGACTCTTCGCCGGATGATCCCTGTTCCCGCGACTCCGGCAGGCCGTGCCGTTGTCAGTGCGAAGCCAGTGCCGTCGTAGTAACTCGCCCGCCAGCCCGAACCGCCGAGGCGGATGAGTGTTTCGACATCGATCCACCAGCACTCGATTGCGGTCCTGTGCCGGATACTGAGTCTCACGCGAACCCGAGGCCGGTTCGCGGCAGCCCCTTCGTGACTACCGAAGTTCTCCTCTACGCATTCCACTTCCTCCGCTGCTGACGCTGTCGCTTCACCTCGCTCTCGACCGAGCGGGGCGCAGAGCCTCATCGCAAGTGGCCGCGCGTCGCCCGGTCCGAGTCCACGAATGTGCCGCTCCGCCCGCCGCAATTCGGCGAGAGAAGGAGCGCCCCGGAGCGACCTGAACCAAACACGCAGTGGATGCCTCCGATGACTCAACAAGCTTCGAACTCCGAATCGGCCGGACTCCGGCCGGGTGTCGCCCCACCGGGCATTCTCGTCGTGGACGACGACGAACCTCTTCGCACCGTCCTCGGGCGAGAACTCCGCAAGCGCGGGTTTGCGGTGTGGCTCGCCCCGGGCGGCCGGGAGGCCGTCGCACTCTACCCGCTGGTCGCTGACTACCTCGACCTCGTGCTGATTGACCTGAACATGCCGGGCATGAACGGTCGGGAAACCTTCGCAGCACTCCGAACGGTGGCGCCGGACGTCCGCTGCTGCTTCATGACGGCGGAGCATCGCATCGAGAGGCTCGCCGCGCTGCTCGCTGACGGAGCGATCGAGATCTACCACAAGCCCTTTTCGTCCCTCTCCGAGCTCTCCCAGTCGCTCCGCGAACACGCCCGCCCCGGAGACGCGGCGGTCTCGACCAACCGGGAGGTCGTTCAATGGACAAGCTGATCGCCGGCCTCCGGCATTTCCGGGAGAACGTGTTCTGGGAGCGTAAGGAAGCGTTCGAGCGGAGCGCGAAGGGGCAGCACCCTCTCGCCATGCTCGTCACGTGCTCGGACTCTCGGGTACTTCCCGACCAGCTCACACAGGCCGACCCCGGGGATTTGTTCGTTCACCGGAACGCCGGGAACTTGGTCCCGCCCCACGGCACCCCGACCGGAGAGTCGGCCACGATCGAGTATGCCGTCACCGGCCTCGGCGTGACCGACATCGTCGTCTGCGGCCACTACCGCTGCGGGGCGGTCAAGGCCGTGCTCAACCCGGGCGACGCCGGCGGCATGCCCGAGGTGCGCGGCTGGCTCACGCACGCCGCTGGTGCGAAGGAGGTGATGGACCGGGAGCACGCGGAACTCACCGGCGAGGCGCGGTGGGACCGTGCGGTTGAGGTCAACGTGCTCGTGCAGTTGCAGAACCTCGCGCGACACCCCGTGGTCGCAGCCGGCCTCGAAGCCGGCACCCTTCGGCTTCATGCCTGGGTGCTCCGCTTCGAGTCCGGCGATGTGCTCGCATACGACCCGCACGGCCAGCGGTTCACGCCGCTCCTCGACATGCCCGCCGTTCACCCGGTCATGCCCGTACCGCCGGGCTGTTGCGAGCCGGCACGTGGCGAGCCGAGCGAAGCCCCCGAGAAGCTCCAGTCCTCCACTCCGTCGGGGCGGGGCTGGACCGACATTCTCCGACATGACCTCCCGGCCTCGCTCGTCGTCTTTCTCGTCGCGCTCCCCTTCTGCCTCGCCATCGCGAAGGCCACGGGGGCACCTCCCGAAGCGGGTTTCATCACCGGCATCATCGGTGGGATGCTGGTCGGCGCGCTCGCCGGTAGTCCACTCCAGGTGAGTGGCCCGTCCGTGGGCCTCGTCGTGATCCTCCTCGATGTCGTGCAGCGGCACGGCCTTGAGCGGCTTGGTGTCGTCGTCGCACTTGCAGGCCTTCTCCAAGTTGCCGCGGGGATGTTCCACCTCGGACAGTGGTTCCGTGCGGCATCCCCCGCCGTCGTGATGGGGATGCTCGCTGGCATCGGTGTCGTGCTCTTCGCCCAGCAATTTCACGTCATGGTGGACGACCCGCCGGCCCGGGAGCCGTGGCGGAACATCGCCACCATTCCCGCCGCCGTCTGGAACGGCCTCACCGACTCGCACGACGGGCACCCCGAGCATCAAGAGGCGGCCGTCATCGGCCTCCTCACCTTGCTCGTGCTCCTCATGTGGAAGGTCGTCGTGCCGGAGCGGCTCAGGGTCATCCCGGCAGTTCTCGCCGCGGTCGTTCTTGCCACCGCGGTAACGGCCGCCCTGAACTGGCAGGTCCAGCGAGTCACTTTCTCCGGGCTCACCTCGGGCATCCGGCTCCCCGACTTCGCGGCCCTGCCTGCTACGCTCACCGACGGCTCGATCTGGCTCGCCGCCGCGGTCGTCGCACTCGTCGCGAGCGCGGAATCTCTCCTCAGTTCGGTGGCGGTCGACCGCATGCATCGCGGGCCGCGCACCCGCTACGACCAGGAGTTGACGGCTCAAGGGATGGGGAACGCCGTCGCCGGCGTGCTCGGCGCCCTGCCTCTCGCGGGCGGTATCGTGCGGAGCGTGACGAACGTCCAAGCCGGGGCGAGGTCCCGCTACGCGACGATCCTCCACGGCCTCTGGGTGCTCGCGTTCGTCCTCTCCGTCCCTGGCTTGCTACGGCTAATTCCGACATCCGCCCTCGCCGCGATCATCGCGCTTACCGGTGTGAGACTGGTCGGCGCGCCGACCATTCGCGGCCTGTGGCGGGAGAGCCGCGCAGAGGCGATGATCTGCCTGGCGACCGCGCTAGCGGTGGTCTTCGTCGACCTTCTCTCGGGGGTGGCGCTCGGGGTCGCCCTGTCGGTGGGGCGGCTGGTCCACACGTTCTCTCGGCTCCGCGTCCGCCGCCGACCGTCACCAGCGGCGGGGCGGACGACGTTCGTTCTCGAAGGGGCTGCCACATTCCTCCGCCTGCCCAAACTCGCGGCGGCCCTCGAAGCGGTACCGCCGGGCGAGACACTGCACCTGGACATTCGTGGGCTCGGCTACATCGACCACGCTTGCATGGCACTGCTTGTTAGCTGGGAGAAGCAGCACCAGGGAAGCGGCGGGCGGTTGGTGCTCGATTGGGAAACGCTCCGGATGCGGTCCCATGGCACGAGGCCACGACCGCGACCGGTCGCATGATGTCCACGGACGGGCGGCGAACGCCGAGAGAGGAATGCGGATGCAGAGTACAGGTCGCTCAACGAGTCGGACGGCGTGGGGCTTCGTCCCACCGCACGTCTTGTTCTTCCTCTCCGGGGTGGCCGCTCTCGCCTACGAAGCGTCGTGGTCTCGGCTGGTCGGTCTCGTGCTCGGGAATACCGCTGAAGCCGCGGCGCTGGTTCTCGCCGGATACTTCGCCGGGCTTGCCGCGGGGCAACTCCTCGGCGGGTTTCTCGCCGAGCGCGTCCGCCCACTTTTCGGATACGGACTCGCGGAACTCCTCGCCGCAGCATGGGCCGCGTTCGTCCCGACACTCCTTCCGCTTGTCGACACGGCTGATGGAATTCTCCGCGATGCTTCTCCGGCCCTCCGCGCCGCGTGGTGCTTCGTGGTCCTCTTCCCGGCCACGGCCGCATTGGGCTCAACGCTTCCTTTAATGGCGGCTCACGTGATGAATCGGGGCGGGAGCGGAAGACAGGTGGCGCTCGCTTACGGGCTTAACACTTCGGGAGGACTCGTCGGGCTGCTCGCTGCGACTGCCGTTCTTCTCGTCACTGTCGGGGTCAGTGCCACGGGGTACTCCGCGGCTGGCGTGTCCGCTGTTTGCGGAGTTGCGGCGTGCCTGCTCGCATCCTCCCGGTGCCCACTTCCCGCAGTGATCACGAAGCCAAACGACGAAACTGAGCGCACGACTCCACTCTGCTACTTCGTCGCCGCCGTCTCCGGCTTCGGCACGCTCGGCCTGGAAGTGCTCTACACCAGACTATTCGCACTCGTCTTCCACAACAGTTCCTACACCTTCGGCGCTGTCGTCGCCGTCTTCCTCGCCGGACTCTCCATCGGCGCACTGCTTGCGGCCGCGATTGGCCTGCGCGTTTCACGGAATAGCAGTCTCGCAGTCGCGGCCCCCCTGGGCGGTGCGAGTGTTGCCGCCTCCGTCGTTCTCTTCCTCAGACTTACCGGCCTCAAATACTTCTCCGAAGGAGACACCTTCGGTGACTACCTGATTCATGCGCTGGGCCTCGTCGCCGCGGTCGTTCTCCCCCCGGCGACTCTACTCGGTGTGCTTCTTCCCACACTGCTCTCCGCCGCCAGTCGGAGCGGAACAATCGTCGGGCGAATTTCCGCCGTGAACACCGCTGCGGCAGTCGCCGGGGCGCTCGCGGCGGGTTTCCTTTTCCCGCAGTGGGTCGGCCTCTGGGAGTCGTTCGGGCTCTTCGCGCTCCTCTTCGGTTTGACGGGGGCAGGATTGCTCTACGCGCGCGGGCACTCGACTTTTGCCACCGGAGCAGGGGTCATCACCGCGGTCTCGGTAACGATCGCGGCGTCCGGACAAGCCTTTGTGCAGCAACCGCAGGGCGAAGAACTACTGCGCCGGTGGAACAGCGCGTACGGGTGGATTGATGTCGTTCGGAACACCAAGACCGACTCGCTGACCGTCAGACAGAACCTCCACTACCGACACGGCTCGACCGGCAGCAGCGCAGCCAGGGAATACCGGCAGGGGCGACTCCCGCTGCTCCTCCACCCGAACCCGGCCGATATCGCCTTCCTCGGGCTTGGCACCGGAATGACCGCCGCTCCGGTCGTCACGGACCGCGACGTAGAGCGAGCCGTCGTCGTTGAACTCATCCCCGAGGTTGTCGATGCTTCCCGACTCTTGGGCGCTTCGAACCTCGGGGTCGTTGACAACCCAAAGGTCGAAATTCGCGTTGACGATGCTCGGCACTACCTCGGCCACACCGACCGCGCCTTCGACGTCGTGGTCTCCGATCTCTTCGTCCCGTGGGAAAGCCGTGCCGGCTACCTCTACACGGTCGAGTTCTACAAGACGGTGCGGAAGCGGCTTAAGCCGGGAGGGCTCTTCTGCCAGTGGCTCGCCCTCTACCAAGTTGGTCCGGCCGACTTCGAGCTCATCGCCGACAGCTTCGCCGCCGCCTTCCCCACCGTCACTCTCTGGTGGGGACAGCTCGACCCGCAGTTTCCGATCGTCGCCCTCGTCGGCACGACCGGCCCGCTGGAACTAGACCCTGATCGACTCACCGCTCGAACGACCGCCCAGGGTGAGAACCCGTTCGGGGTTGACCTCGAATTCGTCGACTGGAGCGACTTGCCAAAGATCTACATCGGGTGCTGGCCGATTCGGCAGGGGGCTGTTCTCAACACCGACGAGCACCCCCGACTCGAATTCCAGGCTCCGGTCAGCCAGCGATCCGGCCTCGCCGTCCGCGGGGCGACACTTCGCAACTACTTCGAACGAGTTCTCGGGAATCTCTCGCCGGACGGAGCGACCTTTCGCGGTTGGCAGCCCGTGGGGTGGAACCATGACGCGCGGAGATCACGGCAGCTCCTAAGCCTTCGGGAATGACTGCGTGAGCCATGACGCTCCTTCTGGTGGCGTCGAGCAGAGCAAGGCAGAGTTTGACGCGTGCGGACCCCGGGACAGAGCGGAAAGAACAACGAGCCGGCGACGGAGAATTGCCCGAGCGGAGGAAAGAAGTGATGCGCATGCTCAAGGAAGTGGCGAAATTTGCCTGCGGGTGGGAGGCGCTCCACGCCGTCCTCCACGCCTACTTTTGGTACTCGGGGCTGACACTGACGTTGCTCGGCTTCACCGCGACCCCCGCCGTCAGCCTCTACGCCGCGCTGCTCGCTGCGGCCCTCTCCGTCCTGCTCGGCGTCTACGCCTGGAGGCGGTGACCGGTGTTCTTCGAGAGAAGTCGGTCCCGATCGGCGCGAGCTGAGGAGTGGCGAACATGAGCACGACCGAGTTTTCTCCGACGGCAAGCCGAACCGCATCGACGCTGCGTCAATTTGCCGCAATGACTTTCCCGAAACGAAGCGTTAGCTGTGCGGCCATGAAGCAGCACTTGTCTTTGGCCATCATCCTGTTTGTCATGTTCCGCCCGGGTCCGGCGATTGCGAACCACGGCCCAGCGACGAGCGCCGGCGGAGTCACCGTCGAGTCCGCCGAACCGATTCCGGAGGGCGAGATGACTTTCGTCTTGCGCGAGAACTACACGAGCTACGAGGATCTAACCCGGGCCGAGGTGGAGGCCCGTGGGGCAGCGGCAGGCGGCTTCGACTACCTCAAAGAATCGTTCATCACCACACTCGGAACGGCTTACGGGGTCAGTGAAGACTTCGACCTCTCAGCCTCAATCGGCTGGTACTCCGGCCGGGGCTTCGTCGACGCCGAGGGAACCGAGCATGGCGAAGCCGGAGACGGGGAATCCTCGGTCGGGAATCCGTCGGGTCTTACCGACCTGAAGCTCGACACGAGTAGCCTCTACACCCACCGCTTTGAACGGGACGGCTTCCGCGTCGGCGACCGCCTCGACTCCGGTGTTGCGTTGTCTTTCCAGTTCACCGACTCCCACGTCACGTTCCCGCGGCTCACGTTCTTCACCGAACTGAACCACATCTGGCTCGACAAGGACGACTCGGCGGACGGCCGGAACAGGAACTCCGGCGGGACCTCACTGTTTCTCACAGGCGGCCTCCGCCTCGAAATGGACGGCCCCGTGAGCCTCACGGTGGCGCCGTCCATCCCGCTCTACCAGGACTCGAACGGGGATCAAGTCGAGGTCGACTACAAGCTCACCGGGCTGTTGACGATTGGCCTGTGATGGTGTGGGCTCCGGCTACGAAGACTCGTCGCGCGAATGTGACAACCGGAGGTGCCAGATGGCCGAGACGAATAACCAGAACCGAAGTTACCGTGTCCGCGGACTCGATTGCGCCGAAGAAGTCGCCGTCCTGAAGCGGGAAGTCGGCCCGCTCGTCGGCGGCGAGGCGAATCTCGCGTTCGACGTGCTGAACGCGAAGATGATCGTGGCAACCGCCGTTCCCGCCGAGCAGGTGCAAGCGGCGGTCGCTAAGACCGGGATGTCAGCCGAGCCTTGGCAGGACGAGAAGTCGGCCCTCGCCGAGGAGAGCTTCTGGGAGCGGAATCGAAGAACCATGCTCACCGCGGCAAGCGGAGCCTCCCTACTCGCCGGGGGAGGACTTCACGCCGCGCTCTCCGGGTTCCGAGCCGCTTTCCTCGAAGAAGGAAGCGCTCCACCGTTTCTCTCGATCGGCCTCTATCTGCTCAGCATCTTGGCCGGCGTCTGGACCGTGCTCCCGAAGGCCTGGATCGCCGCCAAGCGACTCCGCCCCGACATGAACCTCCTTATGGTGGTGGCCGTCGTCGGCGCGGTCTTCATCGGCCAGTGGCTCGAAGCCGCCACCGTTGCCTTCCTCTTCGCCCTGTCGCTCGCTCTCGAAGCCTGGAGCGTCGGGCGGGCGCGCCGAGCAGTGGCTGCGCTCATGGCCCTCTCCCCGCCGGAAGCCCGTCTCATTCACCCAGACGGTCGAGAGGAAAGTGTTTCACCGGACCAGGTGCCGGTCGGTGGGAAGTTCCGCGTTCGTCCCGGCGACCGCATCCCGCTGGATGGCAAAGTCGTTGACGGCACCGGAGGCGTGGACCAAGCCCCTATCACCGGGGAGAGCGTGCCGGTTCAGAAGTCCCCGGGTGACGAGGTCTATGCGGGCACCATTAACGGCGACGGGTCGCTCACCGTCGAGTCCACGAAGCCGGTGTCGGAGACAACTCTCGCACGCATCACGCGCATGGTCGGGGAGGCGCAATCCCGCCGCGCCCCCTCGGAGCAGTGGGTGGAGACGTTCGCCAAGTACTACACCCCCTCCGTCATGGCCCTCGCGGTCCTCTTCCTCCTCGTCCCTCCACTCCTGTTCGGGCAGCCGTGGGCGGCCTGGTTCTACCGGGCGCTCGTCCTCCTCGTCATCGCCTGCCCGTGCGCGCTCGTCATCTCGACGCCGGTGAGCATCGTCGCCGCACTCGCCGCAGCCGCAAGAAACGGCGTGCTCATCAAGGGCGGCATCTTCGTAGAGGCCCCCGGAAAGCTAAAGGCAATCGCGATGGACAAGACGGGGACGCTCACCCTCGGAAAGCCCGCCGTCGTACAGGTCGTGCCGCTCAGCGGGCACACCGAGACGGAACTCCTCGAACGCGTGGCCGCGCTCGAAGAGCACAGCACTCACCCCCTCGCCCACGCGGTGCTGGCTTACGCGAAAGAACACGGAGTGAGCATCCCGGCCGTCGAAGGCTTCAAAAACCTCCCCGGAAAGGGGGCAGAGGGACGGGTGCGAGGAACCCTCTACTGGGTCGGCTCGCACCGATACCTCGAAGAACGGCAGCAGGAGACACCGGATGTCCACGAGCAACTAGAAGCTCTCTCGAAGTCGGGGAAGGCTGTTGTCGTGGTCGGGAACGACAAGCACGTCTGCGGATTCATCGCGCTCGCTGACACCGTCCGCCCTGAAGCGAAACAGGCGGTCGCAGACCTCCGAGAAGCCGGCATTGAGCATGTGGTCATGCTCACCGGGGACAACCGCGGCACCGCCGAGGCCATTGCGCGGGAGACCGGCGTGGACGAGATCCATTCCGAACTACTCCCCGGAGACAAGGTGACCAAGGTGGAGGAATTGGTCGGCAAGTACGGCACGGTGGCGATGATTGGCGATGGCGTGAACGACGCGCCGGCGATGGGTAGGGCGACTGTCGCCCTCGCGATGGGAGCAGTCGGCACCGACGCCGCGATCGAGACCGCCGACATCGCGCTCATGTCGGACGACCTCTCGAAGCTTCCCTGGCTCGTTCGGCACTCCCGTCACGCACTCGGCATCATCCGGCAGAACATCATCTTCGCCCTCGCGGTGAAGGCGGTGTTCGTCGTCCTGACCCTCGTCGGGTACTCGTCAATGTGGGCGGCGGTCGCCGCGGACTCGGGGGCAACCCTCCTTGTCGTCGCAAACGCGCTCCGGTTGCTCCGACGGTAGCCGCTGCCCGGCTTCGTCGGAGCAACGTGCCTCGCTCCGAACAGAACGTCGCATTGCCCCGGCGAAACGTGGCCGGTATCATTCACACGCTCTAGCGGCTTGAACTTCCCGGGAGCCCGATGCTTCGCATGCTGGTGACGGCCCTGGTCTCCCTTCAGCTGCTCATGCCGCCCGGCATGTGCATCTGTCAGGCCGCGCCGCTCCGGAGTGCGTTCGCCGCCACGTCGGCTCCCGGCCCAGAAATGCGGGTCAGGGCCGCAGACTCGGGCGCTCACCGCGCGTCGTGCCAGTGCGAGTCCTGCCGAACCCAAGCCGAGCGCCCCGACGGGGACGATCCACTGAATTCCGAGGGGACGCCACGCCCCTCCTCGCCGGGGAAGCACACCCCGGGGTGTCCGGCGACCCTCGGCGACATGCCGAACAAGCTGCTTGTCCCTTCGGCCGAAGCCCCGACTGATGTCGCGCAAGCCTTCTGCGACCTGCTCCCGCCGGCGTTTTTCTCCTTTTCAGTTGCCACACTCCGCGACTGCCCGAACGACACCGCAAAGTCCCCTCCGCTCTTCATTTCGCACTGCGCCCTCCTGATCTGATTCGCCACCCCTGTTCCACACGCTCGTCGTAGGGCAGCGCGTGCGCTTGCTGCGTCACGCACCCTCCGGCGACCTGCTCCGCTTCTGTCGCACTCGCCGTCGCACCTACGCGCCTTCCCGAGGAGTGAGGTCATGGGCACGTCCGCACCGAGCAACGTCCTTCCGGCGCAACACGCCGGTTCGGGTAGGCTTGTGGCAATCCGCCGTGTCGTAGCGCCACTCGCTCCGCTGGTCGTTCTTGGCGGCCTGACGTGTGTGGCGTACTGGGGGCATCGCACGGGCTGGCAACTGCCAGGTGCAGAAACACGCTCGTTTAACGAGACGCGGACGGCAAGTCGTACCCCCGTCGTTCGCCTCACCCCTTCGACCGTTCAGCCCGGACAACCACTCCCCGGTCAGGAAACGCGAATCGAGTTCGAGTCGTCGGCCGCCGTCACCGAGGCGGGCGTAGAGGTTACGCCCGCCTGGCAGGCGAGTCTCACGGAGCAAGTGACCGGGGCGGGCGAAGTTGGCTTCGATCCGACTCGCGCGGTCCGCCTGTCCTCACGAGTCGGCGGGACAGCGTACCGGGTCTTCAAGACCACCGGCGATCAGGTGCGGGGCGGCGAGCTTCTCGCCCTCATCGCGTCCGCCGAGGTGGCGAAAGCCAGGTCCGACTTCCAGCAAGCCCTCGTCCAGACGCGCCTCCGCGAACGGGTGCGTGACGACCTGCATGCCGCACGGGCCGTGACCTCTCCGGCCCAACTCCGCGAGGCCGAAGCCGGTGCAAAGGACGCCAACGTGCGGGCGCTCTCGGCTGCACAAGCTCTCACCAATCTCGGCCTTCCCGTCAGGCGCGAGGACTACCAAAGGCTCTCCCCTGGCGAGGCGGCGGCGCGGCTCCGCCTCGTCGGGCTCGAAGACGTTCCGGAGGCGGAGCGGAACGCGCTCCCCGCCAATCTGCTCCCGGTCCGCGCGCCGTTTCCCGGGGTGGTGCTCTCGGCGGAAGTCGTCGCCGGAGAAGTCGTCGAGGGTGGGAAGATGCTCTTCGAAGTGGTCGACCCGAGACAAGTGGTTCTCACGATCCACGTCGCGAGTGTGGACGCGGGGCGCGTCGCCGGTTCGCAAAAGGCCTGGTTCCGCCCAGACGGCGGCGGGGACGAATACGCGGGAACGGTGACCTCGGTCGGAACGGCGGCTGAGGAGAGCACGAGAACCGTCCCGGTCCGCGCCGCCGCGGACAACGCTGCCGGCACGCTTCGCGCCTCCACGCTCGGCCGCGGCCGGGTTGTTCTCCGCGAGACGCCAAAGACGCTTCTCATCCCGCACGGGGCAGTGCAGTCCTTCCGCGGGCAGTCGGTCGTATTCGTCCGCGACCCGGCGTTTCTCACGCCGAACGGCGCGAAGGCGTTTTCTGCCCGCGTCATCCAGACCGGCGGACGGGACGAGGTGAACACCGAGGTGCTCTCCGGACTCGCCGCCGGGGACGTCGTTTCGACCAAGGGGAGTGCAGTTTTCCTCGGCGCCCTCACACGCGCGGCCGCTGGCCGCTGACCGAACCACAGACGACACGAGCGGGAGCTTCTATGTCCACACTCCTCGATCCGAGCCCGGCGGCAGCCGGCACGAAGCCGCGGGGCGACTCGCCCGCGCGGGCCACAACCCAGGCGTCGCCTCGCTCGCTCTTCGGCCGGGGGCTCCGACATCTCATCGCTGTGGCTCTCGCCGCGGCCTGCGTCGCAGGCTTCGTCGCGCTCGCCCAGACAACGGGGTGGAAACTCCCGAGAGCGTCTGCCGTCCTCGGGCATCAGCCCGGCGAGGGCGAGGACTGGTGCAAGGAGCACGGGGTGCCACTGTCCGGCTGCGTCGAGTGCCGCCCCGACCTTTTTCCGCGAGGCGTCGGCTACTCTCGTACCGGGCGGCAGAAGGACTGGTGCGAGGAGCACGGCGTCCACGACTGCCCGCTCTGTCGGCCGGACATCGCGCAGCTACCCGAGCGCCGCGCAGCGACACCGGCAGAACTTCTGGTCGCGACAAACGCTCTCGCGTTCTGCCCACGCGTCGGGAACGAGCCGGAGTGCAAGCTCCACCTCCGCCGCGTGCAGCTCGGCTCGGACGAACTCGCTTCCCGCCTCGGTCTCGCATTCGTGCCCGCCTGGCGCGGCCCGGTGCGTGAAGCGGTGACGGCACCCGCGGAGGTCGGATACGACCAGACCCGAGTCGCGCGGGTCACCTCCCGCGCGGGCGGCACGGTCTCTCGGGTCGAGAAGCAGCTCGGCGACAAGGTCCGAAAGGGCGACCTCCTCGCCGTCATCGACTCGGCCGAGGTCGGGCGGGCGAAGGCGGAGTTCCAGCAGGCCCTCGTACAACTCGACCTGCGCCGCGAAACGCTCGCGAAGCTCCGGCCGATGGCGGGCGCGACGGTGGCGGAGAAGGACATCCAGGCCGTCGAGGCCGCGGCAGAAGAAGCCGAAGTCCGGCTCGTCGCCGCGGAGGAGTTGCTCTCCACCCTCGGCCTCCCGATCCAGGCCTCCGAGGTCCGCACGCTGTCGGCCGCTCAGCTCGCCGAGCGGCTTCAATCCCTCGGGCTCCCCGAGTCTCTCAAGCGAGACCTCGCGGGGCGGCCCGAGTCGAGCACGTTCCTCCCCGTCTACGCCCCGCACGACGGCGAGGTCGTCGCCCGGTCTGCCGTTTCGGGAGAGGCAACCGACTCGACGCGGCCCCTCTTCGTCATCGCCGACACCGGCCGCATGAGGCTCACCATCCGCGTCCGGCCCGAGGACGCGAACCGGATCAAGCCCGGCCAGGCCGTGCGATTCCGGCACACCGGACACCTCGGACCCACCGCATGGGACGCGGCCCGCGTCACCTGGGTGAGTCCCGCCGCGGACGAACGCTCGCGCACGGTGCCGGTCCTCGCCGAGTTCCTGAACCCGTCCGACCGCCACCACGCAAACACCTTCGGCGCTGCCGAGGTGGTGCTCCGCGAGGAGGCGAACACGGTCCTCGTCCCCGCAAGTGCCGTCCACTGGGAGGGGTGCTGCCACGTGGTCTTCGTGCGGGACGTCAACTACGAGCGCCCGGGGGCGCCCAAGGTGTTCCACGTCCGCACGGTCCGCCCCGGGGCAAGGAGCGACTCGCCGGCGGGGCCGCTCATGGAGATCGCGGCAGGGCTTCTTCCCGGCGAAGTCGTCGCCTCGGCCGGGAGCGGCGCACTCCGGTCGGAGCTTCTCAAGAACAACCTCGGCGAAGGGTGCGCGTGCTGCGCGGGGAAGTAGCGCGGCCGACCGTCACCAAAGCTGACGCAGGAGTTCTCCCTTGCTGAACTGGGTCATCGAGACCGCGCTCAAGAACCGCCTCCTCGTTGTCCTCGGGGCGGTTGCGTTTGCGGCAGCCGGGGTCTTTGCGCTCTCCGCGCTCGACGTCGACGCGTTCCCGGACACGACCCCGGCCCAGGTCCAGATCAACACCACGGCCCCCTCGCTCGGGGCCGAGGAGGTCGAGAAGCAGCTCACCTTCCCGGTCGAACAGGCGCTCTCCGGCCTGCCCCGGGTCCACGCCCTCCGCTCCGTCTCCAAGTTCGGCCTCTCCCAGGTGGTCGTCACATTCGCCGACGGCACCGACATCTACCTGGCACGCCAACTCGTCACCGAGCGGCTCAACGCCGTCGAGCTCCCGGCGGGGGTCGAGCGGCCGCGGCTCGGGCCGGTCTCGACGGGGCTCGGCGAGGTACTCCACTACATCGTGAGCGTCCGCGGCTGGGACGCGGGGGCCGCGAGCGACGCCGAGAAGCAGGAAAAGCTCACCCACCTTCGGTCTGTCCACGACTACGTGATCCGGCCCGCGCTCCGGACCGTCCCCGGCGTCGCCGAGGTGAACTCCTGGGGCGGCTACGAGAAGCAGTACCAGGTCCGCATCGACCCCGAGCGGGTGCTCAAGCACCGCCTCACCTTCGCGGAAGTGGTCGAGGCGCTCGAGCGGAACAACCAAAACGTGGGCGGCGGCGGGATCCGCCAGAACAACCAGTTCGTCATCGTCCACGGCATCGGCCGCACGGTGAACGTCGAGCAGATTCGGGGCGTCGTCGTCGCCACGAAAGACGGCGTTCCGGTGCGCGTGGGCGACGTGGCCGATGTCGAAATCGGGCACGAGATCCCGCGCGGTGCCGTCACCGCGGAGGGCCGCGGGGAGGCCGTCCTCGGGCTCTGCTTCATGACGATGGGGGAGAACAGCAAGGTCGTTACCGCGGCGCTCAAGCGAAAGCTCGACGCGGTCCGGCCGACCCTCCCGCCGGATGTCGAGGTGACCGTCGTCTACGACCGGACCGAACTCGTCGACGTGGTGGTCAACACCGCCCGGACGAATCTGTTCGAGGGGGGGCTCCTCGTCGTCGCCGTCCTCTTCGGGTTTCTCGGCAACCTGCGGGCGGCCGCGATCGTCGCCCTCGCCATCCCCCTCTCGATGCTCTTCGCCTTCTCCGGCATGTGGCGCTTCGGCATCGCCGCGAGCCTCCTCTCGCTCGGCGCCATCGACTTCGGCATGGTCGTCGACAGCTCGGTCGTGATGGTCGAGAACTGCGTCCGGCACATCGCCCACGGCGACCTCAATCGCCGCTCCAAGATCGACGTCGTCCGGGAGGCGGCCGTCGAGGTGAGAAAGCCGACGCTCTTCGGCGAACTCATCATCATGATCGTCTACCTCCCCATCCTCACCCTCGAAGGGATCGAGGGGAAGCTGTTCCGGCCGATGGCCCTCACGGTCATCTTCGCCCTCCTCGGCTCGATGGTGCTCTCCCTCACCCTCATGCCGGTCCTCGCGAGCCTCGCCCTCCCGCGGCGGATCTCGGAGCGCGAGCCGCTCCTCATGCGGCTCGCGCTCGCCGCGTACCGGCCCGTCCTCCGCTTCAGCATGGCCTACCCCCTCCCGGTCGTTGCGTTCGCGCTTTGTTCGCTCGCGCTCGCCTTCGGGCTCATCGCCCCGCACCTCGGCTCGGAGTTCGTGCCGAAACTGTCCGAAGGGGCCATAACCGTAAACGTCATCCGCCTCGCCGGGACCGACCTCGGGGAGTCGAACGCCGGGAACACGGCTCTTGAGCGGATGCTCCTCGACAAATTCCCGGACGAGGTGAAGCACGTCTGGAGCCGGGTCGGCACGGCGGAGGTGGCGACCGACCCGATGGGGATCGAACTCACCGACCTCTTCATCACCCTCAACCCGCGGGAGCGCTGGACCAAGGCCCGCTCCCAGGCCGAACTCACCGCCCTCCTCGACCGGGAGATGCGCCGGTTCCCCGGACAGAAACTCGCCTTCTCCCAGCCCATCGAGATGCGGATCAACGAAATGGTCTCCGGCGTCCGCTCGGACGTCGCGGTCAAACTCTACGGGGACGAATTCGACGTCCTCGTGAAGGAAGGGGCGAAAATCGAATCGGCGCTGAAGGCCACCGCCGGGAGCGCTGACGTGACCGCCGAACAGGTGACCGGACAGCCGGTACTCCAAGTCCAGGTCCGCCAGGACGAGATCGCCCGGTACGGCGTGCCGGCGCGGACCGTCCTCGACCTGGTTCGGGCCATCGGCACGCTCGGGGTGGGCGAGATCACCGAGGGGCAACTCCGCTTCCCGCTCGTCGTGCGACTGCCCGAGCGGTGGCGTGCGAACCCGGAGTCAATCGGCTCCATCCTCGTCTCCACGCCGGCGGGCGAGCGGGTTCCCCTCTCCCGTCTCGCCGACATCCGCCTCGCTGAAGGCCCGAGCACCATCACCCGCGAGTGGGGGCAGCGGCGGATCACCGTCACCTCGAACATCCGCGGCCGCGACATGGGGACATTCGTCGCGGAAGTTAAGGACCGGCTCCACGCCGTCGAAGCGGGGCTTC
>VFQN01001562.1_pt1 | contig 37725 bp, 57 predicted proteins | sample 3512371 | NCBI WGS metagenome assembly VFQN01 (sample SAMN10412370, study PRJNA504923) | tailings metagenome | isolation source: Replicate 2 from Balatoc abandoned mine | place: Philippines: Itogon, Benguet | collected 2017-08-28
TGTGGGGATCGAACCCATAACTTCGAAGTCGAAGCGTCGCGTCCTATCTAGGGAAGTTTTACGGTTTTTCGTAATATAAGGACTCCAGACCATACAACACAAATCAAATGCATACCGGTAGTATAGACCCGGGGGCAGACCCAGGAGCTTCCCACAGACCCAGGCGCCGGCCCACCGACCCATGGGTCTCCATCCGCTCAGTACCGGTAGCAGGCCCAGGCGACCCAACGACCCAGGCGCCGGCATACCGACCCATGGGTCTCATTGACATCAGCTTTGCTTCGTTACGACCCATGAGACCGACCCAACCCGCCCACCTGTGGAACAGCACACTGGGCTTCCAGATGTACCGCCCGTCAAAGAAGCTCGAGTCGTACGTAGTTGCGCGCATGTGCCGTACGGACAGGAAGGCCCTGCCGTACTTGATGGCGTCCTCGGTGGCTGACTCGGGATCCACCTCCACGGAGTCCTCACCGTCTGACTCCCGACGGGACACCACGGCCAGCGTGAAGCCCTTTTCACCTGCGTCGCGGTATATCGTGGCATGGGGCGTACGTTAAAGATGCCAAGTCCATACAGGAAAAAGGGGACACCTCCCTGCCCGTTCACGTCACGGCATGCACGTGGGCGACTGCTACGCACGGCTTCCGCACAGGTCCCCCGCTAACACACGCCAGCCAACGAACGCCTGCACTTGCACTCCTCACCACCAGCGAACCACCCACCCGCCACGTCCTCCCGTCCTTGCAGCAGCCATCATTCCCTCCGTGCCGCCATAGACCAGCAACAGTAACAGGATTCCACCTCCCACCACCGAACCACCCACCCGCCATGTCCTCCCAGTCGCATAGCCTCAAGTTCATCTCGGCATGGCAGCTGGACCCGTCGAACAGCACGCTGCCTCCGCCGCCCTCCGCACTGCCGTCGTACTTGCAGTCGCCACGGAAGTTAAGCACCTGGTACGGCAGGCTTTGATCCGTACGGTCGCCCTGCGGTGCCGTACGCTGGTCCCACAGCTGGCTGACGGTGCCGTAAGCGGGGCTCAGGGACACGGTGGCTAGGGCGCCAGCGTCAAAGTGCGCCACGTCTGGGCGCAACTCAACAGGAAGGTTGAAGCCTGCATCACACGGATTGGGAGTTTGTAGCAGTGCATCTGAAGTACGGTAGTGATGCCGCATGTAGCAGCCTTCGGCACTGTGCGTGGCCGTGGCACTTGCACAAGATTGCAGCAGGCACGCAGGACTGAACAGCACCAACTTACCGCCATCACCACCATATCCTATTCCACCGTAATAAGGTGGCGGTGAGCTGTAGGATGGAGAAGGACCGTACGATGGAAGAGGTGGAGGCCCATATGCCGGTGGGTAGCTGGGCGCTGGTGCACCGTAGGGTGGTGCACTGAAGGATGGGCTCGTTGACGCCAGGTTGCGCCCCAGCTTCCGAACACTTAAACCTGGAAAAATGGATATGCAGATCGATATGCATATAAATATGTAAATTATCTCAAGGGCTCCTCGACAGATAATCGAACCGAAGGACCGTTATGCAAAGTTCATGCGCCTTGGCATCTCGGTGTTTCCATTGGTCGAACATCGAAGTACCTGTCATGCTAAGACTTTCACGACACGCCAGGAGTAGAAACGTGCAGGTCAGCAGGAGTGGCGCAGCAAAAGGCGCCGGGCTTGCCATGGTTGATGTGGCGGGTGATTAGCGGGTATGCTGGTTGGACCCCGCGGGCTGTAATACGAGGCTCTTCTGCCCCGCAGAGCCTACACCAATGGATCGGCTGTCGGTTCTGTTGCTATTGCGTCCTTGTCTCTCTTTTTATGTGTGTGTCATCACTATGGCAGTTACGCGCCACCGTAAGTGTACCGTTGCGAATCAGGCATGCTGGACCTAAACACACGTACAGGATGATATGCAAGTCATCATTGGACGCTTACAACACGAGGTTCACTTATATGTCCGTATCAATCCCTTTCGACTGTACCTTGTCGTAACTGCATTGGGCCCTGATAGGATGCAGTTGGCGGGCGCTAAGGTCACACCGCAGTCGAGATAATCGCACAACTAGATACACCATGTTTCAGTCGTAGTTTCGGTAGCGGTAACTTGACATTTACCGCACAGTGGAATCAACTACTGTTTTTGGGTGTCCATGTCTCAGGCTAACTGCCTAGGCCCGCCTGGGCCTAGCCAAGCCAAGCCCTGTACTCAAGCCTGTACTCTGCCACACCCAGCCCGCATGCCCAAAGCGAGATCTTACTGTGCGTTTGTGCCTCGTTATGTTGGAGCTGTACTAGGGATTGGAACGAAAGTGTCACCATTAGGGGCGGAGTGGTAGCCACCCTTCAACGGCCAGCTCATTGGAGTTAGTTACAGGTGAAAATGTACACGTGCCTGCTGGTCACTTAGTATCCATGCAAACCTGGCAATAATGCAAGGAACTCGACATCTTACGTACAAATTGCCGCATGTGCTCCATCTTATCAGCTGCTCACAAACGCCCGCAAGGAGTCGTACCGGTACACACTCTGTCCAACGACCCGCCGGGAAGGGGATAGACAAGACAAACCGACCAGCAACGCAGGCCCCGTCCCAATGTGGGGCAGGCCAGCCAGAGCCCTGGCAGCAGACCCACGCATAGCAAAGCAACACAATCACCTACACATGGGCCCAATCGCGTTCCGACGGCACCCAAACACGCCAAACTGCTCGGGTATGGCAGCAGAGAGGGCAAGACATGAATGACTAGTTGCTGTTTTGGCAAACGCCACAGACCAGTGTCTACTAAGGACTGTCTGGATCCATACTCGTACATATAAAGCGGGGCAAGCCTGTGTGCTTGCCCCATTTGCTTGCCATGGGGCCCCGTTGATGGCGGCGCTGACCCTCTGATGGCCAGCATGCATGGGTGCGCCACAAACCCACTAGCTAGACAGTGCACGGCTGCGTGTGTCAGGTGGATGTGTGTGCATGCGGTCGTGGCCATGCATGTGCATGAGCGCGCTTCAAATGTTCGAACAAAACGATCAGACTGCATGTGCGACAACCTGCGCTCTGCACCCTGCCATGCATACCGGTACTCTGCATCGTCAAGCAAGCTCAAGCATATACAGCGCATGCACTCATGCCGACCTCAGCAATAGACACCCTGCCATGCATGCATGCCGGAAAGCAAGAGTGCCGTACGCAAGCCGTACCTGTACGGCAGTGCAATGCCATGCAGTGGACAGCAGGGCGTGGTAGCGTGACCCTAACCTGCATGCCGGTATCAGACCTACTCCATCCTGCCTGCACAACCACCAGTACCAAGCAAGTGCTGGCAGCAAACCTAGGCAGGTTTGCGCGCACGGCCTTCCCCAACACTCTACTTGGTACCATGAGCGGAAAGGGCTAGTACTAGACTACTGATGCTTCCCGCCTACTGCTCTGCCACCCATGTGCTACCGGGAGCGGCAACGCAAACTGGCAGGCTAACGGCCGCCCACACGCACGCCTCCCATCGCCATTCCGGACTCCCAAACCCCGTTCCCCAGCAGCCTTCCATACTCCTCCTACTGCTTGCCGATTAGGCACTATCAGTAACACTGTCAACCGTGGCGCTCCAATCCTGCCACACGTCACCGGTATGAAGCTGTTGGCAAAACCCCAGCCCCACCTGACCAGCCACACGTGCAGCAGCATCACACGGTAGCTACACCACCCCACCTGTACCGTTGTACCGTTGTACCGTTAAGCAACCGCAGCTGGCCCAGCACATCCACCATCTCCAGCGCCCCGTCAGGCCACCTAGCACAGCACCTCCGCAGAGAAGAAGAACTTGGAGCACACGCCTTCCGGCTTCAACACACCCCATGGCTTGTCTGGGGCGACGAAGGTGGTCAAGTAGAACTGGTAGCCGGGCAGCTGGCATAGGGTGCCCTGCCTGCCCAGGTGTTTGAGCAGCACGTGTGCGGCCCTCCAGCTGTCGTCCATGAGCGTGGCGACCAGCGCGTCTGCGGCCTCCGCACTCCTGAAGCTCCCGCACACTGCAGGGTGGGACCAGGGATATGGCGGTGCACCGTCAGCTGGCCGTTCATGCATCGTCATCGCACCAACGGTAGGTACATCGGCCAAGCTAAGCGCACGGCTTCACCCGCTATGCTGCACGCGTGGATGCTGCCACATTGGAACAAAAGACAGGGAAAGGGCAAGCGAGGGCTAATACACGTGGGCAGACGGTCTGGAAACCAAAGCCCGTGAGTCCCTTCCCTGCGCAAGCCCGCCGGCACAGCCACACAGCTCCTGTGCCGCCCCCTCCCTGACTCTCTCTAACCTCCTCCCCCTCCTCCTCACCTTGCGCTCCCCTGAACCCGTACTCGTCCTCCGCAATGCAGCCCCTCGACGTGAACGGCTTCAGCATGAACCTGCTGCTCCTCATGCCGTACTCATTCCTGCCACTGCTGCTGTCCTCCTGGGCGTCTGCTGCCGACTCCGCGTACGCGTTCAGGGCACCTGCCAGCTGGTTGCCCATCCGCGTGCACGTGTCCTTGCTGTAACGCCAGCGGGGCGGTACGGGCTCGGCACCCGGCTCGGGCCCGATGTAGGTGGCCATCATGGTATAGCATATTTCACAAGATGAGGAATCATCTGCCGGGGGTGGAGGCCGGCGCAGCGGCGGCAGATGCCGGCGTGCGGGCGGAGGGCACCTGGCCGACTTTGACCACTTTAGCTTTGGCCAGCTGTGGTGCTTGCTTTCCTGGCGCCAGTCTGCGGGTCGGCGGGGGGACAGCAGGTATGGGGGGGCGCTCGCGTCAGGTGCACCAGGCACAAAGCAATGCAGGAAGACACGACGCTGAGCGGTACGTAGGCTTGTAGGTGCCGTGAGAGCTCGATGCATGCATGAGGCCTGGGTATCCGCTCCCCAATGCGTGCTACTGCTACGGCCGTTGACTGGTGCTTGCCGGCTCGCTGGCCCGCGTTGCCGTAAGCTTATGCTATCCAAGGAACAACCGACAGTGCAGCAAGTCCACGTGGCACGTTCGCCTCGGCTCCAGAGGCCCCCATGTTTAGCTTCGACACCAAACGAATGCGGGCACGCTGGCCGGGGCAATTGCACTTGCAGCACACCCGCCCCGCCAGCCGCTCGCCTACCCGCCTTAGGACAGCAAAAAGGCCTACGCGTGCGAGGCGCTTGGGTTGAAAAGGTCTGGACATGCTGGCATCCTGAGCCCATGCGACTCCCAACCCACTCACGTGCTGAGGAGGGCTGAAGCAGTAGCAGCAGGAGCAGGGCTGGCGCAACCAGCCGTGCCTGTAATCGCTGTGAGCTCCCAGATGCTAGGCCACAAGATCGCGCCATAGGCCGCTGCGTGCAATGCCCGACAGTGTTGCTGCTGATGTTGTTGATGTGTGCCCTTCTAGCACGTCAAAGGTCGTGTGCGTACGACGGAGATGATGCCAGGACTTGTATGGCTGGGTTGCGGAGGTGCCGCCGCGGGTGATGGCGGCGGTGGTATTGGAAGGGCACAGGTCCTTCCCAGATCCAAAGCCACGCCTGCAACGGGTGTTTTCGGGAGGGCAGCAGGGCACGTCCCGAAGGGGGTAAGGGGCAGTCAGCCAGGCAGGAAAGGGGCAGTTGGGCTGCTGGCTAAGGCTGCCCAGGGAGCGGTCTGCAGCCAGGGCGTGCGTGGTGTGCCTATGAGATGACGTCCTCATGCACGTGGAAGGGCGGGCGGTTGTATGGTAGGTCCACGCACCACCCGCAATGTGGGCAACCCGAGTCAGGGTAGCCGCGGCTGTATCCCGGTTGTCCCGTATCTGGTGTGCAAGCACGGCCACGTAGTCCATGATACGGCTTGTTGATCTTTGCTAACAAAACTTGAGCTCAGCCTTCGTATGAAAGCGGTATGAAGCAGGCCCGGTTCAGAGCCCTCACTCCTTAGGCAGCGGGTGGAGGCCACGTCACCGCCCTCGAGGTGGTGTGAGCGTGCAGTGAGACCGCAGCATGTCGTAATTAATTGTTCTAGTTCACATGCTCTTTGAGCATTGTTTCATCCGTGCAGGCCCGGTTCCGAAGCGAGACAAGGGCGCTGAAGGGACACGGACGAGGTCCGCACGAGGTCCGCAACCCTTCGTGTCGTGACAGCGACGCCCAGATGTATGGCACATATCAAACATGCATCATGACCAGAGGTTACGCGCGTCCCGCATGTGCTGCTTCACGCCTACACGGTACAAAGCATGCTGTGTACCACTGACCTTGCCCGACCTTCCTCTCCAGAAGCAAGGACGGCAAGCCTCCGGTACTAAGCTTGATGACGATTATAGGCTGCTTTGGGTAATCCGCGCTGTCTGGTTGCAACTACCGGTAAAAGCAGCGCGCACGATTCTGGCTTGATAGCAGTGAAGGCGCTTAATTCCTTGCGGGGTATGTTTTATGTGATAGTAAGCGTATGTGCTTGTCAGCGCAAGCTTGGCTTATCTGACCTGGCCTTGGGGTAGGACATGCACAGCAACCAAGTACAGGAAGAGGGAGGAACTCAGAACTGGTGCTGATGTGAATCGCTCAACGCCTGATATGAATAGCTAGGAGGATTTTTCAGCAATCGGTAACACATGACCCAAATTTCCTCTCGTTCGACGCCTTGTATACTACTTGCCAGACCGCCAAAACGGCGGGCTCACCCGCTGCACAATTCAGGCGTCACTACCTAGCAAGGATGATATAGTCTACTATCAATGGATTTAGAGTCCACCTCCAAAGGAGGAGCAGCACGACTTGCTGTAGCTGGCTGCGGCTGTGAAGGAAGAACGCGTGTGGGCTGTTGCTAAAGGATAAAAACGCAAAAATATCTCAGTTGCGACGCCATGCTGCTATACCGCTTGTTGGTTTCGGACACACCCTAGGGGCCTCCCCTGTCCAGAACCACGGGAGCCCTCCCCTGCCCCGTACCATGCCACGTGTGGATGTAGCCTCCAGCGTCCTGGAGCGGCCCGCGCTCAAGGTTTGAACCTGGTTGCACGTTGCCTGCGCTGGCGCACACGTGGTTATCGGAGTACCCACGAGTACCGTTTTGCAAACAGGTGATTGTGCCTACCACCTTAAGCCCCCGCCTGCTCAAACCCTCACATGCATCTGCGCACCTGAGTACCTGCACGTCTGCACACGACGAACTCCGCCCGCTGGTCGCTGATGGGACTGAAGGGCTGGAAGGGGGTTGCAACAGCCGCTGGTACGGTCCGTGCACCCCCCGCCGTCCCAACTCAAGCATTCAGGGTGGACTTGGCTGTACTGCACCAACATGGTCACCAACAGAAGTTCTGGGAAATTTTGAGTTGTCTTAACTGGACGCTGGAGAAACACCAGAGACTTGACGGAGCGAGTTACATGGCGTGGTGTGCAAAACGAAAGGAAAGAAAGAAGCGTCCTTGGTTCACCTTGGCACCAGACACGTATTAATGCGCCCCAAGCCCAATGGGGGTTGGGTGCACGCCATACTAGGAAACATTTGTGAAGTTCCATTAAGGCAACAGATGAAAAAAAGAATGGCGTCATAGGAAAGCTATGCAAAGGCTGTGTGTGACAAGTTCGTGCATGAAGGAACATGCGCATAAGGTTGTCCTGTGCCCACATGCTAGTACACGCAGCATGCAAACGGCATGCAAAAAAACCCATTTTTCAAAATCATCCATGCCAGCTGCACTCAACACAAAGCTGCAAAACCGCAGCAGTGCCCACGATAATGCCCTGCAAAACATGCGCGAACCAGCAAAAAAGCCCGGCACATACCGTCTGCACTAGTGCCCTGGGTGATTTTTCAGCTGTTCAGTCCGCTGCTTTCATTCCATCCCCTTCCAACCGCCTTGATACCCGCCTACGCCTACCACCTAGCATTCAGACCTCTGCTATTGAGCCTCCAGGTGTCTGCCTAACATCGTTATCATCCTGCTGACTCCAGTGTGCTATCATTCCAAAAACAGCCACCCACCAAAGCCAATCGCCCGCCCACCCACCCACCCCCACCCCACCCCACCCACTCTTTCCTTCCCAGTGCGGTTGCAACCGCTCAAACGCAGCCTCAACAAACCCTGCGCATTGCCGCAAAACCCTGCCCCCCGCAACCTCGCCTTACTAACAATTCCTGCCCTATTTTTACGCGGTACAAGCCTGCGCGGCTGCATCCGCCACACCCTCCCGCAAGGTCCCGAAGCCATATCTCAGCATACCCCACACGTCTTCATGCGGGCATCCGCCCTACCTTCTCCATCTCCAAAGGGAACCCCGGCTCGAACCCTTCACCCCAGCGACGCGCGTGAGCAAGCCACGCTCGTTGTGAAGAAGAAAGGCGAGGGAACGGTCTCAAGGAAGCCCCAGGGCCGGGAGGATGCTACGAGGTTCGTAAGATAGAAGTTGTAGTCGGGCACCTGACATAGGCTGCCCGAGCGGGCCAGGCGCAGGAAGCTGGTGGCAGGGTCCTGGCCCTGGGGGTCGGCGGTTTGCAGAACGGTGACCAGGGAGTCCAGATGGCTGGCCGAGGTGAAGCTGCCGCACACTGTGGCAGGGGGACGCAGGGATGGGGAACGGGATTAGCAGAGAGTGCCGTGAGGTAGCTGCTAGGGACTAGGTGCGTGGTGCGGTTGCGTGCTTTGGTGGCTGCCGCCGGTTCCCGCACAATGTTGAGCAAATGCCATACGGTGCTGAGCTCTCCGCACAATGACAGCCAATTGTTACACAGCAAAACATAAAGTGCGCGTCGTAAAGGAGACGCTCCTACGCTCCAAGCGGCTCACCTTGCACACCCATGTAGCCCTTGGCGTCGCCCAGGATGCAGCCCCGGGAGTAGAAGCCACGAGACATGGTGCCGAAGATGGCCCGGTTGGTGCGGACTAGACCGTTCATGCTGATGGCCAGGGTACGGCCCATTGCCGTACACTCGTCCTTGGTGTAACGCCAGCCAGGGGAGTCCTCGGGCTCGGCTCCGTCGCCCTCCCACATGGCCATCAGCGTCATGCAGGTGTCGAAGCGAGGGGCAGCGCCACGCAGCTGCCGCATTTGGACTGTGGGTTAAAGTGGGGTCGGCGACGAATGGTCAGAATATGCCGTGGTTTCGGGAAACGTGATATGGGTTCGTGACATCGTGCGGCAGGGGCAGGGGCAGGGGCAGGGCCCCGGAGGGTCAGGGGTGGGGGCGTGCGTCGGCATGGGGAAATGGAGTGGTGTAACGGTTCATGGAAGCAGCAGGAAAGCAGGTGCAAGGGGTGTGTGGATGGACGGGAACAGGAAGCAGCTATAGCACGCGTGTCTTCTAACGCGACGACTCACGTGCAGATGTGTGCTGCAGGAGCAGCAGGGCCACCAGGGCCGTGAAGGCCGTCGAGATGGGGATTCCCCGAGGTACAGGCATCCTCGCGCTGGTTGACAAAAGGAGAAGAAGGAGACTTGCAAACTGTGGGACCGAGATGGGGAGAGCGACAAACTCGTGAGGTTCGAGGGGGCCGACTCGACAACAACTGGTGCGTCGTGAGCCCGCTCAAGTGCACATGAACGCGAAAGCGGGGTCAAGTAGTATACCGCAGGACGCAGACGCTGCAACCTAGTTAACTTCTGAGATGAGCTACAGTAATTGTAGCAGGTGGTTGTAGGAAGGCCGTGTGCCCTGCTTTGCGATGCCCCACCTTGCCACGTCAGAAGAAACCGGACTCAGCAAAGCTGCGAATCAAAGCTGCGAATTGCAGAACCACTCCGAAAGCTTTTAATGTCCTGGGAGCTATCGCGTTGTTGCAGCGCTGCTTTCGTCGTTTAGGCGCCCTAGCGCTCAAGCAGGTTCGGCAGGAGTATTCAAGTGGAGGGCAGCTTTATTACTACTAAATTGATTGCAAACAAGTAGCTGCTAAGCTTAGTCCGCGGCCGGAGAGAGCACAGCCCGGGTCGCTCAGCAATAAATACAGTAGTCGGAGATCGCGTAGAGTTATACTAAGAACGTGTGTAAGCGCTTAGCCTCTCAAGAATTGGTATCGCTCCTGTCGTGGCCGCGCTTAAGTTGTGAATCCGGTGCTATACTATAAATTACGGCGTACTTCCCGGGTGTACTACTTGACTTCACCAGCCGAGATTAATTAATAACACTGGAAATTTCCCGTTGTATAATTGAGATGTGGTTACATCTTGTGGTCACAGCTGGGTCCAACGGCTCGCGCCCGCCTCACCCGCAAGAGTATACTCGCGCCCAACAGGCCGTAACGGGTGCGTTTTCCAGGTAACAGTGCGTCTGCGTTTCACCAAGAGTAAAAGTAAAATATCTCATAGCTCTCTGTTGCCCTCCCTGTCCCGAATGGCCAGGTTTTGGGCCTGTTCGGGCCGTAGAAGTTGCGACTCTGTTCACTCTGTCGTAACCCTTACTTACGGCACGCGTACGCATACTATCTGTAGTCAACGTGTATCTTAAGGATATTTGAAATATTGACTCATGACCCTTCTGTGACGCTCTACAGCTGGGCTAACGTCTGGAATGCGATCGAAGGAGCCCTGGGAAGCTGGGGCTTCGGTTGAGGGCCTGGTTGAGGCGGTGCTAGCGCCCAGTGCCCAGTGATTTGGTCCCATTCGCACCTTTCCCCGGGATTCCCCCGTGCTTGCCTAGCCCTGGACTTGAGCTTCAAGTTTGAAATACCAACCGCGCACATCGCAGCAGTCCCACTCCCACTCACATTCACAACAACCGCGCACATACAGCCAGCCTAGCCGGCCTACACCGAGTGCACGGTCCCAATCGCAACCGCGATCGCGAGGCCCGCCGCTGGCCCCACCCTGCAACCCGCAACGCACGCGCACGCTCGCCCCTATGCTACACTCCGCCGCACCCACGCTCCTTTGCCCTGATCCCTTTCCGCGCGCTTCACACGTGCCCCCAACCAGGGCCCCTCTCACTCGCAAAAGACCTCCCGCATGAACGCCTGGAAGCGTGCCGCGTAGGCCTGGGGCGCTGCAACGCTGACGGCGGCAGGTGCGTGCAGCAGCCCCTTGAACCCCGCCTCCAGTCGCTTGGCGGGAGTGAAGGGCTGCAAGATGTCGATCAGCGCAAACCACAACACCACCTCCACCTCCTGGCCCTGCCCCTGTGCCTGCCCTTGTAGCCCCGTGTCGGCCCCGCGTTCAGAATGGTCATCGGTTGCAGGCCGCAGCTGCTCGGTGCTGAGCTCGGAGCGCGTGGTTTCGGCGCGACGGGGCGGAGGTGAAGGCGAGGCGGAGCGCCCCCGGAAGGGCGTGGTGGAGCGCTGTGGGGAAAGCGGGGGATCAAGGGCCGAGTGCAATAAATGACAGGAGGATGTGACACGTAAGCGGCGACGGGCATTAGGGAGTAGCAGCAAGCCGAGGTGCCCATGTCGCAATATCTGGACAGCGGTGCATCATGGCACGCCACGTGCTGAACGGAACGGAAGCAGGAGACACTTCGAGTCTAGACTGTCACAGTCGCATTGTCACATGGCCGGGCCTTGCATACGAAAGCCAGGCTGACTGCGCTTGTTCGCGCCCCTCCCCGCACGCACCTGCTGCTTCAGCTGCTTGTGCTCCCTCCTGACAGCCACCCCTGCCATGGCCACACCCAGCGTCACGCTCCCCTGGCCCAGACTTAGGGCCAGGGCATCGTTGAGGGAGGGGCCGGGAGCAGCTGCAGCAGCAGCACCAGGGGCCGAGGGTGGAGCTGCCGGGCGAGTGCCGGGGCCGGGGCCGGGGTGCGGCGCCGAGTCGGCGGTCCGCCATATAGCGGTATCGCCCAGGGGCGCCGCGGCAGAGGACCCAGCGCCTTCGGGTGTGCCCAGGATCCTGCAGAGCAGGCGAACAGTACACCCAAATTTTCGGTGTGGTCCTGGAGCGTTGACCATGCTGACACGTCACTGTGCAGGCATTGTGTCATCAAGGCCGAGGGACGAGATCAGGAGCTCGTCGCGTTCGTCCCTGCATGACGCGGGCCTTCCCCAGGTTACTATCGCTGAGCCGCGTTGTAAGTGTACGGGTGCCTCCTCGCCCCACCTGTCGCGCGCAAACTCCAGCAGGTCCCGCTTAAGAGCCTCTGCCCTCCCGCCGCTTCCGCTGTCGCCCCCGGCGCCGCTGCCCCCTCCGCCGCCGCCGCTGCCCCCATCCTCCCCGCCCTGCCCCCCTAGGCCCAGCCTGGGCGGCAGCCGCAGCTTGGATATGCGCTCCGCCACCTGGGACAGCCTGGCGACGAAGGAAATGCAAATAGTAGCGATGATGGAAAAGGGGAATAATGGGGCAGCCTGGCGCGGGGTTTGCAAGCAGGTGTCAACGGAAAACGTTGCCGTACGCGCTGTGACGACCGCAGTGACAACGCTGCGACCGGCAGCTGTGGGCACTGTGGGCACTGTCAGAACCACCCCAAAGCATCCGGACACAAGACACACCGACGCAACACTTACTCTTGCTGTGCGCTGCCTCCTCTGTTGCCTGACGGCGAGCCGCCCGCCGTGCCCCCGGCCCCGCCCCCGCCCGCCCCCTCGCCGCCTGCCGCCGCTGCATCTGCTCCAGCCCGCCTGAAATGCACCCCAACCAGCAACGAGTAGTCCATGACGCCAAGGGAGGACAGCACCGCGGTGTCGGCTCGCAATTGGGACAGCAGCCGGTCCCGCCAGCCGTCACCCAGCCTGCAGGGAAGGTAGGGGGCACAGGGGCAGCCACAGAGGGCGGTATTGGGTTGCAGAGGGTGAGTGCACAAACAGGTTTGCTGGCGGGAGGGTCAGACATGTATGGAGTGTGGCTTGCCCGTAAGTAGCAGCCGAGTGCACATGGGTGCGGCGGAAGGGTGTCGTGCTGCAAGTGCAGCTAGCGGGTCGGCGAGCCCTGGGGAGCGGGGAAAGGGGCTACAACCCCACCCCAACTACCAGGGGAGCGAAATCCCCCTGCCCTATCTCCACGTCCAGCCTTCCACCTGAACTGCTAGTCGGTGAGCTTCAAGGCTCTTGCCTTGCTTTGCGCTCGCCGTTAACCTCGCCCTCCGCAGGCTGGCTGTTTCCGGTCCAGTTACCTTGCCGCTCTGCGGTTACCCACCTGAACTCCACGTCCAAATCTAGGTCTTTGAGGATCACGTCCGGGTCGAACTCGGACTCGGGAGACCAAGGCTGTGTGTACAAGGAAGCTCCGGCGCTGTGGTGGGACGCGCTGTCGCCCGCCCTGGTGCTGGCGTCTGGTCCGGGGGTGCCAAGGGAGACCTGCGGGGCGCTGCTGGACCGCGCCGCCGGCCCCGCGGTGCGGCCCAGGGTGGAGCCTTTGAGGTCGTAGCGCCTGTGCAGTGGCAGCAGCTGCTGGTGGTCGGAGCGGAACACGTTGGACATGACCACGAACAGGTACTGCGTGCAAGCAAGGGCCGACAGTGGTTGTTCGGGGTTGTTACATAAAACAAGTTTTAAATGAAGGGGCGTGCCAAGCTTGCAGAAGTGACCAAAATTGTGTAACGTGCTTTCCGTTGAAGTGAGGTTTGGGGTGCGACAGCGGTTGACTGCAGATTTAGAAAGCAAAAGCCAAGTGGGCAGAGCAGGTGGGATCGGAACACGTTGGACATGACCACGAACAGGTTGGCGGACGACATGTCCCACCTTCTTGCCCCCCGGGGCGGTGATGGCGTGCAGCCCCATAAAGCGGCACAGCAGCGAGTGCGGGTGCGCGGCCAGGTGGTCCAGGTAGGCGGGCAGCGCGGACAGCAGCAGGCGCTGCTCGGAGCGGGACATGGACTTGATGAAGAAGCGCTCGTCCTAGGGGTGGGGAACAGGCGGTGGAAAACCCCCAGTAACTGCATGTCGTACTTAATGGATAAACGCTCGTCCTTAGGGGCAAATACCGCAGAGTGACAAAGTGGGTGGGTGGGGGATAGGTGGTGTGGGTTATCAACTAGGACAGCTAGCTCGGAGCGGGACATGATGAAGAAGCGCTCGTCCTGAAAGGTGGGGCCGGTCAATCGGGTACAAGCGCCGTGATTTGGACGAGGATTTCGGCTTACTTCGAATGATATTGCCAGGCATGGTGCATGGCCCACGGTACCGTGGGCGTGCCTGCAGTGGTCGCAGCAGACAGCAGCGGACACAGCGGCAGCGACCCAACCGGAAACCTGCATTCTCTGACTGGGAGCTCTCACATGCAACTGACGCATAAGAATGCCATGCACAGCTCCGGCCTTTTCATCAAGCCGAGCCCCACCTGCGACACAAAGAACGCCGACCCGCTCTTGCCCGGGCTGGCCAGGTGCCTCAGGCTGCTGCCGCAGCACAGCGACCGCAAATAGGCGCCCGCGTCCACGCCGCACAGGTCCCGGAGCCTGAGGGGTGCGGGACGATAGCACATATGTGCAGTCGTACTTGCTGGTCAGAGGAATGACAGGACTATGCGAGGAGGTAAGCGCCCGCGTCCACTCCGCACAAGTCCTGGAGCCTGAGGAAGAGGGTTTGCAGGATAGGGGATTGGAAAGAGAGGTACTGGGAATTGGGAAGGGGGATGATGTAGAGCAAGTGCACAAGTTATACTGCTTAAGTTGTAAGTTGGATGGCCATGATGCAGATTGAGCGGCTCAGGAAGGGCTCCCGGGCCAGTGCACGCCGCACAGTTGTGTACCGCTCCGCCTCGCAAAACCCATCCTACCTCCTGAAAACCATGGGCGCAAAGTCCTCCCACACGAAGTCCTGCACAGGGTGCACGGGGGTGACCTCGGAGCCGCAGCGGGCGAACTCCTGCGTCACCTGTTAGGCCACGGGGAAGAGTAGGGTTCTTGAGCCATCGAGGGGGGAGCCGATGCGCAGTCCTTCGTCCGTTGGTCGTAGGACCATGCATGGCGAGAACTTGTGGGAACTGCCGGTGCGGCGGTGCTGCGGTGGGCCTAACTGCAGCGTTGCCCTGACAAAGCAAACCCACACGGACCTACCCTCCGGGCCGCCCCCTTGGCTCCATCCAGGTCCCCGGCCCCACCTGCCCTAGCCGCACCTCCTCCCCTGGCCCCAACCCCTCCCGTAGCTCCAGCCCACCTGCATGGTGAACTCGTCAGATGAGGGGTGGCGGGGCAGGGGCTCGTGGCTGACGCGACCCACGCTGAACCTGCATCACAGATGATATGAAGGCCGGAAATAGATCATCAGAAACGAAGGAAACAGGAAGAAATGTTGCTAAAGTACGGCACGGCGTTGCGCCATGGGGACACGGCACGGCACGGCACCTCCCTCCTCCCTTCCCCCGCTTGCAGGGCTACCACCAGAGCATACCGCGGGTGGGCACGAGTGCAAGTTCCTGACCTAGGTCCATGCAGGTACCGTCTCTAGCCAGCCGAACACCCTGCCCCAGTGCACCCCTAACGCCTCGAGAGGCTCTGCTGGTCCCTGTGTCAACCACTTTGCCGCTCTGCGGTCACTCCCTTACTGGAGCGGTTACCCCTTACTGAATGTCAGTACTATTTGCTGAGCCTACACGCAGTGCCCTCCTTACCTTATGCCCAGCTGCAGGGCTACCACCAGGGCGTACCGCGAGTGGGAGGGGGACACTGGGTCGCCCAGGCGGGGCCGGGGCCGCCGGGGGCCTGCCGCGGGGCCGGGCCGGACCAGGCGCAGCAGCGGCCGCTCCCTGCGGACGAGGTTACGGGGTTGCTAGCAAGCTGGGGATGCAGTTTGGTTTGAGAGCGTTTGCCGGTAGGCAGCAAGCGGACGGAGGGAAAGTGCGTCTGAGCACGGGTAGGATGAAAGGGCGGTTGGCGTTGGGTCTGGGCAGCAGAGCGACTAAGGACGGAAAATGGGGGTCAGAGCGACAGGCCGCACCTGTCCCAACCTTTGCCCCCTGGCCAACCAACCCCCTCCTGCACATGTGCCTCTCGCCCCCACCTTCGCCTCCTGGCCGCGCGGCAGCGCCTCCTAAGCCCCAACCAGTACCTCCCCGGCCGCCCCCATCCCCTCCTTTGCCTTCTGGCCGCCCCTTGGCCCCCCACCTGCCCCGGCACCCACCTTTGCCTCCTAGCCGCTGCCCCCGGCCGCAGGTGCACCTAGGCCCCATCCCCTCCTATGCCCCCTGGCCGCTTCTGTCCTCACCTTTGCCTCCTGGCCGCCGCCCCCGGCCGCAGGTGCAGCGGCAGCGCCGCCTCCACCAGCTCCGCCCGCTCCCATCCCAGCCCCCCGGCTGCCCCGCGACCCTTTCCTTCCTACCCTTCCGAAACGCTCAACAAAGGCTGCAGGCTCCCTCACCTACGCCCCAGGCCACAGGTGTAGCGGCAGCGCCAATCCCGTCCCTGACCGCCCCTGTCCCCACCTATGCCTCCTGGCCTACTAACCATGCCCAGTACCCACGCTCGCACCTTTGCCGCTTGGCCGCCGCCCCTGGCCGCAGGTGCAGCGGCAGCGCTGTCTCCACCAGCTCCGCCGGCAGCAGCGTTTCCCGCAACGGCACACCCCGGGCGTAGCACCGCACGTGGAAGCACGGCCGCCCGCCGCCGGAGCCGGGGCTCAGCGGCCCAGAGCCGCCATGGCTGAAGGGGCCAGGGCCGGGGCTTCCGGGACTGCCGCCGTTCTCGGCGGTAAGGATGGCGGAGGCATTTGGGAGCTGGATTTGTGGCGGACGGGATCGGTGGGGCGTGGCTTTGGGGGTGGTGGTGAGGGAGTCAGGGTCCTGGGGTGTGGTTGTGGGGGAGATGGGGGCGGGGAGAAAGGTGGCGTATGTCAGGCAGGGGAGGGACATGGGGAAAGTGCACGTGGAGATGGGTGCGTTGGGATAGGGCAGCGTGGCTAGGTGTGGGCCGTATGCGGAGCGTGCCGACGCGCAGCCATGGCCTGCATTGCCGTTATGCTGCATGGGGTGCAGATGATGCAGGACGGCCTGCTGCAAAGGTGCCTTGAGGAAGTAAGCGGTTTGTGCATGGTCCACAGCCGCAAGGTCCCATCAGGCCCACGCACCGGAAAGGACGATGCACGGAGCACGCGCTGGTAACTAAAACACAGGGCACGTCATGCCTCGCTTGTGGCTTAATCCCACTCCCAGTCCTGCCCTACCCACAGTGGTACTCGTAGACAGCAGCTCCTCCGCTTCTTGTTGCACTCCCTGCCCCTGCCGCCGCCCCTGCCCCTGCCTTCCGCCCTCCCCTCCCTCCTCTGCGTCGCTGTCCGTGCACTGCCGCACCCACCGCACCACGGGGGACTGCGGTGCGCTGCCGGACCCGTCATCGCCACCAGCCCCGCCGCTGCTACCCCCACCCTCCGCCAGCAGTCGCAACCGAAGGCGCAACCCATCGACCCCGGCCCCGCTCCCGTTCACCATGCCCGTCGCTGTGCTACCCCTGCTCCCTCCACTACCGTCCCCACCGCCCAGTCCCCCTGCGCTCTTTTGTGGGCTGTCGGCCCGGTTCGCCACACCTCCCGGGCCCGGGAACCCTCGAGGCGAGGCCCGGGGGGAGGCTGCGCCCCGGGGGCTGCCGCCGGGGGCAGGGGAGGCAGGAGCGGACGGGAAGGGTATAGCGGCGTCCCCTGCCCCTGCCTCGCCCTCCGCCATGCCCGACGTCCCACTGGCAGCGTTACTGAAGCGCAGGCGCTGCAGCGCCCTGTCAAAGGCGCCGCGTGCCGTGCCCGCTGCTGGGGAGGCAGGGAAGGTGCCTGTCACTGCCGCAACTGGGGGGACCGCCGTCCGCCCCGGCCGTAGCACGCCCACCCCGTGCTTCCTGCCGCGCCGCCAGCAGCCGTCGTACAGTGACCCGTCGGCGCCCACCAACAGACCCACGCCGTGCATGCGGCCGTCCTGCGGGTACGACGGCAGGCGCGCGTGGGCATGGGACGCGATGCGTGCGTACGGACGTGGCTCGACTGCAAACCCGAATGTCCCTTACCGCTCGATGCCCACCTGCCCTTTGGGAGACCGGTTCTCGTATGCGTCCAAGTCCTCTCCTTCACCCACGGCCTGCTTGGGGCTCTTACCCCAAGCCCAACGCCCGCGCGATGCCCCGGCCCGACCCACACAAGCATCCGCCACCAATGACGGGTGCCTAGTGCTGCATTCGAGTGACCCCAGCCAACTGGACACACGGACAGAGATTGTTAAGTACCATAGCAGTTGAAAGTAGTTACCCACCCGCCACGTGCCGTCGTACCGCTCCCCGCTGGCCCACACGCACGTGCCGTGCCCGTGCATGCGGCCCGCCAGCCATTCTCCGTCGTACTCGGCGCAGCCGTCACCGCCGCCGCCATTGGTCACATGTGCCGCAGCGTCCCCCCCTCCGCTGTCCGCGACGCCGGCAGCACCGCCTCCTCCGCTGCCGTACACGTACCTCCCCGGGCCCGACGGAAGGCCCAGGGACCACAGTCTGCACATGTCGTACAGCGAGCAGGAGGATAAACAGCGTCAACAAGGCATGGGTAACAATGCTTGGTTACGGTACGGTGACCAATCAGGGGCGTGAAGCGACAGGAGGTGAAACTTTGGGATGGGTTTGTATGGGCATAAGCACTCAGGACGTGCAGGTCGAGACCTGAGCCAGAACGAATTTGGCGCACGACCTGCCTGCCTACCGTGCATGCATGCCTCGCCTTGCCCGCTCTGCGTCATGCCCCTCACTTCGTGCCACCATCGCCCCTCGCACCAGGCCAACCCTGTGCCTTCATGGTGCGATTTGGAGAAGTTAAGTCTCGCCCTCCCATGAGTAACCACCTTGTAATGCCCCGCCCTTGCTCCCAAGGCCCCACTCGGCACGCACCCTTCGTACACGTCCCCATGTGCGAAGGCCATGCGCCCCAGGCCATGCGGAGCGTTGGCATGCCAGCCGCCCTGGTAGCGCCGCCGGCCGTCGGCGCTCTCCCACACGCCGATGCCATGCATGCAGCCCTCGCGCCACTCGCCTTGCGGAGACACAGGGCAATGGTGGAAGCGTCAGGATGAGGGCTTATGGGTTTGGTGGTGAACGTCAGTTGTGTGGGGTAAGAGGCCCCGGAGAAAGGAGACACCGGTATTGCTGTTGTGATGCGGGAAAGCAAGGTTACAGTATGCGGTGTGAATTGACGCAGAACACGAGGTTTGCAGCTCACTCTGGGGTGCTGTGGACCTAAGCTGAGGAGTGGTATACCTAGGCTCGTACAAGCGGCAGAGCAGCATGTTCCTCGGCTTGTGACACGTGCCTCCATGCTTGCAACCCACCCCGGTACGTCGCCCCATCCGCCCACGTGTACCGTCCTACGCCGTGAAGCTGCCCGTCCTGCAGTGAAAGCGTTAGGACTTCAATATCGCACCAGTAGTGAAAAGTTCCCTGTGGAGCTCTGACGCAACGTGGGTAAGTGCCGTGGCCGTTGGTCTCGTTATCCCACGCTGTATGTGGCTCAGTGTTGGCCCAGCTGCACTTGGGTGCGTCAGCCGGAGGTGCCCGCCTGCAAGCTGCAACGCCATTACCTTCCAGCCTCCCTCGTATGTGCTTCCATCGCGCCAGGTGTACCTGCCCTCGCCGTCGGGCTGCAATCAGCGGTGCGTACGTGATATGGTTGGCCGGTGGTGTGCGCAGGCACAGCGGGCAGGGTACTGCTGTGCTTCGCCGCCTACCAGCCCCGAAGCATTCCAGCTGCCCCTGTAGCTGTCACCGCACGCAAATTGCTTTGTCCTTGTCTCGAGAACGACATCGTCATCCATTGCAGCCCGAGCTTAGTCGGGAGGTTACGAGGAGGTTGGGCATTTACTTTTGCATGTCACCTGGGAGAAGTGGCACGTAGTGAAAGTATTCAACATGGCTACATCCAGCTTACAACTCGCAATGCCTCTTACCTCTCTTGTTTGTCTGATGATGATGTTGCCGTTAGTACGGTTAGCTCTAAGTAAGCGCAAGGTTGGACAGCTCTACATAGTGTGCATTGTCAATACAACTATTATAGGCTGCGTTGTGATGTGAGAAGTGCTGCAGGAAAATTGCTGGACAACAATGTCATAGAATGGCTGTATGCCGCGGCTGTGGGCTAACTAGCCCTAATAAGACTTGGGCTGTGCTTTGAAGATGGGAAGAAACATATTAGTTTATCCCTGCGATAGCTTCGTAGGGAAAGCTGTCGCGGAGGCTTTCGCGGTAGGATTCGGACCCACTCCAAAAGCGCACACTCCTTAGCTTATTCAACCCCTTCACTACGTATAACCTCATGTGGACCGCTCCGATATGTAGGAGAGAGGATACAACGTTTCTGGGTATGCGATTGGTTCCGGGGAGCATGTGCCACCCAGCGTGGCCACCCTGGTCAAGGTAGGCCCGCCAACCAGAAGGCGCAGACCTCGCAGCGCGCGCTTACGCAGCTCCCAGTGCAGGGCTTGCCCTAGTTGCATTCCTTTGCGCGCGCACTGCGTGACCCTCACCTGCGTGCCTGTGCGCAATTGTAGGCCTCGGACCGCGGCTCCACTTCGGCCCTGCGTCAGCTGCTGCTGACTGCAGACCTGGTGGTTCATGAAATTCTGGGTCACGAGACTGCAGCGCGGGATGCCGTGGTGGCGCTGGCGCAGGAGCCGGTGGGCGGGGCGGGGTAGTGGTGGGGTGTGTGGCGTGGCCACCCTAGCCCGCACAGCTGCGGTGCTCGGGGTGGTCCATATGCCTGTATGTCCCGTCGTCACGGCTATCATACTCAGTCCAAATCCTGCCATCCAAGAACCAAGATCACCTGCACCAGCAGTCCTGCGAGACGATCACCACTCTCCTGGTCATGTGACAAAGTACTCTACCTCCCCTTGCCGGCGCGCTACTCCGCTGAAACGCCACCTACCCACTCCCCCTGCTCCCGCACGCAGTACGGCGGCAAGGAGGTTGTGTTCGTTGGCGTGTCCCACCCGCTGGTATGGGCAGCCACCCGGCCCAAACCCGAGGCGCTGTTCCCCTCCTTCACAACATCTCGCGAGTGGGCAGCCGGCGCCGCGGCCGGGGCCGAGGAGGAGGGCGGTGTGAGGAGCACGCCACGTGCCAGCTTCGGCTGGCCTGGGGGTGCGCAGCGGGCCTCGGGAGTGGGGGACGCGGGGTTGGGGGCTGGCGGCAGCGAGATGGGCTCCGCGCCCAGCAGCCCCCGGCCGGGCAGCGGCAGGAGTGTGGGGCTGGGCCTGGGCGGCGGGTCGGCGGTAGAGGTGGCAACCTTCACGTCGGAGGACGTGACGCGGAGGTGGGCCCGGGCGGGGAAGGTGTGCACCGCACGTGGGAAGGGTACCGGCATTGCAGCTGGGGGCGGCAGGACTGGCAGCCTTTGCCTGAAGCTAGGTGGGCGCTGATTGCCGTGCAGGCGCTGAACCACCTAGGTTTCGCAGTCCGGGACTGCTGGGTGTCAGCATCTTGGGCTGACCGGGACTCCTTGCCCCTCCGTACATGGCCACCCTCTTCCTCCTCACCGACCTGGTCGATCTACAGACTTTATCTGTCTTCCTGCCGCCTAACCCCCTCTCCCTTCTCTGCTGTTGTAGCGTAAAATATGCTACCTGAACACAGTCCGTTGAGGGACCGGACTGCTGTCGATCTATTGCTGATTTTCACTTATGTGCTCTACAATACCTGCCCAGGGTCCCCACCGCCTCCGCCCGGGCCGCCCACGCCGTGGAGCAGACCGTGCTGCGGGCGGCGCGGCGCGGGCGGCTGCGCACCTACGTGGTGTGCCCGGGGCTGCTGTACGGGCAGGGGGAGGACGACGTGACGTTCTTCAGGGCGGCGCAGGTGGGCAGGGCGTGTGCCGTGCCGACAGTCCGACACACTTGGATACACACGGCGCCCGAACACATGTCTCAGTCCCGCTTCCCTGCGCACAACCCGCTGCAAGTACGGCCTATGGGACCAGAAGGCCGGGTCTTTGTGGTCTCCTCGCATCATGTACAGCCCAGCTTGGTCCCTAACTCGTGCAGACTGCAAACGTGGCCCCCTACCACTCACTTCCCCACCAGTCCCAACACCGCTCCCGTGCGCTCCCGCCCGTTCCCAGGCCGCCTGGAGCCGCCTGCCCGCCCAGGTGTACGGCCACGGGGGCAACACACTGCCCCTGCTGCACGTGCACGACCTGGCGTCGTACTTGCTCGCCCTGGACGCAGCACACGTGGCACCATGCGGTCTAGGACAGACCCGGGGCCTGGGGGCCCGGCCCGGAACCAGCGGGGGCGCAGCCCCGGAGCAGGGGCCAGCGGCGGGAGAGGCGGCTGGCGGGACTGGGGTGCTCTTGCGCCCGGGGACTTCGCGGGCTGGCACGGGGTTACTGCTGAATGGAGGAGGAACAGGGCCCCTGCCGTGGGGCTCGCTGCCGCAGTACCTGCTGGTGTGCGACGGCAGCCGTTGCACGCAGCAGGAGGTGGTGGCGGCGCTGAGCATGCAGCTGGGGGACGGCTCTGTGACGTGAGTCGGGGGCTTGGGGCCGGGGCGGAACAAAGCGCTTTATTCCAAAGCATACTCCTCATCTAGTGCCTATTTCAAAAGGTCCGCGGAAACCTCTGCCAGTAGGAGGTCTGCTAACTCATAAGCCACGTCCATGCACCGCGGTGACTCTGCGCAGCAGCTGCATTTGGCGGTTCTCCGCCTTCGTGCACCGCCAGTACTGGACCCCACCCGGCTGTCATGGCAGCTGGTAAAACGTCTCTCCGATGTTTAATAAGAAGATGGCAAACCATTAGTAGAGCGGCAAACCCGTTCGTTGGTACGGGTTCACTACCAATGCTACTGCTACTCCGTCGCTCTCATACATACCGTCATACGCAGACCTGCCTCTCCCCACCACAACACCCACAGCAACGTGCCCGAGGCCGAGCTTCACGCCCAGCCCCGCGCGCTGCGGGAGCGCCTGCTGCTGGATCTTGCCTTCGACACCACGCCCCTGCCGGCCCCCGGCTCCCAGGCTCCAGCGCCGCCATCCGCCTCCGCCGCCAGCACCCTCCTCAGGCCCTCCACTGCCGCCAGTCCAGCCCGCCAGGGCAGCCCCCGCCCCGGGGTTCCGGAGCCGCCCCAGCCCCCCATGACCTCGCTCGCCGACACCTCATCCTTCGCGCCCGTCCTAGTCCCCTTCACGCCCTCCCGCCCCGGGGGCCTGCCAGCCCACGCCGCCGCGGTGGCTGAGGAGTTCCGCACCGCCCGCCGCCTGACTCCCCTTCGTATTCTAGTCGTGGGCCCTCCAATGTCCGGCAAGACGCACCTCGCCCGCCGCCTGGCCCGCCAGTACAGCCTTCCGTACATCTCCGTACCGTTGCTGCTGGCGGCTGCGGCGGACCCGGCGGTGGCGGAGGCGGCGGGGCTGGGTAAAATCGACCCTGCGCTCCATGCCGCCGCTCAGGCGGAGCTGGCCGCGGGCGCCAGCAAGGAGTTCCCTGGTGGCACAGGCCGCGTGTCTGCCCGTACGCTGGGGTTGATGCTGGCTGCGGCGGCGGCCGACCCACGGGTCGCGGCACGTGGCTTCGTGCTGGACGGCTTCCCCAGGTCGGCGGCGCAGGCCAGGGCCGCATTCTTCACTGCGGTGCCCAGGCCGGGTGCGGAGGGGGCGGCGGCGGCAGAGGTGGCAGCGACGGCGCACGGAGCCCATGGCGCGCATGGAAACGTAGGTTTGGTGTGAAGTCGATGGGTGACCTGCCAGCGAGCCAGAGGTGGTGACGGACACCCGTCCGGGCACCTGTTTGAGTTACCGTAGACCTCTGCGCTGCGTCGCGCGAGGGCCTGTACTGCAGCTGCTCCGCCTGGAATGCCGCTAACCGACCAACCCTCGCGCTTGCATCTGCTTTGCAGGCCAAGGCCCCTCCCGCTGCGGCCGCAAAGGACGCCAAGGGCGGCAAGGGCTCGGTGTCGTCAGGCCCCGCGCCCGCGGCCATGGGTGACTGGTTCGAGGTGCCTGCCGGCTGCGGGTTGGTGCCCAACCCGCTGACGGCGCCCTCGCACGTGGTGGAGCTGGGTGTGGGGGAGTTAGACCTGATGGCCAGGCTGGCGGCGGTGGAGGCGGCGGAGGCGAGGCTGGCGGCGGCGGCGCGCATGGCTGGTACGTCGGGGCGAACCCGGGGTACCCCGATGTTCCGCTATGTTGCCGCGGCTTTGTTGTAAATGTGTACTGCATTGACCCTGCGTGTGCCGTTACCTGGTACCTTGCAGCTGAGGCCAGCGGCTTGTCCGATGGCGCGGACAAGGTCAAGCTGGGCGCCAAAAAGCCGGCGGCTGGCGGCGGCGGCAAGGGCGGCAAGGACCGCTCAGAGAGCGATGGAGTCCCGGCGCAGCTGCGGCACAGCCACAACAACGCGGCGGGCTTCGCGCGGCGGAGCGCGGCGTTTGACACGTGGCGGACCGAGGACGCGGCTGACCTGGAGGCCCGGCGGGCGGCGGTGCAGAAGGCGTGGGAGGAGGAGCGGGCGCGGCAGGAGGAGGAGCGGCGGCGTCAGGAGGCGGAAGCGAGCACGCTCAAAGCCAAGCGGCGGAGGGCAAAGATGCTGGCGGCGCAGGCGGCGGCGGGGGGTGGAAGCCCGGAGGGTGGGGCCCTGGACGAGTTCCTGGGTGACGGGGAGGGTGGCGAGGAGGAGGCGGGGGGAGCGGCGGACAGCACGGGCCCGGTGCTGCCCGAGCACGGCGGCCTGGTAGGGCTGTGTGTGGACTGCGGGGCCAAGTACATCCGGTGTGGCAACCCGAACCCTCCGCCGCCCGAAGGCACCGCCGATGCGGCCGAGGCCGAGGCCGAGGATGCGCTGGGCCCAGTGCCGTCGGTGCCGTCAGCGGCGTCCGGCATCGGCTCAGAGGCCAGCCGCGGGGCGCTGGCACGCAGAACTGGTGACGGCGCCGCCAGCGGGCCGCCAAACACCTCGCTGGTGTGCACCGTTGCGCTGCCGCCAGCACACGTGGCGGCGGAGGGTTCCAGCACCGCTGCCGCTATGGCCGCCGCAGCCGCCGCCGCCGTCGCCCCCGCTGCCCCGCCGCCGCTGCTGCCGGTCCTGGAGCGCGCGGTGGAGTCCTTCCTGGGCCCACCGCATAACTTTGACGGCTTTCCGCCGCCGGTGCCGCAGCAGTCCGCCGACAGCGCCGCCGACGAGGCGGAGGAGGCGGAGGCAGCGGCAGCGGCACAGCGCGCGGCGGAGGACGCCGCCGCCGTGGAACGCATGGCGGCGGCGGTGGCGGGCGCCGCCGACGGCGCCGCCGCGTCGCAGGCTATGCGCCTTGACGGCCAGGGTGCGGCCGTGCAGCGCTACCTCATGCGTCGCGTTATGCCGGTGGTGGCGGCGGCGATGGCGGAGCTGGCGGCGGCGCGGCCGCCGCGGCCGCTGCTGCACGTGGCAAAAGCGCTGTATGCAGCTGCGGAGGCGGAGGAGGGGCGGTTTGTGGACCCGTACGACGACCCCACGTACGGCATTCAGCTGGCCAAGATTGAGGCTAAGGCGGCGCGGGAGGCGGCGAGGGAGGCGGCGGCGGCTGCCAAGGCGGAGAGGTGGGTTGTTGGGTCAGGAGGTGCGAGGTGACTGGAAGGAGGGGTTGGCTTTTGGCTATTTGTGTGCGAGCCCTGCCAATCTACAAGCACTGCACCAGCTCCAAATCAATTGTGCCACGGACTGCGTTGCGACCGACGCAGACTGTATGTGTAAACTGGCAAGCCTAAAGCCGGTGAGCCCGTTATGCGTCTTCACATCCTCTTCACCGGCCCTTCCTGCTGCAGGGAAGCCGCTGCACGGCAACAACAGCAGCAACAGCAGCAGGCTGTGGCGGCGGAGTGATGGCACCCTCTTTGCAGCAGTGGAACCCACAAGTAGATTGCGTCATAGCCATAGCGGCTGTGGCCAGGACCGATAGGCAGGCGGTGGCGATCCACAATCGTGCGGCTCCTTGCAGTTGCTTATCAATGTTCGCTGTGCGTACGGTATGTGGGTGTAGTTTGTCATGTGGCTGTACGACACTGCACGGCACACTGACTGGCGAGATTGGTGGCCCACGATTACCAGACCTTGCCAAGACGGCGTGTTTCGGCGTTGCTGCAGCTGTAACGAAGGTAACCTCAGCGCCGTGAGGTAAAGGGCGCCTTGGAGCGCTAGCCTTCGGGACCCTAGGGCCACCACTTGGCCGCTTGGCCGTTGGCCCAGGGCGTCTCTGTACCCGCATGTTTATCCTGAATGCCAAGTTTTGCCAACCCGGCAGTGACGCCTTGGCTCGCCCACAAACCTTCGCACCCCATTGTGGGCTTCTCGGCTGGTTAAGGGGCATGCCACACTGGATCAGAGCCGAGACACATTCACCGCCACCTGGATAATGCCTTGGAGCATGCTGCAGCTGTGAGGACATAGAAGACGATGGAAAGAGCCAGGCTCAGCACCGCTCGGCACCTCAAGACCAGCCTGAAATAGAGCTGCTGCTGCTGGTTGTGCTCAGGAATAGTTAGGAATGTGAGGCCACAACACCTGGAACGCGTAACAGATTGTCAGAAACATTGCTGGACGACCACAGGAAACAGCCTCAGAAGGTCCCCAACGGGCATCCTCCGTTGCACCGCAGTGTAGACAACAGACGCAGCATCCGGTTGACAATATCAAAGTGCATTAGCAGCGGCCACATGTCGAGGTCAACCTGGGTCAACAGCAGCAGCCGCAAACACAAGATGTCGTCTCCTGCCCCATGTCCCGTTGGCCCAATCATATGGATGGACTGCCCAGATTGTACTACCTGCGGCACAATTGCCTCTTCCCCACCCCTTCTTGATCGCCCGGCACAACAAGACCTACTAGCCCGTACAACCGTTCCACGCTTCTGCAGATCTGCACGACCCCAAGCCGGCAGCCCGGCACCGTCAAGACTAGTGTGTGATCTTCAGTGTTACAGAGGATATGCTTCTTCGTGGGCGCCTTTCCCGCGCCAGACTCTGCCTGCCCCGTCTTATCGGGGTCCCGTATCGCCTCACCCAGCATACCACCAACATATTTCGAATGGGTTCCACGTTCACCACCGGCACCTCGCAAATCTAGCGAACCAACTCCGCATCAACATGCTCCAGATATTCAGCTCGTGAACAGACTATAACCACCGTCCGTATGCGATGCTATGCCAGGGGGATCCTTCCTCGACATTCCAGAGTGAAATGCCACCGGGGGGAGTGTGTGTGCAATGCCTCTGCACTGCCAGCGCTCAACCGCTCCTGCCACTCCGTAGGGCACAAGCCGCCCAGCCGCGCTATGCATGCGGCAGCAATGGCAGTGCATCACGGCAGGACGCAAACGCAGTTGCGTCAAGACATTGTGCTGCAAGCCATCACCGCCCGCCATTGCCTCCAGGGCGCCCGAAAGCGCTTCTCTGCACTGCTCCGGCCACTATGCATGGAATACCCGCTGGCAGGGAGTACCGGTATCAGGCCCTATGACCGTCACACCCGCCACTACATGCATCCTTATGGGCAGGGTCTCCCTAGACCCACTGGCGCTAAGCCCCACCGCCCCTCACCACAACAAGTCACCTTCGCACACCGCGGTGCAACCCACGACCCTCCCCGCAAATCGCCTAAAACCCCTGCACACCATACAAAAACGGCAGCAGCCCCTGCGCCTGTCTACGCCAAAGCCCCGCATCTGCTATGCACGCCCCACTGCAGGCCAGGCCTATTCTGCTCCGCAATTACCACCATTCCCCAGCTTCCGTGTACGCCAAGCCCCGCAGCCACGCCTCCTCCTCAGCGCTCAGTTCCTTGGCCTCCACCCTTTTCTCCACCGCCTTGTCCATCTGTTGCCAGCTGCCCACCGGTGCACCTGCCTCCACAAGCCACCGCAGCACCGGCATGCAGCAATCCCCCTTAACCTCCCGCACCACCACATCCCGCACGCCCCACGGCACACCCAGCCGCCTCAGGGCCTCCAGCACCCCGCGGTCCCCGTTCGCCGCAGCAACGTTGTACAGCGACTTGCCCGCCAGGGCTGACCTCGTGAGGCACCCCGGGTGCTCCGCTGCCAGCCATTCCACCAGCGCCACGCAGCCACCCCTGACTGCAGCCTCAGCCAGCTTCCCATTTGGCGCGTGCTCAGGCGGGAGCTGCAGCAGAAACTGCACCAGCTCCTGGTCCCCCCTCTCTGCAGCACTGCACACAAGGTCGGCGCTCCATGCAGTGCACCTAGCGCCCATCAACAACTGCATTGCCTCAGTCAGGCCCCGGCGGCCCAGCGGCCACTGGTGGATGACCTCCTGGAGGTCCACCAGCCTCATGTCAGCTGAGGACAAGCCCGCCTCGGTCGCTAGCCACCGGACCATGTCCACACTGCCCGACCGCCCAGCCAAGATGTACGCGTCCAGGCCCGACATTACCACGCCCGACTGCCGAAGGCATTCCGCCATGGGCACCTTGCCTGACGACCGCGCGTAGTGCATCAGGTTGCCCGCCCTCACCACCTTGATCGTGTTGGCCGGGACGATGGACAGCAGATGGGACATCACCTCCACGTTCCCACTTCGGGCTGCCGCCAGGGCTATTCGTGGCGCAGTCTCCAGACCGGCCCCGTCCAGCGCCGGCCCTCCCCGCTCCTGTAGCCACCCGAACTTCGCCACACCGTCCGCGCTGGCAGCCGCTGCCTCCAGGAGTGCATCCCAACCCAGCACGGCATAGTTGTCTAGGTCCTCGTACGGGTCCGGGTACTTGCTTGCAATCCTGCCAGGCTCCGGCAGGTCGCACATCCCCTCGTCCAGCAGCCACTGCGCCGTTGGCAGGTCTGCCCACTCCAGCGCAGAGCACAGCACCCACTGGTCACACTGGAAGCCCCGGTCCCGCAGCCAGCGCAGCTTGCCCAGGTCACCCAGGGAGGCGGCAGTCGCCGCGACGCTGCTGTCCATGCGGCAACCCTCGCCGCCGTTCTCCAGCACCCATTGCATTTTGGCGATGGCGTCAGGGGTACGTGATGCTGCAGCCGCGCGTAGGGTGCTCAGATCCAGAGCCGGGCTGTCACTTAACCAACTGCTGCTGCTTCTGCAGCAGCTGCTGCTGGTGATGATGGTAGTGGGCAAGGCCTGAAGCTCCTCCCACGTCGCTTGCAGCACTGGCAGGCTGCAGTGCTCAGCCACATCTTCAAGGAAGGATCGAGGGTTCACTAGCCTGGGGCAGTGGCGCAGGAACCAGCCCAGCAGCTGCGGGTGGCCGGCCTCTGCCGCCACTCTGCTGGGGTCTTCCACGTCGAGAGGTATCCTCCATGGGTTGTCATGGCTTAGCAGCAGCTCCGGGAAGATGCTCAGCTGCAGCAGCGCCCAGGCCACCTCCAAGTTGACCTCGCTCCCGCTGCGTGCGGCGGTGCTCAACAGCTGGAATTTCTCCGGCAAGAGCAGCTGGTTTACATGATGTTGCCCCGCTTCCTGCGCCCAGGACGCTGCGTGGGCCGGCAGCGGCTGGGACAGGGAGGCGGTGCAGTGCTGGGGCTCACTGAAGGCGTCGGCTGCCTCCCGGCACACGAAGCGGCCGCTGAGGGCACGCTCGTTTGGGGGCAGCAGGGACAGGACGTGCAAATGGAGCGCAGTAGGTAGCTGCTGCTGAGGTACCGCGCTGTCGTCGGCATCACACTCCATTCTCGCGGGGCAGCTGCACGGTTGGTGTCCTTGGGCGGTCAACAGTCTGAAGGGAAGGGGAAGGGCGGCGTGGGAGGGTGATGATGGGCAGGGGATGGGAACCGACTCGGTGAAAACCCGGGCAGCAAACGACGTTAAAATTATAGAAGGTTTCGTAGCAGTTGTGTAACATTTCTGTGATAGTTCCGAGCAAGCTCGTAGCGCACAGGTAGCCCTAGGGCTATCGCATGGGTATGCGACTTGCCTGACGTGATACCCGAAACATAGCAAGACACACGACAAGAAATGAAAGGCATTACCTTGGCAGCAATGCGGGACAGTGCTGAACGCCTTGCTGTTCGCTTGGCTATATGCAGCGCGCTGCAGGTTTGCTAGGCGTGAAACTGGTGTAACATTAGCTAACAGAAACTGCCAATGTTGTGGTATAAGGAGCCCGTAAGTGTGCATACAAAGCCCCTCAAGCATCACAAACAATCCCTGCTACTACACACGTGCCACGTGCCTGGCAAAATGTCCCGTACCATCCGGTAATCCGGATACTCCAAACCAGCGCACTGGCTTTAGCCTTATCCCATCGGATTGCATGCCGCATGCGTAAACCTGCCTGAGTCCCTGCTAAGTGCCCAGTGCCACAACAACGACACCCGCGCGCACTCGCTCACAGTACTGAGCCAGCGTGCCCGCCTGAGTTGATGCCACTGACTGGCGCTCTTCCGAAGCACCTGCCTTCTTCTTGGCCCGCATCTGGGCCCGCCTCTCAGCACGTACGTTGCAGCCGCACTTTCGGCATGGCGTGGCGACCGCCCAAGCGGCCTCCACGCGCGCCGCCCTAGTGTCAACCAGAAGGTGTCAACCGCCATGCCCGGCACCATGGCGCACACACAAGCACACATAGAGATTATTGAACACAAGTATGTCACAGTGGTACAGCGAAACGGTGGCATTGTAGGGACAATGGACAACTTCTGCAGGTTCAGGGATAATGCAATGGAGATTGCTGGTGATCGCTGCCGCTGCTGGCAGCCTGCTGTTCGAGGGCGTTGCCAAGCTGCAGCTCCTGTGGCAGAGCTGGGCGCCCATGGACGTGCTGGCCGGAGTGACGGGGGCCGCCGTTTCCGCAGCAGGCAAGGGCGCGCTCCCCTGCCTACGCTACCTGCACGAGTGCGTTGGGGATGCACGACTGCGTTGGGGATGCCGTTCTGGCGGGAGCTAACGGCAAAAAGGCGGTGTGCCAGGCGATCAAGGCGTGGGACATGAAAATGGTGGCGTGGGTCCTGCAGCAGGGCTGTGCCTTCGGCACTGAGGCGCTGCTGGAGGCGGCTATCTCAGGCAACGTGGCAATGGTGGAGTGGCTGCTGCAGGAGGCCAAGGTGCAGCCGGACGGTGTGGACCTGGGCAGGGACGTCATCGCAGCGTGGCCCTACAAGCGCCGGTGGGACAGCCGCCGCCTGCTGCAGGCGGTGAGGCTGCTGGTGGCTGCCGCTGCTGCGCCAGCGGCAGCGGCGGAAGCGGCAGCAGCAGACCGCGGTGGAGAAGGGGGAGGTGGCGGTGGTGGTGGTGGCCGGGAGCCGGTCCTGCTGTCGTCGGCCCTGCCGGCAGCGGCGTCCCGCGGTGACCTGGCCCTGGTGCGCTACCTGGTGGAGGACCTGCAGCTGCAGCGGGAGCTTACAGCGGAGGTGTTCAGCGCCGCGGCGGGCAGCGGCTGCGAGGCGCTGCTGGAGTGGCTGGTGCGGGAGCAGGGCTGCCCCGTCAGCGGGCCTGACGCGTGGGTGCGGGCGGGCAGGCTGGGGGACCGGGCGGTGCTGGGCTGCCTGCTGCGGCTGGGCGTGCCGTGGGGCGAGGGGCTGGGGCAGGCGGCGGCTGCGGATGCGGGCCTGCCTGGGCCGGTGCTGGCGTGGATGGCGGCGGAGGGCGCGCCGATACCGGTAGAGAGTGGTGGGGCAGCGCAGGAGGAGGAGGCGGGTGGCGCGGAGGCGTAGTGATGCGTGGGGCCCAGGAGGGCGTGCGGGTGCGTGTATCCGCTCGAAGGGATGCTGTTGCTGGTGGAGAGGGTGCGGTAGTCCTACAATGTCGTGTAGGTGCTAACTAATGCTGTCGTGGCGAGCATGGTGGAAGTCAGAATTAGGAGGGTCGGAGGCAGGGTACCACGGTGGCAGAATGCGTTACGGCACTCAGGCCGCATGCGAACAGTGGACTTAAACAGAGTGCCTGCTGAACCGATTGACATATTGTGCTGAAGTCAATATATTAGTTACGGAACAATGGCATTACAGGGGAACTTGTCGCGGTCTGGCACGATAGCGCGTAGGAGCAAGACAACCGCGGCGTTCGGAACCCTGCGGTGCGTCGACACAACGCAATATTAGTTATGAAGCGATCTCTTCTAATATGCTGATCAGGACGACGCTCACCATCCAGCTTCCCACCCCGCCACGGCAGGCCCGCACGTCCCTCCCACTGTGCCCATACCGCACCGTGTCCACATGTTGCTGGGACTACGGTCTTGTCGACGCCTGGAGGCCGCACCAGTAGCCAAAGTAGGAGGCCTACTGCGCGTCAGGCCCTGATCTCTTACGTGGAGGTCACAGCGGGTAAGGGCCAGGGCTGGTTTCAGGGTTGGCATGGGCGGGTGGACAGGCACGGCCAGCAGCAAGTTGGAAGAGACGCGAACCGCAGCTTATAGCTACAGTTTAGTACGTTCGCATGCAGATCTAAACCGTCCAGGGCGTGTGAGCATCACGGCGTTGGGCGTCGGCAGGGCGAGGGGGTTGGTCGGACAGCCAAGGGCCCCTGTGCAGCAATGAAAGCGTCTGCAGAGCCATGCATCGCGGCAGTTTGGGGACGATGTGCTAAAAGATAAGCTCCGCACATGTCATGTGGTCTAAGCTTCATGGTACCGGGTATCGGCGGGGAATGCGGACTGCGGAGGTGGAAGGGGGCCGGGGGGCCTCATGCGCCACGGCCCGACGTGCTACTGCTCTTGCACACCTAAGACACAACCCCTGCCAAGCGTAAATGTGCTTGCCCTCACCTGGCAACGAGAACCAAGTACTGTACCAGTGTCCGTACACCGTGGGTTATGCAGCAGGCCGTCGATTGGGGGCAGCCGGCCTGGAGTTAGCACACGACGTGGGAGCACCAGGGGAGGGGTAAGCTCGCCGACCGATAGCGGTTATCGAACCCCCTGGGGAGCACACACACAGGGCCTGTCTGATTCGCCACGAGGTAGAATCGCACCCTGGGCACCTAGCCACCTACTGCATTGCGAGCGGGGACATGGGAGGTCTGGGCAATCGGGAAGTATCCGGAGGGTCAAGGGGACTAGAATGACCCCTTATCCCCTCCGGATACTTCCCGATGAAGTGAAATGAGTGTGGGCAAGGGGGTTTCAGGGGGGTAACGGGGATTCCCAATTGTGGAACGGCAAGGACTCCGGGAGGCTGACCGCCCGGCTCCGTGCACAGCACGTCGACAGGTGGCGGCAGGGCGCCAGGCCTATTGCACCAACCGCCAGCCAACTGCCATTAGCGCTATTAACGACCAACCGTCGCATGCAGGGAACGACACACCCGATGACCTGGCTGTGGAGGTGCACCCCAACGAGGCGGCGGTGGGGGCGCGCATGTGCGAGGTGGGTTACGGTACTGTGGTGCTGAAGGGGAGGCTGGGAAGGCGCGCCGCTAAGCGCACGTGCGAGGTGGGCGACGGTACTGTGGTGCAAGGGAAGGGGCCCAAATGTCTTCTGTGCTTCTTCCTGTGCGCAGATGGTGCTGCAAGCGGCCCAGTCTGCGGTGGCGGAGCGGGGCGCGTTCTTCCTGGCCATCCCCGGCGGCTCGGTGCTCAAGATGTGCGCCGGGCTGGTGGGGAAGCCCATGCCCTGGGACAAGGTACGCAACTCATAGTTCTGCAGTTGCTGTCAAACACTTCATCATTTTGTTGTCATGTCGTCATGAAATGCACTGACCATGCCCTGGGACAAGGTACGGTACGCATCAGCTGCCGTTGCTTCATATACCTGTCACCGTTTGGTGAGGCGCAGTCAGTGGTGCGTCGGCGGCTGCGACCGTTGTGCGTGTGAAGGAGTAACTGAGCAGCTGTAACACGGGCGGGGCGCAGGAGTTGACAGCGCAGACTATCCACATGGGTGCCAGGGTGCCTATAAGACTCGCGTACAGGAATGGCACAGGGCACAGGGCACAGGGCGTCGGGAAGCCCTTAAACTGCGGTGCGGTAAACCTGTCTGGCTGTGCCCGGCTCCCTTTGTTACCTCCCTGTGCACCAGACGTTCCTGTTCTACGTCAACCACAAGTGCGTGCCGCTGGGCGACAAGGCCTCCACGCACCAGAAGGCCCTGGACCTCTTCCTGACCAAGGTCGGGATGCCCCTCGCAAACGTGGCGGCGCCCATGGTGAGTCCGGCCGCACATACTACTTATGGATAGTACTTGCCAGGAAAAGGGAAAGGACGGGTGGAGGGTTTCCAAGAAAGGCCAGGTGGGCAGGGAGGCTTAGCCATATGAATATCGACGAATTTACTTAATGGTGTGTTGGCTTTCTTGAAGGGTGAAGGGTTGTAGGGTGGCGACCGGGGATGGCGAGCCGAGTTCAGCCGCCTTCAATACAACACACTTGCGAGGCTGCAGAGCTAGGCGCGGCAACCTGAGAGGAGGGCGACTTTGGAGTTGGCCTTGCTAACTGGACGACACTTGTCCTCCTGTCCGGATGTGCGTAAAAGGCTTCCACAATGAACAGCACAGTGGTACCCTTGCTCACCTGTCGCCCCTCCTTGTTGCTGCCATGTTCGCAGGGAACCTCCGATGCAGCGGCTGAGGCGGTTGCGTACGACGCAAGGCTGCGACAGGTGCGGTGCGCTTCGCCCGTACTCCGTACTGCTTCAATCGGTCCCAAACAATCACACCGCAGTTGTGAGGCGTACATGGCGAAGCTGCATATGAAATCCTAACTGCGCCCATCTGGCCCCTGGCCGCACTCCGCACGGCGCACTGGCATACTTGTTGCCGCTTACCCTGTCGTACATCCCCTCGTACCCGCGTCCGTACAGCTCGCCGTACAGCGCGGCATGGAGCTGACGCCAGACGTCGTACCGCGGTTCGACTTGGTGCTGCTGGGCATGGGCGCGGACGGCCACGTGGGCTCGCTGTACCCCGGCCGCCCCGAAACCACCATGACCGCGCCCTCCACCCCCCTGGTGCTGCCTGTGGACAAGAAGCAGCCGCCCAGCATCACGCTGTCGCTGCCCGTCATGTGCGCCGCGAAGCAGGTGCGCGGTTCAAGATATGTAACAAAATAGCATATCAATCAGGTACCGGTATGTGTTTTGTGGCTTTAGCATCACAGCACCACGCTATCGCAGCCCGTCATGTGCGCAGTGAGACAGGTGCGTCCCGGCCCCCTTCGGCCTTGCAAAATGCAATGCTACTGCACGTGTTATCCAGCCCCGGTACTCTCCCCGCACCCCGGACCCCAGGTTGTGGTGGTCATGACTGGCGCCAGCTAGGCCGAGGCCTTACGCTTCCCCTGCCCCTCTCGCACCCAGGACCAGATCCTACCACAAGCACGGCACCGCATGGGGCGCTTTTAATGGTCCTCAGGCTGTGGTAGCCAGGGCGGCGCTTCACTTCGCACGCCTTACTTTGCCTGCAATCTGTTACACAGGTGCTGGAGTTGACCGTCCTCGGCCCTCCCCCTCCCATCCGTCAGGTTGTTGTGGCCATGACCGGTGCAAGCAAGGCCGAGGCCGTGCGCTTCGCCCTGCAGTCAACCGACGGGCCCGCCAACGCCCTGCCCGGGCGGTTGGTACGGCCGGTGGTTGGCGGCGGCGGCAGCGCCATCTGGCTCATGGACGCGCCCGCCGCCGCCAAGCTGGACGTGGCGGCGGGCGCACGTGCCATGCTGGCGGCCGACACGGCGGCGCGGCACATGGCGGCGCAGTAGGGCAGCAGGGGACTCCCCTGGGGGATGTGGCCTGGGAGAGGAGACTCCCCTGGTGGAGAACGCAGGGTGTGTTGAAGGGGACCCCCTGTGAGCATGGCTGGACGTGACGGCGGGCGGCATGGCTGACGGCAGCCAGTAGACGGCAAGGGGGAGGGGTATCCCTTGGCTGGGTGCGGCAGGGCCGTGGACAGGCACACGTGCCATGCTGGCAGCCGATGCGGTGGTGGTGCTGCGCATGCCGGCACAGCAGGTGGCATGGGCGAGGGGAATCCCCTGGTGGGCAAGGCTGGGTTGAAGGGGAGGCGTAGGTGCCATGCTGGCTGCCGACACTTCGGCGCGGCAATACGGCGGCGCGGTAGGCTGGTATGCGGTGGGGGCTCACCTGGTGTCCGGGCCGTGCGAGGACGCAGCTGCAGACCCATTGGTAGCCGTGACGTGCTGCCGCCTTGACACGAGATGCTCAGGCAAGAGCACACCCCTGCTAAGGAGTATCAATAAGCAGCGACTGCTGTCATGCAGAGGTGTGTGCTACCGCCAATCGCTGTGCACACAGTGTGCTTGTGGTCATCTTGACTGCCCGGTACGCTGTTGGCTGGCATGGGCGCCCTTGTTTGCGGTTACCGTATGGTGGTGCGGCACGTGATGGCCGGCGCCGGCACGCGACTGTGCCAACGAGGCAAACAGGGACACACGACAGTGCCGTATGTGCTGGCTGCGGTTGGTAGCGTGTGACAGGACGCGGTTGGAGCAGCAGGCGGCCGGGGGATGCAACTGCCGGGCAGCCAACTTAAGCACTCGGTGTCTTGCAAGTCATTCCATGTTTACTCGCGCGTCAGGCGTGCGGGTGCGTGTCGCTTCAGGGGCTGTGCATTGCGTGGTCGGTGTGTGCCGCGGGAGAGGCACCTCCGATACCGGTGGCCTGAGTGAATATTTCGTGCACCCAGGGAAGGCATTGCGGATGCTCTTTGTGACGCACACGGGCACCGGCACTGGGGCCTGGCCGCGCAGGCGTGCAGGGTTGTACGCTTGTACCCTGGAACGTGTTGCCGTGTTGACCCCATGAGCCCCCGCGCACCACACGCACCGCACGCGGGCGGATGTCCATATCAGTTGCAGCATGCTCGAGCAGGGCGCCGCAGCGCCGTGCTGGGCACAAGGGGCGCTGCCCCAGGCGTGTGTCCTCAACCAGGGGAGGTGGGATGAGTACCGGTACACACTGGTACACAGGGCCGCTGGTCGCTGGTTTGGTGACAGCCACGGTGCGAAGCCGGAAGGACCTGGAAGGCCTGCTCTGCTGCTGTGTAGCCTAGGCCGCATGGAAAAGATCGTGCCCGGATGATGTAGACACGCACCTATGACCTATCTCTCCTATACTACACCAACAGTCATGCGGTATGCAAAGCGTGGCACTGGTGGTACCCAGACGCCTAGCAGCAGGTGAACCTAGCTGACTCATCCATACTACGTGTAGTAATACAGGGGTTGCACTTGGGCACACCCAAGTGAGCCGAGATGTCAGACACCAGCCGCCAACAGCAACCTATGTTCCATGTTCTACAGGCAAGGAACTCGCGATCTCGCATAGCCCGGTATGCCTTTGGTCCTACAGCCCAGCTGGCAGTCCCCCATGTCTGTTGCGCCACCCCCGTAGCATGCACCCCAACCTTACGTACCTGTACCCATCAGTGAAGCAGTGACCCTGAGGCGGGGGTCCAGCAGCTGCTGGCCAGCCGCCATGGCGTGAGGGGTCATGTATGGCTCCTGATGGGGTGCAGTGTGGGGTACGGACCGGTACACGGGGCGGTGTGTTAACGGGCGCTGCTGGGCAGCCTACTCAGGCGCCAAGCAGCAGCTGTGGACTGGCGTAAGCGAGCGGGTGCTTTGGCTGATGGCATGAGGGCGGGGTAGCGGCGTGTGAGGCACACAGCAGGGCCGGGCCTCAAAGGCTGCGTCTTGGCGCGCAGAGGCCGGACGACCAGGGGGGACGTAAGCTGTGGACTGAAAGTCGGTCCTGTTAGATAGCTAGCCACTCGCAGGTGCGCGCTGGCTCCATGGCTGGCGCAAGTGGCGGTGGCCGTTTGGTGGGGGGTGCTCATAACTTTGCCGCATGCTTTGGTAGAGGGAGGCACGCGGTTTCATGAGGGAAGGGGCCAAGCAGCTGCCATTGTGTGGAAGCCTGAGCAAAGGAGCTAGGCAACCCACTGTCAGATGCAGGACAGCAGCGGAGCAACCTGTTCACAGCAGGGTAAGGAATTTGGGCGTTAGAATTGGCTTAGTCCCGATTCTCCCGGGAATCCGACCCGGGTTCG
>VFQN01001563.1_pt1 | contig 37717 bp, 28 predicted proteins | sample 3512371 | NCBI WGS metagenome assembly VFQN01 (sample SAMN10412370, study PRJNA504923) | tailings metagenome | isolation source: Replicate 2 from Balatoc abandoned mine | place: Philippines: Itogon, Benguet | collected 2017-08-28
CCACCAATACGCGGCCGTGTTCCAGTGGGTGAGCAACCTCAAGGTTGCGGTCCCGGGGGTGGTCCGAGTGCTACTCGGGTTGTCTGCTACCACCCCAACCCATCATGAGCCAAACCGCAGAAGTGGGGAGCGAAGAAGGGGAGCTACGCGATCCGGCCCATGAACCCGATGCCCACGATCCCGATGCGGACCATCGTCGGTGCCTCCTGCGATTCCGGCCCCGCCGGAGGCGGGCGGGGGTGGCGTCAGGATTACGGGCGGCGGGGCGCGGGTCAGCGGCCGGCGTCGAGCACCTCGCGGACCTTGCCGGCGAGGGCGTCCGGGCCGAACGGCTTCTGGAGGAACGCCACCTGGGCCTCCGTCACCCCGTGGCGGACGACCGCGTCGTCGGTGTACCCCGACACGTACAGCACGCGCAGCCCCGGCCGGGCCTCGGCCAGCCGGGCGGCCAACTCCCGGCCGCCGACCCGCGGCATCACCACGTCGGTCACGAGCAGGTCGATCGGCCCGGTGTGGCGGGCGGCGGCGGCCAATGCATCGGCCCCGTCTGCGGCCTCGACGACGTGATACCCCTTGGTACGGAGGGCGTGGGCGGCCAGCCGCCGTACCGCCTCTTCGTCCTCCGCCAGGAGCACTGTCTCCCGCCCGCCCGGCGCCCGGTCGGGCAGCGCCACCCCAACCCGCGACCCGGGGGCGTCGTCCGCGGCCGGGAGGTACACCTCGAACGTCGTCCCGGCCCCGACCTCGCTCGTCACCTCAATGTGCCCGCCGCTCTGCTTGACGATCCCGTACGCGGTGGCGAGCCCGAGCCCGGTCCCCCGGCCCTCGCCCTTGGTGGTGAAGAACGGCTCGAACACCTGGGCCACGGTCGTCCGGTCCATCCCGACGCCGGTGTCGGTCACGGCCAGACGGACGTAGTGCCCCGGCCGGACCTCGGGCCGGAACTCGGCGTAGGACTCGTCCAGGGCGACGTCGCCGGTCTCCACGGTGAGCCGGCCGCCGGTCGGCATGGCGTCGCGGGCGTTCACTACCAGGTTCATCACCACCTGCTCCAACTGCCCGGGGTCCACCCGAACCCGGCGCACGGCCGGGGCCAGGGCGAGGGCGAGCTCGATGTCCTCGCCGAGCAGCGGGCGGAGCATCCGCCCGAGGTCGGCGAGGAGGGCGTTCGGGTCGATCCGCTTCGGCTGGAGAACCTGCTTGCGGCTGAACGCGAGGAGTTGGCGGGTGAGCCCGGCGGCCCGCCGCCCGGCCTTGCCGATCTCCTCGACCAGCGGGCGGGCGTCCGGCCGGTCGTCGAGCATGCCGTGGAGGAGTTCGGCGAACCCGGTGATGACGGTGAGGAGGTTGTTGAAGTCGTGGGCGACCCCGCCGGCCAGCCGGCCGACGGCTTCCATCTTCTGCGCCTGCCGGAGGTGTTCCTCCAGCGCCTTCCGCCCGGTCACGTCCACCTGCACCCCGACGAAATGAGTGAGCGCCCCTGTCCCGTCGCGGACGGGGGAGACGGACAGCTCGTTCCAGAACGGGGTGCCGTCCTTGCGGTAGTTGAGCAGTTCGACGGTACACGCCTCCCCGACCCGCACCGCGTCCCGGAGGCGGGCGAGCTCGGCCGGATCGGTGTCCGGGCCGTGGAGGAACCGACAGTTCCGGCCCACCACCTCGGCCGCCGGATAGCCGGTCACCCGCTCAAACCCGGGGCTGACGTAGACGACCGGGTTGTCCGGGAGGTTCGGGTCGGTCAGCACGATCCCTTGCGCGACCGCCTGGATGGCCCGGTCGCGCAGGTGCAGGGCAGCCTCGGCGCGCCGCCGGGCGGTCACGTCGCGGGTGACCGCGAGCTGGTTGTACCCGCCGCCCGGGGCGGGGAGCGGCACGGCCGCCGTCTCCATCTGCCGGCGGGTGCCGCGGAGCCCGACGATGTCGAACGCCAGCGCCCCGCCCTCGCCGCGGCAGACCTGTTCGTTGAACACCCGGTACGCGGCGCGGTGCTCCGGGACGACGAGGTCGTACACGCACGCCCCGAGGGCCGCGGCCGCCCCGTCCGCCTCGACCATCCGCAGCCCGGCCGGGTTCACCTGGAGGAGGGTGCCGTCCGGGGCGACGAGCTTGACGCACTCGGGGGTGGCCTCGACGATCGCCCGGTAGCGGGCCTCGCTCTCCCGCAGCGACTGCTCCTTCTCGCGCAGGGCGCGCTCGGCCCGGACCCGGTCGGTCACGTCGCGGGACACCCCGATCAGCCCGATGACCTCTCCGGCCGCGTCCCGGTACGGCCCCTTCGTGGCCAGGAACACCCGGCTCGTGCCGGCCGCGGTCAGCTCCTCCTCCTCCGTTTCCGTCCGCCCGGCGGCCATCACCCGCCGGTCCCGGGCCATCAGCAGGCGGGCGCTGTCCGGGTCGAACGCCGCGGTGTCGTCCCGGCCGAGCACCTCGGCGACCGGGCGACCGACGAACCGGGCGGTGGCCTCGTTCATGAACAGGTACTTCCCGTCCCGGTCCTTGACGAACATCGCGTCGGTCGTGGTGTCGGCGACCGCCCGGAGCAGGTCGGCCGTGCGCCACAACTCGTCCTCGGCCCGCTTCCGGGCGGTGATGTCGTGGCACACCCCGATGACCCCGACCGGCCGCCCGTCGGTGTCGGTCATCCGCCGGACCCGGGCGTCCACCCACACCCGGGAGCCGTCCTTGCGGTAGTCCTCGAACTCCCCGTCCCAGTCCACCCCCTCGCCGCGCGTTCGGATCTGGTTGGCGATCCACGTGCGGACCGGCTCCGAGTACCGGTCGGCGTAGTGGCGGCCGAGCATCTCGCCGGCGGTCCACCCGAACAGCCGGGTCGCCCCGTCGTTCCAGTACGTCACCACCCCGCTCAGGTCGGTGACGATGACCGAGTCGTGGACGTTCGCCAGGAGTGCGGCGTCGCGGGCGTGGCGCCGCTCGGCCGCCCGCTGCTCGGTGACGTCGAGGGCCACCCCGACGCACCCGGTGACGTCGCCGTCCGCCCCACGGAGGGGCTCGACCCGGCACTCGAACGCCCGCCCCCGGTACTCGGCGTCGTACCGCACCGCCTCCCCGGCCAGCGCCCGGCGGTGGGCGGCGTGGGCCGGGTGGTCGGGCGGAAAGAAGTCGGCGAGCGCGGTGCCGTCGGCTTCCCCCGGCCGGAAGTCGAGCGCGGCGAGGGCGCCGCCGCAGGTGGACGTGAACGCCGGGGTGGCGTCGGTGGTCCACACGGCGCACGGCATTTGTTCGGTCAGCAGCCGGAGGAGGACGGGGTCGGGCGTCAGCCCCGTCGCGGGGCGGGAGGTCGGCCGGGAACCCGAGGGGTCAACAGGCTGGGGTCGGCGGGTCGTCGGCATGGCAGTCCGTCGCGGCACGCCCGGCTCGCGGTGAGACGTGAGGCCGGGGGAGGGGGGACGAAGCATCGGACGAGCAAGGGTAGTTTACGAACCGGAACCCGGGCAGGCCGGGAGATGAACGCCCGGGCGGATTCGGGCGCGGCGTGGAATGGGGCCGCGCCGCGGGCCGAATACTCGGCCCCGGCAGGAACCCGGCGGGCGTCACTTCGCCGGGTTCTCTTTGAAGAAGCGCACGATCAGCGGCACCGCGTCGGCGGCGGGGAAGGTGTGGGTGCCGGGGTAGATCAGCGACACGACCGGCGTGCCGGTCTTCGACTCGTACCTCGTGCCGACCACGGTGCCGGACTTCGCCCACTCCTTGCCGTCGGTGGCGCAGCCGTTCAACTCGCGGACGCCGGCCATCGTGCGCTGCTGTACCGCGAACGGGACGAGCTGGTCCTTCTCGCCGGCGACGTGGAGGCACGGCTTCGGCGTCACCCCCGCCTTCCCGAGCCACGGGCTCGCCGACGGGGCGACGGCGGCGAGCCCGTCGCCGCGCGCCGCCCAGAGAACGTAGGTGAACCGCCCGCCGTTCGAGTGGCCGGTGACGTAGACGCGCTTCTCGTCCACTCGGTAGTCGGCCTTGAGCGACTGGAGCATCGCGTCGAAGAACGCCAGGTCGCGGTCGCCCTGCTCGCCCCTGGTGTGCTGCCAGCCGGCCTTCTTCCCGTCCGGGTCGGTGAGCTTGCCGGGCGTCGGCAGCCCCTGCGGGTAGACGCAAATCGCCTCCGGCCAGTGCTTGTGGAAGGCGTGGGCGCGGGCGGAGTTCGCCATCGTCCCGCCGTGCCCGTGGAAGTCGAACAGCACCGGGCTCGGGGTCGCCTTCGCACTCGGCGGGGCGACGATGAGTGCCTCGCGCGTCACCCCGCCGACGGCCCACTCCCGCCGCGCCGGCTCGGCGACCTGGGCGGGGGCGGGGGCGGGGACGGCGGCGAGCCCGAGGAGTGCGAACGCGGCGCGCGACATGGATCAGCTCCTGAACGCCCGGGGCGATACCCGAGCGCCGAGGTATACCCCGCACGGGCGGCGTGAGTGTCAGACGCGGTCGCGCTTCGCCCCGCCGTCACTCGCTCGCCGCGCCCCACACCTGGACGCCGAACCCGTTCAGGTCGATGTCCTCGCCCTTCTCGCCGTCGCTCGGGCCGCCGCGGTCGAGCGACAGCCGCACGTAGGCCCAGAAGCTCGCCTTCTCCCCCTGCATGTCGTACCCGGCCGCGTCCACGTCCGCCTCGATCAGCCACCGCCAGCTGCGGCGCTCGTCCCGGCCGGCGTCGCTCGCCTCCTCCTGCCACCCCTTCAGCACCCGCGACAGGTGCTGCACCGCCGCCTTCCACCCCTTCTGATCGGTGACGTGGAGGCGGACCTCGTCGCCGGCCTTCTCCAGCGTGGCGTGCGGGATCGGCTTGAGGGCGTCGAACAGCTTGTGCTCCAGCGACGAGCACCGCCACGGCGACCACAGGTAGAACGTCACCCCGGGGGCGTCCATCGTCAACCCGAACAGCTCCACGCGCATGACCGCCTCCGCCCCGGGCCGGCGCCCGTAAGATCAATCCTGGAACTGTACCGGCCGCCGCCCGGGCGGGAAAGGTATCCCATGCTCCCGACGGCCGTCGAGTACCCAGTCGTCGCCGTCGGCGACCTGCACGGCCGTGTCGGGTGGCTCGACAAGCTCCTCGCCCGGCTCCGCGCCCACCCGCTCTGGCCCACCGTTCACGTCGTCTTCCTCGGCGACCTCGTGGACCGCTCCGACACGGTGAAGGAACTCGTGTCGCGCGTCATGGAAGTGGTCGCCGAGAAGCCGGGCAGCACATGCGTGATGGGGAACCACGATCGAGCGCTGGTCGGCGCTGCCGGGCTCGACGGCCCGCCGCGGCCGTACTGGGTGAAGCGCTACGGCGAGGCCTACGACCACCGCCCGACCTTCCGCAGCTACCTCGGCCGCGAGCCCGAGTACTACTCGTTCGCCGACTGGGAGGCCGATCTGCGGGCGCTCCGCGACGCCGTTCCGGCGGCTCACCGCGATTTCCTGGCGAACCTGCCGTGGGTGGCGTAGGCGGCGGGGCACGTGTTCCTGCACAACGGCCTGTCGCCGGAACTCGACTGCCCCGCCGAGACACAACTGAACTGCCTGCGGCTCAAACGCTGGGAGCGGGCGGTCGTAAACCCGAAGTTCGGCACCGCGACCGACCGCGAGTTCAAGCCCGACTACCCCGTGTGGCTCGGCGCGGACAAGAAGCTGTCGGCGAACCCGTTGCCGCTGCCGGGGCGGGTCCAGGTGACGGGTCACGTGATGGTGGACGCGCCGGACGTGACCGCGGTGCGCGTCCGCATCGACACGAGTGGCGGCGTGCGCGAGCCACTAACGGCGTGCGTGCTGCGCGGCCCGGGCGCGGCACCGGAGTTCGTGTTCAGCGACGGGTGAGGCGGGAACGCTGGCCGCGAGGGTTATTGCGTGTTCGGGTTCATCAAGTCGCGTATGACGCCGACGCCGAAACAGATTCTCACAATCTGGGCGGGGGTGGTCGTACTCAAAGCCGCCTTGATCGGCGGGTACATCTACTACATCTTCAGCACCCAGCGCGTCCACGACGCTGCCGGTGACGGCGACTTGGTTCGGATGAGGGAGATCCTCGACCGAGAGCCGGATCGGCTGAACCGCCGGTCGCACTACGGATACACCCCGCTGCACACAGCGGCCATGTGTGGACAGTCCGCCGCCCTTGAAGAACTTGTCCGTCGTGGCGCGGACGTCGATGCCCGGTACGACGGCGACACCTACGGGCGTGGGTGGACAGCGCTCCACATCACCGCCCGCGAGGGCCACGTCGTTGCGGCGACGGTGCTGATCCGGGCCGGGGCGGACGTGAACGCTCGAACCGAGCGCGGGGACACGCCGCTCGGCATTGCGCTCGATCGTGGTCACTACGAGATCGCCGGACTGTTACGTGATGCCGGGGCGGTAGCGCCCGTCCCCCGGTAGTCGTCACAGACCCCAACGCCGGGCGCGTCGGGGTGTAGCGACTGAAGTACGAGTGCGTGCCGCGGCTGCCGACCTAACACGACGAGGATCGTCCGATGGCCGAAGGGAAGTGGATCAACGGCCTCACGCCCGCCATGCCGGTCGCGGACGCGGCGCGGGTCGTGCTCGCGGCGCGGTTCGAGGTCGTCCGCCAGTACCTCCCGCTCGCCGCGACCAAGCCCTACGAGGACGTGGAGTACGTCCACCAGCTCCGCGTCGGCACGCGGCGGGCGGGGGCGGCCCTGCGGGTGTTCGGGGCGTGTCTGCCTCGGAAGCACCTGCGGGCGGCGAAGGGGTCGCTCCGCGGGCTCCGCCGCGCCGCCGGCGACGCCCGCGACTGGGACGTGTTCCTCCTCGCCCTCGCCGACGCGGCCGGCACCGACCCGGCCGACCGCCCCGCGTTCGACTTCCTCGCGGGGTACGCGCTCGGCGAGCGGTCGGCGGCGCAGGCGCGGCTCGTCGCCGCGGCCGACGACGCCGGCCCGCGCTTCGCCGCCGACACGGCGGTGCTGCCGGGCCACGTCCGCCCCCCGCGCGGCCCCGCCGCCCCGGCCACGTTCGGCGAACTGGCGGCCGCCGAGATGACCGACCTCTTCGCCGAGTTCGGGCGGGCCGTGGCGGCCGACCCGGCGGCGCCGGACGCGCTGCACCAGCTCCGCATCCTCGGCAAGCGCGTCCGCTACGCGATGGAGTTGTTCGCCCCGTGCTTCACCGATTCCTTGCGATCGGAACTCTACCCGGCGGTCGAGGAGCTGCAAGAGGCGCTGGGCGAGGTGCAGGACGCCGCCGTCGGCCGCGAGCGGATGACGGCGCTGCGGGAGCGGCTGAAGCTGGTGCTGCCCGAGGACGCGGAGCGCTTCAAGCCGGGTCTGGCGAGGCTGCTCGCCGGCTACGACGCCGCCTTCGCCGCCGGCCGCGACCGGTTCACCGCGTGGCGCGCCGGGTGGGACGCGACGTGGGCAGCGCACCCGCCGCAGCCACTCACGACCGAGACGCCGGCGTAGGGGGCGCCACGGGTGTTCACTCCCGTCACCCGCGGACGTCCGATCTCCCGTGACGCTTGGTGACGCGGGTGCGGCCAACCGCACCGCCGGTGCCTCCGGAACCCACCCCGACACCAAGCGAGCGATGCCTTGGTAGTCATTTTGAGTCATCTTTTTCGTCCGGTTCGATCCGCGGTTCGTCCGCAGCCGGTGTTGGGACGATCCGGCGCGCCCGGACCATCCCGCACCTCCCAGGCTAGCGCCGGCGGTTGCCTGCCCGCGACCCGGCCGGCCCTCGACCGCCGATCGGGAGTCTCGACACGCGACGCAACTACCGATTCGGACAGAACCTACGGCCACGCAGGACGATTCTTGGAACGGTGGGACGGGGCGGGCTTCCACCCCACCCGGGGCTGCTCGACGCCAAGTGAATGAGAATGGGCAAAGACGACGCCCGGGCGGCCGGCCGACGTCGAAACGTGAATGACCGTGTTCGTGTTCTGGGCCGACGCACACCGTTTGCCTGACCCGCCCCCCGCATCACAGCTTCGGCACGATGTCGGCCGGCGGCGGGAGCGTGTCGGGCGCCGCCGGCCCGACGGGCGGGCGGGGCACGCCGGGATCGGGCGGTCGCAGGTCGGGGACGACCGGCAGCGGCGGCCCCTTCTCGCCGGCCGGCGGCGGGTCGGCGGCGCGGGCGGGCCAGATGGCGTCGAGGCTGCCGGCGATGGGGGCGTTGCTGCACCCGACCGCGGCGAGCAGGGCGGCACCCAAGAAGAGGCGGCTCATACGGACGGCATACCCCGGGCGGGCGCCGGGCTCAAGTCGAACCGGCCCGCCCCGCGCTCGCCCGGTCTCCCCGGCTTGACACGCCTTCTCCCATTGCGTACCTAGTGCCGACTTTCACAAACCCCGACCGGGACGGACCCCGGCCGCCGGGCCAGGAGGCCACCATGACGCCCGCCCCCGTCCCCCTTTGCGACATCCAGGCGCAGTACAAGGCGCTCCAGCCGGAACTGGACGCCGCCGTCCTCCGCGTGCTCGGCACCGGGCAGGCGATCCTCGGCCCGGAGGTCGAGGCGTTCGAGAAGGAGGCCGCCGCCGCCACCGGCGCCGCGTTCGCCGTCGGCTGCTCGTCCGGCACCGACGCGCTCATCCTGGCGCTGCACGCGGTCGGCGTCGGCCCCGGCGACGAGGTCATCGTCCCGCCGTTCACCTTCTTCGCCACGGCCAGCGCCGTCGCCCGGCTGGGTGCGAAGCCGGTCTTCGCCGACATCGACCCGGTGACGTACAACCTTGACCCGTCGCAGGTCGCCGCCCGCATCACCGACAAGACGCGGGCGGTGGTGCCGGTCCACCTGTTCGGCCAGTGCTGCGACATGGACCCGATCCGCCGCGTCGCCGCGGACAACCGCGTGTACGTCGTCGAGGACGCCGCGCAATCGATGGGGGCGGAGTACAAGGGCGTGACGTGCGGCACGCTCGGCGAGGTGGCGGCGTTCAGCTTCTACCCGACGAAGAATCTCGGTGCCGTGGGCGACGCCGGGATGGTGACGACGAACAGCCCCGAGATCGCCGCCCGGCTGAAGGCGCTGCGGGTGCACGGGTCCGAGGTGAAGTACTACCACAAGTACCTCGGCTACAACATGCGGCTCGACGCGGTGCAGGCGGCGGTGCTGCGGGTGAAACTGCCGCACGTGCCCCGCTGGCTGGCGGCGCGTGAGGAGGCGGCGAAGCGGTACGACGCGCTGATCGAGAGCCACCAGTTGCACGGCTTTTTGCGGCGGCCGGCGGCGCGGGCCGACCGGCGGCACGTCTTCAACCAGTACGTCGTCCGCGTCCCGGCGGCGCACCGCGACGCGCTCGTGCAGCACCTGAAGGACAACAAGGTGGGTGTGGAGATCTACTACCCGCTGTCGCTGCACCAGCAGGAGTGCTTCGCGTACCTCGGCTACCGCGCCGGCGACTTCCCGGCGGCCGAGGCGGCGACGCGCGAGGTGTTGGCACTGCCGATGTTCCCCGAGATCACCGAGGCGCAGCAGTCGCGGGTGCTCGACGTGGTCGCCGGCTACCTCCGCGGTCGGTTGCGGGCGGCGGCGTAACGAGTTCGACCCATCCTCTCTCGTTCCCCCGCTTTGCGGGGGAACGAGTCTTCGGCCACTCCGCGGTCCAGCGTGGTTCCTATCGGTCAAATGGGTGTGGGCATGCCGCGGAGCGGCGAAAGCCACGTTCCCCGCAGAGCGGGGGAACGAGAGGTGAGTGCCCGGGAACGCAACAAGAACGCCCACCCGTATCGGGTGGGCGTTCTGATTTGAGCCACATCTGATTCTGACTTCTTACTTTCGCCGCAGCCGCCGCGCGGCCAGCGCCCCGAGACCGGCGAGCACGGCGAGAGCACTGGCCGGCTCGGGCACAGACTCCGGGTTCGGCACCGGTTCGCCCGGGTTGCCGGGTCCGCCCGGGTTGCCACCGGGGGGCTCGTTGCCGGGTGGGAACTTCGGATCGGCGTCGGGGTTCGGCGGTTTCTTGGGGCTGTCGGTCGGCGGCACGATGCTGCGCGGGGCAGGCAGGCTGCTGCCGGGCCAGCCGTCCCAGTAGAACGCGCCGGCCGGGCCGGCGGCACCCAGCGCCACGGCCATCGCCCACGCGAGGCGGGTTCGGTTTCGCATGTCGTCCCTCCGCCCGGAAACCCTCCCGGGAAATAGTGTCATTCCAAACCTGCCCCCCCACGTCAACCCCGACCCGGGGCCGCGAGTCAAGCTGGGTAAGAACGTCCGGTCGCCCGGATCGCCCGGATTGCGGGAATCGTGCGGGTCGCGACGCTCCGGCTGCCGATGGAAGGAGGGACGAGCCGCGCAGCGTCCGTTTCGGCCGCGGTCGGAGGAGCCGGCATGATTCGTTTCCGGGGGAAGGTGGTTGGGCTCGGGCTGGCCCTGGCGGCGGGGCCGTTCGCCGCCGCCCAGCCGCCCGCGCTGCTCCCGCCGATGGTCCGCGGCGGTGAATGGTCCGCCGGCGCGACTGCCGACCCGGTCTGGTTCCCGGCCCGCCCCACGACACCGCGTGTGGTGGTCGAGCAACGGCCGGCGCGGGTGGCCGAGGCGCCGACGATACCGTCGGTCGTCCCGCCGGCAGCCCTGGCCGTGACGCCCCCGCCCGCCATGACGCCCGCACCGCATGCCGTCCGGCCCGTGCAGGCGCAGGCGGAAGGCGAGCAGGTGTACCTCGGGCCGCGCAGCGCCGCAGTGTCCACCGGGCTCGGGCCGCTCCCCGCCATCCCGCCGCTGCCAGACGTGGCACCGGCGCCGCAGCCGTTCCCGGTTGTCAGCCAGCAACCGGTGCTCCCGGCGCTCCCCTCGGTGATGCCGGCCGTGCCGGCGCGCCAGCCGCAGCCGGCCCCGCCGCCGCGCGCCGTCGAGCCGCCGCCGAAGGCGCCGGCGCCCATGCCGCCGGTGCCGCAACCGTCCCCGCTCCCGCCGCCGACACCCACCCCGACGGTGCCGCCGACGCCGACAGTGCCGCCATCGGACGCGCCCCTGCGCCCGGAGCCGAAGCCGGCCGAGCCGCCCGAACTGCCGACCGCGCCGGCGCACATGCTCGTGCCCTCGGGGTACGTCGTGCCCGGGAAGCACGGCACGTTCGGCTCGCCACCGGTCAACATCTCGCGCGACTACCCGACGCTGCGCGAACTGTTCCATTACAACCACCCGGGCGGCATCGGCGGTGGTGCGGGCGGCGCCGACGACCCCGGCGCGGCGCCGGCCACCGACCGCGGCTACGTCCGCGCCGAGTACCTGCTCTGGTGGGTGAACCCGCAGCGCATCCCGGTCCTCGCCACCACCTCGACCAACGGCGGCCTCGGCTTCCTCGGCGACCCGGGGACGGCGGTGCTGCTCGGCCCCGGGCGGCTCGGCGACCGGCTCCGCGACGGGTTCCGCGTCCGCGGCGGGTGGTGGTGCGACGAGGACGGTCACCTCGGCATCGACGGCAGTTTCTTCTTCCTCGGCCAGACCTCGGAGAACGTGACGTTCAACTCGAACGCCACGCCGACGATCACCCGGCCGTTCTTCGCGCCGAATGACGGCGGGTTCGAGTTCGGCGAGCGCGTCGCCCGGCCGGGATTCTCCAGTGGCGTGCTGCGGACCGTCGCGGAGAGCGAACTGTACGGGTTCGACGCCAACCTCCGCCACGCCTTCTGCAAGACGTGCGGGTTCCGCAGCGAGGTGTTCGCCGGGTTCCGCATGCTCGGGCTGAACGAGTCGCTGACGATCACCGAGTTCATCACCGCTCTGCCCGGGAACCCGGTGGACCCGGCCGGTACGGCGATCGTCGTGCAGGACCAGTTCCGCACCCGGAACCGGTTCTACGGCGGGCAACTCGGGTACGCGGCGGAGCGGAACTTCGGCCGCGTCTCGCTCGACGGGCGGGTGTCGGTCGCGCTCGGGAACACGCACCAGGAGGTCGAGGTCAGCGGGTCGCAGGTCCGCCAGCGGCCGGGCGAGGGGCGGATGGTGTTCAACAACGGCGGCCTCCTCGCCGCCGGGCCGAACCTCGGGAAGTTCAGCGACGACCGGTTCAGCGTCGTCCCGGAAGTCTCGCTCAACCTCGGCTACTGGCTGACCCCGCGGGCGAAGGTGTTCGTGGGGTACAACGCCCTGTACTGGTCGAACGTGGTCCGCCCCGGCGACCAGATCGACCGGGTGGTGGACGTGTCGTTCATCCCGAACCCGCCCATCGACCCGCGGACCGGGATGGTGCCGGCGTTCTCGGGCCAGAACCGGCCGACGGTGCCGTTCCGCCAGGACCACCTGTGGGTCAACGGCATCCAGTTCGGCGCCGAGTGGCGGTGGTGACGGCCGGGCCGAGAGGGTGACGCCGATCCCCACGGGGCCGCAACGCATTCGACCGATTGCGCAAATCTTGCTGCAAGTTACGCCCGCTGATCCCGGTGGGCGTAACTTGTTCCGGGCGGTCCGGTTGAGCCGGGATCGCATCGCCTTGCTGGCGAACCGCACTTGAGCGCCGGCACGACTTTCGCCACAATCCCGCCCCTCCGGCGCAAGTCCCGCCCGGGACGCGCTTCTACACTGCCCGCCTTCGCGCCCCTCCCGGAGTTGCCACCATGCTGCGACCGCCCCAACTCGCCGGCGCGGCCGTCCTCGCCGGCCTGATCCTCGGCGTGACCCTCAACTCGGCCCCCGCCCAGCCGCCGCCGGTCTTTAAAGCGCAACCCGGCGCCCAGCCGGAGCCCGCGGGGCAGCCGGGCCAACCGGAGGGGACGGAAGTCCTCGCCCGCGGGCCGGTCCACGAGGCGTATGCCGCGACGGCCGAGCAGTCGATCGCCGGCGAGGTGGCGCCGCAGGCGCCGCCGGAGCCGATCGAGGAGCTGCCGCCGGACCAGAAGCCCGAGGGCGACAACGTCACCTGGATTCCCGGCTACTGGGACTGGGACGAGGAACGGACCGACTTCATCTGGGTGAGCGGGTTCTGGCGCGTCCCCCCGCCCGGGCGGGTGTGGGTGCCGGGGAGCTGGCGGGCGGTGCAGGGCGGCTACCAGTGGGTGAGCGGGTTCTGGCAGGCGGTCCTGGTCGAGCAGCCGGGGCAGCCGGCGGTGCAGCCCGAGATCGAGTACCTGCCGCCGCCGCCGGCGACGATCGAGGTGGGGCCGGCGGTGCCGCAGCCGGGGGCCGACTACGTGTACGTCCCGGGTAGCTGGGTGTGGCGTAACCGCTACGTGTGGCGGCCGGGCGTGTGGATCGGCCACCGGCCGGGCTGGGTGTACACGCCCGCCTGCTACCGCTGGACGCCGGTCGGCTACGTCTTCGTGGACGGCTACTGGGACTACCCGCTCGCCACGCGCGGCGTGCTGTTCACGCCGGTCTACTTCCCGCGCCGCGTGATTCACCCGCAGTTCGTGTACACGCCCACCTACGTCGTCGCCGAGCCGGTGCTGTTCGGGGCGCTGTTCGTGCGCCGCGGGTACGGGTCGTATTACTTCGGCGACTACTACGACCGCCGTTACGTCGGCATCGGCTACCGGCCGTGGTGCGCCCCGGCAGTGGTGGCGCAGGTGAACATCGGGTTCGGCCGCGGCTACGCCTACGACCCGTTGTGGAGCTACTACAGCGTCGCCAACCGCAGCCAGCCGCGCTGGAACGCCGGCGTCGCAACCACGTTCGTCGGCCGCTACCAGGGGAACGTGCCGCGCCCGCCGCGGACGCTGGTCCAGCAGAACACGGCCATCCAGCAGATCACGAACGTGGCGAACGTGTCGAACGTCACGAACAACATCACGGTCGTGAACAACACGGCCGCGCAGCCGCAGTTGCAGGTGGCGAACAAGGACGTGACGAACGTGGTGATGGTGGCGCCGCTGGCGGCCGCCCCGAAGCTCCAGCCGCAGACGCAGATCCGGCCGATCGCGGCGGACGTGCGGCGCCAGGAGGCGCAGGCGGCGAAGGAGATCCGCCAGGTGGCGGTGCAGCGCCGCGACGCCGAGACGACGGCACTCAAGAACCGCCCGCCGGTGGCCGCGCCGAAGATCGACCCGAAGTCGCCGACGCCCCAGCCGGCCGCCCAGCCGGTGCGGCTGAAGCTCGACGTGCCGAAGGGGGCGGTGGCGAAGGCGCAGGTGCCGGACGCCCAGAAAGCGCCGCCCCCGCCGCCGATCGCCAGCCCGAAGATCGACCCGAAGGTCGATCCGAAGCAGCCGATCGACCCGAAGGCCGGACCGATGCCGAAGATCGACCCCAAGGTCGGGCCTATGCCGAAGGTCGATCCGAAGCAGCCGATCGACCCGAAGATCGATCCCAAGATGCCGAAGATCGACCCCAAGGTAGACCCGAAGGGTGTCGATCCCAAGCTCCCCAAGGTCGATCCGAAGACGCCGAAGATCGACCCGAAAACACCCGTTGATCCGAAGGGTGTAGACCCGAAGCTGCCCAAGATCGACCCCAAGCAGCCGAAGATCGACCCGACCCCGAAGGGCGAGCCGAAACTGCCGACGCCGGTCCCGATGCCGCAGCCGAAGGGGGAGCCGAAGCAACCGGTGCCGCAGCCGAAGTTGCCCACGCCGGCGCCACAACCGAAGGGCGAGCCGAAGGTGCCGACCCCAGTCCCGATGCCGAAGGTCGAGCCGAAGATTCCGACCCCGCCGGTGCCGGTGCCGCAACCGAAGGTCGAACCGAAGCAGCCGGTTCCGATGCCGCAGCCGAAGCTGCCGACTCCGGTTCCGACGCCGAAGTTCGAGCCGAAGGTGCCGACGCCCCCCGCGCCGGTGCCGCAGCCGAAGGTGGAGCCCAAGCTCCCGGCGCCCGTCCCACAGCCGAAGTTCGAGCCGAAGCAGCCGGCGCCGGTCCCGCAGCCGAAGCTGCCGATTCCGACTCCGCAACCGGTGCCGCAACCGGTGCCGCAGCCGAAGTTCGAGCCGAAGCAGCCGCCGTCGCCGCCCCCGCCGGTGGTTCAGCCGAAGCAGCCGGTGGTTCAACCGCGGCCGATCGTCCAGCCGAAGGTGCCCACACCGGTTCCGCAGCCGGTGGTTCAGCCGAAACAGCCGTCACCGCCGCCCGCGCCGGTGGTTCAGCCGAAGGCTCCGGCGCCGCAACCGGTCGTGCAACCGCGGCCGCAGCCGGCGACCCCGCCCCCGGCGGTTAACCGGCCGGCGCCGCAACCGCTGGTCGGCCGTCCGTCGACCACCCCGCCGACCCCGAAGGGGAAGCGCGACAACCCGCGGCCCTGACGCGAGCGGCCCACCCGTCTCCGGGTGGGCCGCGGTGTTCGCTGTAGAAGCCCCGCGAGCCGCGACCGCAAGGGAGCGGCCGGCGGGTCCGTCTTCCGCGATTACGGTCTGCGGGGCCGCCGCCGGCCCCCTTGCGGTCGCGGCTCGCGGGGTGATTCTTCCTTCGCAAATGCAACACACGCAACGACCAGCCGGCTCACGCCGGCCGCTCGCCCCCGTCACGCCTCGCTCACCAGCACCACCAGGGCGTGCGCGGCCACCGTTAGCCGCTCGCCGGCGGCGACCACCGGACCAGTTCCTTCCGCCAGGAAGTCGGCGGGCGGTGGCGCCGCCGTGTCCACCACCCGGCGCCACGGGCGGCGCGTCGGCGACGGCGGGACGACGAACGTCACCGGGTCGATCCAGGAGTTCATCGCCACGTAAAAGTCGCAGTCGAGCTGGTAGTCGCGGTCGTGCTCGCGGCTGGTGAACCGGCCGTCCAGCGCGAACGCCAGCGTCCGCGCCCCGCCGCCGAAGTCGGGCTGGAACGGCTCGACCCCGTGCCAGTGGACGTCCGCCAGTGGACCCGCGGCCGCCGCCACCGCTTCGCGCGGCGACTTCGGGCGGCCGTTGTGCGGGTCGGGGGGCAACCCGGCGTCGGCGGGGCGCACGGGGCCGCCCGGCGGGAACGGCCCCACGTCCGCCGCCGGCGCCACACTGCCGATCTCGCCCGCGAAGAACCGCCGGCGCCGCAAGACCGGGTGGCGCTTCCGCAGCGCGATCATTTCCTTCGTGAACCGCAGGAAATCGGCGTTCGCCTCGGCGAGCCCCCAGTCCACCCAGCTGATCTCGTTGTCCTGGCACCAGGCGTTGTTGTTCCCCTTCTGGGTGCGGAGGAACTCGTCGCCCGCCAGCAGCATCGGCACGCCCTGCGACAGGAACATCGTCGCCATCAGGTTCCGCGCCTGCCGCGCCCGCAGCGCGAGCACGCCCGGGTCGTCGGTCGGGCCTTCGGCGCCGCAGTTCCACGAGCAGTTGTCGTCGAGGCCGTCGCGGTTTTCCTCGCCGTTCGCCTCGTTGTGCTTGTGGTTGTAGCTGACCAGGTCGTGGAGGGTGAACCCGTCGTGACAGGTGACGAAGTTCACGGAGTGCCGCGGCAGCCGGCCGCTCCACTGGTACACGTCGGCGCTGCCGCACAGCCGGGCCGCGAGCACGCCGGCCATGTCGGTGTCGCCGCGCCAGAACCGGCGCACGTCGTCGCGGTACTTGCCGTTCCACTCACTCCACCGCCGGCCGAACGGGAACCCGCCGACCTGGTACAGCCCGGCCGCGTCCCACGGCTCGGCGATCAGCTTCGTGTCGGCGAGCACGCCGTCCTCTGTGATGCTCTCGACGACCGGTGGGTCGATCATGACGTTCCCGCGGCGGTCGCGGCCGAGCACGCTGGCGAGGTCGAACCGGAACCCGTCCACGTGCATGTCGCCGACCCAGTAGCGCAGGCAGTTCATGATCTGGTCGCGGACGACCGGGTGGTTGCAGTTCACCGTGTTGCCGCACCCGGAGTAGTTCAGGTAGCTCCCGTCGTCGCCGAGGAGGTAGTACAGCTCGTTGTCGAGCCCGCGGAACGAGTACGTGCGGCCGTGGTCGTTCCCCTCGCCGGTGTGGTTGAACACCACGTCGAGGATCACCTCGATGCCGGCCGTGTGGAACGCCTTCACCATGTCGCGGAACTCGGTGAGCTGGCCGTGCTCCTTCGCCGTCGCCGCGAGCGCGGCCTTCGGGGCGGCGAACCCGATCGGCTGGTAGCCCCAGAAGTTCGTCATCTTCTCGCCGGTTTCGGGGTCGTAGAACGGGCAGTCGCACTCGTCCCACTCGAACACCGGCATCAGCTCGACCGCGGTGACGCCCAACTCCTTCAGGTACGGGATCTTCTCGACGATCCCGGCGAACGTGCCGGGGAAGCGCACCCCGCTCGACGGGTGGCAGGTGAACCCGCGCACCTGCACCTCGTAGATGACGCTGTCTTCGAGCGGCGTGAGCGGCGGCGCGTCGTCGCCCCACTGGTAGCGGCTCTGGCGGTGGTAGAGGCTGCGGCGGCTCGTGCGCTGCGGGTCGGTCTCGCACGTCGCCGCCCAACTCTCGCCGGCGGAGATGATCCGCGCCGACGGGTCGATGAGGAGCCGCGACGGGTCGAACCGGTGCCGCGCCCCCTTCGGCCCGTCCGCGCGCCAGCCGTAGCAGAACGTGTCCGGGAGGTCGTGGACGGCGATGTGCCAGTGGTCGCCGGTGCGGTGGCGGCGCGGGTCCAGTTTGATTTCGGCGAGCGGGGTGTTCTGGCCGTCGGGGAGGAGGACGAGGGTGACGTTCGTGCCGTGGCGGCAGAGGAGGGCGAAGTTGATCCCGTCCGGGTAGGTGGTGGCGCCGAGCGGGTGCGGCCGCCCGCGGCTGGTGCGGAACTCGGGCATGGGGCAGTCCGGGAGGGTGCGGCGGGTGACCGGGCTACCGGTACGGCCAACGCCGCGGGCGGCAACCCGGGCTGGTGGAAAGCGGGGGTTCTCAGACACCGCGTGCGGGGTTCCCCGGGGCGTTGCCCCGGGCTATCGGATCTCAGGCCGTTGGCCTGAAGACGGCCTGCATCGTTCTTCACCCCGAAGGGGTGAGATTCCATAGCCCGGGGCAACGCCCCGGGGAGCCCCGCACGCGGTGTCTGGGTAACCCCGAACACCGATTAGGCCGAATGGCAGAGGCGGTGGACGAGGCCGACGAGCGCCTGGGGGTCGGCCGGCTTGAGGAGGTAGCCGGCGGCGCCGGCGGCGGTCGCGGCCGCGCGGGCGGCGGGGCTGGTGTCGCCGGTAACAACCACGACCGCCGGCGGGCTCGGGGCGGCGCGGAACTGGCGGATGACCCGGAGCGGGTCGGCGTCCGGTAGTGACAGGTCCATCAGTACGGCGCGGGGGCGGGTCTTCGCCGCCACCCGCAGCGCTTCGGCCCCAGAGTGGGCCTCGTCGGCGTCGAACCCACTCAGCCGGAGAACTGCCGCGAGGCTGGCGGCCCCGTCGGGATCGGATTCGAGAACCAATACCCGCGACCCGCCGAGCGGGCGCGCGGCAAGATCCGTCGCCGTCAGGGGGGCGTCCGCGGGGTCGCCCGGGGTCTTGCCGTGATTCACAGTGACCCGATTCTACCCCACGCTAGCCCGTAACTCAACCGCGGCTCACCCGGTCGGCCCCTGCGGAGCCATCTCGCGCTCGCGGATCAGGTCCTGGATGCGGCCGAGCTTCGTGCCGATGAACGCCACGTTGCTCAGGTCGAAGTCGAGGTTGGCCGGACCGCCGGTCTTGACGTGCAGGTCGCCCGACCCGAGCCCGAGCACCCAGTGGCGGAACAGGTCGTCGCGCTTCTTCTCCAGCACCACCGCGTGCGTGTCCACCGCCACCTCGCCGTCGCCGATGTCGCGGCGGATGCGGATCTGGCCGCGCGAGACGATGAGGTAGACGTACCGGTCGTACACGAACGTGGCGAACACCCACACGACGAACAGCGGGACGGCGACCGCCAGGTAGCCGCCGGCGTTCATCCGCACGTCGAGCCCGCCGATCCAGCGGAAGATGTCGTCCCACATGTGGAACTGCGCCAGCACCAGCGTGACGATGACCAGCCCGGCGATGACGATGATCGACGCCAGCCCGCGGACGGTGAGGTTCGTAAAGACCACGACGAGGAGCAGCGTCATGATGAAGATGACGCCGTAGTTGTTGTTCTGCGCCACGAGCAGGCCGGGCGCGTCCTCGGCGCCGGCCTTCGGCTGCGGCGGCAGGGGCGCCCCCGGCGGGGTGACGAGCACGTCGCGCGGTCCGGCCTCGCCGGGGATGTCCTTCGCCTTTTCGACCACCGTGCCGGCCGGGACGACGGCCATCCGGTGCCCGTCGGCCCACGTCAGCCCGGCGAACAGGAACCCGAGAGCCCAAACCGGCCACCAGTAGAGCAAGTTGGTGTGCCCGTAAACGCGGATCTCCTCATCCGGGACGGCCGTGACGACTTCCTGCACGGCTCCGGGCGGCGGCGGGGCGGCGGCGCTCATGGCGAACTCCGGTGCGCGGGTCTCCGCCACCGCCGTTGCAACCCCCGTGCCGGCGTCCGTCCGTATACCAGCCGCATGAGCACCACCCTCCTCCGTAACGGCCGGGTCATCGACCCGTCGCAATCCCTCGACCGCGTCGCCGACCTGTGGCTCGACGGCACCAAGATCCTCGGCGTCGGCCCGCAACCGGGCCGCACCGCCGACCGCACCCTCGACTGCACCGGGATGATCGTGTCGCCCGGGCTCATCGACATGCACGTCCACCTCCGCGAGCCCGGCCGCGAGGAGGACGAGACGATCGCCACCGGCACCGCCGCCGCCGTCGCCGGCGGGGTCACGTCGGTGGCGTGCATGCCGAACACGGAGCCGGGGATCGACAGCCGGGCGATGGCCGAGTTCGTCATCCTCCAGGCGAAGCGGGCCGGGAACTGCAACGTCTTCCCGATCGGCGCCGTCACCAAGAGCCGCGACGGCAAGGAACTCGCCGAGCTCGGCGGGCTGGTCGAGGGCGGCGCGGTGGCGTTCACCGACGACGGCGCGCCGGTGTACTCGGCGGAGATCATGCGGCGGGCGCTCGAGTACTGCAAGATGCTCGGCAAGGCGGTGCTCGTCCACGCCGAGATCCTGGAACTCACGCAGGGCGGCGTGATGAACGAGGGGCTGGTGAGCACGCAACTCGGCCTGCGCGGGATGCCGGCGGTCGCCGAGGACATCATGATCGCCCGCGACATCATGCTGTCCGAGCTGACCGGCGGCCGCTGCCACATCCTCCACGTCTCGACGGCCGGCGGCGTCGATCTCATCCGGCAGGGCATTGCGAAGGGGGTGAAGATCAGCGGCGAGGCTTGCCCGCACCACTTCATCCTGACCGACGAGACGCTGCGGGCGTTCGACAGCAACTTCAAGATGTCGCCGCCGCTGCGGACGCAGCGCGACGTGGACGCGATCATCGCCGGGTTGAAGGACGGCACGCTGTCGGTGCTGGCGACGGACCACGCCCCGCACGCCCCGGAGAAGAAGGAGCGCGAGCTGGACCAGGCGCCGAACGGCATCCTCGGACTGGAGACGTTCCTGCCGCTGTGCGTGACTCACCTGATCGAGTCCGGTCACCTGACCTGGCCGCAGATGCTGGAGAAGATGACGGTGAACCCGGCGCAGGTGCTCGGCATCGACCGCGGCACGTTCCAGACGGGCCGCCCGGCGGACGTGACGGTGATCGACCCGACCGCGAAGTGGACGATCGACAAGGCGGCGTCGAAGTCGAAGAGTCGGAACACCCCGTTCCACGGCTGGGCGGTGACGGGGAAGGCGGTGGCGACGATCGTGAACGGGGCGGTGAGGATGAACCTATTGGGGTGATGCGATGAAAGGGGCGGACGCGCCGGGAGATGTTGTGTTCAACGCCGACACTTGGGAAACGCCCCGGCCACTTGATGAGTATGTCGGGTACGTTTACGGCGCTGACGAGTTGAGCTCGTTCGCCCCGCCATTTCCGAGCCCCTCATTTGATCGCAGGTGTCGACTACTGGTGACCGCGGCAATTCGCAGGATTTGGGCTCACATCCCGGATCGACGATCCCGCGAGGCGGTGGAGCTGTTTGAAACCTATCTCGACGACGGCGACATTGCCAAGGGCGAGCGGGCAATGGACTCGTCCGTGGAAGCGCATCTCGATGCGTATGAAGCCGGTGGGCCGGAGACCGCGGCGACCGTGATCGCACGAATTGTTCGCGGTACTGTATTCACCGGAGAATACGCATCAAGCAGCCCGATCGATAAGTTCCGCTACTACTGGTTCGTCGCACTCTGTGACCTCGCGAACATCGACGGGATATCGAGTGAGACCAACGAGGAGTTTCACTTCCGACTCTTCCACGACATCTTCGGCAACCCGTTCCGCCCGGTCGTGCCCGATCCATCGTGGCGCACCGAAGCCGTGGTCGCACTCGCCACCGGTATCTACGAGGATCGCGCGTTCGAGCAGATGCCGGTGCTCGCCGACGCGCTGGAGGACGCCGGGTGCGCGAACCCGGACGTTCTCGCGCACTGTCGGTCCGGCGGCCCCCACGCCCGCGGGTGCTGGGTGGTCGACCTGCTCCTCGGCAAGGCGTGACACCGTGACCGAGGCCGACTGGCTGGCGGGCACCGACCCGGCCCAAATGATCGAGTTCGTGCGCGACACCGCGACGGACCGGAAGATGCGGCTGCTCGCCGTCGCCTGTTGTCGATCGAGTCGGCAGCTTCTCCTGAACAAGAACCACCGCGCCGGTTTAGACGCGGCGGAACGGCACGCCGACGGATTCCTGACGCTCGCCGAACTGCGCGAAGTCGGGGAACGGTGCAACGCGCGAGCCGTGGCGATGTACGGCCAGACCGAATTGGAACGCGACATCCACCGCTGGGCCGAGGCGACGGCTGTTGCGAACGCGACCCACCCGCCCGGGGGGAACTACTTCGACCTCGCGAACAATGCCCTCGATGCGATCTGGATGCTCAACCGGGCCATCCACCGGGATATCAACCCCGGTCTGTCGCACCTGGTCCGTGACGTCCTCGGTAACCCGTTCCGCTCAGTCGCACTCGACCCATCGTGTCGCACCGAAGTGGTTGTCGCGCTCGCCACCGGCATCTACGAGGGTCGCGCGTTCGAGCGCCTGCCGGTGCTGGCCGACGCACTCGAAGACGCGGGCGGCGCGGACGCGGACGTGCTCGGACACTGCCGCGGCGGCGGGCCGCACGCCCGCGGGTGCTGGGTAGTCGATCGGATTTTAGGGAAGGTATGATGCAGACCTGGGCTGTCGTCAAAACGCAAAGTCGAGCCCGGCGAACGGTCCGTGGAAGAGCGTGCTGCCGTTGGTCGTTAACCCCGCGCCGGTGCCGGGGGGCGGGAACGCCGGCGCGGGGACCGGGACGCCCGCCGGCAGGAACGACCCGGGCACGAGCTGCGAGGATCTCTGGATCGCCGTTCCCGTCTGAGCGAGCTGCGTGGGGGCGAGCGCGAGCCCCTGGATGAACAACGCCTGATACCCACCCCGGACGCTGAGTCGAGACGTGACCCGCACCGTTGTCGCGATGCTACCCTCGTAGAGGCTGGCGAAGTCGGTGCCCCCTCGGCCCGCGGCGAGCGTGCTGGTCCCGCCGCCGCCGGTGAGCAGGCTCGCCCCGTTCGTCGTGTACTGGTTCGCGTTGTTCGCAAAGATGCCGACCTTGCCGGTCGCGAACAACCCGACGCGATCGTTCAACCAGGTCCGCCCGACCTCGGCACCGATCTGGGCACCAAACAGGTTGTTACTCACGGCCGTCCGCGTCGTCTCGGCGATCGTCTGGGACGCCGGCGGCGCGCCGCCGGGGAACTGTGGAAAGGTCTGGAGCCCGGTGAGGCTCAACTCCTCGGAGAGGTTGACGTACCGGAACCCGCCCAGGGTCGACGCGGTCCAGGTGCCGAGGTCGAACCGCCGTCGGAGGTTTGCCTCGGCGCTGTGCAACTCGGAACTGTACCGTGCCGTAATGCTGGTGTCGAAGCTCTTGTTCCCGTAGATGATCGCGCTGCCCAGGAACGGCGAGTTCGCGAACGGCGGGTCGCCGACGGACACCGTGGCGACGCCGGTCCACCGTTGAGCCCCGAAGTAACCCACCTCGACGGCGGTGTCGTCGGTCACCCAGAACCCCAGCCGCGCGCGTACTCCCGGCCGGGCCGCGTTGTCGGACACGTCCCCGAGGGCCACGACCGGCGCGCCGGCGAGCGGAACGGGGCGGAAGTTGCTGTCGAGGACGACCGTCCGGGCGAGGGTCGTGTTCCGCGGGTAGTCTCGCGCGAGCCAGAGGGTGTCGACCCCGGCGTACCAGCGCGAACCGCTGGGACACTGGGTTGCCTGGTTCGTCGCCGGTACGCCACCCGGCACATCCCCCGAGAGCGCGTCCTGCGCCGGGTCTTGGGCCTGTACCCCGGAGCCGAGGCAGATGCCCAGAGCGGTTCCAAGGAGCCGGGACGTCCAGCCTCGGGTGCGCACGGAACCTCACGATTCACCGGTTGTGCCCCCACGATTTCGTCGGGCGCTTGGCTTGAATCGGCCCGCGACCTGGGCCGGGTGTAGGGATTCTGGCCAGTGTCGCGGGGAGGGTCACTCGGACCGGCTCGCACCCGCATCCGGGCAGACCGCAGCCGTCCGTCGGTCAGGGAATCCCAGCAACGACCAGCCAATGTGACGCGGACGAAGCCTACCCGTAGTGGTCCGGCTACCGGTCGGTGTCGGGTGCAAGCCCTGCCCGGGCGAACGGCCGGCGTAAGCCGGCTGGTGGTTGTGTCAGGTGCCTGGACCAACGACCAGCCGGCTTACGCCGGCCGTTCGCCCGGCGCCCGACATCGATCGCCAGACGGACCAGTAGGTCGGGCCGAGTCCGCGAGGCCCGACGCGGGGTGCGGGTGCCTCATCCTGGCGCGGAAAACGAAACCCAACGAGGGATCGACGTACCCTGTCATCTCTGTTCGCCGAGTGTGCCTCACGTCGGGCCTCGCGGACTCGGCCCGACCTACAAGACCCGAGCCAGTACCCCCGCGAGCTGATCCAGTTCAGCTTCTGTCGTGAAGAACGGGTGGCTCACGCGGAGCAACAGCCGGTCCGGCCGCTCGATCACCGGGATTTCCACGCGCCGGTCCCACAGTGCCCGGCGCAGTGCGGCCGCGTCCGTCCCCGCCGGCAGCTCGAACGCCGTCATCGTGCCGCTCATCCCGGGCGTCGCCGGCGTGGCGTGCGGGAGCGAGATCACCCGCCGCGTGTACGCCCCCAACTCCGCCGCCCGCGCCCGCACGTTCTCCCAGCCGAGCGAGCCCTGGAAGTCGAGCGCGTCGGGGACGACCAGCCACGGGCACGGGTCGCGCGTCCCCTCGAACTCCAGGAAGCGCGTCCGCGGCGTCGAGCCAAAGGCGTCGCGGGCGTCCGGCGACGAACTGCGGCCCGGCTCGCCGATCGGGTAGGCATCGGCCTTGTAACCCCAGCTCACGTGCAGCGGTTCGAGCTTGTCCTGATTGCCGGTGCCGACCGCCAGGAAGCCCGCGCCCGTCGGCGCGAGCACCCACTTGTGCAGGTTCCCGGCGTAGTAGTCGGCGCCGACCGCGTCGACGTCCAGCGGCAGCATCCCGGGGGCGTGGGCGCCGTCGACCACTGTCGTGATGCCGCGGCGCCGCGCGGCAGCGCACAACTCGACGGCCGGGAGCACGAGCCCGGTCGGCGACAGGACGTGGCTGAAGAAGAACAGGCGCGTCTGTGGCGTGAACGCGGCCTCGGCGGCGGCGACGATCCCGGCGGGGTCGGCCGCCATCGTCGGCAGCGGGAACGTGCGGATCGTGAGGCCGCGGCGGGCGGCGAAGCGCTCCCACACCCACACCATGCAGCCGTACTCGTGGTCTGTCAGCAGCATCTCACCGGGTCCGACCGGCGGCAGCCCGGACGCGACGAGGTTGATCGCCGCCGACACGTTCGACGTGAACACGAGCCGCTCCGGCCGCGTGCCGAGGAACGCCGCCGCCCGCTCCCGCGCCCCCCACAGCAGCGGCGGTACAGTGCGGATGAGGAAGTTCGTCGGCCCGGCGGCGAGCCCGCGGCGCAGCTCGGTGACGCGCTCGAACACGGGCCGCGGCACCGGGCCGAACGACCCGGCGTTGAGCATCGTCACCGCCGGGTCGAGCATCACGGCGGCGCGGGCGGCGGTCCAGTCCGGCGGGGGCATCGCGGTCCTCACATTCCGAACCCGTGGGGCCGGTCGCGTCGGCGGTCGTCGCACGGGGCGGCTTTCACAATCTGCTTCCGGTGTGCATTTTGCGGAATCGTGGACGATAATGGATGCGGACTCGCTCGTTCCGCTCGGGGTGCATTGTGTTCCCCCTGGCCGTTTGTTGCGCACTACTCGCCCCGGGTGCGGACGACCCGCTGACCACCGCCCGCGCGGTCCGCGAGTTGCCGCGCGACCAGGCCGACGGCCGCCCGGTCGTGCTCACCGGCGTCGTCACCCGGGCCAACCACGTCGTTAAGGACCTGTTCCTCCAAGACCACACCGGCGGCATCTACGTCAACGAGACGAAACTCGTTGCCGGGCTGAGGGAGGGCGACCGGGTCACGGTGACCGGCGTCACCGACCGGGGTACGTTCGCCCCGTCCGTCAAGGCGGCCGGTATCACGAAGGTCGGCACCGCGCCGCTCCCCGACCCCGAGCTCCACAGCCTCGACCCGGACGACAACCGCTGGCTCGACGCCCGGTACGTCGAGGTCCGCGCCTTCGTGCAGTCGGCGACCGACCGGAACGGCTACGTCCGCCTCGGCGTGGCGACGGTCAAGGGAGGGGCGGTGGTGTTCCTGCCGGCCGCGCCCGGCGTGCTCGGCGGGGCCGAGGCGTTGGTCGGGCGGGTCGTCCGCGTCCGCGGCGTGTGCGCGTCGCCGCAGCACGACCCGGCCACCGGCGTCGCCGGGCGGGGCGGGCGCATCCACGTCCCGTCGCTCGCCGAGATCGTGCCGATCCTCGGCGGGGAGGCGGTGGCCGAGGTGGCGTCGGTCGCCCGGGTGCGGCGGGGGTTCGCCCCCGGGCCGGTCCCGTTCGCCCGGCCGCTAGCCGTCCGCGGCGTCGTCACCCTCGCTGTTGATCGCGAGGGCGCACAGGCGATCGTCGTCCAGGACGCGACCGGGGCGGCGCGGGTGAACCCGACGCCGACGGGGGACGCGGTGCGGGTCGGAGACGCGGTCGAGGTAGTCGGGTTCGCAAACGAGTTCGACCCGACCGTGTTGCTGGTGAACGCGACCGTCCGCCCGGTGCCGCCGCTCCCCGCCCCGACCCCGCTCCACACCACCGCCGACGAGCTCGGCCGGGCGGCGCGGTGGGGCACGCTCACCGAGATCGACGGCGAAGTTCTGTCGGTCAAGCACCGCCGCGGCGAGTTGGTCGTCGGCTGCGCGGACGGGGGGAGCCGATTCACCGTGCTGCTGGCGAGTCCGGCGCCGCCGATCGAACTCGCCGGGCTGGAACGCGGCACCCGGATCGGCGTCGTCGGCGTGCCGCTCCCCACCGGCCTCCGCTCGGCCGACGGGGTCGAGGGGTTCCGCGTGGTCGCCCGCACCCCGGCCGACGTGCGGGTGCTGGCCCTGCCCGACCCGCCCGCCGCGCCCGGCTGGTGGACGGCCGAGCGGGTTCAGAACGTACTCGCCGCCGCCGGCGCCGCCGGACTCGTCGTCGTCGTCTGGCTGTACGTGCTGCGCCGGCAGGTCCGCCGGCAGACGGCGGTGATCCGCGACCAGTACGAGCGGCAGGCGCGGCTCGAGGAGTCGCTCCAGCAGACCCGCCGGCTCGAGTCGCTCGGCCGCCTCGTCGGCGGGATCGCGCACGACTTCAACAACCTCCTTACGGTCATCATCGGCGGGTGCGACATGGCCGCCCGGTCGGTCGCGCCCGGCGACCCGGCCGGGCCGTGGCTGGAGGCCGCCCGCCTCGCCGGCGGCCGTGCCGCCGACCTGACGGCCCAGTTGCTCACGTTCGCCCGCGAGGTGCCGGCCCGGTCGGGGTCGGCCGACCTGAACGCCGTGCTGAAGGGCGCCGAGGCGCTGGTACGGCCGACGGTCGGCGACCGCGTCCGGGTCGTGACCGAGTACGCCCCGGGCCTCCCGCCCGTGCCGGTGGACGCCGGGCTCCTCACGCAGGTGCTGCTGAACCTCGCGGTGAACGCCCGGGACGCGATGCCCGACGGCGGCACGCTCACGGTGCGTACGGCTGCGATCTCCCTCGACGGGCGGCCGGGCTCGCGGCTGACCGTGACCGACACCGGGGTCGGGATGGACGCGGCCACGCAGGCCCACGTCTTCGACCCGTTCTTCACCACCAAGCCGGTCGGAAAGGGGACTGGCCTGGGGCTGGCGACGGTCCACGGGATCGTTCACGCGGCCGGCGGGCGGGTCTGGGTGCAGTCGGCGGTCGGGGACGGGGCGACGTTCACGGTCGAATTCCCGGCCGCGGCGTCACCGCCCGCGCCGGTCGTCGCGCCGGCCGCCGAGACCCTGGCACGGGGGGCGACGATCCTCTTAGTCGACGACGACCCGACGGTACGCGAGACGTGCGCGGCGGCGCTGCGTCAGTTCGGCCACCGGGTCGAGGTCGCCGAGACGCCGGCCGCAGCGCTGGCGCTGGCACGGGCCGACTGCGCCCGCTTCGACCTGCTCGTGACCGACGTGGTGATGCCGGACATGACCGGCCCGGAACTCGTCGCCGAGGTGCGGAAGGCGTGCCCGAACCTGCCCGTCCTGTTCGTCTCCGGCTACCCGGACGACGCCCTCCCGCCGGCCGCGGACCTCTCGGCGGGCGACCGGCTGCTGGCGAAGCCGTTCACCCCGGCGCGGCTCGGGGCGGTAGTGGCCGAGGTGCTCGCGGCGCGGCGTTGACCTTGACCGGGGCGGGCGGTTCCGGCACCGTAGCGGGCATGGCGGACTTCCGCACGCACATCACGGTGTCCGGCGTCCTCGGCGTCGGGGTCGGAGCGGCGGCCGTACAGCCGTTCGGGTTCCCGCCCGAGACGGCGATCCTCGCCGCCGCGCTGACGACCGTCGGCGGCATGCTCCCGGACCTCGACAGCGACTCCGGCGTGCCGGTGCGCGAGCTCTTCTCGCTCGCCGCCGTGATGGCCCCGCTGGTGATGATCCCGCGGCTGATTCAGATGGGCCTCACCCGCGAGGGCGTGCTGGCGAGCATGCTGTTCGGGTACGTCGTCATCCGCTACTGGCTCCGGGCCGTGTTCAAACGGCTGACCGTCCACCGCGGCATGTTCCACAGCGTCCCGGCGATGCTCGTTTCCGGCCTGATCGTCTACCTCGGCTACCACTCCGACCACCTGCCGACGCGCGTCCTGTTCGGCGTCGGGGTGATGGCGGGGTTCCTGTCGCACCTCGTCCTCGACGAACTCTACTCGGTGGACCTGCGCGGGCTGCGGGTCCGGCTGAACAAGTTCGCCGGCAGTGCGGTGAAGCTGTTCTCGCCGTCGATCCCCGGCACCGCGACGTGCTACGCCGTCCTCGGCGCGTTGCTCTACCTCGCGTACCTCGACTACACCCACGCCCAGCCGACGGCCCCCGGCCACGGGTGGGAGCCGGGGCGCTGACGCCGGCGGCCCGGCCGGATGTGCGGCCGGCCAGACGCCCGCCCCACCGCCCGCGGCCCTCTGCCGTCGTTGCCCGCCGCGGTGGGGGCTGGTAAGGTGGGGAGAATACATTCGTCGCCGGCCGCCCGGTGACCGTTTCTTCACCCGACGGCTCTGGTGTCATGTCCCTCTCTTTCGACGCCACCGGGGTCGGCCAGCTGGTGATCAAACTCGGGATCGCCACCGACGCCCAGGTCCGCGAACAGCTGATCGAACTCGACGACCCGAACGCCCCCGGCGAGGAACTCATCCGTCTGATGGAGCGGAAGGGCGTTCTCACCCCGTGGCAGGGCGGCAAGCTCCGCAAGGGCGACCTCGACGGGTACTTCCTCGGCGGCTACCGGCTGCTGTACAAGATCGCGTCCGGGAGCTTCGGCCGGGTCTACCGCGGCGACGACCCGCGGACCGGGCAGGTGGTGGCGGTGAAGGTGCTCCGCAACAAGTGGACGATGGACAAGCAGAAGGTGGACCTGTTCGTCCGCGAAGGCAAACTCGGCATGACGCTGCGGCACCAGAACGTGGTGTCGATGCTCGCCGTCGGCCAGGACGCCAAGACCGGCCAGTACTACCTGGTGATGGAGTTCGTCGAAGGCGGCAACCTCCGCGACCTGATCACGATCCGCAAGAAGATCGGGATCGACGAGGCGCTGAAGATCATGGAGGAGTGCGCGAGCGGGCTCGCCGGCGCCTACGCGAAGGGGCTCACCCACCGCGACATCAAGCCGACCAACATCCTCATCGCCTCGCAGGGCACCTCGAAGCTGGTGGACTTCGGGCTGGCCGAGATCAGCGCCCAGGGCGGGTCGGTGTCGCTCCAGCGACAGTCGGAGAAGGACGACGACGTGGCGGTGGACCGCACGGTGGATTACGCCGGGCTGGAGAAGGCGACCGGGATGAAGCCCGGCGACGTGCGCAGCGATATCTACTTCCTCGGCACCGTGCTGTACGAGATGGTGACCGGCGAGCCGCTCATGCCGGTGACGAAGGACAAGCAGGCCCGGATGGCCGCCCGCCGCTACCAGGAGGTCGAGGACACGCTGGCGAAGGGCGGGGCCGCCCACGGCCTCCCGGCCGAGCTCCAGCGGCTCGTCGCCAAGATGGTCGCCTACGACCCGGTCCGCCGCATCCAGACGCCGGCCGAGTTGGTGGCGACGATCCAGGAGACCCGGGTGAAGCTCGGCGGCGCGGCCGTGCTCCAGGTCCGGTCGCGGAAGGCGGAGGGGCCGCACACCTTGTTCGTGGTCGAGGAGAACGCCAAGCTCCAGGACGCGTTCCGCGAGAAGTTCCGGGCGCAGGGCTACCGGGTGCTCCTGTCGATCGACCCCGGCCAGCCGCTCCGGCGGTTCCAGCAGCAGCCGTACCACGCCCTCATCGTGGACGCCGGCACCGTCGGCGAGGACGGGGTGGAGGCGTACAGCCGGGTGCTGAAGGAGGCCGACACGGTGGGCGTGGACGTGGGCGCGGTGCTGATCCTGAACGAGGACCAGGCGCACCTCCAGCACCGCGCGACGAAGCACAAGAACGGCGTCGTGCTGGTCCGCCCGGTGACGATGAAGCAGTTGATCGAGACGGTGTACGGGCTGTCGCCACCCCCCGCGGCCCAGCCGCCCGCGAACTGACCCGCCCCCGGCCGGAGCCTGCGTTGTCCCTCACCCTCCGCCGGGCGACCCCGGCTGACGCTACCGTCGTGGCCGAGTTCAACGCCGCCCTCGCCCGCGAGAGCGAGGAGAAGGAGCTCGACCCGGCGACGCTCGCCGCCGGGGTACGGGCCGCGCTCGCCGACCCGGCGAAGGGCGTGTACACGCTCGCCGAGCGCGGCGGCGAGGTGGTCGGCCAGATGATGCTGACCTACGAGTGGAGCGACTGGCGCAACGGCTGGTTCTGGTGGGTGCAGAGCGTGTACGTCCGCCCCGACGCCCGCCGCGGCGGCGTCTTCCGCGCGCTCTTCGCCGACGCCCTCGCGCGGGCTGCCGCCGACCCCGGGGTGATCGGCGTGCGGCTCTACATGGAGCACGGCAACGCCCACGCGCGGGCCACGTACAAGTCGATGGGCATGGTCGAGGCCGGGTACGAGGTGTTCGAGCTCTACCCACTACCCGGTGGGGCGTAACGCCACTGTCACGGCCGCTCGTCCGCCGCCGCCGGGCGGGTTACCCTCGGGGCGTGTCGCCCGGAGGGTGCCCGGATGTTCGCTGCTTTCCTCGCTGCCGGTCTGTCTGCTGCGCAACCGCCCGCCCCAGTGCCGGCGCCGCTCCCCGACCGTTGGCTGCTGCAACTCGTCCCCGCCGACCTGCCGCGCGCCGCTCCGCCACGGCTGTACGCGGAAACGTGGTTCGACGCCCACCACAGCCGGGCCATCCACCTGTCCTGGGAGCGGTGGATTCAGTTCCGCCCGGGCTATCTGGGCGGGCCGGCGACGGCGTCGATCACGAAACTCGGCGAGGGCGAGCGGGTCGTCCCGAACAAGCGAGACGAACCCGTTCACCGCGTCGTCCCGCTCGCCGTCCACGGGCCGCTCGTGGAGTTCGACGGCAAGCTCTTCACCGCCGTCGTCGCCCCGGTCCGCGTCGGGATGAAGGCCGGCGCCACGCAACAGCTCCACCTCGGCGCGGCGGTGGCGCTGAAGGACAACGTGTGGTACCAGGTCGGCACGCGCCCGTCGGCGGACGGGAAGACGGTGACCGTCGAGGAGTGGCGGCTGGAGTTCCGCGACGACCCGCGGACGACGGACGAGGGGACGGCGACGGTCCGCGGTCACACCCGCGTGCTCACCGAGCAGACCGGCGAGGCGACGAAGCTGGAGTTGCGGTTCAAGCGCACCCCGCCGCGCGAGCCGGACACGACACGGATCATCGACTTCGTTCAGGCCGACTCGACGAAGCGTGTGCGCCTGCCGACGCTCATCCTCGGGCGCGGGGACGACGGCGCCGACGCGATCTGGGACACGAGCCCCGCGGCCCACCTGGACCGGCTGACGCTCACGCCGGCGACGCGGCTGCCGCCCGTGCGGCTCGTACCGGGGATGCCCGAGCTCGTCCAGCCGCCGCCGAAGGAGAAGAAGAAGGTCGTCCGCCCCGTCCTGTGGTGGTCCGACCTCGGCCGCGTGTCCGACGGCGGCGGCGGGGTGATCCCGGCCCGCACCGAGGTCGCGGCCGACGCCGACGGGTTCGCCAAGCTCTGGAAGACGCATAAGCTCCCGGGCGTGCCGCCGCGGGTGAACTTCCGCGAGTACGTCGTGGTGTCGGCGTTCCGCGTGTCGGGCGTTGATTTCAGCGTATCCGGCGGGCTCGCCGTGGACGCGAAGGGGAACGCGGCCGTGGTCGGCACGCCGGCGTTCATCATCGCCACGAACGCCGGGCAGTACTCGACGACGATCGGCGTGTTCCCGCGCGCCGGGCTGGAGCGCGTCGAGGGCCAGGCGGTCCCGCCGCCCGGCCCGGAACGGCCGCCCCCGCCGCGCTTCTGAAATGCCCGGCGGCGGCGGCCGTCCCTTCCGTGCGGCCGCCAAGCGCGGCCCGCCGCGGGCCACGGGGCGGCCCCCATCACGTCATCCGTTCGGCATCGCCCCCGTGCCCGGCCCGCGACCCCGAGGGCCACTCATGTCTGTCGATACGCCCCCGCCCGCCCCGGCCGCGCCGGGCCGCGGCCTCGTCCGCTTCCTCTGGACCAGCAACCCGCTGTACGTCGTCAGCGCCGGGCTATTCCTCTACGGATTAAAGACCTCGTTCGACGACCCGACGCGCGAGACCGACGCCTGGGCGCTGACGGCCGGGCTCGGCGGCTACACGCTGCTGCTCGCCGGGGCGGCGCTGTTCCTCGTCCGCTACGCCGGCTACTGGAACGACCTGCGGACCGTCCTCCTCCTCGTCGTGCTGATGTTCATCGCTACGTCAGTCACGTTTGACGAACTGCTGGTGATGCAACCCGACCGCGGCGTGTTGCTGAACGTGGCCGGGTTGGCCTTTGCGGTCGTGGTCACCGAGGTGGTGCTGCGCGGCATCCGGCTCCGCCTCCCGGCGGGATTCCGGGTGCCTTACTACCTAGCGCTGGTGCTGTTCTTCCTGTACCCGGTCGCTCTCGCGCCCGTGATCCGCGCCCCGGACTCGGACGCGCTGCTGTGGGGGCTGTGGGGGTTCGCACCGGCGGCTGGGGTGGTGTTCCTCACGCTGCTGCCGGCGGCGCGGCGCGGGCCGGGGTACGTAGCCGGGAACGGCAGCCCGTGGCCGTGGCCGTTCTTCCCGTGGTCGCTGTTCGTGTTCCTCGCCGTCGCCGTGTGCGGGCGGGCGTTCCTGCTGTGCTGGTCGCTCCACCTGCTCGACGGCGGCAGCGCCGGGGATCTCGTGTTCGGCCCGTACTTCCTGGCGCCGTTCGGCCTTGCGGTCGCGGTCGTGGTGCTGGAACTCGGCCTCGCGGCGCGCCACCGGCCGACGCAGCTCGCCGCGCTCGCGCTGGCGCTCGGAACGGTCGTGCTCTCCGGAGTCGGACTGGGCGAGAACCCGGTTGCGGTCGATTTTCTGGCTCGCTACGCCGACCGGCTCGGCGGCACGCCGCTGTTCGTGGCGCTCGTCGCGGCGGGTGGGTTCGCCGCGGGCGCGTGGGTGCGGCGGGTGCCGCTCGCGGTCGACGCCCTCACGCTCGTCCTGCTCGGGCTGGCGGTGGTCGGCCCGGACACGGCACGGCTCGCCGACGCGCGGCCGGCGCAGCTGGCGTTCCTGGTGGCGGCGTGGGCGGTGCAGCTGGGCGTGGGGTTGTGGCGGCGCGAGGCGTGGCGGTGGGGGCTGGCGGGCGGGGCGCCGACGGTGTGGGTCGGGCTCGAAGGGTGGCGGCTGTACCTGACGGCGCGGGCGGCGATGGCCGGACTCGACTACCTCGTCGCCGGGCTGCTCCTGTTCCCGGCGGCGGTGCTGGTGAGCCTCGGGAAGGCGGGCGTGGTCGGGCGCTGGGTACGGACCTGGCGTGGCCTTCCGGACGAAACGCCGACGTGATCCCGCGTCAGCCGGCCCGCTCCAGCACCTCGCGCCAGAGTTGCGGCACCCGCGGGAATGCGGCCGCATAGGTCGCGTCGAGCGGAATGGTCACGTGCGACTCGTCGGCCGCGAGGTACAGCGGGGCGTCGGGGACGGGTTCGCCGACCGCGAACGGCTGGAGGGTGACGGCGACCTCCGCGTCGGAGGTGTGGTAGGACGCCGTCAGGAGTGGTCGGTCCGGCGTGGGCGAGAACGGTGCCTGCCCCTTCGGCGGACGGGCGACCGCCTTCCAGATCGCGGCGTGCAGTCCGGCGGGGGCCAGAGGAGGTGCCCGGAACGGGTTGATCACCAGGACGTGGATGCCGCCGTCGATCAGGTCCGCCACCTTCCCGACGAACCGCCGGTACTCGTGCCGGTTCGCCGTGTTCCCGGGTGACACCAATTCGACCACTGCCACCGGCCGGTGGTTGCTCACGTGCCGAACCGTCAACCGCCGCTGCCGGCTCCGCGGCGCCCGTGCGGCCCGCTCCACCAACCCGGCCGTCGCCCGGCCCGACCCGGCCGGTACGGCGGCCGCCGGGATCGGGTCGGTGTCGCGCCCCCGGAGCGTGAGGACGTCGACCTCCAGCACCGGCACCCGCTGTTCCGGCATCGCGTAGTACGCCGGCGGGAGCAGCCCGTCGTTGAGGGCGTCCGAGATCGCGTAGATCCACGCCCCGTGGAGGACGTGGTACACGCCCGGTTCTACGCTCGTCCAGTCGTGCATCGGCATCGGGCGGTCCCCGGGCAACTGACCCCAGTTCAGTCTACCCGGACGCCGTGGCCGGCGTCAGCCGACGTACACGCCGTCGGCGAGGACGGCGCCGCCGAACGGAGTCAGATCCTGGAACGCCGCCGGCTCGCCGCCGCCGGCGAAGTCCATGCCGAGGTAGACACGGACCCGGGCCGGTGAGCCCTCGCCGCTCCCCGCCGCCACGTCGGCCCGACCGTCACCGTCGGCGGTCGTCGCGGCCACCCGCACCCCACCCCGGTCGGCCGAGTTGTTCGCCACGAAGAAGTTGGCGACGGGGGCCGCCTGCGCCCCGGCCACGTTGTTCGCCGACACCAGCGCGCCCGACAGGACGAACACGCGCGGGGCACCGCCCGGGCCGCCGCCGAAGATCAGGTCGGCGAACCCGTCCCCGTCCACGTCGCCGGACGCCACGAACACCCCGTTGCGGAGGCTCACCGCATCGCTCCCCGGGAACGCGAAGAAGTCGCCGACGAGGCGCGCCGGGGTGGCGAACAGGGTGGCGCCGTCGAACAGGGCCGTCCGCGGGCCGCCGAGGAACCCGGCGGCGACCGCCAGGTCTGGGGTGCCGTCGCGGTTCACGTCGCCGAGGGCGGCGCGGGCGCCGCCGCGGAAGTTGGCGTCGTCGATGCCGAAGAAGTTCGCCCGGGTCGTGAGGGAACCGTCCGGGTTGAGGGCGAACACGCTCACCCGTGGGCCGCCGCCCTGGTCGGGGGTGACGACGACCTCGGCCCGACCGTCGCCGTCGAGGTCGGCGGCGGCGACAAACCCGCCGCCGGTAAAGTTGCCGCCGAACGGGTCGAACGGCTTTACCAGCAGCGTCGCGTCGTCGCGCCCGCTCACCACGGCGAACCGGATCGGCACCCCCGGCCCGGTGACCAGAACGGTGTCCGGCACGCGGTCCCCGTTCACGTCCCCGATCGCGGTGCGCACGGGCACGGTCGGACTTCCAAACGGGGTGACGGCGGCGACCGGCGCGTCGTAGAAGTGGCCGGCGGCGGTCTCGACGAATACCCGCCCCGTGCCGGTCGCCTCGCCCCCGACCGCCAGCGGGTCGGTGGTGTACGACTGGTAGTAAGGGTTGAACCCGAGCCGGGCGAACACGCCCCACGCGGTCGCCCCGGTGTGGAGGCGGTTGTGGTACAGGAACGGGTCGCCGCGCGGCGTCTGGAAGCCGGTCGTGAGGCCGTCGTGGAGGGCCGCCGGCAGACCCCGCCCGTCGGCCCCGGGGGCAGTCACGGTGGCGCGGACGAGGTCGAGTTGCGCGCGGAGGTCCGCCGCCCGGTCCGGCCGCCCGGCGAACGCGAAGGCGGTGGCCACCTGCGCCGTCCCTTCGGTCCACACGCCGTCGCGGTCCTCGTTGAAGTCGTACCCGGTGATGCCCGCCTCCGTGACCCGGAAGAAGGTGTCGATGCCCGCCAGCAGTTGCGGGTGGGTGATGAGCACGTCCGGCCGGACGAGGACGGCCCACGCCTGCACATCGAGCGGGAGCTGGCCGGCCGTGGTGTTGCGGGTGTTCGGGTCGCTCGTCCCCGCCAGGAAGACGCCCCGGCCGGCGTCCCACATGGACTCGACGAACCGCCAGGCGTGCGCGGCGTCGTCCCGCCACACCGCCTCGCCGGTCAGCTCGAACATCCGCGTGAACGCGGCGGTGATGTCGAGGTTGTGCTCGGTGCTGGCGTAAGCCCGGGCGGTGGGGGTGGGCGACTCGGCGTTCATGATGCCCCCGCGGAACCCCGGGTACGCCCCCGTGTCGTAGCGCTGGGTGCGGATGAACTCCCCGACCCGGCGGGCGGCGTCCAGGTACGGCTGGTGAGTCGTCCGGGAGTAGAGGCCCAGCAGCGCGACCATGACCCAGGCGTTGTTCCCGGTGTCCACCGCCTCCTGCTCGACCTCGTAGAACTTCGGCTCGGGGTCGATCTTCCCGGCCTCGTCGTAGAACCCGGCGACCGGGACCGTGTCCAGCCGGCCGTTCGCCCGCCACCCGGGGAACAGGCGGTAATCGCCGGCGGCGTAGTCGGTCCGGACGCGGCCGTCGGTGTACGCCCGGTCGTGGCCGGCCGCGTACACGAAGGCGTCGCCGATCAGCCGGGCGCGGCGGAGGCTGTCATCCCGGCTGGCCGGGTCACGGTCGGCCAGGAAGGCGAGCGCGGCCAGGGCGTTGTCGTAGCTGAACGCGCTGTTCCGGAGCACGAAGTCGAAATCCCCCACCGGCGACCCGGACACCTCCTGGTTCGGACCGGTCCGGTAGCTCCGGACGAACCGCGGCTCGGCCAGCCGGGCCTTCTGCCCGGCGGGGGACAGTTCGTAGGCAATGTCGTCCAGGTAGAACACGGCCCCGGTCGGGTTCCGGGCCGCCTCGGCCGTCCACGCGAACCCGCCGAGGACGTAAGACGTGTCCGTGCCGGCCGGCAGGTCGATCACGTACTGCTGCCAGTCGGCGGTCAGCGTGGTGACCGTCCCGAGCCCGGGGACGCGCGGCGACGAGTCGGGCGTCAGGCCGGGGGTGAACGGTAGCCCCGTGTCCGCGTGCCGGCCGACCCCGAAGGCGAAGAACTCGAGCCGCTCGCCGCCGACCTGCCCGCGCGCCCAGAAGGTGATCCGGGTGGGGGCGGGGATCGGGTAGCCGGCACCCGCGACGTCGCCGAAGTTCGGCATCGTCTTCCCGTCCGCCGTCAGCAGGCCGTTCATGAAGTACGCCCCGCCGAAGGGCTTGTTCGACTCGATCCGGAACTCGTTGCGGATCTCTGTAGCCCCGGAGTGGGGGTGAAGGACCGACGACCCGTTCACGACGACCGGTGCGTTCTCGTCGGGGAGGAAGCCGACCGCCACGAAGTGATTCCCGGCCGCGCTCACGTCGGTCGAGACGTCGAGCCGGGTGTGGAACTCGTCGTGCATGTCGGCGAGGAAGCGCAGGCCGGGGTCGGCGTTCGATGCCGCCGGGGCGAGTCGGTCTTCCAGTCGTTCAATCGAGATGCGAAAGTGGGGCGACATTTCACAGACCTCGCGCGGGAGAAGAGATGCCCCACGTTAAAGCCTGGGTGTGTCGCCGTCTACCGAGCTGGGGTCGGATTCCATCCCCGGCTACAATCTGGGGTGATTGAGGTTTTGTCCCCGGGAGCCGCCGATGGCCGCGAAGTTCCAGATCGTCAGCGACTACCCGCCGGCCGGCGACCAGCCGAAGGCCATCGAGCAGATCGTCGGCGGCTTTGAGAACGGCAAGAACTTCCAGGTGCTGCTCGGCGCGACCGGCACGGGGAAAACGTTCACCGCCTCGAACGTCATCGCCCGGATCGGCAAGCCGACGCTCGTGCTTGCCCACAACAAGACGCTGGCGGCACAGCTGTACAAGGAGTTCAAGGGGTTCTTCCCGCACAACGCGGTGCAGTACTTCGTCAGCTACTACGACTACTACCAGCCCGAGGCGTACATCCCGCAGCGCGACATCTACATCGAGAAAGACTCCTCGATCAACGAGAACATCGACCGCCTCCGCCTCGCCGCCACGTCCGCGCTCGTGTCCCGGGAAGACGTCATCATCGTCGCGTCGGTGTCGTGCATCTACGGCCTCGGGTCGCCGTCCGACTACAAGCGGATGATGGTGT
>VFQN01001564.1_pt1 | contig 37713 bp, 28 predicted proteins | sample 3512371 | NCBI WGS metagenome assembly VFQN01 (sample SAMN10412370, study PRJNA504923) | tailings metagenome | isolation source: Replicate 2 from Balatoc abandoned mine | place: Philippines: Itogon, Benguet | collected 2017-08-28
GCAGGCGGCGCAGCAGTCGCTCGACCGCTACTTCGACCGCAGCTCGCGCCGTGCGGCGGCCGCCAGCGAACTGCTGCGCCAGGTGGCCATGCAGGCGCGCCAGACCACGCTGCCGCGCCCCGACGACACCCTCGCGGCGCTGGCCACCGCCGCCGCGGGTCGCTGAGCGAGGCCGATCCGGCAATGCGCGCGGTCATCTGGTTCGTGCTGCTGTTCGTGGTCGCCGTCGTCGCGGCCACCACGCTCGGCGGCAACGACGGCCTGGTGAGCATCTACTGGGCCAGGCAGCGGCTGGACCTGTCGCTCAACTTGTTCCTGATCCTGCTGGCGGCGCTGTGCTTCGTGCTGGTGACCGTGTTCAACGCGATCAATGCCCTGGTCGGCCTGCCGCGGCGGGCCCGCGAGTGGCGCGTGTCGCGTCGAGACCGCACCGCGCAGGCCTCGCTGCGCGAGGCGCTGGCACAGTACTTCGGCGGCCGCTACAGCCGCGCGCAGAAAGCCGCGCAGCGCGCGCTGACCATCCAGGCCGACACGCCCGAGCTGGCCCAGGACAACGAGTTCACCGTGCTCGGCCACCTGCTGGCCGCCGGCAGTGCCCACCGCCTGCAGGACCGCGCCGGCCGCGACCGTTCCATCGAGCGCGCGCTCGAACTGGCGCGGAACAGCCCCTCGGCGCGCGTGGCCGAGGAGGGAGCGCGGCTGCTGGCGGCCGAATGGGCGCTCGACGACCGCGATGCCGACCGCGCGCTCGAGCTGCTCGGCGCGCTGCCCACCGGCGTGGCGCGGCGCACCCATGCCCTTCGCCTGCGCCTGCAGGCCACGCGGCTGGGCCGCCAGCCGCAGGAGGCGCTGAAGACGGCGCGGCTGCTCGCCAAGCACCAGGGCTTCTCGAAGGAGGCCGCGCAGGGGCTGCTGCGTTCGCTGGCCTTCGAGTCGCTCGACACCGCGCGTGACGCCGAGCAGCTGCGCCGCGTCTGGGCGCAGCTCGACGGGCTCGACCGGCGCGATGCCTTCGTCGCCGCGCGCGCGGCCAGCCGCGCCGCCGGCTTCGGCGCCACCGACGAGGCGCGCGGCTGGCTGCGGCCGTTCTGGGACCGGCTCGCCGAGCTGGGGGTCGACGAGCGCGCCGTGCTGGCGCTGGCGCTGGCCGAGTCCGTGCAGGGCCTGGGCGTCGAGTGGCTGCCCAAGCTGGAGGCGGCGGCGCAGGCCTACGGCCGCGAACCCGCCATGGGCTACGCCGTCGGCATCGCCCTGGCCGACCGCCAGCTCTGGGGCAAGGCGCGCCGCTTGCTCGAGGACGCGGCGGCCGACGCCACGCTGCAGCCGGCCGCGCGGCGCAAGGCCTGGCTCACGCTGGCGCGCATCGCCGGCGAGGAAGGCGACGCCGAGCGCGCCGCCCGCGCCTACGAATCGGCAGCCATCCTGGCCTGAGCGGGGAGGCTGCCAAAGCCTGCTATACTGCGCGGCTCGCGCGGCTGTAGCTCAGTTGGATAGAGTACTTGGCTACGAACCAAGGGGTCGTGGGTTCGAATCCTGCCAGCCGCGCCAGAACATCGTTCTAGATCAACGGGTTAGCTCCGCAAGGGCTAACCCGTTTTTCTTTGCTGGGTGACTTTTGGGTGACTTTCGCCCTCCAACGCCACCCGCTTCGCCTCTTCATGCTCGCGCCGCAAGGTCGCCAGGCTCTTGTTCCAGCGGCCTGAGTCTTCCTTGATCTTCTCCAGCGCCGCGTGCAGCTCGACGATCTGCGCCACGCTGTAGTGGCGCGTCATCGACGCGTTGCTGTGCCAGAGGATGTCGGCCACCGTGCTCTCCGGCACGCCCGCTTCCCGCAGGCGCATGCCCACGGTGTGGCGCAGGTCGTGCACGTGCAGGTCGGGCATGCCGGCCTCGCGTCGTGCGCGCTGCCACGCGGTGTTGTGCATCGTCTGGATCGGCCGGTAGGGCATCAGCGGTGTGTCGTCGAGGTTCTTCACGCGCTCGCGGCGCCACACGAAGACGAACTCCTCGTGCTTGCCGCGCTGCGATTCGATGATCGACTGCGCCACGCTGTTGCACACCACCACCCGCGGCCGGCGTCGGCCCTTCACGTGCTCCCGCGGCACCTCGAAGACCGAGATGCCGAGTTCCGGCACCTGGATCTCCCAGTCCCAGCGCAGGTTGCAGACCACGTCGTCGCGCACGCCGGTGTTCAGGTCGAACAACGCCATGCGCGCCAGGTGGTCCGGCAACAAGGGCAGCAGCTTGCGCTGCTGGCCCCAGCTCAGGGGCTGCGGTTCGCGCTGGTGGCCCACCAGCGGCAGCATCGTGATCGCCGGCGCATGCTCCAGCCAGGTTATGCCGTTCTCGTCGCGCCAGGACTTCGCCGCCAGATTCAGGATCCGGCGGACGATGCCCAGCCCGCTGTTCACGGTCTTGTGCGAACGGCCCTGGGCCAGACGTTTCGCAACGTAGGGCGCCAGGGTGCCGTCGTGCACCTGGTTCAGCTGGAGATGGCCGATGTGTGGCATCACGCTCTTGAGCCAAGAGGTCTCGGTTTCGATGGATACCTTGTCCTGGAAGATCGTCACGTAGTGCGCCGCGGCCTGATCAAACGTGCGCTTGGGCCGCGCACCGTGAAGCGTCACGGTGCGCAGCTCTTCGAGCTGCTTGATCAGCCAGGCCTGCGCTTCGCCAGCACTTGTGAAACCGCGCTGGCGAAATCGAGTGCCGCGCCAGACCTTGTCGACCTGCCAGGTACCGCCTTCGTCGGGGTGGATCCCCCGTGTTGATCGGCCCATGGTTCAACTCCTTTCTGTGGAATGGGCCGTCCGTTCCTGCGCACATTCTGCGCCGGCTCGGCGGCGCTGGCAGAGGTGTCCGGCGCCTGCGAGGCCGCCTTCAACTCGTCGAAGGCGCGATCGAGGTCGTGCACGTCGAAGATGAGGCTGGTGCCGACGCGGATTGGCGTGACGCGTGGGCGGATCAGGCTGTCGAAGGTTCGGCGCTTCAGGCCGACGTGCGCCATGGCTTCGGACAGGGGTAGGCCGCGGCTCATGACGACTGCTCCACAGGCGCGCCCTCGGGCGCGCGCGCGGGCGCATCAGCCTGGCCCGCCTTGCCCATCGTGCCGACATAGAACGTGCTGGAACGCAGACGCGAGTGACCCAGGCGAATGGCCGTCCGGTAGCGCGCATCGGCATCGTTCTCCGGGCGCTCATGCTGGCCGCGTACCGGGGAGGGTGCACCGGTGTCAGCCTCGTAGCCATCGTTCGCCGACTGGTGCCGCAGGCCGTGCGCCGTCACGCCCAGCGCGTTGCGAGTGATGCCGAACCGCCGAAGCACGTTATAGAAGCGGTCCTGGTTCTGTGCTGCCGTGCGACCCGGCTCACCCACGTACCAGCCCTTGGCGACGACGGACTGCAGCCGCGTGAGCAACTCGCGCTGCTCTTCGGTTTGCAGCGGCTCGTCGCGCGGGCGCCCACCCTTGGTGCCTTGGGCGAAGCGCACGAACTCCTCGCACTCCGGGTAGGCCGCGGCGTCGCGCTCCAAGGCCAGCTCCCGAGGGATCAGCGCGCCGTGTGGCCGGAAGTGCCGTGCCTCCTTGGGCCGGGCACCGAACCGGTAGCAGATCTCCAACTGCAGGCTGACCCACGGGTCGAAGGCGGCCACCTCGGCGATCTTGGCTTCGATGTCGACACCATGAGCCGTCCAGCTGCGGTCTTCCACCGCCACCTGTTTGCGGTGCACGTGCGGCGAATCGGCGCCGACGTAGAAGGCCACCTCGCGCACCAGGCCGGGCCGCCCGATCCAGCCCGCGAAGGTGCGCAGGAAGGACAGGTAGTTGTGGATGCTGGCGGTGGCCATGTCGCGCTGCAGCCAGCGCGCTACCACCGCCTGCACATGGCGCTGCTTGAGGACGCGCGGGTCGGCGTCCCGGAACGTCGTGTGAGTGCGCAGTTCGTTGAAGAAGCTGAAGTAGAAGTACTCGCGGTCCCTCATGGTCTTGAAGGACACCACCTTGTACAGCTTGGCGTGCTGGCTGTTGTGCTGCTTGACAATGGCGTCCAGCACACGCTTCCAGTCGCTCGTGCCGATTGGCAGCGACGCCAGCACCGCAGCGGGGTCACGTCCTTCACTTGCTTGCTTGCGCAGCTCGTGCCTTCCGCGTTGTCTTGTCTTCGAACCCATATCGATCTCCAAGTGGTTGACCCCGGGAGCCAGCCGGGGTCGATGGCCTACCTGGAACACGGTGTTGGGGCGCGTCGCTTCGAGGTGTTCCGTCTCGAAGCGGCGCGGAGGCGAAGAGCGGTGTCCACATCCGGCGGGCCTCTGTGCCGGAAGGGTTCGTCCAAAGGTGCGGCTGAGCTGGCCGCTGGAGGTCTTAAAAAATCGGAAGCTGCCCGGACGACACGCGCGCGTTTCCGCGCGGGGTCATCGATGCGCTCATGGCGCAGACCGCGCAGCCGCCTGACTTCGAAGTCGGGGTTGCGGCGGCGACCAGGTTCACCTGGTCATGCGGTGGGCAAGCGAAGGGGCTCCCTCGGCTCCTGCTGGACGCGCCCCCTTCCACCGAGGGCGTGCAGGGTCACGGTGGTCTTCGACCGGCATGCTGCGCAGTTGCAGCGCGTGCCGACCGAACGCCCACAAGGGCAGGGGCCGTGACAAGGGAATTCTGGGATCGCAACGCAAACGCGTTGCGGGGTGTGGCTGCAGGTGCTCGCGGGCGAGCCTGGCAGCGCATCGCATCTCGGGGATGCGGATCGGAGAGAAGGATGGGGGCCGCGTCTTGCACGGCCGCGCAACTCGTCTAAGCGGGCTACGCGATGGAAGTGCGGGTCACGACCGCTAACGGCTGCTTCAGCGTCTGAGCGCTCGGTGGCAGCGTCCGGCCTGCTGTTGACTTGACGTCCTGCTGCAGGCACTGCAGGGCTGATCGAGAGTTGAACGCAAGCGTGCGTGTAGTGTCAACAGTGCCGAAAACCCGGCGCAGGTTCATGTGGCTGATCCCGACCACTTGATCCGGGCAGAGTTGCAATTAGGTGCGACAAGACGCTGTGCGACACCGACGCTGACGCGTTCCCCTCGGGCTTGACCTTCTTCTGCCATGCCTCTAGTTGGGCGAGGACGAGGCTCGCAAAATGGGTCGGCAGCGTGCTCCGACGTGTACGGCAGCAGGGCCTGCGCGAAGGGCCTGTCGGCCGACGACAAGTCCCACGGCGGCCGGACATTTCGGCGGGGCCAAGCCTCGGAAATGGGCCGCGGAGCCCCTCGGGCCGGTCCTTGGCGTTGCTAGACTGCCTCGCCCGTACACCCGCAGCGGCAGTCAAAGAACAGAAGCCTGAATGATCGACGACCTGAAGAAGACCCTCTGGGCCACCGCCGACAAGCTGCGCGCCAACATGGACGCGGCCGAATACAAGCACCTGGTGCTCGGCCTGATCTTCCTGAAGTACATCTCCGACACCTTCCAGGCCCGACGCACCGAACTGACGGCACGCTTCGCCGACCCGGCCGACGAATACCACCTCGACAGCGCCACGCCCGCTGACATCGCCGCCGAGCTGGAAGACCGGGACTACTACCGCGAGGCCAACGTTTTCTGGGTGCCCGAGGCGGCGCGCTGGGAGGCCATACGTTCTGCGGCCAAGCAGCCCGACATCGGCAAGCGCATCGACGATGCGCTCAGCCTCATCGAGGCCGAGAACCCCAAGCTCAAGGGCATCCTCGACAAGCGCTTCGCCCGCGCCCAGTTGCCCGACGGCAAGCTGGGCGAACTGGTGGACCTGATCTCCACCATCGGCTTCGGTGAGAGCGCCGCCACCGCGCGCGACGTGCTGGGTCAGGTGTACGAATACTTCCTGGGCATGTTCGCCAGCGCCGAGGGCAAGCGCGGCGGGCAGTTCTACACGCCGCGCAGCATCGTCAAGACGCTGGTGGCCGTGCTGGCGCCGCACCACGGCAAGGTGTACGACCCGTGCTGCGGCAGCGGCGGCATGTTCGTGCAGAGCGAGGAGTTCATCCTCAGCCACGGCGGCAAGCTGGGTGACGTGGCCATCTTCGGCCAGGAGGCCAACCCGACCACCTGGCGGCTGGCCGCGATGAACCTGGCCATCCGCGGCATCGACTTCAACCTCGGCCGCGAGCCGGCCGACACCTTCACGAAGAACCAGTTCCCCGACCTGCGCGCCGATTTCATCTTGGCCAACCCGCCGTTCAACATCAGCGACTGGTGGCACGCCAGCCTGTCGGGCGATGCGCGCTGGGAGTATGGCGACCCGCCGCAGGGCAACGCCAACTACGCCTGGCTGCAGCACATGCTGTGGCACCTGAAGCCTGGCGGACGCGCCGGTATCGTGCTGGCCAACGGCAGCATGAGCAGCAGCCAGAACAACGAAGGCCAGATCCGCGCTGCGATGGTCGAGGCCGACGTGGTGGAAGTGATGATCGCGCTGCCGGGGCAGCTCTTCTTCAACACGCAGATTCCGGCCTGCCTTTGGTTCCTGGTGAAGGACAAACCGCAGCGCAAAGGCGAGGTGCTGTTCATCGACGCGCGCAAGCTGGCCACGATGATCAGCCGCGTGCAGTGCGAGCTGAAAGACGAGGTGATCGAACGCATCGCCGACACTGTGGCGGCGTGGCGCGGTGAAGCTGGGGCTGGTGAGTACGTCGACACGCCTGGCTACTGCCGTAGCGTGAAGCTCGCCGAGGTCGCCGAGCACGGGCATGTGCTGACGCCGGGGCGCTACGTGGGCGCGGAAGTCGTGGAGGACGACGGCGAGGGCTTCGAGGCCAAGATGCAAGCGCTGACCGAAAGGCTCGGGGAGCAGATGGCGAAGGGGGCGGAGCTGGATGCGGTGATTCGGCAGAAGCTCGGAGGGCTCGGGTATGAGTTCTGAGTGGGCTTCCGCGTCGTTCGCTGATCTCATGGATCGAGGGGCGCTGGAGATTGGTGATGGGTATCGCGCTAAGAACGACGAACTGGGCGGCGAAGGCCTGATCTTTCTGCGTGCGGGCCATGTCAAGGACACCCACATCGACTTCGGCGGCGTCGATCGCTTTCTGACCACTAACGACTCGAGATTTGGTCCAAAGATCGCGCGCGCTGGCGATGTAGTCATCACAACCAAGGGGAACAGTACGGGGCGGGTTGCGTATGTCACCGCGGCGATGCCGAGGTTCGTTTACTCGCCTCACCTAAGCTACTGGCGGTCCACCGGCGCAGGAGTTGTTGAGCAAGGGTTCCTGCGGGCGTGGTCACAGTCGACGGAGTTTCTTGAGCAACTGGCAGCGCTGAGCCGCTCGACCGACATGGCTCCGTACCTCAGCCTCTCTGATCAAAGGCGTCTTCGAATTACGCTCCCTCCACGAGCGGTGCAAAAGCTGGTCGCGATGGTTAACGACGCGCTTCACTGCGTATTCCGCGCGATCCCGGACACCGTTCCGCTGTGATGGCGGACAGCATTCCGCCGTGATGGCGGACAGCGTTCCACGCTGATGGCGGACAGCGTTCCGTTCTGATCGCGGACACCGGCGGGGTGTCCTGAGTGACCCAACGAGGCATAGGCTGCCCGGCTTTTTTGGCCGGAGCGGCGATGCCCACACCAAGGGTCCTCATGAGCAAGATCAGACGAACACTGCAACTACTGGCCGACTCCGGCCTGAGCACGCGGCAAGTGGCCGCGGCGCTGAGCATCAGCAAGACCACCGTCAGCGAGATCGCGCTGTACGCGCGCAGCGCCGGCATCGACTGGCCGGCGGCCAGTACGCTGAGCGACGACGAACTGCAGGCGCGGCTGTACCCGCCGCCGCGCCCGCGCAGCACGCAGCGGCGCGAGCCCGACTACGCCGCGTTGCACCAGGAACTCAAGCGCCCCGGCGTGACGCTGCAACTGCTGTGGGAGGAGTACCGCTCGGGTGCTGGCGATCAGGCCTACCGCTACAGCGCCTTCTGCGACAAGTACCGCGCCTGGGCCAAGCTGCTCAAGCGCTCGATGCGCCAGCTGCACCCGGCCGGCGAACGGCTGTTCGTGGACTACGCCGGCCAGACGGTGCCGGTGGTCGACGCCGTGACGGGCGAGGTCCGCCGCGCCCAGGTGTTCGTGGCGGTGCTGGGGGCGTCGAACTACACCTATGCCTGCGCCACCTGGCAGCAGACCGCCGCCGACTGGGTGGCCTCGATCATCGCGACGCTGGAGTTCATCGGCGGCGTGCCCCGGCTGCTGGTGCCCGACCAGCCGCGCGCGCTGATCGCCAACCCCGACGCCTACGAGCCCGTCACCGCCCGGCTGATGCAGGAGCTCGGTGAGCACTACGGCGTGGCCGTGCTGCCGGCGCGCCCGGGTCGGCCGCAGGACAAGGCCAAGGTGGAGGTCGGGGTGCAGGTGGTCGAGCGCTGGGTCCTGGCGCGGCTGCGCAACAGGCGCTTCTTCAGCCTGGGTGAGCTCAACGCGGCCATAGCGTCGCTGCTGGCCGAACTGAACCAGCGGCCGTTCAAGAAGCTGCCTGGCTGCCGGCGCAGCGCCTTCGAGGCGCTGGACGCCCCGGCGCTCAAGCCGCTGCCGGAGCAGCCCATGGTGCTGGCGCAGTTCAAGCCCGCGCGGGTGAACATCGACTACCACGTCGCCTTCGAGGGCCACTACTACTCGGTGCCGCACCAGCACGTCGGAGCGGCGGTGGAACTGCGCATCACGGCCAGCACGCTGGAAGTGCTGCTGCGCCGCCAGCGCATCGCCGCGCACGCTCGCAACGCCAGGGTCGGCGGCTTCACCACCGTGGCCGAGCACATGCCGGCCTCGCACCGCGCGCACCGGCAGTGGACGCCGGCCAAGCTCATCGGCTGGGGTGAGCGCATCGGCGCGGCCACCGCCGCCGTGGTGCGCTGGCAGATGCAGCATCGCCCGCACCCCGAGCAGGGCTACCGCGCTTGCCTGGGCCTGATGCGCCTGGCCCGGCAGTACGGCGACGAGCGCCTGGAGGCCGCCTGCGCGCGTGCGCAGTCCATCCGGGCGCCGAACTACCGCAGCGTGAAGTCGATCCTGGAGTGCGGCCTGGACCGCCAGGGCAGCAGCCTGCTGGGCGGCGCTGCGGCCCCCATGCCCAGCCACGACAACGTGCGCGGGCCCGGCTACTACGGCCACCACTGATGCACGGCGCACCGACCGCCCCTACCCATCCCCTCGAGACGAACCCAGCATGCTTCACCAACAAACCCTGGACCAACTGCGCGGCCTGCGCCTGGACGGCATGATCGCCGCGCTCAACGACACCGCTACCCAGGCCGCCGCCGCAGCGCTGCCCTTCGAACAACGCCTGGCGCTGCTGGTGCAGCGCGAGCTCGACTGGCGCGACGGCAAGCGCGTGGCGCGGCTGCTGAAGGCCGCCAAGCTCAAGGTCAGCAGCGCCTGCATCGAGGACATCGACTGGCGTGCCGGCCGAGGCCTGGACCGCCACCTCGTCACATCCTTGGCCGAGGGCGACTGGATCCGCCACGGCCGCAACGTCCTGATCACGGGGGCCACCGGCTGCGGCAAGACTTGGCTCGGATGTGCCCTGGCGCAGCAGGCTGCACGCCGGGGCTTCAGCGTGCTCTACGCACGCGCCACGCGGCTGCTGCAGGAGTTGCAGGTGGCCCACGGCGACGGCAGCTTCAGCCGCCGGCTTGCCGCATTGGCGCGGCTGGATGTCCTCGTGCTCGACGACCTGGCCATCGCTCCCATCGCCGCCCAGGAGCGCCAGGACCTGCTGGAACTGCTGGACGACCGGGTCGGCTGCCGCAGCACGCTGATCACCAGCCAGTTGCCCACCAGCGCCTGGCACCAGTGGCTCGACGAGCCCACCATCGCCGACGCCATCATGGACCGGCTGCTGCATGGCGCGCACACCATCGCGCTCAAGGGCGAGTCGCTGCGCCGGGCCAGGCCGCAAGCCTGACGGCATCCGAGGCACGCTACCCCAGCGCCGCTTCGGGCACCGCCTTGCCCACCGCGGCGGCGTAGCGTCGCAAGCGCCGCCGCCGCCGTGGACAAGGCTGAAATCGGCTGCACATCCACACCCAGCAGAACGCCTTCGGCACCGGGTTACCCACCCGGCGCCAGGGCGCCGCGTGGATAACCCGGCTGGCCTCGCTCCGCGCTGATGGCGGACAGCGTTCCACGCTGATGGCGGACGGTTGCTCTACCATCCGGGCCGTCACTCAGGCATCTCACCCAGGGTGTCCGCGATCGCCCGGAACGCTGTCCGCGATCAGCTTGGAATGGGTGTCCGCGATCAGCGGAATGCGCACTTCACGACCGCATCGCGCTCCTGCGCGAAACCAACGCCACCCTCGAAGCCATCGCACAGGCTCTGTTCAAGTCATGGTTCGTCGACTTCGATCCCGTTCGCGCCAAGAGCCAAGGCCTCGCGCCAGCCGGCATGGACGACGCCACGGCGACCTTGTTTCCGGACGGGTTCGACGAGGCACGCCGTGGTCCTGTTCCGCGCGGCTGGACGGAGGCATCGATCTACGAAGTCGCGCAGGTCGTTTACGGCGCGCCGTTCGCATCGAGCCGCTTCAACACCGACGGCATCGGCCGTCCGCTCGTTCGCATTCGCGATCTGCGTGACGAGGCACCTGGCGTGCACACGGACGAAGTGCATCCGAAGGGCTATCTCCTCACGCCCGGCGATATCGTGGTTGGCATGGACGGCGAGTTCCGGGCCTACCTGTGGGGTGGCGAGCGGGCTTGGCTGAATCAGCGGGTCTGCGTCTTTCGGCCGAAGGCGGGCGTCCCGGCCGCATTCGTACGCGCGACTATCGAGCCGCAACTTGCGCACATCGAGGCGACCGAAACCGCGACCACGGTAATTCACCTCGGCAAGGGGGACATTGACCGCTTCGCCGCGCTGGTGCCGCCTGACGACGTGCTCGCCGCTTTCGGAGCGGTTGCCGATCCGCTCTATGCGCGAATCGTTGCCAACAAGCAGGCGTGCCGGTCACTCGCTGCCATTCGTGACACGCTGCTGCCCCGCTTGATTTCCGGCCAGCTTCGCCTGCCCGATGTTGTGGAAGCGGAAGCAGCCTTGGCTTAGCGCCGCGAACTACCGCTTCGGCCCGAAGACCTTCACGAACTCGGTGTGCTTGGCCTCGCGCCACGTCGCGGTGAGGTCGCCATTGCGCTCCAGCGCGTCGTAGATCTCGCGGATCAGGTCGTTGTCCACTTTCTTGGCCGACCTCATCTTGGCCAGCAGTTCCCAGCCGTGCCAAATCGGCAACTCGAAGTCCCCCGCCAGCCGGTGCATACCCAGGTCGTCCGTCACGACGATGGCCTCGCGGATCTGGCCGAAGGCCAGCACGCGGCAATCGGTGTCCGAAGGCGGCTGCCGGCCACCGGTGGTGTAGACCTCCACCTCGGCCAGCACGTGGGCGCGCAGCACGCTGCGGGCGCTGTCGAGCTGGCGTTTCTCGCCGTCGCTCAGCCGCACCTGCCGGGCGTCGCGCTCGGCGCCCAAGGTCGGCTCCTCGAACCAAGGGTGGTTGAACCGCAGCTTGGGGCTGCGGCGCACCTCGTCCTCCACATCCTTCAGCACCGTCAGCACGTAGTCCTTCTGCCCGAACTTCACACCGAGCAGCGGTCTGATGCGCTTGGCCAGCCGGAGGTAGGTGTTGGTGTCGAGCAGAACCAGCGTCAACGCAGCAGCTCGTCGTGGACGGCCTGGGCATCCGCGAGCGGGACGCTCATCACCTGCTGCACGTAGCCGGCACCGGTGCCGCGCTCGCGCAGCAGTGCCTGCAGGGCCGTGAAGAAGGCCGACTTGAAGACCGAGTGCGCCGCCGCGATGTACACGGCGGGCTCGGGCGGCAGGGGCCGGAAGAGGGTGGCACTGACCAGTTCGCCGCGCACGTTGCCGCTGTTGCGCGCAGCGTGCACTTGTTGGGGCGTCACTTTCAGCGCGGGCAGGCTGCGTGCATGCGCGTACTTGCTGACCTCGTTGAACACGCTGTAGAGCGAGATCATGTGGTCGCGTGCGAAGTCGTGCAGCGCACCGATCACGCTGCTGGGCGTGCGGCGATGGCTGGCGCTCACGTAGGCGTGGTGCGCCAGTTCCTTCGGAAACAGCAGCGCGCCGGCAAATGCGTCGGCGAAGTCCTCGCCATCGTCCTTGCCGGCCAGCTCAGGCGTGAACACGTGCGCCAGCTCGTGGGCCATCCAGAACTTGAAGTCCTCGAGGTGGGTATCGAGGTTCAGGTAGATGAAGGTGACCTTCTCCGCCGGCAGCAGGATGTGCAGCGCGTTCTCGTGCGTGTTCTTGGCGCCCCACATCACCGGAACGATGACGGCGTCGTTCTCGGCGAATTGGCCAATCAGGTGCTCGTAGGACAGCACGGCTTCCGGCCCGATGCCCAGCTTGGCGCGCACGGCGGCGGCCGTGGCCTGCAGGCTGTCGTAGGCCAACGAGGTGTCAGAGATCTGCGTGCGCAGCGACTGCCGTGCAGGCAGATGCGCCACCAGCGGCTTGAGCATTGCGCCCATGGCGCGGGCATGCAGCACATGTTCGTCGGTGGTCTTGGCGGCGCCCTTCTTGCGGAAGGCGATGACGGGTTGATCCGTCGTGTCGGACCGCACCAGTTGTTCGAAGCTCAGGCTCAGCGTGGTGGCCAGCTTCAGTAGCGTGGCAGGGCGGGGGAAGTCGACCCCCTTCATCCAGTTGGTGACGGCCTGGCCGCTGACGCCCAGCGATTCCGCCAGTTGCTTCTGGTCCCAGCCCTTGGTGGTCAACGCGGACCGCAGGTTTTCGCTGTGGACAGTTTTTTGCATCGCCGCGGGATTGTGGTGGCGGGGTGATCTGTAATCAAGTGAAATCAAGTGGTGCGGCGACATTCAGGCGTGGGGTGTGATCTCGTCGCGACGTGGGCAGGCGTTGGTATTCAAGCAGTCTTTCATGTGCTGGCGGTTTACTAAAGCTTGCTTTACTATGCCGCCAGGGCACTTAAGTCGCCTTTCACGTCATGCGCACCACCGGCACCTACGTCACCACCACCACGCTGGGCGAGGCGGTGCAGGCGTTCGTCCCCCATGCGCTGCCGCCGGCCGACCCGCCGCTGGCGGCTGACAGCTACACGGCCACCAACCACCGCGCCGAGATGGCCCTGGCCCGACTGGGTGGCGTAGCTGGTCTGGTGCCCTCGGTCGACTGGCTGCTCTACAGCGCCATCCGCAAGGAGGCGCTGCTCACCTCGCAGATCGAGGGCACCCAGGCCACGCTGACCGACCTGTTCGACGACGAGGCCGGCCAGGTGCTGGCCAACACGGCCGATGTCGAGGAGGTCACCAACTACTTGCGCGCCTTCCGGCTCGTGCGCGACAACCTGCGCAGCGAGGCCGGCTTGCCGATCTCGGTGCGGCTGCTGTGCGACGCGCATCGGCTGCTGCTCGATGGCGCACGCGGCGCCGGCAAGCAGCCGGGAGAGTTGCGCCGATCGCAGAACTGGATCGGCGGCGCGCGGCCCGGTCGGGCTGCGTTCGTGCCGCCACCGCCGGACAAGGTGCCGGAGCTGCTGGCCGACCTGGAGCGCTTCATCCATGACCCGGCGCCACTGCTGCCGCCACTCGTGCGCGTGGCGCTGGTGCACGTGCAGTTCGAGACCATCCACCCGTTCCTCGACGGCAACGGGCGCATCGGCCGATTGCTGATCGCGGCGCTGCTGGAGCAGTGGGGCCTGCTGCCCGAGCCGCTGGTCTACCTGAGCGGCTACCTCAAACAGCACCAGGCCGAGTACTACCGGCGGCTGTCGGCCGTGCGTACCGATGGCGACTGGGAAGGCTGGGTCGGCTTCTTCCTCGATGGCGTGGAGACCGCGGCCACGGACGCCGAGCGCGGCATCGTTGCGATGGCGAGCCTGATCAACGCCGACCGCAAGCGCCTGCTGGCAGCGCCCCGCGTGGGCGCGGTGGCGCTGCGCCTGTTCGAACTGCTGCCTCTGATGCCGCGGTTCACCATCGAACAGGTGCGGCAGAAGTTGGACACCACCTTCCCCACGGCCACGGCGGCGGTGAAGCTGCTGCACGACCTGGGGATGCTGAGCGAGCTGACCGGCCAGAAGAAGAACCGCCTGTTCAGCTACGCTGCCTATGTCGAACTGCTGGCAGGGAGCCCATGACGGAGGACCAGCTCGAACAAGAGTGCCTGGCGTGGCTGGCCGACGTGGGCTGGCAACACCGCTATGGACCAGACATCGCGCCCGACGGCGACACGCCCGAGCGCGACAACTACCGCCAGGTGCTGCTGCTCGGGCGCCTGCGCTCCGCGGTGGCCACGCTGAACCCGACCGTGCCCGCAGCGGCGCGTGAGGACGCCATCCGGCAGGTACTGGACTTGGGTACGCCGGCGCTGCTGGCCGCCAACCGTCACTTCCACCGCCTGCTGGTGGGCGGCGTGCCGGTGCAGTACCAGCAGGACGGCGAAACGCGCGGCGACTTTGTGCGTTTGGTGGACTGGACAGACCCGTCGCTCAACGAGTGGCTGGCCGTCAACCAGTTCTCCGTCACCGGGCCGCACCACACGCGCCGGCCCGACATCGTGCTGTTCGTCAACGGCCTGCCGCTGGTGCTGATAGAGCTGAAGAACCCGGCCGACCTGAACGCCGACGTGTGGAAGGCCTTCCACCAGATCCAGACCTACAAGGCGCAGATCCCGGACATCTTCCAGACCAACGAGGTGCTGGTGGTGTCTGATGGCAGCGAGGCGCTGCTGGGTTCGCTCTCGGCCGACAGCGAGCGCTTCATGGCCTGGCGCACGATCGACGGCAACACGCTCGACCCGCTGGGCAAGTTCCATGAGCTGCAGACGCTGGTGCGAGGCGCGCTGGCGCCGGCCTACCTGCTCGACTACCTGCGCTACTTCGTGCTCTTCGAGGACGACGGCCAACTCGTCAAGAAGATCGCCGGCTACCACCAGTTCCACGCCGTGCGCGCGGCCATTGCGCAGGTGGTGACAGCCTCGCGCCCGAACAGCGATGCGCGCTTGCGTGGCAAGGGCGGCGTGGTTTGGCACACCCAGGGCAGCGGCAAGAGCATCACGATGACCTGCTGCGCAGCACGCGTGATGCAAGAGCCCGCGATGGAGAACCCGACCATCGTCGTCATCACCGACCGCAACGACCTGGACGGCCAACTCTTCGGCGTGTTCAGCCTGGCGCAGGATCTATTGCGTGAGCAGCCGGTACAGGCGAATACACGGCAGGAACTGCGCGCGCTGCTCGGCAACCGCCCGAGCGGCGGCATCGTGTTCGCCACCATCCAGAAGTTCATGCCGGGCGAAGACGAGGACACGTTCCCGCTGCTCTCCGACCGCCACAACATCGTCGTGATGGCCGACGAGGCGCACCGCACGCAGTACGGTTTCGAGGCGAAGCTGAAGACGCCGAAGTCGGCGCCGAGGGCATCGGGCGCGCTGACCACCGGCGATGGTCAGCCACCCGAGCACCGAGCGGAATTCGCGCCGACCGCGAAGTACCAGGTGGGCTACGCCCAGCATCTGCGCGACGCGCTGCCCAACGCCACGTTCGTGGCCTTCACCGGCACGCCGGTGTCGGGAGAAGACCGCGACACACGGGCGGTGTTCGGCGACTACATCAGCGTCTACGACATGCAGCAGGCCAAGGAAGATGGCGCCACGGTGGCCATCTACTACGAGAGCCGGCTTGCCAAGTTGGGCCTCAAGGCCGATGAGATGGCCACCATCGACGACGAGGTCGACGAACTGGCCGAAGACGAGGAAGAGAGCCAGCAGGCCAAGCTCAAAAGCCGCTGGGCCGCGCTGGAGAAGGTGGTGGGCGCCGCGCCGCGTGTCGCACAGGTGGCGGCCGACCTGGTGGCGCACTTCGAGGAGCGCAACAAGGCGCAGACCGGTAAGGCCATGGTGGTGGCCATGAGCCGCGAAATCTGCGTGCACCTCTACGACGAGATCGTCAAGCTGCGGCCCGACTGGCACAGCCCCGACCCCGAGCAAGGCGCGATCAAGATCGTGATGACGGGCTCGGCCAGCGACAAGGCACTGCTGCGGCCCCACATCTACAGCGCCCAGGTAAAGAAGCGGCTGGAGAAGCGCTTCAAGAACCCGGCCGACCCGCTGCGCATGGTCATCGTGCGCGACATGTGGCTCACGGGCTTCGACGCGCCCTGCGTGCACACGCTCTACGTCGACAAGCCGATGAAGGGCCACAACCTCATGCAGGCGATTGCGCGCGTGAACCGCGTGTTCAAGGACAAGCAGGGCGGCCTGGTGGTGGACTACATCGGCATCGCCAACGAGTTGAAGTCGGCGCTGAAGGAGTACACCGCCGCTCAGGGTCGCGGCCGGCCGACGGTGGACGCGCACGAAGCCTACAGCGTGCTGGCCGAGAAGCTGGATGCGCTGCGCGGCATGCTCGCTGGCACGAATCACACAACATCGGGCCATGGCTTCGACTACAGCGACTTCCTCACCGGCGGCCACAAGACGCTGGCCGGCGCGGCGAACTACGTCTTGGGCCTGAAGGACGGCAAGAAGCGCTTCGCCGACCTGGCGCTGGCGATGAGCAAGGCCTTCACGTTGTGCTGCACGCTCGACGAGGCCAAGGCCGTGCGCGAGGAGGTGGCCTTCTTCCAGGCCGTGAAGGTGATCCTGACCAAGCGCGAGATCACCGCGCAGAAGAAGACAGACGAGGAGCGCGAACTGGCGATCCGGCAGATCATCAGCTCGGCCGTGGTCTCCGAAGAGGTGGTCGACATCTTCGACGCCGTGGGCCTGGACAAGCCCAACATCGGCATCCTGGACGACGCCTTCCTGGCCGAGGTTCGCAACCTGCCCGAGCGCAACCTGGCCGTCGAACTGCTGGAGCGCCTGCTCGAAGGCGAGATCAAGTCACGCTTCGCCAGCAACGTGGTGCAGAGCAAGAAGTTCTCGGACATGCTGGCCCACGTGGTGCAGCGCTACCAGAACCGATCCATCGAAGCCGCGCAGGTGATGGAAGAGCTGGTGGAGATGGCCAAGAAGTTCCGCGAGGCCGCGTCGCGCGGCGAGCAACTGGGCCTGAATGAGGACGAGGTGCGTTTCTATGACGCGCTGGCCAACAACGAATCGGCGGTGCGCGAGTTGACCGACGAGACGCTGAAGAAAATCGCCCACGAACTGGCCGAGAGCCTGCGCAAGAACCTGACCGTCGACTGGTCGGCCCGCGAGAGCGTACAGGCCAAGTTGCGCTTGATGGTCAAGCGCATCCTGCGCAAGTACAAGTACCCGCCGGATCAGCAGGAGGCCGCAGTGGAGTTGGTGTTGCAGCAGGCGAAGGCGCTGGGGGAGGCGTGGGCATAGTGCTCAGGCGCGGGCCTTCCGGGAGAGGCTGGCTAGGCCAAGGCGGAAACCAGTGCCGGGCGATGGCCATGTCATGCTGATGATATGAGTGATTCCTCGTCTCCATTCTCTAGCAAGCAGGCGCGGATCATGAAGCGCGCTCTAACGCAGTTGGCTGGCGAAAAGTCATACAAGTCCATCAGGGCGCTCGAGGATTTCGGCGACGCGCCCTTTGGTCGTGAGTTGCAGTTGTCCAACCACAGGATGGTATTGCTCACAGACCGTGGGATGGAGCAGGTTGAGAGGCTCGTTGCCACGACAGTCGAGGTTGATCCCTTCAAGGGTCTCGCTGACTACGCAGACGTATGGAGCGCGTCCTGGAAGACGCTCGAAGAACTGGTCTCGAATGGACAGATGGCCGAGAGCGCGCGGGAGTGGCTCAACCTTATCTCGGCTCGAATCAAGCCACAGATTAAGTCGCGCGTAGTCATTGTTCCGTTCGTCGGAGTGGATTTGAAGGGCATCGAAGATCTGGCGCTTGGATCCTTCAAGCTACTGCTGCCGTCGCCGCGCCACCTTGAAGCCATGGGCGTCGATCACGCTTGGGCCGACGTGCCGAAGATCATCGCCGGCTACCGAGATCGCGAGCTGTGGCTGCAGGGTCGCGCCAGTGGGACGGCGCGCGTTGCGGAGAGACGCTTCCGGGCCCTCGCTGACCTAGTGGCAGGGCTTCTGGCGGTCGCCGTAGCAGTTCTGTCGAAGTCCGGTGCCACCAGAGTCTTCATCAGCCCCAATATGACGGGGCATGACTCGCACGGAGATTCCACTTGGTTTTCGTGGGAGGAAGAAGCGGAGAACTTCACGATCCATCGAAGCGGGATCCGAGGGGTACCCTTCGAGATTGACTCGGGCCTCCGGGGCCAGCTGTACCAGGCAAGCACGTTCGCAACGGCCATGAAGATCTTCGAGGCTGAGAAGCGAACGACATTGGAGGAAGCAATAGCTCGCGGATTCCAGTGGTATGCGGATGCCCATCGCGATCCCACGCCGGTCATGCAGTTCGTGAAGTACTGGAGCTGCATCGAGACGTTCTTCTCCATTGACGAAGAAGAGATCACCAAGTCGGTGTCGGTCGGCGTTTCCGCTGTGCTTGTCTTTGGTGGTTACGAGTTCGCAACGCGAAGCGAATACAAAGCACTCAAGAAGCGCATCGCGAAACTGTACGGACTGAGATCGCAGGCAGTCCATCGTGCAGCTCGACACCACGTCATGGCCTTGGATGTCGCCGACCTCAGCCGGCTAACTGCGCAGATGTTGATCAACATGGTGTCGTTCGTCGAGCGCGGGTACAAGACGCCGGATGCGATCAAGCAGCACAGCATGCAGATTGACAGAGGGCTTGAAGGCAACTCGTGATGACGGCGAAACGTTCGGCCTGCCGGTGAGTTCGCATCCTTGTCCGCACCGTCACCGCGGTGACCTACGAACGCTCTAGAACTTGCGGTCCTTGAAGACCTCTGTTGCTTGGACGAACTCCACGATATCGCCGAGCACATCAATCCGTGGCTTGCCACCTGACACACGAAGCAAAAGCGCATCCACCTCGGCCCGGTGGAATGTGCCGCGGCGGGGATTGAAGATGCCAATGTGCGTCCAGCGCTGGCGACCGGCGCCTACATCAAGCGCCAAGTAAGTGATGAGTTGGCGCAGATCCTTGCCCGCGACCTTGCGAGTCGTCGTCTTCACCTCAACCAACGTCCCGTCGACTCCAATGTCGCCGCCAGCGGCGTTGAGGAAGCCGCAGCCCAGAAACTGCGGGGCGAACTCGACCTTGGCAATGGGCTGAAGGGCGCGGTACAGCGAGGCATAGCTCAGTGTCAGCGCATACCCTTCGGTCAACTCATCGGGCCGCAGTGGGTCAAGCGTAGCCGGCTTGGCGCCCTCGTAGCGCTGCACCACGTCCAGTGCTCGTCGGCTAGCCTCTCGCACTAGGGCAGGGTGCGCCGGAAGCTGATCCAATGGAAGGTCCGCGTCATGACACATTCGAGCAGCCCAAAATGCGAACTCCGCGACAACGTCGGCGCGCGTTCCTGGACCGATGGGCACACCGGCTGCGGGTGCGCCGGAATCGTCCAGAAGTTCCTTCGCATAGGCCTCGTTGAATAGTCCGACGAAGCGCGGCGTCAGCAGCGGGACCAACTCTTGCCAGAAGGAGGGAAACGACTTTGCGAATGCGCGTTCGGATATCACAACGGTACGCTCTTGTTGGCTTGAAAGCGACCAGAGAACCAATCGCGGATGAGTTGCTCCGCCGCAGACCAACTGCTCTTGACGTGATCGCGCCAGTGTCTCCCCTCATCCCCGAGGAAGTAGGAGGCGAGAATGAATGCACGGCGTTCGAACACCGACATTGCCCCGTACTTGGTCTTGGCATCGGAGAGCCAGTAGTGGCACGACCACTTCGCCATCACCATGATCACCAGCCGACGGATCATCGGGTTGGCGCTGTCGTCGAAGATTTTGATTAGGATCTCTTCCTTCTGCTGCGTCTGGTCGCCTGCCATGGCGCGGACGTAGTAGGAAAGGTTGACCTCGACTGACAGTAGCGGCGACTGTTCGGCCCAGAGCCGGCACAACGCTTCGTCTATCCGCCCCCGAGCGTCCGAAGATGAACTCGCATACACGTCGCGGACGACCCGCATGACCATCACGAACACCGGCGCCAACGTCATAACGTTATCGGCGTCAAGAAGCATGTTGACGGCCTGAAGCTGCTGCGCCGGATCGAGAACCAGGATTGCCTGAACTGCCTGTTTCGCGACCGTCGCGTCGATCGTGGTCTTGGCGATCTCACGGCCGAGAATGCCAATGATGTCGATCTCCTGGATCGCACCCTTGAGTTCCTTGTAATCTTCTTCAGCCGTCGGTGAGTATGGATCGAAGCGAAGCGAGATGCTCAAAAGCTTCTGTTCCTCAGTGGCAAGGGCGCTGGCCGCCTCAGCAGGGTCCAATAGCTGTGCCGTCTCGCGGAATTCGTGCGCCGACAGGATGCGCGTCTTCTTCTTCTGAAGTACCAGCCCCTCGTTGGCAAGCTTCTCAGACAAGAAAACCAGCGTGCGATAGGCCTCTGCCTTGTCTGCGCAGAAGATCGCGTAGTCATCGGCGTAGCGGCAGAAACGCACGCCACGCCGGATCAACAGTTTGTCCACCCCATCTAGCGATAGCTCGGCCAGGATTCGAGACGCAGGGCCACCGACCGGGAGCCCATAGGACACGTTCTGCGAGAAATGCTTGAGCAGGTCCATGACTCGCTTCGGCTGATCTCCGACGCCGGGAAGGCGCTGAAGTGCATTCTCGATCCGATGGTGGTAGATGCGGGGGTAGAAGTCCGAAATGTCGGTCTGAACAACGACTGGGTGGGCGTCGCTTAGCGCAAGGCACTGCTTGCGAAAGTCGACCCACGTGCTGTCCTTGAAGATCTTGGCTTCCGCGTCTTGCCATTGGAAGCGATACGAGAACACCGTGCCCTCCGACTCGGGGACACGAACCGACTCGATCTTGCCGGCCATCGACAGGACGAGAGACAGGTAGTACGCGTTCCAGAACGGATCGATCAACGTTGCCCATCGAAAGCCTGCGTAGCCGACCTGGGTCAGGCTGCGCATCGTCTCGGGCGGGTTGACGGACAGCCAGTGATCTGGCAGGGTGTGCATCGCCTTGATCAGCTTGGCGGCGTCGGTCAGCCGATCGCGGAACAGCAAGTTCTCGAATGGGAACAGGAAGATGTCCGTGTCGCCGTGCTCGGCCACGTTGCGTAGCGCGGCCGTGATTGCGTCATCGATTTGCATGGAACTCCTGCCCGAGGCTTGATTGCCGGCGCAATCCTACAGGCGGGCTTGACCAAGACGACCACGGGCACGGGCCGGTCTATGGCGGTGACGTCGATACCGGTCGCGTTGCCGTCCATCTGCGGAACTCTTGAACGGCTGCAGTGCCGCCTACTGATCATGGTGACACTTGAAGCGGCAGACCTGTGACTGATAAAGGACGTTATCAATCACAGCCCTTTCGACGCCGATGCTCGCCTCTGCACAGCTTGAACTTCTGCCTGCCGCGTCCGTGCCGGCGCTGCTTGCGCCCGACGCCCGCGCCAAGGCGCGCACACTGGAGTTCTTCACCGCGCACATCCGCAACCCGAACACGCGCAAGGCCTACGCGCGGGCCGGGCAGCACTTCGCCGACTGGTGCGAGCGCTTCGGCATCAGCGACATACGTCAAGTGAAGCCGGTTCAGGTAGCGCTCTACGTCGAACAGCTCGATCTGGCCGCGCCGTCAGTGAAGCAACGGCTCGCGGCCTTGCGTTCGCTGTTCGACTGGCTCGTCGTCGGCCAGGTGATGCCGGTGAACCCGGCGGCGGCGGTGCGTGGACCACGCTACTCCGTGAAGACTGGCAAGACGCCCGTGCTGTCGGCCAACGAGGTGCGCGAACTTGTCGAGTCGATCGACGCCGTGACGCTGGTCGGGATGCGCGACAGGGCCCTGATCGGGACCATGGTTTACACCTTCGCGCGTGTCGGTGCGGTCACGCGGCTTCGCGTCGAGGATGTCTACACCCAGAGGCGGCGACTGTGGGTGCGGTTGGACGAGAAGGGCGGCAAGCGCCACGAGATGCCGTGCCACCACCGGCTTGAGGAGTGGCTGTACGACTACCTGGAGGCCGCCGGCATCGCTGACGATCCGGGTGGGCTGCTCTTCAGGTCGGCGCGGGCCGCCACCGATACGCTGTCATCGCGGCCGATGTCGCAGGCCGACGTGTATCGGATGATCCGCCGGCGCGCCGAGGCGGCCGGGATCGAGACCGCCATCGGCTGCCACTCGTTTCGTGCCACCGGCATCACCGAGTACCTCTTGAATGGCGGCAAGCTGGAGATTGCGCAGCAGATGGCCAACCACGAGTCGGCGCGCACGACGGGCTTGTATGACCGGCGAGGCGATCAGATCAAGCTCGACGAGGTGGAGCGGATCGGCATCTGATCGCCCGTGGCGGCGAACGCTGTGCGCGGCTCTTGAAGAACGAAGGTTGGGGTCAAGCATGGCCGGCAGATCCACATGCCGGAGTGCCCATCTTGAACAACGCTGAATCTCGGGGCGTGACGCCCGAAGACTTCCGATTACCGGGGGTTCCAGAGCTTCGACCTGCCGACGACAGCTGGGAACGACGCCTGACTGACTGGCGCGAGATGATGCTGGTACACCCGCATGCCGAACTGCCAGAGGTGATGGCAGGCGCGCGCGGCGAGTTGTCGTTGCGGCGGGTCATGGGTCGACATCACGCCTCGCGTTTCGGGCATAGCTTCGGTGGCAAGCGCGTGCCGCGCGATCCGGCCAACCCGATGGTCGGCCGGTTCGAGATCGACCTGGTCGTCGTTACGCCGCGGCGCATCGCGATCGTCGAGGTCAAGCACTGGAGCGGTACGCTGCGGCTGGATGCTGATCGCTGGGTCTACCAGCGTCGGTCGGGCGAGGAGCAGGTATTCAAAAGTCTGGTCGCCCACAACGAGAACAAGTTTCGGGCGCTGCAGCGCTATCTGCGCGCAGAGGGCGTCGATGTGCCCGACGCGCGCTTTGCTCAATGGGTGGTGTTCACCCATCCACGACTCGACCTTGACGACCGTCTGGCTGCGAACCCGGGCGTGGTGAAGCTCTACGATCTGCAGACCTCTGGTTCACGGTTGGGCCGTGGGGTATCAGGGCCCGAGTTCCTGATGGCCAAGTTGATAGAGCGGTGTGCGAAGCCGTCCACCGCAGAGGCGCTGACCGAAGGGCTGTTTGAAATGCTGACGCCTGCTGTTACGGCAAGGATCGCGGAAGCCGTCGGACGGCTGCGCACTTGGGACGTGCTCCGGCTGCACGGCGGGCGCCAGTTGATCGGCGACCTCTTGTGGGTGCGGGTCGACCGCAGGCGAATAGATGCTCTGTCGGCGGGCCGCAGAGCAGGGCTGCACTGGTGGCGCGGGAAGCTCTGGGGTCTGGTGCCTCTGGCCGGGCTGGCGCCCTTCGGGCGAGTCCGCGGGGACCTCTTACCAGAGGGCCCGCTTGGGGTGGACGATTGTGCGTACTTCCATGAAGCGGGCAGGCCGAAGCCCTCGATCATCGCCTTGCAGTACGTTGATGAGATTCGAACGGGATGAAGCAGGAGCTGACCGATGCTTCGATACGGTGATTGGCTGGTGCTCAGTGAGGTCGACATCCGACGATGGACCCGGATCACGGGCTTCGAGCCGACGACGATCTCGACTTTCGCTGATCTCGAAACCTACGTGCACGAGTGCAAGCGCTACTACGACAGCCCGTCGAAGGACTCGGCATTCATTCACTGGCTCATCGATGTGGAGTTCGAGCGCTGTGGCGGCCGTCCTGCCGCAGTCCGTCCTTTGCGCATGGCGCCCGCCGCGGACGAGCGCCAACGCGATGCTGCGGAACGCGAACTGCTGTGGAACATTGCACTGGACGGCGATCGAGCGAGGCGGCGCGAGTTGATGAAGCTGCTTGGAGCGCCGGGCGTGCCGTGTCCTGAGTAGTGTTCTTATCAGGACGTCATTTCGTGTAGATAAATTGAGCGCCTCACCGATCAGGCCTCTCCGGGCCGGATTGAGAGGAGGGAATGACGAGTGAGCGTGGCCCATCGCCACCATGGCCGCGACCGGTGCCGCGCCTCAGAGCGTGGCACAGCCCGCCAGGGCGAGTGCGACCGAGACGACCACCGGCCGCGGCTATAGATCGGTTCGAGGCGGATCGACGGGCCCGTGATGGGAAGATCCGGTGCGGTCAGGGCGCCGCCAGCAGCCAGCGGAACGAAGCGCCGACGCGGTAGCCGCCCTGCGGCTGCCGGAATGGCGCGAGTGCCGCGGCATGCGCCTCGTCCACGGTCTCCTGGCTCGAGGCCTGCGCGGCCTTGACGGCCACGCCTGACGACCCCAGCCCACGCAGCGCCGTAGCCAGGTCGGGGTACACCCAGTGGCAGGTCACGTCCGCGATCTCGAGCGGCTGGAGTCCTGCGCGCTGCGCAAGCGTGCGCAGCGCCTGCGCCTCCGACAGCGCAAACGGGCCCGGCGCTCCCGGTGGTGGGGGCGGCAGCAGCGGCTTGAGCGCGGCGACCAATGCCGCCGCCGGCATGCCCTCGGGCGTTCCCCAGGTCATGACGACGACGCGACCGGTCGGCTTGGCCATGCGCTTCGCTTCGGCTAGGGCACGGACCGGGTCGGCGGCGAACTGGAAAGAGTTGAAACCGGTGACCAGATCGAACTGCCCATCGGCAAAGGGCGGAGCTTCCAGATCGCCGAGTTGGAAGTCTCCGGCCGGCACCCGCGCGCGGGCGATCGCCAGCAGGCCCTCAGCAGCATCGAGACCCGATACCGCAGCGCCGCGCTGCGACGCCAGCTGCGCGGCCATACCGGAGCCGCAACCGACGTCGCAGTAGCGGGTGTCGCCGCCTACGCCGCAGGCATCGAACACCGCGTGGTACGCGGCGGCGAACTGCCCCTCCTGAATGGTCGCCCAGTCCTGGGCGCGCGCGCCCCAGAGCCGGCCGTTCTGAACCGAGGTGTGGGGCTTGTCGGCCGCATCGGGTGTGTGTTGCGATGTCATCGGTATCTCACAGTGACGCTGACGGTGGGAGGTGCGGATCAACAAGAGCCAGTTCCATGCAGATGTCGACACCGGCTACCGCGCTCGGGAACTCGGCCGAAACGGGCACGTCCCGGAAACCCGACCGGCGATAGGTGGCATGCGCTGAGTGCATGCTGTGGTGACTGGACAGGAGCACGCGGCGGAGACCCGCCGTCCGAGCCTGCGCCAGCAGCACATCCATCATCCGCCCGCCGATGCCGTGGCCGCGGGCGCGGGGCAGGACGAACATGCGCTTGACCTCGACCGTCGCGGCATCGTGGGCGTAGAACGCGACACAGCCGACCGGTTCACCATCCAGACGCGCCAGGACGAGACAGCCCGAAGGCGGGCCATAGCGCCCTGGCAGGCCGATCAACTCCGCCTCCAGCCCGGCAAAGACAGCAGGGTTGTCGGTTTCGACGATCTCGGCCATCGTCCAGCTGACGAAGTCGCGTATCAGCAGGCGCACGGCGTCGATGTCGTTGGGCGTCTCAGCCCTCTGGATGCTGATCATCTTGGTGCCATGCCTTCGCGGCGCTGGTGTGCCGGGCCAGCGTTAGCCATTGACGGACCCGACCTCTTCGGTCGCGAAGTTCGCCGGCAGCACGATTTCGAGCATTTCGACGTCCTCGCTGTGCCCCAGTTCGCGGTGACGGATACCCGGCGGCTGGTGCACGCAGGACCCTGCCTCCAGTCGCACTCGGCCCTGGCCTTCGTACTCGAACTCGATCCAGCCCTTGAGCACATAGACAAGCTGGAACTCGGTGTGGTGCAGGTGCGGCTGGCTCGCGAACTCCGTACCCGCAGCGGCGCGGATCACATGCGCGGCGAAGCGACCCTGCGTCGCCTCCTTGATGCCGAGATCGCGGTACTCGAAGAAGGCCCGCAGGCCACGTTCGAAGTGCGCGTCTTTGGCGTGGGTGGCGACAAAGCCTTGTGTGGTCATGCCGGTCTCCTGCGCTTGCTGCTGGGTTCGGGTCGATCGTCTCACGCTGGAGCCGGATCTGCGACTCCGGCTTCCGGGGTGCGGACCAAGCTCGCCGCCGCAACGTTGCCGGGCGTGGCGATGTCCCGTCTGTGGCCAGTGGGGACGCATGCGCCGTTCAGATGGTCGATCTCGGTTCGGCGCCCGGCCTCGACATACCGGGCGTAGCGGAGCCACGGGACTACCTGCGCGCGAGGGCAGGTGTCACACAGGCCTTGACGGCAGCATGACTACGCGACTTTCCGATGCAGTCGTTCAGCCGAGACTCTCGCCTGCAACGCTCGTGTCGCATCACCCGATCGATCCTCAAACCATCACAGGCAAACATCCCAGCGCTGACGCGATTGACTGCGGCGACCAAATGAGATGTATCGGTTTTCGGTCTGCGCCAACAAGTGCCCTCAGTGGGCGCCCCGCACATGGCGCCTGGAGGGCGGCGCCGGCTTTGCAACCGCTTGGTCGATGCCTTGAAGAATTCCGCAATCGGCAGCCGCATGGGGCACAGGGCATGCCGCCCGCAGCGCCCGCAGTTCCCTCTCAAGCGCGCGCAAGGCACGGATTCGTTCGGCCACATGGCCGATGTGCTCGTCGAGCAGGCTGTTCACCTCCGCGCAATCGGCCAGTGGCTCATCCTTGAACTGCAGCAGCACCCGCACCTCGTCAAGTGTCATGTCCAGATTGCGGCACTGACGGATGAATGCCAGCCGCTCGGCATGCTGGGGCGTGTAGATGCGATAGTTGCCCTCCGTGCGCGCGGCGGGCGGCAGCAAGCCCTCGCGCTCGTAGAAGCGGATCGTCTCGATAGGCGTTCCGCTGGTCCCGGCCAGTTTACCGATGCGCATGGTGGTTTTCCTCGTGGAATGCACGGTTTGCGATGCGCCTTGACTCTAAACCCACTTCAGGGTTTTCAATGGCGGCATGACTCACGATCACACTCACGACACGCCGCCGGCCCCAGCCACCAATCAGGACGCGCCCGGTTGCAGCACGTGCTGCCCCGCCTCGGACCGCGCGTCCATCGCGTCCGCGCCGGCACCGATGGGTGGCGGCAGACGGTTCCGAATCCCGGCGATGGATTGCGCGAGCGAGGAGTCCGAGATCCGCCGTGCTGTGGAGGGCATCCCTGGCGTACTGGGCCTGCGGTTCCAACTGGGTGAGCGCAGTCTGCAAATCGACGGCGAGTCGCAAGCCGCGCTGGCGGCCGTAGAAGCGATCCGGAAGGCCGGATTCGAGGTTCAGGCCTGGCCTGAGGCCCCCGTGCCATTGGACACCGGTGTCGCGCCCGACCACGATGCCGCGGCCGGCTCCGGCCTGCCCCGCCTCCTGGCGGCGCTCGCCCTGGCCACCGCGGCCGAGGGCCTGTCTTACCTGGTGCCGGACGCGCCCTGGTCCAGATGGGTCGGCCTTGCGGTCGCTGCAGCAGCCATCGCGCTGGCCGGCTTCGGCACCTTCCGCAAGGGCCTGACCGCCCTGCGCCACGGCCGCCTGAATATCAATGCGTTGATGTCGGTGGCAGTGGCGGGAGCCTTCGCCATCGGTCAGTGGCCCGAGGCGGCCATGGTGATGGCGCTGTACGCCATTGCCGAGTTGATCGAAGCTCGTGCGGTTGATCGCGCGCGCAACGCGATCAGCGGCCTGCTGGCGCTGTCGCCCGATACCGCCGACTTGCGGCAACCCGACGGCACATGGCAGTCGGTGCCCGTCGGCAACGTGCCGATCGGCGCCGCGGTGCGCGTGCGGCCCGGCGAGCGTGTGGCCATGGATGCCGTTGTCACCGAGGGCCAGACGAGCGTGAACCAGGCGCCGGTGACCGGAGAAAGCATGCCGGTGGACAAGAGCCCCGGCGATGCGGTCTTCGCCGGCACCATCAACCAGACCGGGACTATCGAGTGCCGCGTCACGGCCGCGGCTTCGCAATCGACGCTGACCCGCATCATCCACGCCGTCGAGCAGGCCCAGGGCAGCCGAGCGCCCACCCAGCGCTTCGTGGACCGCTTCGCGGCCGTGTACACGCCAGCGGTGTTCGTGCTGGCACTGGCCGTGGCCATTGCCGGCCCATGGCTGTTCGGCTGGACCACCCTGGTCGCGGTCTACAAGGCGCTGGTGCTGCTGGTGATCGCCTGCCCCTGCGCGCTGGTGATCTCGACGCCTGTCACCGTCGTCAGTGGCCTGGCCTCGGCGGCCCGGCGCGGCATCCTCATCAAGGGCGGTGTGCATCTGGAGCAGGCGCGCCTGCTCAAGGCGATCGCACTCGACAAGACCGGCACCATCACCGAAGGCAAGCCGCGCCTGGTCGAATGGGAGATGGTGACGACCCGCCTGCCCAAGCTGCAGGCCGAACACATCGCGGCGGCACTCGCTGCCCACTCCGACCATCCGGTATCGCGAGCCATCGCCGCCGGGCTGACGCCCAACAGCGTCGAAGCGCGCAACTTCTCGGCGCTGTCCGGACGCGGGATCGAGGCCGACATCGGCGGCCAGCGCTACGTGCTGGGCAACCATCGCCTGATCGAGGAGCGCGGCCAGTGCTCTGCTGAGATCGAAGCCGTGCTCCATCGGCACGAGGAGGCCGGCCGCACGGTGAGCCTTCTGACCACCGCATCAGGCGTGGTGGCGCTCTTCGCCGTGGCCGACACCATCAAGCCGTCGTCGGCAGCCGCCATCGGCGAGTTGAAGGCCATGGGCATCACCCCGGTGATGCTGACGGGCGATAACCAGGCGACCGCGCAGGCGATCGGCCACGAGGCCGGACTGACCGACATCCGCGGCAACCTGCTGCCCGAGGACAAGCTCACCGCGATCCAGGCGATGCAGAAGCAGTACGGATCGACGGCGATGACTGGCGACGGCATCAACGACGCGCCGGCCCTGGCCCAGGCCGACATCGGCGTGGCCATGGGCGCGGCCGGCACCGACGTCGCCGTGGAAGCCGCCGACGTGGTGGTGATGAACGATGACCTGCGACGCATCGCAGAGACGGTACGCCTGTCGCGGCGCACGCATGCGGTGCTGTGGCAGAACATCAGCCTGGCCCTGGGCATCAAGGCGGTGTTCCTGCTGCTGGCGTTGTTCGACAACGCCAGCATGTGGATGGCCGTGTTCGCCGACATGGGTGCCAGCCTGCTGGTGGTGTTCAATGGTCTGCGACTGTTGCGCCCCTCGGGGAACGACTGAGACCACCATGGATGTGAGAGTTCTACTGTCAAAGTCCACGACTGCCCGAGCGCCACGCACCACGGCCCGAACCCCTTCGCGCTCAAGCGCTGGCTCTGCGCAGTTCACCCATCGCTGCATAGACACTCAAGTGCAGCGCCTCCGCGCCGAAATGTGGTGATGCCGGTTACGGCGTACAGCCCCATGCCCTCGTCCCAAACTCTGTAGCTGCTAGACTGTTTCAATGCGTCGTTGGCTCGCGATCCTCATGCTCACCCTGTTGCCGCTCCAGTTCAGCTGGGCGGCCGTGGCAGCGTATTGCGGGCACGAGAATGGCCAACGGGCCCAGCATCTGGGTCACCACGAGCACCAGCACGCCGATCAGGCCAAGGTCAGCAAAGACAGTACGCCTGCAGACCAGAGTGCGCCATCCGGGTTCGATTTCGACTGCGGCCATTGCCACGGCACCTGTGCCGGCATGCCCGCGCCCGCGGACGGGCTGGCACCGAACGCCCAGGTCTCGCACCCCGTGACCTCGATCGAAGGCACCCTGCGCACCCTCGCGCAGAGCCCGCCCGAACGCCCTCAGTGGCTGCCCCTCGCCTGATCGGCGGGGCGGGTCTCCACTCTTTCTGAAGCCTGTTCGCGCCTCAGTGCGCGCTGCCTGACCTTCTCGTCAGCGGTGCCACTGTCGGGCACGAAGCGCCCCTGAGCATTTCGGCGTCGCCCCTTGCCAAGCAGGGAAAGCGGCCGAGGTCCGCGCGAATACGCGATTCCAAGGACATCACGAAGCAACTCTGATCGCAAGTCCGCGCCATGACTGCCTCTGCAAACTCGACGCTTCCACGCCGCAACGCGGCGTGGTGGCTGCATTGGTTGCTGGCCGTCCTGTTGGTGTTCGACCAACTCAGCGCGCCGTTGCATCGGCACCATCACGACAACGGCATCGATGCGGTCGGCATGTCGCAAGGCATGGTGCATTCGGTTCACGTTGGGGGTCTGCACCCCGACAATGAAGACGCGGAGCCGGACGGATATCACGTGGCGGGCGCTCCGCGAAGCGATTCCAGCGGGTCGTCCCTGGCGGCTGACATCTTCCCGGACGGCGCCGCAATCGCAGCGGCGTGGTTCGCGACTTCTTGCCTCGCCGGACTTGCCGCGGCAACCGAGCTCCACTGGCCCAACGCCCGCGCACTGGACTGTCCAGCCCGGCCAGTCCCGCTGAGCCGACCTCCCGACGGACGCGCGCCCCCCGCGCGCGCCTGAAAGCCCCTCTCGTACCGCTTTCAGCGGCGCGCCATGACGCGCGCCGGACCTTCGTGGAGTTCTCATGCCTCATCGCCCCTCGCGGACGGCGCTCGCGCGCGCCGCCTTCTTTCTTGCCGCCCTGACAGCGGCGCTGCCCCTGCGCGCCGCCGACGAGTTCAAGGTGTCGCCCGCGCAGATGCAGGCGCTCGGCATTCAGCTGCAGCGCCTGGACAAGCCCTCGCCGATCACCGGCCTGGCCTACCCGGCACGCGTGGTCTTGCCGCCGGCGCAGGAGTCGGTGCTCAGCGCCACGCTGGCCGGCAGCATCGACCGCCTGCTCGTCACCGAGAATGAAGCCGTCAAGCCCGGACAGCCGCTGGTGCGCCTGGTCAGCCCCGAGCTCGGCGAGCTGCAGCTGCGCCTGGCGGAGGCTGCTTCCAAGGCCCGCTTGTCGCAAAGGACGCTGGCGCGTGAGCGTGGCCTGCTGGCCGACGGCATCGTGCCCGAGCGCCGCGTGCAGGAAGCCGAAGCCGCGGCGGCGGAAGACCGCGCCCGGCAGACTCAAGCCGAATCAGCGCTGCGCTTGGCGGGAGCCGACGCGGCGTTGATCCGCGGCGTGGCCGACGGCGGCGCCATGCAGGACGCGCTGCTCCTGCGCGCTCGCAGCGCAGGGGTCGTCACGAGGATCGACGTGAAACCAGGCCAGCGTGTCCAGTCAGCCGACGCGCTGCTGCGCGTGGCCGACACGCGCAAGCTGTGGCTGGACGTCCAGATTCCGGTGGATCGCCAGTCGCACGTGGCGCTCAAAGGCGCCGCTCTGACCGGTGTGGAACGGGAACTTGCGGCACGCGCCGTGGGATTCGGACCCATCGTCTCCGACAGCCAGACCGTAACGCTGCGCGCCGAGGTGACCCAAGGTGTGGCGGGACTGCGCATCGGCGAGGCCCTGCAGGTGCGTGTGCCCTTCGCGGCCGCCGAGGGCTGGGCCGTGCCGGTGCCGGCCGTGGCACGCCAGGACGACAAGGCCTACGTCTTCGTGCGCACGCCGCAGGGCTTCCTCGCCACGCCGGTCACGGTGCAGGCCGGCGCCGGGCAGTCGCTCCTGGTAGCCGGCGGGCTCAAGGCCGGCCAGGAGATCGCAGTCACTTCGGTGATCGCGCTCAAGGCGGCCTGGCTCGGCAAGGGCGGGAGCAACTGAGATGCTGGCCCGACTCGTTCAATTCGCGCTCTCCCAGCGGCTGTTCGTGCTGCTGGCCGGGCTGTTGCTCATGGGGGCCGGCTGGCTCGCCTTCAAGAACCTGCCGATCGACGCTTTCCCCGACGTCTCCAGCACGCAGGTCAAGGTCATCATGAAAGCCCCGGGCATGACGCCCGAGGAGATCGAAAGCCGCATCGCGCTGCCGATTGAGGTCGAGATGTTGGGCATCCCGAAGCAGCGCATGCTGCGCTCGGTATCCAAGTACGGCATCGTGGACGTCACGATCGACTTCGAGGACGGCACCGACATCTACTGGGCGCGCCAGCAGGTCTCGGAGCGTCTCTCGGGTATCACCGGCGAACTGCCGGCGGGCATCAGCGGCGGCATGGCGCCCATCACGACGCCGCTGGGCGAGATGTTCATGTTCACGGTCGAGGGCGAGGGCTACTCCCTCGAGGACCGGCGCAACCTGCTCGACTGGGTCATCCGGCCCGCACTGCGCTCGGTCGCAGGCGTGGCCGACGTCAACGCGCTGGGCGGCAAGGTGCGAAGCTTCGAGGTGCTGCCCGACCCGGTCAAGCTCGCCGCCGTCGGCATTTCGACTGCTCAGGTCAAGGCCGCGATCGAAGCCAACAACCGCAACGACGGTTCCGGCCGGCTGGGCGAGGGAGACGAGGTGCTGCTGGTGCGCGCCGAAGGCAGTCTGCGCGACGCCGACGATCTGCGCGCCGTGGTGGTGAAGGCCGACAAGGGCGAGACCGTGCGGCTCGGCGAGATCGCCACGGTGCGCGACGGCAGCGTCACCCGCTACGGCGTGGTCACCAAGGACGGCAAGGGCGAGGCTGTGGAGGGCCTGGTGCTCGGCCTGGCCGGCGCCAACGCGCAGAAGGTGGTCGAAGGAGTCACGCAGAAGCTGGAGGAACTGAAGCCCACCTTGCCCAAGGGCATCGAGCTGAAGGTCTTCTACAACCGCGCCAGCCTGGTCGAGAAGGCGGTCGGCACCGTGTCCAAGGCCTTGCTCGAGGCCACCGTGCTGGTGCTGGTGCTGCTCGGCGCCTTCCTCGGCAACCTGCGCGCGGCGGTGACCGTGGCGATGGTGCTGCCGCTGTCGGCCCTGGCCACTTTCATCCTGATGCGCACGACCGGCATGTCGGCCAACCTGATGAGCCTGGGCGGCCTAGCGATCGCGCTGGGCATGCTGGTCGACGCCGCCGTGGTGGTGGTCGAGAACGTGGTCCAGCATCTGGGGCACGACAAGAGCGCCGAGAAGCTGCCGCGCCTGCACGTCGTGTTCCGCGCCGTGCGCGAAGTCTCTGTTCCCGTGGCGGCCGGCATCCTGATCATCGTGGTGGTCTTTCTGCCGCTGCTGACGCTGCAGGGCCTGGAGGGCAAGTTCTTCGTGCCGGTGGCGCTGACAATCGTGTTCGCGCTGGCCAGCTCGCTGCTGCTGTCGCTGACGGTGATCCCGGTGCTGGCGTCCTACCTGCTGAAGAAGGTGGCGCATGAAGACCCGTGGCTGCCGCGATTGCTGGGCCACCTGTACGAACCCACGCTGGCCTTCGCGTTGAAGCGCCAGAAGTTGGTCTTCTTGATCGCCGGCGCCATGCTGGCGGGTGCGGCGGGCGTCTACCTGCTGGTGGGCAAGACCTTCATGCCCACGATGGACGAGGGCGACATCATCGTCGGCATCGAGAAGCTGCCGTCGGTGAGCCTTGATCAGACCGCGGCGCTGGACCTGCGCATCCACCAGGCGCTGATGAGCCAGATCCCGGAGATCACCGGCGTCGTGGCCCGCGCCGGCTCGGACGAGATCGGCCTCGACCCGATGGGCCTGAACCAGACAGACACCTTTCTCGTGCTCAAGCCGCGCGCGGACTGGCAGTTCGAGAGCAAGGAGGCTCTGCAGGACAAGATCCGCAAGGTGCTCGACGGGCTGCCCGGCGTGGCCTACAGCTTCACCCAGCCGATCGACATGCGCGTCTCCGAGATGATCATCGGCGTGCGCGGCGACGTCGCGATCAAGGTCTTCGGCCCCGACCTGGGCACGCTCAACGAGCTGGCCGCACAGATCGAGAAGCAGATCAAGGAGGTGCCGGGCAACCAGGACGTCTACACGGTGGAGAACGACGGCGTGCAGTACCTGCGTGTCATCGTCGACCGCCTCGCTGCGGGTCGCCACGGCCTGTCGGTGGAGGACGTGCAGGACGCGCTGCGCGTGCAGATCGAAGGCCAGCGCGCCGGCAGCGTGATCGACGGCAGCAAGCGCGTGCCGATCGTGATCCGCGGGCCGGACGCCGTGCGCATCTCGCCGGCCGAATTCGAGGCGCTGCGCATCACGGCGCCCGATGGCCAGAGCGTGCCGCTGCGCACGCTGGCCCGCATGGAGCGCGCCAGCGGCCCGGTGAAGATCGACCGCGAGATGGGCAGCCGCTACAGCGTGGTGATCGCCAACGTCACCGGCCGCGACCTGGTCGGCTTCGTCGAGGAGGCCAAGGCCAAGGTGGCGCAGGCGGTCAAGCTGCCCACCGGCTACCGCGTCGCCTGGGGCGGGCAGTTCGAGAACCAGCAGCGCGCCGCCGCGCGGCTGACGCTGGTGGTGCCGCTGTCGCTGGCCTTCATCTTCGTCATCCTCTTCACCACCTTCGGCTCGGTGCGCCAGGCGTTGCTGGTGCTCAGCAACATCCCGTTCGCGCTGGTCGGCGGCATCGTCGCGCTGTGGGTGACGGGCGAGTACCTGTCGGTGCCGGCCTCGGTCGGCTTCATCGCGCTGCTGGGCATCGCGGTGCTCAACGGCGTGGTGCTGGTGAGCTACTTCAACCAGTTGCACGCCGAGGGCCTGTCCCTGCGCGAGAGCGTGGTGCAGGGCGCCAAGCGACGCCTGCGGCCGGTGCTGATGACGGCCTCGATCACGGCCTTCGGCCTGATCCCGCTGCTGTTCGCCACCGGCCCCGGGTCGGAGATACAGCGCCCGCTGGCCATCGTCGTCATCGGCGGGCTCATCACGGCCACCGCGTTGACCCTGATCCTGCTGCCCATCCTTTATCTGAGGTTCGGCCAGTCGTTCGCCGCAGCCGCCGACGCCAAGGAGCTCAACCATGCCTAGTCACTGCCTCACTCTGGTGAGCCCGCCCGAGATCGAAGAGAAGCTGCTGGACACGCTGCTCGAGGTTGCGGGCAACGAGGTCTTCACCAGCACAGCCACCTTCAGCCACGGCACCGCGCATGGCCGCCTCAGCAGCACCGAGCAGGTGATGGGGCGCAGCCGCTCGGTGCAGGTCCAGATCCTGGTCAAGCACGACGAACTGGATCAATTGCTCGCAGCACTGCGCACCGGCTTTGCCGGCACGGGGCTGCGCTACTGGGTCACCTCGCTGACCCAGGCAGGAGAAATCAAATGAACCCCCCACGACTCGTTCTCATCGCCCGCGCGGTGGCGCTCAGCCTGGGCCTGGCCTGGTCGCTGGCCTCGGCCGCCGGCGCGGCCTCGCCGACGGAGTTGCCCAGCGCTGAACTGGCGCGCGCGGCCATCGAACAGGATCCTGCCGTCTTGCAGGCCCTGCGTGCTCTGGAGGCTTCCCGCCATAGCGCGGCCATGCTGGAGACCGGCCCCCACGAGTGGACCGTGGGCGCCGCCGCGCAGCGCCGCCGCATCGACGGCGGCACGAACTCCAACGAATGGTCGATGCAGATCGAACGGCCGATCCGCATCGCCGGTAAGGCGGGCCTCGATCGACGCCTAGGCCAGACCACGGAGGACCTGGCACGCGCGCAGCTGGCCGCTGCGCGCGTCGAGGCCGCGCGCACCCTGCTCGACACCTGGATCGACTGGCTCGCGGCGCGCCAGGCCCGGGAATCGCTGGACGAGCAGGTGCGTGCGACCGAAGAGAACCAGCGCAACGTCACGCTGCGCCAGAAGGCGGGCGATGCCTCGCGGCTGGAACTCAATGTGGCCCAGGGCGACGTTGCCCAGGCCCGTCAACAGGTCGCCACAGCCGCCACGGCCGAGGCCAAGGCCCTGGCCGCACTGAAGATCCGCTACCCGACCTTGCCGGCCCAGCCGCAGCCACTGCCGGATCCGGTGGCGCTGGAGGGCGACGAGGCACAGTGGCGCGCGCGTGTGCTCGACGCGCACCCCTTGCTGAAAGCTGCGGAGCAGGGTCTGCGCAAGGCCGAGCTGACGGCCGACCGCGTTCGGGCTGACCGCACGCCGGACCCGACCGTGGGTGTGTTCACCTCGTCGGAAGCCTCGCGCACCGAACGGGTCGTCGGCATCAGCCTGAGCATTCCCTTGGGCGGCAACTACCGCGAGCAGGCCTCGCGCGAAGCACTGAAGCAGGTCGAGGTCGCTCGCGCGGCCCTGGACCGGCAGCGCCGCGAGCTCGAACTGCTGGTGTCCGGCCAGGTCCAGGACGCCATCGGCAGTGTCGAGCGCTGGCGCCTGGCCGAGCAGGCGGCCGCCACTGCGCGCGAGACGGCGCGACTGACGCAGAAGGCCTACACCGCGGGCGAGGCCGATGTACAGGCGCTGCTGCTTGTCAGGCGCCAGGCGCTGGAGGCGGCCACCACGGCCAACGCCGCACGGGCGGAAGCCCTGCGAGCGCGGTACCGGCTGCAGATCGACGCCGGGCTCCTGTGGCCCGGATCGGACCGGACGACCGATCGCTGAAACACCCCCAACGACCACCACGGAGACTTCATCATGAACCCTTCGCGCCTTCACCTGTTCCCCGTCCTCGCCGCCGTCGCCGCGCTCGCCGGCTGCGCAACACCGCCTCCGCCCGATCCTGCGGCGGAAGTCCCGCATTGCTACAAGACCAACAAGGGACGGGTCATCGCGTGCACCAGCGCGCCGGTGCCGAGCCTCAATGCGGACGCCGAGGCGAAGCGTTTCGTGCCCGACCCGAGCGCCCTGACCGTGTACGTCGTGCGCCGCAATTGGGGCGACGGCCGCAACTTCGTGAAGGTCCAGGCTGACAACGGCCCCGCGATCGAGACCCTGCCCGACACGATGGTGCGCATGAAGTTCAAGCCGGGCGCCCACACGATAGCCTTCGAGTTCGAGGGCAAACGCCAGAGCACGACCATTACGGGTCAGGCCGGTGATGTGCGCTTCGTCAGGATCGACGGCACGGTCTGGTCCTGGAAGAGCACTTACGAGTGGGCCACCGAGTCAGAAGCCGCGATCCGAGAGCGAGCGCTCAAGGCACGGCTCGTGGCCGACGTGGCGGCCCGGTGAGCGAGGGTGATACTGCGACCGTGACTTCGCGCGATCCCGTTCAGAAGCCAACCGCCGGCAAGCTTCCGGCCGGCGTGGGCGCCGCGCTGCTCGCCGCGGCACTCTTCGGCGCCGGTACACCGCTGGCCAAGGCACTCATGGCCGGTGTCGGACCGTGGACGCTTGCCGGCCTGTTGTACCTGGGCTCCGGTCTCGGGCTTGCGCTGCTGCGGTTGCTGCGGAGGGCACCCTCGGCGAATCTGGAACCCGGCGAGTGGCCGTGGCTGGCGGGCGCGGTGCTTGCGGGTGGCGTGGTGGGGCCGGTGCTGCTGATGTCCGGCCTGTCGGCCATGCCAGCCTCCGGCGCGTCGCTTCTGCTTAACGCCGAGGGCGCGTTCACCGCACTGCTGGCCTGGTTCGCCTTCAAGGAGAACTTCGACCGGCGCATCGCCCTGGGGATGCTGGCCATTGTGGCCGGCGCCGCCGTGCTGAGCTGGCCGGGCGAAGCGCAATTCGGCGCACTGTGGCCTGCGCTCGCGGTGTTGGGCGCCTGCCTGGCCTGGGGCCTGGACAACAACCTCACGCGCAAGGTCTCGTTGGCCGACGCCACCTGGGTGGCGATGGTCAAGGGCTTGGCAGCTGGATCGATGAACCTGGCCATCGCACTGGCGTCGGGCGCCAAGCTGCCGTCATTCAGCATGTTGGCCGGTTCTGCCGTGCTGGGCTTCGTCTCCTACGGCGTCAGCCTGACGCTGTTCGTCGTCGCGCTGCGGCATCTGGGTACCGCGCGCACTGGAGCGTACTTCTCGGTGGCGCCGTTCTTCGGCGCTGTGCTGGCGGTCTTGTTGCTTGGAGAGACCGTGACTCCAGCCCTGCTCGTCGCCGGCGTGCTGATGGGGGTAGTCGTACTTTTCGTGCAGATTGGTGCGCTTTGCTCCGAAAATACGTTGC
>VFQN01001565.1_pt1 | contig 37699 bp, 50 predicted proteins | sample 3512371 | NCBI WGS metagenome assembly VFQN01 (sample SAMN10412370, study PRJNA504923) | tailings metagenome | isolation source: Replicate 2 from Balatoc abandoned mine | place: Philippines: Itogon, Benguet | collected 2017-08-28
CCCCCCCCCCCCCCCCCGCCCCCCCCCCCCCCCCCCCCCCCCCCCCCCCCCCCGCAGCACCCGAGCGTCCGGCCCATGCCCACCTTCAACCACCCGAACCGCTCTCCTCCTCCCTAGCCCCCGCCTCCCTTTTGGGTGGGCTTGGCTCTTTACAGGGACCCCGCCCCGGCCCCCGCCCCCCGCCCCCCACCCTACCCGCAGCAACCACGGGCCCCGCCCCCCCTCACCAGCGCCCGCCCCCGGTCCTCCACCCTACCCGCAGCACCCCCGCGTCCGGGCGCGCGGGGTACGCAAAGTCCACTGCACGCAGCTCCAGGTCGCCGGTTTGAGCCGCGACGACTGCGCGCTCCCCCGCCGACGGGCCGTACGGCTGCACGCTGGGCAGCTCCCCGTTGGCCACCTCCCACCAGGCGCCGGGGGGCAGGGCGCCGTACATGGAGGGGTCGGGCTCCGAGTTCTGGATCAGGTCGCGGACCTGGGGGCAGGTGGTGAGGGGAGTACGCGGTACGTGATCACACGCCATGGCGCTTCAACACAAGCAACAGTAAGTACGACCGCAATCCTAGCCACACCACGCCTTGCTCCAGGCTCGCCCACCGAAGTTGGCCCATACCAGATAGCCGAGCCCAGCAACATTCCTAGCATGCAGCTTGGTCCACCTCTCCTCAGCCTCAGGCCAAGTGGGTGGCCCCTGCTAGGTGGCCCCTACTGGGTGCCCCCCTATGGGGTAACCTGCACGCGGGTACACACGCCCCTCCTCCACCGGCACGACGGTCTCCCGCCGCTGTTACTATGCCCATCCTCCATCCCACATGGCGGTACGCACCCGCTGGAATGCGCCGCTGGCTCTTCGCAGCTCGCTGAGTGTATTAACGCTGCCCTGCACCGCGTACATGAGCGAGAAGGTGAAGCCGATGCCCGACACCAGCACGCGCACGGGCATCAGCCCAGTGGACACCAGCCAGCCGCCCCACGCGTACAGCGCCAGCAGCGAGGCGTGGATGGCGCCCCTGCGGGTGGGGGCGGTGTGGGGCATGTGTATTGAGGGGTTGGTGCTGGGAATGTGTGTTGAGGCAGCCAGCCGCCCCACGCGTACAGCGCCAGCAGCGAGGCGTGGATGGCGCCCCTGCGGGTGGGGGCGGTGTGGGGCATGTGTATTGAGGGGTTGGTGCTGGGAATGTGTGTTGAGGCAGCCAGCCGCCCCACGCGTACAGCGCCAGCAGCGAGGCGTGGATGGCGCCCCTGCAGCGGGGTGGGTGGGTGTGGGGCATGTGTATTGAGGGGAGTTGGTGGTTGTGTATCAGGCCAGGCGCGCCAGCAGCGAGGCGTGGATGGCGCCCCTGTGGGTGGGGGCGGTGTGGGGCATGTGTATTAAGGGGGTGGTGCGGGGAACGTGTGTTGAACTGTTGAGGCGGCCAGCTGCTGAAGGGGTAGAGCGCGAGCAGCGAGGTGTGGACGGCGCCCCTGAGGGCGGGGACGGGGCATGTGTATCAAGGGGAGTTGGTGCTTTCAGGAAATGTGTATTAGGCCAGACGCGCCAGTAGGGAGGCGTGGTTGATGCACCTGCGGGCGGGGTAGGGCGGTGTGCGGTGTACGGCATGTGTAGTATGAGGGGTGTTCATCATGCAGCCAGCCACCAGCCACCTCACATGCCCGCGAACTCTTCCCTCCACATGCCCTCCCCACCTGTTTGCGCTCTCGAACCAGGCCTTGGCGCTGGCGAACGACAGCCCCGCCCGGTAGCTGGCGCCCACGTGCGCCTGGGGGTTGCGGGAAAATCGTGGGCATGGTCACCCCAGGTCGTACATATCGGCACCATTGAAGGCGGCACTGGGGGCACCCGTGGAGGCAGCCACTCCCGCCGGGACCCATGCCGGTGTCGGCCCCAGGCCCCAAGCGCAGCCGATTTCAGTTGCCAACTGCACCAACGCAAAGATATGCCTGCATCCACACCCGCCTGGAACTGCTCACGCTCCAGCGCATCACAGACGCCTAGTCCGGGCCCGTACAAGGGCCGCTGCATCTGTGCCCTATATGTCCTTCCTGAAGGTCTGGTCAATGTCCCCAATGTCCCCCTTCTCCAAACGCCTTCACCGCACCTGGAACCTCACCCGCTCCAGCGCTTCCCCCGCAAAGCCCCTTGTGGACCTTCTTGCTACGCCAACAACATGATCAAGTGCACCATGTAGCATGCACACCCTAAAATACTGCTCCCGCCGTCCCTCCCCGGACCTGGAACCTCTCCCGCTCCAGCGCCTCCCCCGCGAAGCTGCGCACGATGCGCATGTTGTCCAGCGCCTGCTGCGCCACCGCCACCATGCGCCCCAGCGCCGTGCCCTGCCGCCGCTCGATGTCACGCGTGTGGCGGCGGTAGATGGCGGCGGCCATGCCAACCACAAGCACCACCACGCTGCGGGGGGAAGGGTGGGGTAACCGCAGAGCGGCAAGTGTATTAGGGGTTGGGATGAATGGGTGCGGAAGCGGTAGGTGGCGGCGGCCATGCCGGCCACAAGCACCACAACACTGCGGATGTGGGTGAGAGTGTGTGGGTGGAGGAGCATGTGTAATAGGATTGGGCAGGAGATACGCTACACACAACGGCCCCACCATGCTACGTTGCACACGGCGCAGCCGCGCAATGGCGGTCACCGCCACAGGAGCTCCCCCTTCACACGCCTCACAGCCCGGTAAAACCGCGCAGCGACTGTAAGTCCTGTTACAGCATGCAAGCTGCTTTACATAGTACCGCGGTATCGTTACGCAAACTCTGTTGCCCACCCACCTGCACACGGGCGCCAGGCGCCACGACAGCACGAACAGCACCACCACGCTGCCGGCAGCCTCCAGGAAGGCACGCAGGCCGCGGTCGCGGGACACGTTGCTGCGGTGGGGTGGAGGGAGTACACGCAAAACGCGAGGAAACCGTGGGGAGGCAGGCAGGGAGCCAGCGGGGTGACACCGGGTGGGTAAGGAGCTTCGGTGGGGACGGGGGAGCTGGGCTGGAGCACAACCGCCCTTTTCGTCTGGCGCCGCCGGTTCATTCGCAGCGCAACAAGCGTAAACCCGTTTCCTGATGTCCACTGTAACAACCCTTGGGCAATGAAGCAACCCTTTTGGCGGTGTATTAACCCACTTAAATATGAAGCTGCGCACGGCGTCCAGCTCGACGCTGATGAGGCTGGTGAGCTGCGCCGTGGTGTGGCGGTCGAAGAAGGACAGCCGCTGCATCAGCAGCGTGCGGAAAAGCTCCAGCCGCAGCGTGGCAAGCACCTTCTCGCCGGCGGCCATCATGTTGTACATGTACACCTGCGCGCCGTACAGCCGAGAGGCCGCCGTCAGCTACCCGTCTCCCGTACAGGCTGCCGTACAGTGAGGTTGCGTGCTGCGGTTCACCAGGGGTGTCGCGGTGTGCTCTCGCGGCCTTTGAAAAAATCATTGGGATGGAGGAAGCATCGTTACTGAGCGCCGATGGTGCTGGGGCTGGGGCGGAGCCTGTGTGCGGCGCTGTGTGCCATGGATGCGGTGTGCCATGGATGCGGTGTGCCATGGATGCGGTGTGCCATGGATGCGGTGTGCCATGGATGCGGTGTGCCATGGATGCGGTGTGCCATGGATGCGGTGTGCCATGGATGCGGCGTGCCATGGATGCGGTGTGCCATGGATGCGGCGTGCCATGACAGCAGCTGGGCGTCATCCATGTGCTGCAGCCCCCACATGGACGGCATCGCATGGCCAGACACAGTGGCTAGAGGCGCGATGGCTACTCGGACACGTCGGTACCTCATCCCCGCTGCTACTTCAGCCAGCACGCAAGAGCACAAGCCACCCGCTGCGTCCCCTGCATGCCGTGGCCCTCCAGACACCCATCATCTCGTGTCAAACCCTTACCTCTTATAAAACCGCCTTTCTGTGCGGCACCGGCGCCCACAGGGGCTCCACGACGTAGCGCACTTCCACTCTGAGAAGCACCTGTACCCACCCTTATCGCCCACTTTACCCACCCTACCCACCTATACCATGCACCCACTCCCCCCCTCCCTTACAAACCTTGGTCAGCAGGGGCTCCACAACGTAGCCCAGCGCGAGGACTGCAAACACCTGGACGGGCGGGGACGGAGCGCACGGTGGCATCACATGCAGCCGTCAGGGGCGGTTTAAGTTTAAGCTGCATGTAGGCTAGCCACGGCCGGTACGGTCCCTCACACCGCACCGTGGAGGGCCGACCGGAGCAGCAGCCGAAATTCGCGGGGCTGCACGGTGAGACTGCGCTTCTGCCCGACCGTCCGCTCACAAACTGACACAGGCCCCCTCTCGCCATCCTGGCTTTCAACCCTCCTGCCCATGACGCTCACTTTGCAGGTTTATAGCCCACACACCAACAGTCCGGTCCAGGAGCCAAGTCCACCGCCGATACGATTACAGCCCCCACACCCATTGTCCGGTCAAGGAGCCAACCTAAACGGCAAGCAAAGCCCATCCCAGCCGGTTTGTTCCCGTGCCCCACCTCTGCGTACTTGGTTAGCGGCTGCCCGCTGACCAGCATCTCCAGCAGCATGCCGCTGAGCACGGGTGCCGCCAGGTTGGATGCGGTGCACAGCAGCAGTGTGGTGGCGGCCAGCGCCAGGTGCCGCCGCTCGCGCCAAACCAGGCCCAGCAGGTACTCGTTGTCGAAGGGGGCGCGACGCCGGGCCAGGTGCAGCGCGTCCGCGATGCTGCGTAGTGTGGGTTAAGGGGTGTGGGTTAAGGGGTGCGGTGGGGTTGGGGTTGGGGGGTGGGGGAAGGGCGTGGGGTGGGGAAGGAGGGGTTTTATGGGGTGGAGCGAGCGGTGCAGGTGCATGAGTGGGGCGGTGGGGCCTGGTGTTGGTGTAGCGAGCAGGTGAAACGGAAGGTGGATTGCTAGTAAGTTGCTGTTTGACAGATGGTGCCTAGCATGTTTAGGTGATGGGAGCAGAAAGGGGGGGGGGGGGGCGAGGACGCAACACTGCTGCCCCCTCCCGGGCCGTGCAACACATCAGCACAGCGCCTTCGCGCTGTAGACACACTATGATGCCGTGCTTGGCACTTGAACCAACCAAGCTGGTCACAGAGAGGCCACTGCCCAGCAAGCGACCAAACGTGCTTGTGTCGTCGGGTTCACTCTGTGACCATCATGAGAACGTAAGGGAGCATGCAGATGTTGTCTTTGCACATCCTCTTTCTTTACTTGTCGCTAAACGGGAATGCCAGGGTTCAGGGTTCTTCCCTCCCGTGCATGCAAGACCCACCGAGCGGGAATACTTACTCCTTGACGAGCGGATCAGAGGTGGACGGGTTTTGAATCTCAAGCAGAGAGTCACTCTCGACGCGTCCATTGTCCCACGCGGCACTTGTAGCTATGTATCGGGCTGGTTGGCGCAACGCTCCGGCACGCAACAGCGGCGCCCACGCGCTGCGATGCCCACACCGCTGTGCGCATTGGTGCAAAGGTGCTCCTGCAGGTTGGTTAACAGAGTAGCTGCGGGCTAGGGCTCCCCTGTGGAGAGACTGCATGGTGCTGATTATTGGAGGGAGCCCGTCACCAACCCCTTAGCAGATCTATGGACCCATATCAGTATGGTAGAGCGTGAAAATTAATCTGGCTTTAATTCAAGTCCTGCAGCGAGTCGGTATGCGATAAAGTAGCTCAGTCACAGCTTGCAGGGGCATATAAGCCAAGGCGTGCTTTGTCCTATTTAAGGATGTGAGAAGGATGTCCACTATGCTGTTGGCTGTGCCGGCCTTCGTGAAAAAGCAGATTAGTGAGACAACGAACTTAACCGATGTAGCGGGCTTTTGTAGCAGTCTCGCAGAAGCCCCATCCCTAATGCGCGCTTGTGAAATCAGTAGGATAATTAATGCAAACTGCACAACGCGTAGGTGTCGTCGGCCAAGTGTCCCGCACAAGGGTTCACTTGCTTCCATACCGCTGACCACGCAATCGCAGTGCTGCTTAGTATCACAGCACAGCCGACAGTATCTCGGACTGTACGCGCCAGAGGGCTAAGCTTTCGTGGAACTTCGCGCAGGGTTGGAGCTGCCTTAATTAGCGCGCGTGCTCTGCCCCCCCTGTGGCCCCATTCATCGTTGAGCAACGCCTCTTTCTCCGGCAAACCTGCATACTATCGTCAGTACAGCGGGAGAAGACGGTGTGGCCCCTTCCGCAAATTTCGCTTCGGGCGGGTTTTGGGGACTCCCTCTGTCCTCAGCGGCACCCAGCCCAGGGCCGTCAGCATGCGCAGCCCTGTACTCAACCCTGTCGGTACACCTACACCCCCGTAGATATAGCAGCAACCTGTCGTACGCCTCCTCGTTGCTCCTCTTTGCCAGCGGGACGCACGCGTCAGCCCCGCTGGGGCTTGTGCGGTCTGGCTACAGCCCTGTCATCACGCTCACTCGCAGACCGTACGACAGTTGCTCGCCCTGCCGCTTGTATTCGCTAAAAGCCTCTCCAGCAGCCAGCAGATCATGGGCATCTAAGTACTACCGTGTGCAGCAGCGTTGGCAGCCTGCCTGGCCACACACTGGCTGCAACAGCGCATCTCTTTCCTGACGCCACAACGGGTCCTGGCGTTTGCAGCTGTCCTCACAACTGTGCGCCCTGCGCAGTAATTTTGAGCTTCTCATTCTGCTCTGCGATCACCCGAGGAGCACTGACCATGGGTCGTGAGCAGTCCGGTACCGCCGCCCGCTGCCGCACCGAGCCGCCGGAGCCGCCGACACAACAGCACTCGCAACGAAAGGAGCAGCTGCACCTGCTGCAACAGCAGCGGCAGGAGCGGCCGCAATTGATGCATGTACGTTGCGGCTCGCGGCGGCGCCTGGATTGGCTGCTGCCCTTGGCTGTGGCGGCTGCCGTACTCAGTTCGGCGGTGCTCCCGTACGGCTGTGATGCGGCGCTGCCGTGCGAGCGCAGCGGGTACTGCAGCCTGGGGAAGACCAAGCCCTTCGTGGGGGAGGTAGACTCGAGTGAGTACGGCAGGATAGGCGTGCGGATGGCTACATCGTGCGGATGGCTACAATGGGTGGCCCAAAGGTGAAAGTTACAGTTACAAGCCCAGTAGGGCGCGTCCGGAAAGCCAAGGGGGCCATAGGGACGGAGCATAGCATTTGTCAAGGAGGCCGTTCTCTCAACCCCTACTGAGCCGGTCGGGGCCCCTTCGGGCATATATTGCTTAAAAAAAAGAGAAGGGGCAACGAGATCCTCGCGCAACGTCCCGACGGTGCCCTGCCGTACAACGCCGTACCGGCCCCCTGTTCCTCTTCCCCCAGGTCTGGGCCTGCGGGCGGCCCTAGCTTCCCGCAGCTTCCGCCGGGAGGTCATCCTCATGGCCTCAGACAGCGCAAACACGCTGCCCGTCATGCAGGTGGGGGTTACGCGTGAAACAGGTTGGGGGAGTGGGCAGAAAAGGGCAGGGGTTGCGATGCGGTGTCCGCACAACCAGGAAGGGGAGGGGGGGCGGCAGGGGGGGGAGTGCGGGGAGGAACGACGGAGATGACGGGTGCCGTGCATTGAGCCGTCTTTCTCGCGCTGCGGGGAGGTAGTAGTGGTACTGGTGCTGGTGGTGGTGGACCTGTGCCGCATGCTAGTACCAGGATAGGTTGGCGGCGGCGCCCTCAACCCACACCCCTCCCAACGAGGCCGTGGGCAACCTGCTGCGGCGGGGCCTGGAGCACGTCATGGTCATGGGCGCCTTGGGCCCATCTAACCCACACGCCCATAACCCACACCCCTCCCCGCCAGGCTGTGGGCAACCTGTTACGGCAGGACCTGGAGCACATCATGGTCATGGGCGCCTTGGGCCCATCTAACCCACACGCCCATAACCCACACCCCTCCCCGCCAGGCTGTGGGCAACCTGTTACGGCAGGACCTGGAGCACATCATGGTCATGGGCGCCTTGGGCCCATCTAACCCACACGCCCATAACCCACACCCCTCCCCGCCAGGCTGTGGGCAACCTGTTACGGCAGGACCTGGAGCACATCATGGTCATGCCACCTAACCCACACGCCTTTAACCCACACCTCCCCGCCAGGCGGTGGGCAACCTGCTGCGACTGGGCCTCGAGCATGTGATGATCATGGGCGCCTCGGGGCCCGACTGCGTGGCGGTGGCGGCGGCGGTGCCCACCGCTGGCTGCGTGTGGCTTGACTTCGAGCTGCCGGTGCTGGGGGCGGACAGAGAGTACGTGGTGCCCGCCATACCCATGTGGCACAACAGGTGCGTGTAGCTTAGCGGGCGTGTGTACTAGCGGGTGTATGGGTTGACTGTGAGCTGCCGGTGCTGGGGGCGGACAAGATTACGTTGTGCCCATGTGGCACAACGGGTGGGGGTACCGTTACTTCTTAGTCGCCAGCAGGGGTGGGGGCAGGGGTGGTGTAAGGGTGCGTATGGTTCAATTGCAGCTGGGTGAACAACAGCAAAGGTGGGTGCAGCTGTCTTGCCTGGCGAGCGCGAAAGGTGGAGGGCTAGTGTGGCAAACACAGGTATTATGAAAGCACATGCATTGCGAGGCTGAGTGAGTGCTCTTTGGGACATCCTGAACGGCAGGTACCGCATCGCCGCCCGTGCCGTACGGCTGCAGTACAACGTGTTTGTCGTGGACACGGACGTCATTTTCTTCGACGACCCGTACTTGTACTTCAAGAGCCCGCCCTTTGCCAACTTCACCATCATCAACCAACCAGAGGTACAGCATGCGAGTGTGTTGCTGTATGAGTGAGGAGCAATACAAGGCTATACAGTAGTCCCGCAGCATATGCTTGTTCGTCTCACATAGGGCAGCAGTCCTGCCTAAACACGCCATGAGACCCACCGACCCTATGCTGCCCATGCCCCACATGCGTTCCCCACCGCGCACGTACGCTCCTCTGACCCGCCCTCCCCCTTTTGGCCGTGCCCGCTGTACCGCCACCGTACGGTCCTGTACGACACTGTGTCGTACAGCTGCTGTACGAGCAGGGGGGCTACGGGAAGGAGACGGAGCCCAACGGCGGGGTGCTGTACGTGCAGGGGGCGCAGCCGGACGGAGCAGCGGCCTGGCTGCTGGCTGAAGTAACACACAGGTGTGGACCGTGGGTGAGACGCAATTGTCGCTTACTTGACGAAATACATACTATTCAGCAACGGGGATGCAGGGTGAGCGTGACACGGGGGGTGGTGCTGGGGTAAATAAAATGAGGTAAATGACAGGGGATATCCCATCCCCAGGCGCCCATGAATTGGGGGAATACGATCCTTACTGGTCCACCGCCCAATCACGGATTGTGAAGCTGAAAGAAAGTGCGGATGCGCAAGCGCAAGACCGCTTCATAACACACTCCGCACCCCAAGAGAGGGACGGAGGGACGAGCCAGCCGACCGTTGGGCATACGGGAATCGAACTGGCGACCTTGCCTGCACCACTGCAAGATCACATCGGTAAGCGTCCATTCCCGAGTTAAAAGGTAAATGGGGGAGTGCCTGCGGGGATTATGGCAGTCGTCACCACTGATGCCTCAGTTGCACGGAGAATTTCTCAGTTTGTAAAAGTGCGCTGTTGAGATGAAGGTTTCCGCCTGTCTGCGCCATCGCACCCGAACACCCACTCAATCGCCAGACTGGCTTTATCCTAACCTGCTTGCGCTGTATGCTACCTTGGACCAACGCCGCACCGCCCACACCCCAGGCTGCTCCGCTGGATCGACGACGGCTTCCACATCACCTCCCGCCAGCACGGCATGGCCACATGGTGCAACTACATGGACCAGGACGGGCTGCGGGACGCCATAAGCAGCGTGCTCCTAGGTGGGTGGGTGTGGGGGGTGAGATCTGTGGGTTAAGGATGGTGGGTGGAACGGCAGGAGGCAAGTCCCTGGCCAGGTCCTGCAACTTGCGCAGCAGCGCGATACAAAGTAAGGCAAACGTTAGGGCATGGTGGGTGAGTCGAGTGACAACTGCAAGGCGCATGCAGGGTTATTGTGTCTACCTAGACTGGTCCTGCAAGCTGCCGGTGCCGTTCTGGTCCGCCAGGTCGGTTGTTCTTCGGCGCGAGCGTCCGCGATTGCCGTACCGACGAGTGGCGGGCGGCGCACGCCGAGGAGCACGCCGCCATCGTGGCTGCCGTACAGGCCGCCACGCGGCCCAGCGACCATTACGTCACGGAAGAGGTACGGGGCCGTACGGCAATAACAAGTGTGTGGAGGTGGAGGAGGTGGAGGAGGAGAGCACGTGACGAGCGAGCAGGCCGCGGTCCGGACACCGCCCCAAGAGTTAGGGGGGCTGCAGGAGTGCTGCACTGCTTGGTGATGATTGCGTTACCAAGTGGGGTCCTCGCACGCCGCTTTCCCCTAACTCGCTCTAGCTACCGTGTGCGCAGGTGGTGCTCCCTGAGTGGATGCGGGCAGTGGCAGGAGGGCCCAACACCACCCTCAGGTGGGGCAGGCCCTGGCGAGGGCATGGGAGGGCTAAATTAAGGTGCGCGGGGTGACGGGGAAGTGCTGATGGAAAACATTATGCATGACGGCCGGGACCTGGAGGGGGAGGAGATGAACGGAGCTGTGGGTGACGGCGGGACGCGCAGGCCTCGCCATGGGCCTACAACTCGGGACTGTCGCAACGGGTCTGATAGCGTGGTAACATGATAACACTGCGGCTGCTGAAAGGGGGCAAAAGGTCCGCGGGCGGGGCTGTACGGTTGGGCCCAGGCCCTGATGCTTCATACTAGTCAGTCGGGGGGGCGAGCCGGGTGTGAGCTGGCCGAGCGGGCTGTGGTGCGTGGTGGACCTAGCACATTCGCTGATGCCTAGCAAGAGTGGTCGGACTTGACACCCAACTATATTTCAAGGTTCTGACCCCCGATGTACCTCTATCCACTCTTCGCCGCTTGCCCCGCGGCCCCCCATCCCCACCCCAGGCACTTCGCCATGCGGCTCCCCACCTACGCCCCCTGGGACCCCTCCTTCGGGCCCTACCTGATGCCCCAGGGCCCCAGGGCGAGGCTGGCGGAGGCGTGGCTGCAGCAGCTCAAGGAGGATTGCGGGTGGGTGCGGGTGTGGGTGCGGTGTGGGCGGGGTTGTCACAGTCCTGGCCTGTCCAGCGTTCGTCCTGGTCATGGAAATAAGGTCAACGTCACGGCGCAAGACGGACTCGGTAAGGGAGAGAACTCCCCTACCTAAGGGTAGCCGCGGTGGGCACAGTACCGTGCGCGGTGGGCCCTTTTGCTGCCGCAATCGCGGTGGTGCCTGAGTCCGCCGCATCATTCAGCATAGTCCACTCTCCCACCTTCAGCTTCAGCTCAGTGTCTGCGTCGCTTCCACGTTTTGCCTCCCCTTTCCAAGCCCCAGGTGCCCTCTGTGGCCCGACCCTGAAGACCCCGCCTCCGCCTCCGCCTCCGCCTCCTCCGCCTCCTCTTCCCCCTCCCCTTCCCGGCCTCCCGAGCGCTACCTGCTCGCCCCGCCCTTCCTCATGCTCAACTGGTTCGCCCGCGGCCGCCGCGGCTACTGGCACCGCGCGCTCACCCCGGGCGGGCCGCAGCAGGTGGTGGGGCACCTGCACTACATACCAGGTGAGGCCCCTGGCAACCCTGAACAACACGCCCTTCAGGCGGCAACCTCACAGCCGTAATGTTGGCCGATCGTGGCCTCAGTTGCATCTCTCACAAGCCTCACAGTCCAAACCTCCCTCCCTTCGTGCCCGCCCCCCTCCCCTGTGCCCCGTCGCCCTCCCTGCCCCCCACCAAGGCACCGACGCGGCCATCAGCAAGGCGGTTGCCAAGATGGCAGTTGGGCAGTACGACTGGACGTTGGCGCGGCAGGTGCTCGGCCGCAAGCCGTACTTCCTGTACGAGGTACGGCACGGAACTCGTGGTGCACGCACGTCCGGGTAGAAGCGATTGTGAAACGTGGATGGCGGGACGACGTTCTCAAGGGGGATATGCAACATTGCCAACAGAAACAGGTCCCGCCTGCTTTCGAAACGATACCTAATGCCCCAATAACCCCCCGCCTGCCCCGCAGTCCGGTGGCCCGCCGCCCCACCAGCCGCTGTCCCTGCTGGCGCTGCACCCCACCTTCCCACACATATTCCCCCGTCCATGCCAGCAAGTGCCACGTGCCCCACCCTCCTCTCCCTCCGCAGTCCGGCGGCCCGCCGCCCCACCAGCCGCTGTCCCTACTAGCGCTGCACCCCTCGGTGGACCTGGGGGCCACGCGCAGCTGGCAGGAATACTCGGAGATCCTGGCGGGCCTGGCCATGGTACGGAGGGGCTTCCGATCGTGTAGGGCCATGGTACTATGTTTCCGGAGCGTGGGCGGTATGGAGGGGTTGCGGGGCTAATGGTGGGCCTGGCCGTGGTGAGGGGGCATGTGCGGTGGTGCTGCTTGTGGTGGTGAAAGCAGGTGATTGGCACAAACCACAGGTAGCTTATTGCCTGGGCAAATGTGTCATGACTGCCCCGAGATGTGGCGGCGCTGGCAGAATTGGGCACGCATGGGATCGCTGGCTCCTTGGGCCCTACAGCTCGTACGGCGACGTGCACCGCCCACGTGTACAAACTGGTGGCGCTGGCGTGACTGGCAGCGGCACGTGGCACGTGGCATGTGGTAGGGCCCGCTTCCCGCCCGCGCCTTGTCGTACCGTGCATGTGACCGCCGTATACCCGTACGCCGTACGCAGGTGGCCATCGCCACGGGCCGCACCCCCGTGTGGCCGGACGTGCCGTGCTCAGCCCCCTGGGTGGCGGAGGGGGGCCCGCAGGGGGCAGGCTCCCTGCTGCTGGACATCCGCATGGTGAGGGGCTGTTGCAGAGTGCCGGAACCATGGACCCATCTGTTGTCAGGTCGGTGCCTGTGTGCAACCTATGCATGGCACCCTCGTATTGTTGCCGGGTCGCTGCCGCTTGAGATGCATGTGCGATGGGGCGTGGGGTGCGACTCGTAACAGGGCATGTGTGGATATGCCCTTATGATAGCCATGTGTAGATATGCCCTTATGATAGCCATGTGTAGATATGCCCTTACGATAGCCATGTGTAGATATCCCCTTACGTAAGGGAAGCTCGTTCCCACCATCATCCTGCCCTCGCGTGCTTTTCCCCTCACTCACGCCTGCATCCCACCCCATGTTTCCCAACCCATGAGTGGATCCCCTACAGCTGTCGTTGCGGCTTTCTGTCCTGCATGTGGTGCTGCATTGCGTGCTGGGGAAATGCACTGACGGCACCCTTGGTCACCCACATCACTGACGGCACCCTTGGTACGCGTTGCACCCCACCCCTGTTCCCCACCCCAGGAGTGGATCCCCTACGGCCGGCGCCCCGGCTCTCTGTCGTGCGTGTGGCTGGCCTTCCTCAACGCCCCCTGCCTGGCGGGCGGCACCGGCATGCTGGGGCTGGAGTGGGCGCACTGGCGCAGCGCCGTGCGCATGAGGCACAGCCTGGAGCCGGGGGAACACAACACCATTGGGCTGCCGGACGGTGAGGGGTACGCGTGAAACGCGAGGAAACAAACCGTGTAAGGCGTCAGGGAAGCACGAGAACGCTGGTGCCTGCACGAGAACGGCTAGGGGGAAGGATGGCATGGGGCTGACGGGCGGTGACGGGTGAGGGCTAGCGGCAATATTGGGGTGGTGTACCCGGATGATGAGGCACAGCCTGGAGCCGGGACAGGACAAGACATCAGGCCTGCCGGACGGTGAGGGAAGGGAGGGATGGCAGTGGCCTTACGGGCGGTGAGGGCTAGCGGGGTGGTGTATCTGCATGATGAGGCACAGCCTGGAGCCGGGACAGTACAAAACACAATTGGGCTGCCAAACGGTGAGGCAGGGAGGGTGGTGTACTCGCGCAGGGGCCGCAGCGTTGAGCTGCCCCGGTCCTAGGGAACACGGGCAGTGGTGGGGGGAGGTGCGGGCAGTGACAGGAGTGGAGAGGGCCGTGACAGCCGCGGACCTCCGCATCAATTTATCCTGCACTGGCCAAACCATTGTTCACTTCCACTTGATCCACGCACCGTGCCCCCCTCTGTTTCCCCAGACTCGTTCGGCCCGCTGCCCCACGCCGTCCAGCCCGCCTGCTAACATACGCGTGCCCTACCGTACTCCTTCCCCAGACACCTTCGGCCCGCTGCCCCCCGGCTCCAGCCCCGCCTCCCGCGTGTTCAACGTGCCGTACGATGAGGTGGCAGCAGCGTGGGGACTACGAAAGACGCACGCACACAGGTAGGGGTTGCGGTCCGTCTGTGCTGCACTTAACCCACCAACAAATATGTTGAGAACTTGCCGTGCGATGAGGTGTGGCGGCAGCGTGGGGCATCTGGAAGACGCACGCGCACAGGTAGGGTCTGTGTGAGGCCCCTGGGCTTTGGTCGATCGATGGTGGGTGGTTTGGTGGCGGGTAGTGGGTAGTGGGGGCTTGGCGGGTAACAGGGGCGTTTCTGGGCGGCTGCAGCGCACGTGAGGAGCTTAGTAAGGATGGGTGCATGTTTGACGGCGCCGGTCTCATCCTCGGGGCGGAAGCTTGCCACGTTGCTTCGCCTTGTACAGTTGTACTCCATATTCGCCATTAAGTCGTGCTCAACGCAAGCTCCCCTTCCCCCCGCCCTTATCCTGCCCCCAGGGTGCTGTACCTTGCCAGCCCCCTCAACGTCACCTTTCCACCCAACATTGGCCCCGCGCTGCGGCTGTACGGCACCCTGCTGGACTGCAGGGCGCTCAACCCGGGGGCGGTGGAAGGGGTGGGTGCGGGGCATGGGGCAAGCGAAGTGGTGGAGAAGGTTGAGAAGGCGTGGGGGACTGGACTGCGGGGGAAGGAGGATGGCGAGGCGGGGCAAATCGCGGTGCGTTCGGATTTGTGGCCATGCTTGGCTTTGTAGGGGAGTCCTACACCCTGTCCTTATTCGGTCGTATTCACGCTGTAGCAGCTTTGGGACAGTACCGCGTACTGCTGGCGCAAACGCCATGACCTCCCCTTGCTCCTTTCAAAACCTGCTTTTTGTAAAGGGACAGATGCAAACACACACGTCAAGCGTGCAAATATCCTATCCCACCCGCCTTCCCCACCAGGACCTGGTGGACAAGCCCTACAAGAAGCCCCACCCGCCGCAGCTGGCCTGGGTGCCCGCAGCAGTGGGCCCCGACGGCCGCATCCGCCCCGCGCCCGCCGTGCCTGGGTACAATGTGCCCCACCCCACCAACACCACCGTTACTACCACAACCACCGCAACCACCACATCCACAACCTCATCTGCGTCGTCCGCGGCTTTACCTTCTGCGTTCATGGGCAGCAGCCTCGCAAAGGGTCTGCCCGCGTTCCGCGGGGGAGCTGGGGGAGGCCCCTTGGGCCGTACGGGGCTGCCGGAGGCCGTACTGGCGGGGCTGCCGGCGGCAAAGTTGCACGGCGAGGCCGTGCGGCCGGCAGGGGGCGGGGCGACAGGTTACGGTACGGCGGGGCTCCCAGGAACGGAGGGTCCCCGCGGCGGCGGGGGCGGCGCAGGGGAGACCCCTGGCGGTGCAGGGGAGACCCCTGGCGGCGATGCAGGCGACAGCGCCGCGATAGCAAGAGCGCAGGACGGCGGCGGCGGGGCCTCCATCATGGGTAACGGAGCGGGGACCTGGACAAGGTTGGGAGCAGGAGCGGGGACAGGGGTGAGCGGGGGCAGCCTGCCTTTGGGCGCTGCAACAGGGGGCAGTGGTGACGGCGGCGAAAGGGTGGCGGCTGGCGGCGGTGGCAGCAGCTGGACTGCAACGTCAGGCGCCGGCGGCGGCCCTATTGGCGTCACAGGAATAGGTGGCAGCGGCAGCCGTCTTGGCGCCAGCAGGGCGGACACGCTGCCACTGGCGCTTCCTGTCGGGAAGCACCAGCACCAGCAGCAAAGGCTGGCGGCCGGGGCCGGCGCCCGATGGCCCCACCCCCTAGGGGAGCACCACCATTGGGGCGGGGCCGGGGGAAGGGCGAGGGGGGAAATGGTGGGGCGCAAGCAGGGGCAGGGGCAGGGGCAGGGCCAGGGGCAGGGGCAGGGGCGCTTGCGCTTCGACGGGGCGCTGCCTCAGGGGCAGCGAGGGGCCGCGGGGCCAGGGGCAGAAGTCGAAGGTGGGCCAGGGGCTGGGGCAGAGACAGGAGCTGCAACGGCAGGGGCCTGGGCAGGGGCTGGGACGGGCACGGGAAGCGAGGCGAGGGCTGGTATGGTAGAGCCGAGGGAGCAGCAGCAGCAGGAGCAGCAGCAAGGCGGCCAGGTTGCGGAAGGAGGTACACCAATGAGCACTGCGGATGCAACCCCGGGCGGTGTTGCTGGTGGTGCGCATGGGGTTGGTAAGTTGCGAGGCGCTGGGTTAGAGGTAGGGCGCGCGGGTGGCAGCGCCGTCAGCACTGGCGGCGCTGGCAGCGGTGGCCATGGCGTCACTGGGCAGGGCTCCACAGCAGCCGGCAGTATTGGCGCCTTGGCAGCAGGCGGGGGCGGCAGCAGCTTAAGAGGCAACAGCTTCCCAGGCGGCAGTGTGGAGGGCGGCGGCGGGCGCGGGGGCGGCGGCGGCAGCAGCAGCGGCAACAGCAGCACCAATAGCAATGGAGGTGTTGGCGATGGCACGGCCTTGCTTCCCTTGGACCAGGCGCAGCTGATGGCTGAGAACGGCGGGGGGGCGGAGTGAGGGGAAAGCGGAGGTGTGGGGCGGCGGATGGGCGGGCAAGGACCAGGATTGACCCTGGATTGACCTAGGATTGACCTTGACAAGGGCAGGTGCAGGTGGGCTGGGCAGGATGTGGGAGGACGAGCGGTTGGCGCTTGCGCGTGGTTGGTGCGCAAGTGAGGCGGAGAGGGGTGCCAAAGATGAGGCGACGTGGGCTTGCTTGGTTGCGTACAGGAGGCCCAGCAGAGGATCAGAACTGTCGGCTGCATGTCCACGCATGTGGTGCCGGGGTGTACGTATAGGATGTGATTCACCTTGCAAGCACAGCGTCTACAAATTTGCGGTTACCTTTGTGACTGCTGTGGGGAGCGACCGTGACAGAGTGCATAGCAGCTGTTAAACGGCTGGCGGTCAAGGCGGTCACTGGGCGGTCAATGATGGGCGGTCAACGGCGGGCAACCAGCGGTGGGCAAAAACACAATACGAGGAGCAACCCCTCTCCCCTGACCCTGCCTGTTCGTTGTCGCGTGCGCTTGTGGACTGTGTGTTGAGTACCGTTCAGCTGCGCGGGCGGAGCTTTGGATGCATATGCAATCAAGGGTGTGCCACGCAGGGTGTGCAATGCAGGGGCGTGCATTGCTCCTCTGGTGCAATGTCATGCCAGGTAATGCCAGGTGTAATGCATTCCTGTAGGGGAGCGCCTGGACAGCCCCCACGTGTCAGGCGAGCAAGGTACCTGTACCGGCTTCAGTCGACCAGTGCATTAGTGCCACAGCTTCAGCAGTGGTTCATTGCAAAAAGGGCTTCGTTGGGGCTATGTGGGCTTCGCCGCGCAGATGCAATGCAGTACACGCCCGACTACCCCATGCAGGCGGCGGAGAGTGTGCATCTCCCGACATGCTACCGAAGTTTTATTGCCATTGCATTAGCGCCGCTGAGTCTGCACGGGAGTCCCGATATGGACTATGACCCGCCACCGTTCGCAGGCACGCCGGTAAAGAAGACTTTGCGCCTAATCACCGAGCTATGCAGCGCGCTATCTCCCATATGTCGCGTGGCAACTGCGGCAAGCGGTGCCACCGACGCTGCCGTCACGCTGCATGTCCTTCAGAAAGCCGAAGACATACTCCGCCAGCTGCATGCCGTTTGGGCCGAGTACCAGGATGTGTATATGCTATACGACGAGCCATTCTACGAGGCGAAAAAGCATGTAGTGGAAGTACTTGCCACCCGGCAAGACTGTTTGACGACGCTTCTCACCGCTCATGCGTGGACGTTGCGGGCGTCCAACCCTCTTCGCGGCGGTCAGCTGCCAGACGTCAGCAGCCTATTGGAACTGCTATACCACGCGTTAAATGTGCTCATGACCGATGATCCCAGCCAGTCGTCCGTTCCCAGACAGATGTGGACCCGCCTGGTTCGGGCCTTCGTGGCCACGCAACCTGCCGAAGCTGCCGCGGCGGTGGTGCACGCCCATCGCCAACGCATTGCGGCATGCAGGGGCGAGCCAGCAGTCGAGGCAGACGCCCTGCGTGAGGCAATCGCGGCGTGGGCCAGCGCAACGCAGGTGGCAACCATGTACATACAGAAGGAAATCGGCAGAGGGACAACAGCCATCACGCTCAACTTCATCCACGATATCGCGGTGTCGGGCATTGCGGAGCAGCTGTGCGGCCTGAGGGTGGAGTTGGCGGAGGGATTGGAGCGCATCTGGCCCGCACCCGACGGCAGCAGCGCCAGCACCAGCGCGTCCGCAAGCGGAGATGCAGGCGCAGGTGCACAAGCTCCCAGGGGGGACACTGTGAGGAGCTATATCATGGACCAGCTGTCGTACGGAGACGCCTACCTCCTGGAGGTCCTGGACGAAGCATGCAAGGCCTACTCCACCGGCAGCTCAGACGTGGTGGCCAAGGTCACCAACACCGCCGCCGTGCACCTCGCCTTCGGTCCCGTGAGGCCTTCGGACGCCGCTGCTGCCGCTGCAGTGCTGCACCCTGCCGTACAGTACCTCCTGGGTTGGTGGCTGGCGGTGACGGCGGTGGCGGGCGGGCGGGACGGCAGTAGCAGCAGCAGCAGCAGCAGGACGACGAGGGCGTGGGGGCTGCCCGAGGCCATGGTACGGCATGTCCAGCGCATGAAGGACCCCAGGAGCCTGTCGCTCCTGGCCCTGCGCGCGACTGGGGTGTGCTGGCAGCAGGCGTTACGGGACGGGATGGTGCGCACGCCACCCCGGCGGCGGCGGCGCACAGCGGCGGCGGGGGAGGAGGCACAGGCGGAGGCGGCAGGGACTGGTCTGCAGGTGGCGGCGGCGAGGCCGGGGGCGGGTCTGGCGGCGGCACAGGCGGGCGGCCGCCACTCCGTGCCGTACAGCCCCATGCATATGTACGACATGTGCCTGGCGGCGCTGGTGCACTGCTGCTGGTGGGACCAGGACGACAGGCGGGACGACAGCATCGTGTACACCTGCCTCAGCACGGCGCTGGACGCAGGCGTGGGGGTGGTGGTGCAGTGCCTGCTGCGCATGGGCCCGGAGCAGGCGGGCCGCCGCCTGGCTATCGTGTGGCGCATGGCGCTGCATTGTGCGGACAGCGCCGGGAAGGACCCCGACAAGTGGGGGTGGCGCATTGCGCAGCTGCTGTGTGAGGTTCCGCTGTACCTGCAGCGGGGGCAGGGGCAGGGGCAAGAGCAGCAGGAGCCCGAGGGTGAGCTGCCAGCGGGGCGAGGTGGCGAGGAGGCGGACGCAGGGGCGGGGGGTGCAGGTGGCAGCGGCAGCGGCAGTGGAGTAGGAGCTGGTGGGTCCACGGCCAGCTCACCGGGTGCGTGGTCTTGTGTGCCGGAATGAAATGTGTGTAGCTGACTGTGCGCATCCACCGGGAACGAGTGCGCCCCCAGTGCATGTGTGCCATGACGCTTCACATGCGGTTGTGTGTGCCGATGTACCAATCATCGTGCGTTCAGCCCGGACCAGCTTGCAGCATGCATTTGTTGCAGTTTATTGCTGGCTCACCAATACCACCTTGCCCATTCCCCTCTCCAGGCCCCACGTTCAGCCAGCAACCCCACAGCCAGGACGCCCCCGCCCCCGGCCACTCCCCCGCCCGTGCGCCCCACACCCTGGCGTGCGCCCTGGAGTGCGGCCTCCTCCATTTCGTGGAGGCCACCCTCCGCAGCTGCCTCCGAGAAGCCGCCCGGCCGCCAGCGCGCTACTACGACGCCCCCAACTACCGCCGCATCGGCCTCGAGAAGGCTGCCGTATTTATCGACCTGGCCCTGCGCCGCCACGGCCACTGGCCTGCCGTACTGTCGTACGGCGACCCCCAAGCGGCGGCGGCGCTGGTGCTTACGCTAGGCAAGGCGGCGCGGATGGCGGCGCAGGGCGATGCTGATGCGTCCGGTAGGCTGGCAAAGGAGGACCCGGGGCTGGCGTTGCGGCTGCAGCTGCTGGCGTTGCTGGAGCAGCTGGGGCCGCAGCACGGGTGCCACGTGGCAGTGGGCGGAGGGGCCGGGGGCGGGGGCGGCGCAGCGAGCAGCAGCTCCGGCGGTGGCGATGCAGGGCAGGGGCCGGCTGCCCCGCCCGAGCTGCTGCTGAACCGCAAGGTGGGAGGGGCGACGAGGAGGAGGGACGCCGGAGGTGCCGGAGTGTGTGGCAGCAGCAGCAACAGCAGCGCCGCGCAGGTGCTTCCCGCCTGGGCTGCGGGCCCCACCTGGCGGCAGGTGGAGGAAGCTGGCGGCTGCCCCGCGCCCGGCACGCCCCCGCAGCTGCAGCTGGCGCGGCTGACTGCGCTGGCGGTGGCGGAATGGCTGCCTGCACTGCTGGCACAGCCGCACGCGTCGGGGACTCCGGGCGCGGTGTCGGCCGTGCCTCTGGGCGCCATGCTGACCCATGGGTCGTACCGCGTGGCGTGGGCGTGGCTGCGGCACGTGGCCAGGCAGGCGCTGAGGGCCCCGGGTGCGGGCGGCGAGGGGCAGGAGCGCGCTGCTGGCGGAGGCCGGCCATCAACACCAACATCCACTCCTGCAGCCCCCATGTGCCACCCCGGGTGGACCGCATTTCTGCTGGACCGGCTCGCTGCCGCCCAACACTTGCGGGGGGTGCTGGTGCTGGCGGTTGAGGACTGGAAGCGCATGCAGGAGAGGGCGGCGGGTGGGCCGCACGGCACGCCTGTGGAGTCCAGGGCGGCGGCTGCGGCGGCGCGGGAGGTGCTTCCCGCTGCGCTGGACGTGCTGGGGGCGGTGGCGCTGGCGGCGCCCGGGCGGCTGCGGGCTGCGCTGGTGCGGCATGAGGGGCTGATGAGGGCGCAGGTGGACGCTGATGGGAAGCCGGCTTGGAAGGTTGATGATGTGAAGTCAGCGTTGGACAGCGGGCTGCTCCAGAGGATGATTGGGGACATGGTGGGGCAGGGCTGCACGCTGCCTTGGAGCGATGTGTACCTGGAGGAGGTGGAGGGGCGGCAGGGCCGGCAGGGCCTCGGGAGGGCCATCCGTGCACTGCTGCAGCAGAAGCAGGGGCAGGAGGGGCAGCCGCAGCAGCAGGGGCAGGAGCAGCAGCACCAGGGACAGGTGCAGGGGCCGGGGGGTGATGCGTTTTGCGGTAGCGCGGAGGGACGGGCGCTGTGGGAGGAGCTGCAGGTGCGGTTTGGGGGCGGGGGCATGCCTCAGGTGCCGCTGCCGGGCCCGCAGGTGGACCCCGGGCTGCCAAGGTGTGGCAACGCGGCGTGTGCGCGTATGGAGGGGCGGAGCGAGGCGGGGGTGCGGCTGCAGGCGTGCGGGAGGTGCCGGGCGGTGGGGTACTGCTGCGCGGAGTGCCAGAGGGCGGACTGGGCGGCGGGGCACAAGGCGGCGTGCGGGCGGGCGGGGCTGGGGCAAGCGACGGGGTGAGGCCGGTGCAAGGGGCAATGGCGGGCGTTGGTACCGGTATGCGCGACGTGCCTGGCTTTAAAATCTTGTTGTTCGTCTTGACTGTTCCTTGTTCGTGGTCCTTCAGTCTGCAGCATGGTGCAGGATCCTTTGACATAGTTGGCTTTACAGGTTGTCGTATGGTACTTGCACTGCTTGTGCCGATATTTGGTTCCGGCGTGGTTGCAGCACATGTGGGTGGTAGTTCTCGGTGGCTTGGGCAGCGCAGGTGCTCTCTCCGTGATGAGGCAGTGAGGGTGTACGAACCCCCAAGAGCACGAGCCAGCAGGTGGGCTAAGGAAATTTGGGATGCACGCAGTTGTCAAGGTATTGAGTCTAAGCGAAAGGCAAGGCATGTGCGATGCCATTTTCCTTGACTGAGGCACTGATATGCGCTGGTGGCCGGGTTTGAAGGGTGCAGTGCTGCCACACGCCGGCGGCATGGCCTTATCGTACAGGTGCTAAATGTGCGTGAACTTTGATGTTGATGTACGTGTCGTGAGTTCATTGTGAGCCGCGTCACCAGCGAGGAGGCCTAGAGACGTGACTGCTTGCTGTGTTGCAGGTTACTACTTATAAGGGTGTCACAGTTCCTGCCTTGCCTGCGGCTGCTCCAGTGGCCCGTATCGGTCTTGTGGCCTGCAACTGAGCACCAGGGGTGTCCGTACCTTCTCAATACTGTGACCTTCGATGCCGTATCGCACGTATTAAGCGTACGCTTCGCTCTTTTTCCTAGCGAGAGAGAGAGAGAGGATGCAGATCTGCATGCTGTTGCGGTTGTGTCACACTCCGAGTGACTCATGTGAGCAGGAATTGGGCGAGGACGCGAGGTGTTCGTTGTTGAGTTGTACGATTACGCAAACTGTTGACGCCTACGTGGTCGCATGCAACGGTTGCCATTATGGACACGAGGTTTCCCACCCCTCTCGCTTGACGGTTAGGAGCCGACACTGCAGGAAGGTTCCGCTCTGGTACCCTTCGGCTTCGTTTTTGACTGGTATAAACTGCAGGAAGGTTAGGCACTGTGGGTAGGCCAGGAGCCCAGGTGTGCAGGGCGATTTCGCCCCGCAGCTGGCATTGTGGATTGCCGGTATGGGAAATGGTGGGGCACGACAGTATCAAAGTGAACTACTGTGATTGCGCTTGCCCAGGGCCGTGTCCCTGGGCTTCGTGGCCGTGGCGCGATGACGTGTAGCAGGATGCGGCCGGATACGGCGTAGGGAATAACGAGTATCAGAGCGCGATGACGTGTGTGTTACCAGGTGTTGCTGCTTGGTGTCTGGCCCCTCTGCTTTCCACCCAGCTCTCTAGTCTCTACGCTTAGGCGTCCTTCAGCTCCCGCGTATAGCCGAATGGGAGTGGCTCAGGCGATTATGCCAAATAGGGTTGGCTTCTGGCCCGGGAACCTGCGTGCAGACCCAATACTACATGCCTGCCAAAGTGCAGCTCAATGCAATCCAGCGTTTGCTAATTGCTGGAATCGTATCCGTATGTCTTTTGGTGGAAAGCAGGGTGGTTTGCCACTTAAACATGGCAACGCAGCCAACGTCCACGTCAACACCAGCAGCAGCAGCAGCAGCAGTCCCACAGCGCACATGCCGTGGCCACATGCGCATATACCATGCAAATACTTTTCCCAACATAAAACAATACACGAACCTCTCGACTCCGAGGCCCAACAGGAGGAGGAGCCTCGGCCGAGCCCGACCACAATGACCCATGGGTCACACTAACGCAGCTCTATCAGCAATTCTTCAACGCCGTGCTTTCGGTCGGTCATCAGGTGACGGCGGAACATACACCTGGCAGGCAAGCCGCATGGCCCGTTGCGCGCGCAGGGTGCACGGACGAGGACGAGGAAGAATGCACGGAATTATAATCGGCCGGACATGCACACCACTCAGCTCAGTGTTTGGGCACTAGGTCAGTTCTGTCATCAAGATGAGTAAAAGGGCGCGCAGCCGCACAAGCTCAACTTGCCTCGTTGATAAGCAGAGTCAAGCTCCATCGATCGAGGCGCGAAAAGCAAAGACGATGCCGAAAAGGCACGACACACACGGCCTTGCGTGTTCCGGTCCATCCAATAAGCACCTTTAATCAATATCCAATGACCAGTGACCAGTACCCGTCGATTTCATTCCTTGTTGGGCAGGGCAGCACATGCGCGCATTGCGCCCGCACTTCCTGACCCGCTCCCATCCCCACTCCTCCCGCAGCTTGCAGAATGTACATGTGGGTCACAGCTCACGGTCTCCTGCCCAGCCCAGGTGAGGGTATGTGGGTCCCGCCGATTGGCCTCTGCTACTGCTACTGCTCGTGCTTCTGTTGCTGTTGCTGCTGTTGTTGCTGCTGCCGCAGCCGCGCCAGTCTCCACGGCGGGGGCCATGGCAGCGGCATCCCCCGCTCATCCTTAGGCCCCACCACTCCAGGTGTGACCCAGCCCTTCGCACTCCCCCTGCCCGCCTCGTGCCGCAACACCTCCTCAGGCACCCTCCACCAGGGCAGGCTCTCCAAGCATTGTGTAAATTGCGAGCCTTGGGACGGTACGTAGCTCGCATTCCGCATGGCAGATAGTGCATCCTTGTACGTCACCTCTACGTAGCTGTTATACACCTGGTAGGCGGTAATGTTACGGTGCTTGCCGTACACGCGCTGCCTGAAGGCGTTGACCAGGTCGGCGTTGGCGGCCTTCCCCTCCTCCTTCTTCGTAATGGCGGAGGCGGCGACCAGCTTGTGCGGGCGGTGGATGGCCCACATGTCGTGTTGTACGACATAGGTGTAGTTGAGGTAGGCCAGCGTAGTCACGTGCATGATCTGCGAGCGGGTGCGGTTAGCATGCATGCGTGTATCTCAACGAACTGGTTCTGGAGCATTTAGTAGCGGTAGCACGTGCAGCAGCACGTGCCTACCCAGCATGCAGCCGGCACCCTACACATACATCCCCCACGCACCCACACGCTTATGACGCACTGTGCACCCTGAGGTGCAATCGAGTAAGGGCAAGGCCCGCAATATGCCAAGCCATGTCACCAGGCGCCGGCGAAAAACGATGCAGCCAACAGTTGTGCACCTGTTGCTTGCACTTACACACCTTGTCCTTCATCCATCCACGGAACCGCTCGTCGTACCCTGGGTCAGACAGCCTGGTGCGTGGGGAATGGGGAGGAGGCAGGAGAGGCAAGGGGACAGCACTTTACGGCGGGCACGCACGCAAGACCCTGAGCCATGTACCATAAGGAAAACGGGCGGGGTGAGGTACCATACCGCTGAGCACAGTCCCAACCGTGCCCGACGCAAGCCGTGCGTTTATCAACTTTGAAATAGAACTGAAGCGCACGTCAGTGTCGGGCATGGTGTACAAGTCAAGCTACTGCAAGCAAGGGTGAAAACATACAGGTGACAAAACTCTAGCTACTGGGAACAGCGGATCCAACACTCGATCGCTCTCCTCCGTAAGGCAATGCACTGGCGGCGTGCCCTGTACCTTTAACCCCTATTCAGGCTGTTCCCTTGGAGTTTTCACCCCTCACTCAGCAGTGGGGGCAGTCACGGCGCACCTGGCCACGACACCCCACGGCTCGTAGCCCTCCGAGAAGGCCACTTGGTATGGCTCCTGCGGGGAAGTAGTAAGCGCGAATTGCAAGCGTGTTGCGTATCGTCAGCGAGTGTCGTGGCATGGACACCTTGCGAGCAGCTCGTCACCACCACAGCAACAGACAGTTGTAGTCGTTCCGAACGGTGGACATATCCATGCACCACCAGGGGAGCTGCACTGTGCGCCGCTGGTTCCTCTGCACAGGTGTGAAAGACCTACTCACGCCACGCCGCCGGGGCACCCCTTGCCCGCACAGTGGTCAGCGCACGTCGTCAGTACGGTACTGCACCAGCAAGCAAGCACGATCTATCTCCCGTCACTATCACACGCTCGGTGCCTGCCGTCATTGCCGTTTCTGCCACTGCTGCCCGCCTTACCTCCGCACGAAACCAGTGCCCGTGGTTGGTGGGCCCGTGGCCCTTGCGGTACCCCAACCACGAGAATACATCCAGTTTCGCGCTAAGCCACAGTTGGTACAGCTGCTCCTTGGAGCCTGCGGGGCGAGCAGTGCCAAGTCTCACAATAATGGTGAGGGAGATACGGGCTGCGCAACTGGTTTGGGCAAGACCCAGAAGCATACCACTATAGTGACAGTACTGGAATCATGCTCCAGGGCAGGGGAGCACCCAGCTCCAGGGTGCTCCAACCGCCCCGTAGAGACGCCCCTCCAACACACAGACACATGCACACTGACCGCATCCTGCTACCGTAAGCCCGTACAGTAACCCTCGCTGCCGTGCTGCTGTGACCTTTTCATTTGCTGCCGCATCCCCGCCCGGCCCCGCACCACGGCACCACCATGCATGCCGTCGTTCGGAACGCACGTGGCACAACGCCATGCACCACGCATGTTACCAACGGCAACAGCGCTCTCAACCAGCACTCTCTTCCCTGCTCTCAACATGCTCGCTACCGGCGCCCAAGACTGCATGCATCCTTCATGCGCGTGTGCACCTTACTGCTCTACACAGCAGGCACTGCTGGCAGCCCCCTCCGCAGCGTGACCTCCCAGCTAGCCCACGCAACACCACTGTCCAGCACCCCAGCCTGGTCACCACTTTTTGTTGTAAAGGATATGTATGACAACTTCACTGAATCAGCACTAGATGATGTATCCCGCCCGATCCAACCACATTCACGTACCCTTGAGCGCCCAGCCAACTAAGGCGTTTGCCTCGTCGTCGGTCATACGGCTAGAGGTCTCCCACGCCGCCACCACAGACAGCGTGCGGTTCACGGCAGCGCGCTCCAGACCCAGCAGCCTGATGCATACATGGTTCAAAGAACGTGGTACGACAAGATAGGGGTTGCACCAACAAACGGTGAGTACGTACCTGCGTGTACGGTATGTTTCTCTAAGTGACAGTTTGTTGGCTTGGCTAGCTTGCTAGGCGACGGGAGCTTCCCTAGGCTGCAGTGGGCATGTTTCAAAGCGAGTCGTGCGTGTTCACAGCAGAGGACACCGCGACCCAAGCAAGCGCCTACGGTAGTCTCTCGCTCCAAGTCCCCCCACCTGTCCGGGTGCTTTCCCTGCACCAGCGCGCCGAGCAGCGGGCTGAGGGACAGGTCTGCGTCCAGCATCAGGCTCAGAGGCGTGCGGACAGCCAACATGGCCGCGTTGCGCAGCACGTTTGTGGGCATGAGCGCCAGCAGGTGAGGGTCGGCCACCAGCTCGATGAAGAGCATGAGGTGGGGGGCGCAGGACCCGAGCTCGGAGCTGGAGTTGGAGCGCGGGGGGCCTGCAGCAGCCGCCGTCTCCAGCCGGTCGAACAGCTCCTGCGATGGGACGAAGGAGGAGCGCTCAGTGACCACCAGGGTCCACAACTGGTGACCACCGCACCTGCTTCTGGGGGCACAGGGCAAGCTCCTGCTGCTGTGCCAGTCTGCCATGCCCCTGCGCCCTGCCTCACCTGCTATCCCACCATACCAGCTCAGTGCCTTGAGCTTGGTCCATGCTGTGTTTACAGCGCACGCGCATGATTGCCGGTACGACACCGGTACTGTGTTGCCAGGTACTGTGTTGCCAAGCACCCAATCCCAGCCGTACACGATGGCTACCGGTGTCCTTCAAACTACAAGCCCCCTTGAATGCAGGTGCTCACTGACCCAGGGGACTCCCCTGACTGCTTAGCCGACAAAGGCATTGGAGTGCGTCAAGGTGCCTTCAGTCACCCCTGAGCCCCAGCTCCACCCACACGGGCGGGGCGCCCTAGGCCACACTGCCTTGCACCCACCTGCAAGCTGCGCTCCGCCTTCCTAACCTGCTCCTGATGCGCCGCTGACAGCCACCCCAGCGCCTCGTGACCAGGGATGACACCACCTCCTTCTCCCTCCTCTCCCCCGCCGCCATGCGCTCCCACGGCCCCAACCGCTGCTGTCTTTCTTTTGCCCTCGTGCTCCGCCGCTGCTTGCGCCTGTCTAGTAGCACTCTTCTCTGCCGCCTCCGCCGCCACCCGTAGCGGCAGGTACACGGCTGCCACGTGTGGCCCGGCAAAGTAGCGGCACTGCGCCTCCAGCAGACCCAGGCGGTCCATGGAGGCCATGGTGAACACCGTCAGGGGGGCGGAGGGCGGGGCGTGGGCGGACCACCAGCCGCGGTACAGGTACAGCCTGGTAGGTAAGAGGTGTGGGTCACGATGTGGAGGCAAGCAATCGTCGTACTTGGTACCCACGCGGGAGGCGAAGCGCCTCCGCGTGGGTTGAGGAGGTGGGGTATGTTGCACCCGGGACGCGCCCAGGTGGCCCCCATCCACCATAGGGGGGTGGAGTCAGGCGGTTCGCTTGAAAACCCACCCCAGGAAATGCGGAGGTAAAGCTGGGCCATACAGGTGGAGCTGGTGGGGAAGGCGTACTGCTGTATGTACGTGCACGTGCATGCAGATGTGGGAGTACATGTTTCCAGGGTGCACAACGTGGGAAGGCTGTTGCCGTCTGTACGCATGCGCTTGCCCATGCGGGCGTGTAACGGCTTAGGCTGGCACGTACGACTGGCCGCCCACCTGGTTTCGGCGCCACGCAGCCAGCGCATGAAGCCCAGGCTGGACCGTGTGTAGTTGTGGTTGTAGCAGGACTTGAGCAGGTCTAGATCCTGTGGGTGTGCAGGTGGGTACCGTACCGTGTCAACAGAGCGCAGGTGCCAGCTGCCAGGAGGCCTTGGTTGCAAGTTCAAACGCACTCGGCACGCCAGTACCTACTGGTGTCGAGGAGGCACCACATCCTACGATGTTGGACGTTTGGGGGTCCGGGCCAGGGTACCGTCTTTACCGCCACCACGTACACCGTATATACTTGACTGGTCTGCCGAATGCCGTGCTCTTTGGGCCGGCTGCGCGAGGTTGCAGCAGTTGAATATCTTGCATTTGGGCCCGTGGTGTGGTGGGGGGGCGGTGGCGGCGGGCGGGTGAGCAGCAGGGGAGCAGAGTTGCCGGGATGGTTCTATGCCGTATGCGGGGCCAGCATGGAGGCCCCAAACAATACGTCAGTCACAGAAACGACACATGGCCATCCTCATATGTGCATGGAATGCAATCTGGTGTGTGGCCTAGGTTCGTCGGGGTCTCCCCTTGGCGACTGGCCGAGGTGATACCCCTGTGGGTGGGCACGTGGTGGGCACGGTTGGCCCTTGGCCCTGCACCAAGCTCCACATACTACTCAGGTGCAGGGAGTTCACGTAACAAGAATATTAACAAACGCGACTTTCAGGTTCCACTAACAAGGATTCGCCGTGCATAACAGTTTAGTTATTTGCTCAATCGGACACACGGTATCCAGGAAGCGACGCACTATATGATTTCCGATGCAACATGTCCGAAAACAAGTAGATGTCCGCTCATGATGCGCGTCGCTGAGCTGACTTACATGACCTGCGGAGACAGTCGAGGCGACTTGCGGTTGGCCTTGGGACGCGTTCGCCGCCTTCTGCGCCGAGCCGAGTGGCATCCAGGTGGCTGTAGTTACCACAAGTACATATATGACATACCGCTTGTATCTACGGGCTGTGTGTGAATGCGTGGCGTGTTGCCAACAAGCGGTAGTCATTTGGGCAGGCGGTTACTTAGGAGACGCCGCTGGTATTAGCGAGTATCATTAGAAGTCAGGTATATTGTGCCAGGGAGTCTTGGTGGCGGAAAACGCCGGGCACTACCTCTCAGCTACCGCTCGCCCGGCTTTGGAACCCGGCCTTGGCAAGCCCGTACATGCCGTTGCGTTTCGCCCGGCCATGCCGGCCATGCGAATATGTTAAGATGTTGCGCAGCTCCACCATAAGGCGATACTATCACGCAACATCAAAGGACGTTGTGGGGCGCGAGCGTCCAGCTCCCTGCTGCCACGGCGCACGCCTACGGGCACGAAGTCCAGCATACTGTATGCACGCTTGAGCAGGGGGCCCTCGCCATGCTCCACACCTGATAACGCATTGAGGCACACTACCTCCCACACCTTCCGGTAAGTGCCCTGGGGAGGCATGACCACTCGACCAGCCACAGACGGTGGATCAACGAGAAAACTGCATATGCATGTACCGGTAGATGGGCACGGTACTGAACTCTGTCCTGGTCGCTTATCATTAGCCACCACCAACCAGTTGCCACATCCCACGTGTGCGGCCCAACCCCGTCGATCGACACGCAACTGCCTCAAGAATCGTACCCTGGATGTCTCAATCACAGACAAGTCGTCAAGGAGTACGAATCAGTTACGGTACGGGAGGCGTGCGTGCATTAGTCCCAAACAAGATCACATGCAGCCCCACCATATGGATTGTTATATATGCTGTTGGGTTAGACAGTGCTGCTACAAACACTGCGTGCACACAGTGGCAACACGCATGGCCACGTCAACGGGCACATGTGCACTCCAGGGGCACCCCCTGGTGCACCCTCACATAGGAGCAGGTGATCCTGATGGGAGCTACCTGTTCTGGAGCGATACCTGCCTGTGACGCGTGAGGAAAGAAGCTGCAACTTTGGATTACTCACAACGTATGTGCTCTGCAGTGCATACTCTCACACAACCTCACCAGGTGCCACGCCGGAAGCCCACTCCGAGCTGGCTAGCTGTTGCAGCGTGCTGCAGCATCGAGCAGCGGCGCACAGCCATGCCTGCTACACCGGCGCTATGATGGTACCTGCAAAAGAGTTGTCACCCTCCCGGCCGCGCGAGTACCACTGCTGGCTTCCCGTCCCGTTGACTGTCGGCCGCCTTCCTCACATCTTCCCCGCTCTCCCCGCCGCATCGCCACCCTCCTCCTGCCCCGCCTCCTTTGTCCCCTCCTTCCGCCCCTTCTCTTGCATCCACCATGGCAGCACCCTAAAACACCACGCCGCCTGGTGCCCCACCACCGGTGCAAACTCTGACGTTCCCTCCTTGCCGTGGTCCGCCAATTCGTACAGCTGCTGCTGGAGCAGTGACAGCATCAGGTCGTGGTGCAGCACGCTGGTCGTCTTGTTGCGGCCCCTGTCCTCGTGGATCTGCATGCACACAGGTAACCTAAATTAATAAAATATATGTATAATCAAACCTAATAATAAGGCGGGCAGGGGCCCCTGTCCTCGTGGATCTGCATGCACACAGGTACGGCCAAGCAAGGTAGGGGCAGGGAGGCGCGCGGAGCTCAGCTAACCTGTTTCCAGCCCAAACGCCCGGCAGCTTCCCACACGTCCCCTGGGGTTATAACCCCCTGCCCACCGCTGCCGGGTAGTCTCTCTGCCCCCACACCGGCAAAGCTTTTGTGCCCCCGTTCCCCTGCCGCATACAGCCCAACTCCCACCTCCACATTACCCTCGCTTCTGCTTACCCCTAGTTCCTTTCCCTCACAACCACGTGAACTGCCTGCTATCCCCACCACATGCACGTTTGCCACGCCACGTGCCGACCCGTGTAGCACCAACCGTTGCAGCATTACAATGCTCCCTCGCTGTTCCATCCCTGCTGTTCCCACCTGCTGCATCGCCTCTCGCGCGTTTGCCTCCACATTCTTAATGCGGGAGAAGGGGTGCGCGGCCCATGCGGCTTGGGGGTGGTGCGGCCAGTGCATGAGCCACACGTCGGGCAGCACGCGGAACGTGAAGCCCAACGCGGCCACGTGGAGTATGTGGGCCACCCTGGCGGCAGGTGGTTGCGATGGGTCATGTGATGGCAGTTAGCAGTTATCTTGACGACATGGACGGGCCACGTGGCCATGTGGAGCATGTGGGCCACCCTGGGGACGAGAGCGGTTTGCAGCATGTACGGTATGTGGCAAGGTGTGAGATTGCGTGTTTAGTCAGGGGTTGCTGGTGCGGACGTGTGTGGACTGTGTGGGACGCCAAGCACGGGGCGCCTGGAAAATCAATTTGTTAAAATTCTAAAAAACATGTGTGCAGTCACGTATATAGGCGTGTGCACAGCACGTGTGCAATGAGGCAGTGTGCAGGTCTGCCTCTTCAGTATATGGCGTGTGTGCAGCAATGTCGTGATTACATCCACCACTGCTGGTGTGCAGCCATGTGTGGCATACCGCTGAGCAGCAGTACTACTGCAGGAGTGTCGTTCGATATAGGCTATACAGGCTATATGGGCTAGACAAAGAACACTGCAATGTACGTTTGGTGGTAACGGGTGGATGCTCGCTCCTATGGCTCTATATAAGTTATCCCAAAGGTGCCTGGCTCTCAAGTTAGTTATCCCAAAGGTAGGGGCCCCAGAAGGCCGTGCGAAAGGGGCCCTGGGGGTAACTGACTGTGGATGCAAGCTCCCGTGGTGCTCCTACGCCCCTTGTGCTGCTACCCACTTGTTCCAAAAGTAGCCTCGGTACCGCGCATCGTACGGCGGCATGAAGGTCCTGCACGGCACGTGTTGACATGCACGACGTCAGCACCTAACACTATATGCCATGCGCTTAGGTAGCGTGTGGACAGAAGGAACTGGCCAGCGCGACAGTGGCATACATTTACAGACGGTGCTAGCGTGCTAGCTTGCCAACCGCGCATGCCCGCTCGCTTGGTAACCCCGAAGCCAAAGCCGCGTTGAGTAAACCGCGTTGCGTAACCCCAAGCCAGCACCTAGCAGGCGTGCACGGCCTTAATGCATGCTGCTGTGCACCAAAGCTCTACCCTGGCCAACCACGCATGCTATCCGTACTGCCAAGCAATGCCCACCACTGCATGCCCACCATCCCTCCCGCCTGCCTTTCCCGCCCACTCTAATGACTCCCACATCCGCTCCTTCACACCTGAACACGGTACCCCACGGTACCCCACTACCGTATCCCCAGCCTCTTGTACTGACTCCCAACCGACCCTGCTGCTCCCACCAGACGCTAGCTCCTCCCGCCCCCTCCCCCCTAATCCCCCGTCACGTTTTACGCGTATCCCCTGTTCCCCCTTCAATTACTTTGCCGCTCTGCGGTTTTACCGCCCTCCCTGCCCGTCACACCTGGACAAAATGACCCATGGTTCATAACGCAAGCTGTACGACACCTTGTAGTCGGTTGTGGAGTTGAACCAGACGCTGTAGTTGGTAGGGCCATGGCCGTCTTGGTAGCTGCAGAGGCAAATACCGGTACAGCAGCATGCGAGGCAAGCGGTTCGCACGCAGGGCCCACAAAGGAAGTTGCCACATGGGTACAGGTGCGATTGCTACGAGAGTCCGCCGCACACGAGCGCAGCACGCAGCACCATGGCACGTGTCTATGGTGTCCAGGCGAAGCTGCAAATGACCCCCTGCAGCGTGTGTGCTCCAGTACTCACGGCCAGTTGAAGATTTGTATTGCGCTCGTTTGCAGCTTGGCCTTTTGGGACGCAGGAACTGCACACGTGGGAGGGGCGGGGGCACGCGTGGTTGTACCTCGCACGGCCGAGCAGGAGGGAACATGCTGATGCCTGCTTACAGATCGTGCCATGGTGTACAGGATGCAGAATGTCCCGTATTATAATCCACACCCAGGATCGGGTTGGTTACCTGCTTGACCGAACGCCACGCTATAAATGCTCGCACGCAACGGAAATCGCGAATTATTACGCAATACATACACATTTTTGTATCATCAGCGCTATGTCAGAACTCACTGCTCATGGCCCATTCCGAAATGTTTTGCCGCTGCTCCCACGTTGCGTTATGCAGCGTGTCGAAGGCAGGCATGACGTAAGCCGTACGGGCCTTGCACCCAGCCGACAGGTCCTGCAACCTGATGAGGATAAGTGCGGGCTGAGTAGCAAACTACGTATGAAGGCTGCTAGTGTAAAAGCAGTAGGCAGCATGCAGGTATGTAACTCACAGGCCCAGGGCCTTCGGTGGATGCCGGGCCAGAGCGACGATATGGGGTTGGGCGCCTGAGCTGGCTACTAAGATGTTAGAGACCCCCTGACCAGCACCCCCTCATCCCTTGTGTGAACGGACCGGAGTCCGTGTTTGTATTGTACCCACTCCCAAGTGCAGTTAGCCGTGGTGCTGGGTGAACCAGGCTGCCGCAGCTAGCTGTCTCGCGCATAGCATTTTATCTTGCCACGTGCCGGTCCCCCAACACATCGAGGACGTTGCCGGCCTGTCACTGTCCACCCGCATTGCACTACCGCGCATGCCCTCCGTACGCCCTCCCTCACAACCGCCTCAGGACTCACCTCTGCTCGTCCCGCAGCAGCTGCGTAAGGGTATCCGATACAGTGAGGTCCGCATCCACCATGGCAGCTAGAGGGGTAGACACGGCCAGCAGCGCGGCGTTGCGCAGCGCGTTGACGGGGATCAGGAAGGCCAGGGCTGGGGTGGTCACCAGCTGCGGATTAGGCGGAGCAGGGGCAATGACAGGGCATCGTGGAAGGCATACTTTGATGCTCAGCAGCCTGGTCACCACTACGTACCGATACTCAGGCTCTGACAAGCAGCGCGCCTGCAGCCTGACATCACCACCGCTGGGCCCCAACCGTCACCCATATTCGAGGAGCACCCACCTCGTAGAAGACAAGAATCCGCATGGCGCACGCCGTGGGCTGCCGTTCCAGCCGGTCAAACATGTCCCTTAGGCGTTGGACCGCGTGCTTCAGCCGGCCCTGCTGCGACACGGTGAGCTTGGGCGGCTTCGGGGGCCCTGCCGCAGCGTGTTGTCGGCTATCCAAGGCGGTGCCTGCTGCCGCGTCACCGGCGTCCACAATCAGCGGCACAAAAGCGGCTGTGACCTGGGGTCCGGTATAGTGCATGCATTGCTTCTCGACGGTCTGGGGGCCGGCGGGGCAGGGGTGGCGGGAGGGCAGGGGGCGGGCAAGTTCAGGGGTGGTGCGGGGGCAGAGGTTGCGTCCAGGGGTGAGCATGGGGAAGGGAGCGGTGGCTGTGGCTGAACGAACGCCCTCCAGTTACAAGTGCGCTAGGGAAGATATCACTCCCGGAGACCAGGTAGTAAGTGGGACCGAGCGCTACTCACTCCGAGCCTGTCCGTTGTTGTAATGGTGAAGACTGTGAGCGGCAGGCTGCTATTCTTTGAGGACCACAACACCTCGTGCAGCCACATGCTGCAAGCACAAACGGAACTGGTTCATTCAGCGCTTGCTGCATGGGGTGCGCGTCGCCCGTGTTCCACAGCCCGCGGGGTGTTGGGGTGGCGGGTGGGGCCAGCAGCCAGTGGTTGGCTCACCTCCCCACCCGGTAACTCATGTAGTCATTCCATGACGAGGCTGCTTTGTACTTGGTGTTGAAACACATTTTAAGTTGTGACGCGTAAAATTTAGAGCTAGCTGCGCGCTGCCTAAACTCCAGAGCCAGCAGAGTGGTGAGCAGCCATGCCAAACGTCTGCAGCTCGGCAACGTTGTTCTGTCCATTGCATCTTGTGCAAGGCTAAGGCACTAATTAGTCCAGAAACACCCTCCCCGTTCTGCCGTAAAGGAACTGTATATTGGAAAGGAGTTGATAACTTGATATGTCCAGAATTCGGCGCGTCGTTTTCTCAAGACTATGCGCTCCAGTGGCAATAAAAGTGCAAACGTGGTGCTTGTTACAATGATACTAGGTATGGACGAGAACGTTGACGACCGCCGACTGAGCTATACGACGCTTGTAAGGCACTACTCGTGGCACTACTCAGGCATTGCCGCGTTACTTCCACCGGCCACCGTTATGTATAAACGTACGCTTGAAGTAATGCGAGATATGGTGACGACAAAATTGTGATGGATGGGAGCAGAGCGCAGTTCCCGACCCAGACGTGCGGGCGCACCACTTCAGCCAACCGCTGTCCCCATGCAGCCAAGGCTCCGGAAGCAATGACCAAGGCGGCCACGCACATTCTGCTCACAGATTGCTACTTAGCTCACCATAACCCCACCATTCTCACAGCCCGCTGCGCTGTCCCCGCAGTCCCCCGCCCGCCATGCATGGTAGTCATGACAGTTGCCATACAAGGGGTGGTGGCACGGGATGTAGGGGCAATTTAGCATTTTGTGTTACATGCGGTGTGGCCACACGGTCCTTATTGGTCCCGACCACACCTATCAGGAATTATGAACATATAGCGTTGCGTCGCTGCTGTACAGCAACAAGGAAACGTCCACCCTTAACAGGGCAGGAAGTGTCCCACCACGGTTTAAAATCCTGCTCAAAGCAGAGCCCACTGCTAAACCGAAGATCGTTGTAAGCATCACTTTTCAAAGACCACATGATACTCATCCTCAGGCTTACCAGCACTGCACTTCTTACACACACGCTCACTGCGCGCGCGTGGATCCAATCCACGCGCATTCGGGCACCTTTCGGGCATATCGATGCGTCGGTCACGGAAAAGCTGCTGCACACATAGATAGCATGGCAAATTGCAACAATTATGTTTAGCTCATCTGCTGCTGAACTGCACTAGCGGATCTCCCATAAGAGTGCACAGCGTACGCCTTTAACACTGTGGCAGCCTAATGCGCAGGACACCTGCCGGTACGCGGCCTAAACCATCCGGGGATCACACCCGAACCTATAACGTTGGCACATGCAGTAAAAGTACAATATGTGGGCAAGGCCAGCCATGGCAAGCATGCCACCGTACATCGTGCTGCAAACGGCAAAGCCATGACCTGCCACGACCAGGAAAAGGAGGTAAACACCAACACGAGCATGCGAGGGACAGCATTACGTTACGCATGCCGGTAACAACGACAACAACAACACCCAGACTGCAACCGCCAGCGTTTAACAGCCACCAACAAGGCAGGTACAATGATTCCAAACAAGCCAATGCGGGCGACAGCGGCCCGAACGAATCGGTAGCAACGGCTACGAGAGGCAAGACCCTCACCTCACGCCGCCACTGCCCCTTGCGCCGGCCTCAGCCCACCGCTTGCCCCGTCCCCGCCCGCCCGCACGCTGTCTTGTGCCCCGCCGCCCAGTCCGCCCTCTGGCACTCCGCGCAGCAGTACCCAACGCTCCGGCACCGCCCGCACGCCTGCAGCCGCACCCCCACCTCGCTCCGCCCCTCCACACGCACACACGCCCCGTTGGCACACCTGGGGAGCCCGGGGTCCACCTGCGGACCCGGCAGCAGCACCTGCGGCATGCCCTCAACCCCAAAGCGCACTTGCAGCTCCTCCCACAGCGCACGCCACTCCGCACTACCGCAAAACACGTTATCCCCAAGCCCCTGCTCCTGCCCCTGGTGCTCCTGCCCCTGGTGCCCCTGCCCCTGCTGCTGCTGCTGCCCCTGCTGCCCCTCCTGCCCCTCCTGCTGCTGCAGCAGTGCCCGGATGGCCCTCCCAAGCCCCTGCCGGCCCTGCCGCACCTCCACCTCCTCCAGGTACACATCGCTCCAAGGCAGCGTGCAGCCCTGTCCCATTGCGTCCCCAATCATCCTCTCGAGCAACCCGCTGTCCAACGCCCCCTTCGCAGTGTCAAACGCCCAACCCGGGTTCCCCTCAGCATCCACCTGCGCCCTCATCAGCCCCCCGTGCCGCACCAGCACGGCCCGCAGCCGCCCGGGCGCCGCCAGCGCCGCCGCCCCCAGCACGTCCAGGGCAGCGGGAAGCAACTCCCGCGCCGCCGCCGCCGCCGCCGCCCTGGACTCCACAGGGGTGCCGTGTGGCCCATCCGCCGCCCTGCCTGCCCGCCCGCCCTCCAGGTCCCCACACGCCAACACCAGCACTCCCCGCACGTGTTCGACGGCAGCGAGCCGGTCCAGCAGGAACGCCGTCCACCCGGGGTGGCACGCAGGGGCCGCAGGAGCGGATGTTGATGTTGATGGCCCGCCTCCAGCGCGCGCCTCCTCCTCAGCGCCCCCGCCGGGGAACCTCAGCGCCTGCCTTGCCACGTGCCGCAACCACGCCCACGCCACGCGGTACGACCCATGGGCCAGCATGGTGCCCAGAGGCACGGCCGACACCCTACCTGGCGTCCCAGACACGTGCGGCCGCGTCAGCAGTACAGGCAGCCATTCCGCCACCGCCAGCGCAGTCAGCCGCGCCAGCTGCAGCTGCGGGGGCGTGCCGGGCGCGGGGCAGCCGCCAGCTTCCTCCACCTGCCGCCAGGTGGGGCCCGCGGCCCAGCCGGGAAGCACCTGCGAGGTGCTAACGTTGCTGCTGCTGCTGCTGCTGCTGCTGCTGCTGCCACACACTCCGGCACCTCCGGCGTCCCTCCTCCTCGTCGCCCC
>VFQN01001567.1_pt1 | contig 37637 bp, 36 predicted proteins | sample 3512371 | NCBI WGS metagenome assembly VFQN01 (sample SAMN10412370, study PRJNA504923) | tailings metagenome | isolation source: Replicate 2 from Balatoc abandoned mine | place: Philippines: Itogon, Benguet | collected 2017-08-28
CCCCCCCCCTTTCCCCCCCCCCCCCCCCCCCCCCCCCCCCCCCCCCCCCCCCCCCCCCCCCCCCCCCGCCCCCCCCCCCCCCCCCCCCCCCCCCCCCCGCGCTCACTCTCCAGGGGGTCCAGCCCCCGCGCCAGCTGCATGCGCATGGCGGCCAGCTTGTTGCGCACCCGCACCGCCAGCAGCTCCCTCTGCTGGCCCTGCACTTGTGCCAGGCCTGCAGGCACCGCGGCGTGGGCGGCACGTGGTCGCTCAGCGCAGCGCAGGTGTTGCACAGACTGTAGCGCCCTTCAGGTGTGGCGCACTGGGTGTTGACCATACACGCGGGCCGGAATAAGTTACGGCACACCTGTACACACCACCTGCAGCTGGCCCAAGGAGGCGTTGTGGTGACCGTGAGTCCGCTAGGCGCTGCGCTGAATGCCACACACGCCGCCGTCAAGGTGGTGGCTGGCACCAAGTCGCCGTTAATGTCATGTCACCAAATTGCCGCCCATGCACCCACCAAGGGCCTCGATCGCCGCCTCGGTGGAGCCCCGCATGTAAAAGCGGCTGACCCTTTCGCTGCTGTTGCTGAAATGCTTTATGACAAGCAGCAGGACCTGCGGCGGTTGCATCCAAGCACACGGGGCGGGGGGCGGCGGGGTTGTACTGCCTGATGTGTACAATGCGTGGGTGTGGATATTGGGCACATCAGCACTTCCTTGCCACCTGACGCAGGTTCCTGAACCATTAAACACCACAACGTCATGAGTACGCGATCTACCTGCTTGCCCTGCAGGCTCCATGTTTTGCCGGGGTCCAAGAGAGACCCACAGCTCGGTCCAGTACGCAACGCTGCAACTGTCTCTTCCGACGCCGGGGTGTTTTGCTCTGCGCCGCGACAATTTCGCCGTCTATCACGGTTATTGTACTGCGATTGCAAGGAGCAGCTCGCGACGACGGCTGCAGACGCGCGGGCGTTGCGCAGGACATGTGCCGAGGCATCCCTAAGCAGCTGCTGCAGCTGTGGTTCCATTTGTACTAGATGTATACATGCACATACGTATACTTGCAATTTAAGAACGCGCCGATGGAACTACAGGCGTGTGCGGCGTGCCATGCTGTGCATGGCACATGGCATACCGTAAGCTGCCTGGGGTGCGCCATGGGCTAAGCCACTGTTACCCACAAGGCATCCCGTGTGCAGGGCATAGTTCATCTACGTACGCGTTTACAGTTTTGGTCCCCTTCCAGTACCCAGCCCCGTCCCCGCATGGACCGCGGGCTGGCTCAGGGCATCGCGCACACCAGGGTTACCACCCCTCTGCCTACCTGTCCGGGCAGGAGCCATGACGGGCCTAGAGTTGTCGCAACCACTGCTAGAACCCACCCCAACCAGCTCCTAGCAAAGACATCACAGAAATCAAGCATTTCTTCTGTGACGGCCCCCATCCACGATTATCCCTCCAGGACCTGGAGACCAAGCAGCGGTGGCGTGTAGCTAGGGGGGCCTTGACAAACAGTGCGCCCCCCGGATGCTGCGCTGGCCTCCATGACACACTGTGTGGCCTGCCCGAGCAGCAGGGCAGTACGCACTGTGGCCACCGTTGCGCAAGCACTCGTCGCTCGTACACCTGGGTATCCTACTGATATGCAGTGTATGTGATGGTGCACGCATGCGCTTCCATGGAGACGTTGTGCAACAACACGCGTACAGCTAGCAACGCCGCCACACTTGACGGAGGCATAATGATTTAATGATATGCAAAAGCCACTGGGAGGCAGCAGGAAGCAGGCCGTGCCTGCCGCAAACATGATTGTCCCTCCGCAATATGAAGCATGCAATTGCAACGCCCAGTTGTGGCTGCTGCCCAACTGCGCCGGTTGTACGGGGTGCGCCTGAGGGGTGCATGTGCATCCTATGATGGTGGATTGCCGGTAAGCTGCATCGCACCTGACCGCTGCTACACACCTGCAAGTGCGTGTGCCTTGGGCACGGCCCCGCCCCCCGTGCACCACAGCACCATCCCCCATGCGAGCTCTCCAGCCGTCCTCCGTCCCAGGGCTACGTGCTGCAGCGTTTGCCGCCTTAACATGCCTCAGCCCGTCTCTCGAAGCCAGAGAACAATTTCATGTCGACTTGTACTATACAAGCCGCTGCAGCGCCAACTACTGCTGCTGCTTGTCCCCGGGGGCACTTGTCACCTCCGCGCTGTGCTGCTCCTTGGCCTCCTTGGCCTCGGGCAGGCCCTTGGCCCGCCACGCCTGCATGCCGCCCTGTCGGCAGGCCAGGGGCAGGGCAGGGTGCGACAGGATGTGCGGCCATGTGCATATGTCGATCCGGGAGGAGCGGGTCCCGCCTAGGGGCACACAGTAAGGGCGGGTCCTGGAGAAGACGGCCACCCCTTCCCTTCCCTTCCCACGCCTACCAACCCACCTGCAGCTGCTTCACGTGCTTGTAGCCCTGCTGCCGCAGCCACTTGAGTGCACCGATGGACCTGACAGGGCCACAGCGCGGGTTGGGGTGGGGACTGGGGAGGGGCCGCAGGGGCTCGGGGCAGAGGAAGGTCGCGGGTACAGGTAGTATTGCGCTGCGCCGAGGGCGGCCGCAGGTTGCCGGCAGTCGAACGCGGGAGCATGAGTTGGCCACTGGGACATCCAACACATGCCCGCGCCCAAGCACGCTGCACGGCTGCCACGGTTTCAAGTATCTGCCGCTGAGCTCCATCGAAGCCAGAACCTGCCTAGGCCACCTCAGCTGCATGGCATGGCGCCATGGGCGTGTTGGGCCGTGGGTGCAGTGCGGCAGCCGCATCAGCATCGCACCCGCTCACGGAGGCGTTCAGCTGCAGTGCCACGTGCCTGGCTCCACCCTGACACGTCCCGCGTCAGCCTACCTGTGCTATGGTGCAGCCTACCTGTGTGCGGACAGGCAAATGACGTAGATCTCGGTGGCCTCGGGGTCCACCCCCTGGGCCAGCAGGGGGGACACGCTGTGCGGGGGGCAGCGGGGAGCGGGGCCAGGGGCAAGGGCAGGAACCGGATACATCGTTTCGCTCGCTGAAGGGGTGGGCGTGTCAAAAGCCTTGCCAAGCTGACAGAGATGCAGAGGCGGTTGACTGAGCCATACGCTGAGCACCTACAGCGCAGGCCAAGGCTCCATGAATGGCGGCACAGCAAGCTGCACGACTCCCTGTGTCCCAGCAGCGGGCTAGCCCCACCTGCCCGGCCCGCCCCACGCCCCCACCTTCCCGGCCATGCCCATGGCGGCAGGAAGGAGGCGTGCAGCGCCCCCGCCACGTGGCCCCCCGCGTACTCCCCCGCCGTGCGCACGTCGATGATGCGGGGGGAGCTGGGCAGCAGCCTGTGAGGGGGGAGGGGGGCGGGAAGGGGGAATGGGCTGGGGTTGGAGAGGCAGAAAGCAGGGGGCAGGGATCAGGCGGGTGCGGGAAAGCCCGGCGCAGTGTGGCATGCAGACAGCAGTGATAACACGAGACACAGCACACCAGGTACCCTACGAGCGGATGCAGCGGCAGCGGCAGGCAACAGGGCGAATTCGCAGACCTTGGACAGGGATGACAGGAACAAGCGAGAACCCTGGGGCTCCCTGCTTGACACTTTCAGTTTTCAAGCTGCTAGCACGCCGCGTATGTTGAGCGTCTGATGTGGCCGAGTAGATAGGGTCGTGCTGCCAGTACTGGCGGGGGCACCCCACACGGGGCCCACAGCGGTCTGGTGTCACCCCTGCACCCCAACGTCCCCGGGGCCGCACCTCTCCGCCTCTGGCATGGCCACGATGCGCTTTGACACCTCGTGGATGCCCTCCGCCTCCAGCTCTGGAACCTTTCCGAACGTCCACAGCCAACGCATGTCGGGCAGCGGTCCCGAGGAAGACTCCGGGGACGATGCCGAAACCCTTGCGGCTCTGCTCTCCCGAGGGCCTCGCGACGGGGCCCTCGCGTCACTGAACGTGCGCTGTGTCTGTAGTTGTGTAGTTAAACTCTTTGGTGTCCTGGCTAGGTGCCTTGTGCTGCTCAAGCGCAAGGCTGCCGTTACGCGCATTCGACCGAACCGGTCGGATGGTTTCGGCTTAGGGAGTGAATATCTTACATTACGTAGAGCGGCAATGACTCACTTATATGAGCTTCGGGGTCAGCGCGGGTGGTGACAAGAGCATTACGAAGGCATGACCGGCGGTTGGGAGGCGTTATGGCACGGCTGACGGCTCCCTGGGCTCTGCACAGCGATACATCCCGGCAACCTAGGGGCTCTGGGGGCCCCACGCCCCAGCCACCTTCGTGATAACACCTGAGGACGTGCCGGCAAGGTGTATGCGACTACTGGCAAGTTGAAGGTGAAGAGCTTCTCGTCACACCGGTGCCTACGGAGGGCCCTAGGGTGTGCACACGCACAAGAGTGGATTGGAAGCCCTTGCCCCACAGAGGAGCACGTGCTGCAGCAGGCTGCAGCACAGTGTCCCATGCCGTGACTGTCCTGTGCCCTTCCTGCCACTGTCCTTGCCGTCCGTGCCGTTGCGTGGCAGCAGGCAGCTGAGGCCGCTGAGGGCCTTGGACCGCTCGCCTCCGTACACGCCAGGCAGGCGCAGTATCGTCCTGCAAGGGACACACGCAGGCCGCTGCAGGGGCCAACGCGGCCAGCAATAGCCTGACTTGCGCTAGGCAGCTCATCCAGCACAGTTGCTTCACGTGGCTCATTGGCTGCGTTAGCCCACAGGTGCCCCACTGCCTCGGCTTGCCGACAGCAGACCCAGGACCACGGGCGGTCCACGCTCCATCCTTCCTGCCTCACATCACCTGCGTGCAGCGGCCGGGCAGTGTGCAGGAGCTCATAGCTCCACTGCTGGGGGACGGGGAGGGGCGCCACCGCACGGCCAGCATGCGCCAAACGCTGCCTGAAGCCCTCCCTGCACACGTGGCAGCGGAGCCTGACGCGTGGGACCCTGCCGCGCGGGAGGCGCCGGGGCAGCACCTGTAGGGTTCAATGCCCTTGATAGGGTCACAGCTTTTGCATATCATCGTATGACATTGCGGTTTGCTGTAGAGAAATTAAGGGGCGACTGGAGGCACATTGTTACAGCAGGAACAAGGACAGGAGCAAGGGCAGGAGGGTGCAGGCAGGAGCGAGCGCAAGAGCAGGGCACCCCGGCATGAGGAACTGCAGCAATAAGTGTACGGAGCTAGTGTCTGCCAAATCGAAAGGACGTGGGCCCGCAACGTTGGCTTGCACGGGCCCACCGCGGGGTCAGGAGAGAGTCAGGGCCAGCAGAGGTCCAGCTCCCATTAGCGCCTGGGGAAAGCATACAGAGCACGGGATGCCGCATTGCGCTCTGGCAGGTGATGCGTTACTGTGCAGAAGAGTGACAACGCGTAGGAGGTGGTCTGCGGAATGCAGCCCAGGCTCCTGGGACCCACCCGGCCTAAGCTGCCTCCACCCGGGGCCCCGCCATGCCAATGCCCTGCCATGCAACCCCCCTGCGCTTAAGAGCAGGCGCAGCCAATTTCGGTACGCATTCATGTTACTTTAGTCATTTCATAAATCAGATAATGTGCGACGCGTGATGCGCTGCCCAACTCGCTGACGGGCAATTTCCGCATTTGCCCGGCTCCCTTGCGTTTACTTTACGCCTGTACCAACGCTTAATGTGCCATATTATGGTACATCTATCATGAAGCCGCTACACCAACACAGCGCACGTGCTGTTGTATGACGGGGCGAGCAGGCTGAGGCGCGGGCAGTTGCTTCAGGCGGGCTTTTGCGCGGCGAAGCCTTCGCCAAGTAGAGCCCAAAGATGGTTGGTGGGAGCCTCTCGCATAGCAACGATGGGAAGATGCCATCGTCGCTGGTGCTGGCCCAGACCTGGCACACGCGCATCCCCGTGCACCTGTCCCTGGCGACGGACAACATCAGCAGCCCCTCCGCCGTCCGGCCCATCTACGTGAGTCGTATAACAGTGTGTATAATTGCTCGCTCGCCAGAACACCAGCCATAAGCAGCCGTCAACGCAGGTTGGGGTGCCTGGGTACTGGGGACCTCCAGGAACCTTGCCCCACACAGTTGCGCCATCCCAACCTGCTTCGTACTTTGCACCATGGCATCCACTCCACATCCTTACCACGGGCATACTCCAACTTGGCGCACCCAACGCGTCACACCTTCACCCCGGGCATGAGGGGTGCACCCGGGAGCATGCACCGGGTGAGGCCCCTCCTGCTGCCGCTCCGCCTCCGCGCCCCCAACCCCTGTACCCCTCCCCTCCCGAGCCCTGCCGACGCCTGCCCTCCTCCCCTGCACTCCTGCCCCTGCGTTGGCTGCTGCTTCGCCCGGGGAGCTGGGAGTCAGCTATCTTGGCGTACGAGGTTCTCCTCAACGCAAATACCCCTGGCCCCTTGCGGCCTTAACCCCCTTGATCCCTCTCCCCGCCCCCTCCCCCACCTCCCCCCTCGTCCCCCACCCCAGCTGATGGCCCCCCGCCAGGGCTACCTCAACGTGCTGGCGGCACAGGCGTGGCCGCACCTGCAGGTGGGGGAACAAGGACTAAGGCAGGGTGTAGCATGGCAGGCGAGGGGAGGGGCGCAGGGCACAGAGAGAGCGGGGCGGGAGCGGGGCTGGGTTGGCATTGGCGCCGCGTGTGTGGGGGCGGCCAGGCGCACGCCATTGCGGTCCGCGGGGCAGTGCCGGGGCCGGCGGCAGAGCGGTCCGGCGGCATGGCGGCACCGTTGCCGGGGTGGCGGCGCTGTCGAACGGCGGCATGGGCCGCGTGGGGCCGCCCTCTCACGGGCTTCGGCGATGTGGGTGCGATGCAGGCGCAGCACCAGACGCCTGGTGTTCATGCACCCATATAGCGTACACATGCTATGTTTCCTGACCTTGCCTCACCTGTCGTTTCTTTCCCCGCCAGCTTTAACCTGAAATTCATTTTCCACCCCGCCCCGCAGCACGTGCTCCCCAGCCCTCCCGGGCGCGGCTCCACTCCCCCTCGGCCCTGGTTCGACTACAGGGGGATCCCGCTGAAGGGGTGGGTCCACGGGGCGGGATGGGACCTAGCTGGGCCATGTGGGCTAAGGGCGAGGTTGTTGCACCCCGGGGGTGGGGAGGTGCGGCGGGCGGGCGGCACCCTGTGCTGTGCACGCAGGCCGGCCGGGGTTGTCAGGCAATGCGGTTCATGGGGGCGTACGGAGCAAGGCTGCCCGACCAACGACGGCTGCGCTGTGCCACGATGTTGCGGTGCACAACTGCTGCAGAGCCACTGGTGGGGCTCGGAGGTACGGCCGCGCCCGTCCCGCCGCCCAAGCCCTCGCCGTCCCATCCCCCTGACGTGTTCGGCCCCCTCCCCATTCACCTAGTTCCCTCTTCCGCTCTTCCCCCGCCAGGCACCTGCCCGTGGGTGTGCTGCACGACCTGCTGGTGGAGCCGGGGGACCACCTGCCGTGGAAGCTGACGGTGGGGGGAGAGGGCGGACGTGGGGATACGGTTGTTTACGTGAGGGGCAGGATGGGAGCTTATGGGTTAGGGCACAGTGGACAGAGGTTTGGTTGGCATGGCCGATGGGGCCGGGATTATAGCAGGGTGGCAACGGAGGGATTAAGAGCTCAAGGGTCGGGCCGCTGCTGCGCTTGGACGCCTAGGCCTTGCGACCAACTAATAATAACGAGGGGGGCGGTATCTGACCAACGGGCTGTTACAAAACAGTGAACCGCGTCTCCTCCTTCGTGTCCTGCCGTCACTCCCTGCCGCGCGCCATGGCACTGCACGCCCCTCCAGGTGCACTACACGCACCCGCCCGACGCCCTGGTGGCGTGGGACACGGGCAATACGCCGCAGGCGCAGTACCTCAACGCACTCAAGGTGGGCGGGGGTCTGGGGGTTCGGGGTGCAAGGAAGTAAAAGCTGGCGGCCCTGGCGGCTGGCACCTGCTAAATCCGCTCACGACCCCTCGTGCTACGCTGCGCTGCGCTGCGTGCCGCGTCGCTTGGTCCTGCAACCGCCAGCCTACCCAACCGCCGCTTCCTGCTGCTCCTGGTCAGCCTCGGATTCCAATGGCCCTGCCCTGCCCTGCCCACCCCCTCGGCCCGCAGGAGGCGTGCCACGTGCTGCGCGGCACGGAGGGCAGCGGCGCCGTGATGCGGCTGGGGGCGGCGGCGGGGGAGGCGCTGTGGGGGACGGTGGCGGCGGGGGACGTGGCGGGCTTCAGGGCGGCGCTGGAGGCCGTGCGGGCGGTGCCCACGGCGGTGGGTTACTGGGTGGGGGGAGGGGAGGGGGAGGGGCGGCGGCAGGGAGGGCAGAGGGGCGGTGTGGGCGCGGCGGGTTGCACAGGGGCTGACGTGGAGTCTTCGTGGCGCTTGGAAGGATGTGGCTGGTAGCTTGGCCCCGTGGCTGGTCTCCAGACAGGTGCTGCCTCTTGACAGACATGGGCACATTTTCGTACCCCGTCCCCTCCTTACTTTCCCCGGAGCGCTACTGCAAAGCACCGCTGCTCGCATTCCGCTTGCCTTGCCAAACCGCTGCCCTGCCCCTCCCTCCCTCCCTTCCCCCAGCGCCAAGGCCAGCCGCCCAACATCCCCGTGCGCGTGCTGCTGCGGAGAGCCCCCCCAGCCGCCGCCCTCCCCGCTGCAACCCCCCCCACCCTCGCCAGCGCCTCCGCCTCCTCGCTCGCCTCGTCCCCCCCGCCCAACTCCAAACCCAATCCGGCCGCCCTGATGGCGGTGTGGGAGCAGCAGGTGGTGGCCACCAGCCGCCCCGTGCCCGCCACGCAGCAGGCCAGGGCGGGCAGCGGCACCACCACCGCCGCCAGCGACACCCCCGCCTCCGCCCCCGAACCAGCGCCCACCACGCTCGCACAGCTGCTGCACATCGCCCTGCCGCACATCTTCCCCAACCCCGACAAGCACCCGCCGCCGTCGGAACAGCAGCAGCAGCAGCAACAGGAACAGGAACCGGTCCTGGAACCCTCGCAGCCTCAGCGGCAGGGCTCCAAACCAGCGCAGGGACAGCAGCAGCAGCAGCAGCAGCAGGTTGAGGGTGAGCAAGCGCCATTGGGCGCTGCTCCGGGACCAGAGTCTCAAGCCGCAGGACAGGGGGCAGGGGCAGCAGCAGGGCCAGGGACAGGCGACGCAGGGCAAGGGCAAGGGGGGGATGGGGATGGGGGCACGGCCGAAGACGGTCAGGTGGCCCCAGTGGCGCCCGAGGGGGGCGGCAGCGGCGAGAGCGAAGGCGTTGGTGCTGGGGCAGTAGGGCCAGTAGAGCCAGCGGGGAGCCAAGGAGGGGCGACGGCGGCTGCCCCGGCGGGCGAGCGGGCGGTGTCTGAGGGCACGGAGGCAGGCGGCAGCGGTGCCGGGAGAGCGGGGCAGGCGGCGCCCCCGGCCTCCTCCTCGCCCTCCCCCACCCCGCCCGGGCGGCCCCGGCCGTCCCGCTGGCCGGCCTGCCGCGTGCAGGTGGGCGGCGTGGTGCCCCCGCTGGGCTGCCCCGTGGGCTGGCTGCACGCAGCCATGGCCGCACCCGACCAGTTCCTGTACGTGGTGGTGCGGATGGAGGCGGAGGAGGGGGAGGGGGAGGGGAAGGAGGAGGCGGGGAAAGGGCAGGGGCAGGGGGCAGGGTAGGCGCCAGGGGCCAGGGAGGGTTTGTAGGGGTAGGGGTCCTGGCCAATGGTGTGCAGCTGCGCACTGAGTGGTGGAGCAGGCGCGTTGGCAGGTGGCTGGGCGTGAGGAGGAGGCGTGCGTGGTGTGGTGTGGTGTGGGTGGGGTGCGGCATGTGCGCGACATGGATGGGGTGGAGGAACGGAGCAGGGCTGCGAGCCGGTTGGGGTCTTGGTGCGCCTGCGGTGCCGTATTGGGCATGGCAGGTGGGGTCACGGGATGAGTGGCAGGATGGTGCGCGGGCGCTAAGCAGCCCGTGTGGTGGCTGGTGTGAAGGGGGGGGCAGGTGGGACTGTTACTGGTATGCATGACGGTCAGGTGTCAGGTGCTGTGCCGCCTCAGTATGCAGCTATGCACACGTGCCCGACCCGCTAGCTGCCAGGCCCACGTCTGGTGGAAGCTGAGCGCTCGATGCCCAACTCCAGGGGTATGGGCCAGGCAGTGGTTGGGGGGCACGGCGTCGAGCTCAAGCCTTGGGGAAGTTGGGGAAGCTCGCTGGTAACTTGCAGCGAGGACCTTTGTACCTGCGCAAGCTTGAATGTAAGCAAGTGAATGTGGCACAAATGACCTTGGCGGACTGTCACATCGCCACAGCGAAAGCGAGGGTCAGGGTTGGGCATATTCTCTCGTGTCCTTTGAAGTGCCCTACCCGAGCTCGGCTCTGAAACCACAGGAGCATGTCAGCCGCGGTATATGCTCTCAATTCCTTGCTCATATCCATATGTGCGCCCTTACTAGGCTATATAGCAAAAGCCATCTACGCAGGCACGATGCTTGTCGCGCCCCTGTAACACCCCACGTCCCTCCCAGCTGCCCACCCGCACACCCACCTGACCATCATGGCAGCCTCGGCGAACAAACGTACTTATTACAAGCGGGCACTGCCATGCCCGCCTGCGATACCTTTCTCCTCGGCGGAGGGTAAGCCCTTAAACTGTCCGATGTTCGCGGTGCTCAAGCTCTGGGTCCACTCTGTGCGCGGCGAGCAGAAAGGGGACCTTTTTTTGCTGCAATACACAACTTTTGTGATGGCTGCGCTGCACCGTCTTTCTTCTAGGACGGACTATATTCGCGGAGGCCCTGGCAGCTGGGACAGCGGTCGGCTTTTTCAGGCTCATTGAGCAGTTCATGTAAGTATAAAATCTTGTGCCTTCATGGCTGCGCACAAGGTGTGTTCCACGAGGCAGGGCAACGCGCGTCACGTTAACTGAATGAGGATGGGGTTTGCCTCTAAGAGCCCGGTGCGCAAGCAGCGCAAACGAAAAGATCCAGCAGTGCATGTACGTAAAGCATCATGTTTGGTCTGCGCACTGCATGTCGGACAGAACGCCACCGCCCCGCCCCGCCACCACCCCCACGTGCGCTGCTCACTCCCGACGTGGTGCCGTGTTGGCACCACATGCCGACCAACCCGGCGTGCCGCCCCATCAATGCCATCATCGCCTTTGACCCATACTCCTCAATGCCATACCTCCACTCAGCACAACCCCCAATACCCTAGGACACCTTCCAGCAGAAATAGTGATCCTCGGACGTGCGAAACTTCTACCCCCGTCGACCCTGATGCTCGGCACTCGGTCGACACCCGGCTAGCCCCTGCCCCACCCACCCTGCCTCCCCTCCCTCCCCACCCCACCCCACAGCACGCAGGACGAGCCGCAGTACTGCGGCCTGGCCGCTGCCGCCATGACGCTCAACGCGCTGGGCGTGGACCCGCGGCGGCCGTGGAAGGGCGCGTGGCGCTGGTTCGCGGAGACCAGCCTGGACTGCGTCAAGAGCGCAGAGGACGTCAAGCGGGACGGAGTCACGCTCACAGAGGTGAGGGGCGGGAGCGCTCCCTGCCCCCCTGTCGGCGCCGCTTAGGCTTCGCCAGGCCACGCACCAGGAGCATCTCTCGGTTCCGTTGTTACTACCTACCGTTGCACCTGAGTTCGTCCCCGTCCGTCCTCCTGCCGGCCTCTCCCCCACCCCGCACGCCTGCCCAGGTCGCCTGCATGCTGCGCTGCAACGGCGCCGACGTGGCGCTGCACCGCGCGGGGCCGCCGCCGTCAGGGTTCGACCGGGGCACCTTCACCCGCCACCTGGCGGACGTGTGCGCAAGCGAGGTACGGGCCTGGGCGGGCGGGGCAGGGCGGGCAGGGGTGCGCGGCCTGGAGCCCCTGACCGGGGGGCGGCAGGGTGTGCAAGGGTGCGGCTGGGCTTGAGGGTGGCCAGGGCATGGCTACCAGGGCAAGGGCACCACGTGTCGCTCCGCCCTGCAGGCCTTCCGGCACGCCTCGCCCCATGCCCAAGACACTAAAGCGCGTCCGCCTTCCTGCTGCTTACCCCCCTGCCCTCCACCTGTTACAGGACCGCCACCTGGTTGTGTCGTACAGCCGCAAGCGCTTCGGGCAGTCTGGCGACGGCCACTTCTCGCCCGTGGGCGCCTTCCACGGCGGGCGGGGGCTGGTGCTGGTGCTGGACGTGGCGCGATTCAAGTACGGCCCGCACTGGGTGGGGGTGGCGGACCTGATGGAGGCAATGGACATGGAGGACCCCGCAACGGGTGGGGCGGGGCAGGGAGGAGCGGGGGTGGAACGGGTAGAAGGACGGGATGGGGTGTGTGGATGCAGCGATTGGTTGGTTCGCTGATCAGAGGAAAAGAGGCAGGGAGGGAAGAGTTCGGCGCCAGGGGGAGAGTCGTCCCGGGAAGAGCATTAGCATCAGTTTCGGGATGGGCTGTGGCGCGGCTTGTGCCCTGCTGGCAGCCGGCAGGTGCAGTTGGGCCTCGGTCCCCGCCCTGACCTTGTCGCCGGCCTCGCGTTGCGCCCGTGCCCACCTCCCGTCTGCCCCCCTGGGGCCCCCCCCCCCCCCCCCCCCCCCCCCCGCCCCCCCCCTTCCTGCTGGTGTCCGCCCGCACGCCCCGCGAGTCCTCCCTCCTGGCAGTCAACCCGGCGGCCCTCAGCGCCCCACGCCCCGCCACGCCCCTCGCCGCACCCCCACCCGCCCAGCCTGCTGAGGCGTACACACACACAGTGCTGGCCCCCACACCGCCCAGTGCCACGGAGGCACCAGTGCCAGGGGAGGCAGGGCAAGGGCAAGGGCAGGAGCAGGACGGTCGTGTGGACGTGCCTGGCAGTGCTGAACTCCAGGGCTGCGCCGCGGATGACAGCCCGTGGGCCCCCGCTGTGCGCTTCATCCGTGAGGAGGGGCCGCGCCTCATTAGGCAGCTGCTGCAGCTGCCATCGGAACAGCAGCAGCAGGGGCACCCCAGCCAGGCCAAGGGCCAGGGCCAGGGGCAACAGGAGGCTGCGGGCGACGGGGCGACCAACGACGACTGCGGCGTAGAGGAGGAAGATGGGGGAGATGCGGCGGAGGTGGCGGCGGCGGCGGGGCATGCCGGCGGCGTGTGCAGCGGTGCTGGCGTGCCCAGCGTGGTGGACGTGGTGTGTGCGCTGGTGGGCGCGGCGCCGCTGGCGGCCGTGTGCCAGCTGCTGCAGCGGCGGCCGGCCCTGGGGCACGTGGGGGAGGCCACGCAGGGGCCCTGCTGCGCCTGCCCCGGGGCGGACCAGCAGCAGCAGCAGCCGCAGCAGGAGGTTGGTGCAGCTGCTGCGGCAGGGGATGGCCTCGCGTCCTGCCAGCTGGATGAGCGGCAAGCGCCCGTCGACGGCGCAGCGGTCTCGGAGGGGCCCGGAACGCCGCCGCAGGGGCAGGTGGGGCCGCCGCCGTGCAACAGCTCCACGTGCTGCGGCCCGGCGGCGGCGGCGCGGCGGCGGACGCTGCAGTCCCAGGCGCCTGCGGCAGCGGACGACGTGGTTGCTGCCGGCGGCGGTGTGACAGACGACGGAGGCGGCGGCGGCCTGCCTGGCACCCCCAGGGGCTGCACCGCCCCGCAGGACGCCCCGGACGCCCCGGATGCGGAGGGGCCCGACGCAGGGGCACTGCCGCCCTCTGTCAGCGAGACCGGCTCCGACACCGGCAGCATGCGCAGCTGCCCCTCGGCCGCCACCAGCAGCAGCAGCAGCGCCTGCAGCAGCGCCGCCGGCAGCGTGGTGGGCAGCAGGAGCAGCAGCAAGGAGAGCCTAGGGTGGGTGCTGGCACCGCGACCGCATGGGGCTGGGGTGCAACTGTGACACTGTCGACACCGCACGTGTGCATCTGCCGTTTGCCACATCGTGCACAAGCACCTCCTTGTACTGCCAGCAATTGCTTCAGACCTCAAGGTCCTGCTGCCCCCCATGGCCGTGGCTCCCACCCGCAGGACGCCTGCATGCGGAGGCGGCACGGAGGCCACCACGCCCGCCACTGCCGCCGCCGCCGCCGCCCACCCTCCGTCCCTCCTCCCCCCGCCTCCCGCCTGCTGCCACGGGGAGCCCCTGCCGCACCACTGCGTGCCGCGCCCCGTGCAGCAGCTGACGCTGGAGGAGCTGCGCTTCACACACATGTTCAGGGTGGTGCGCCACGCGCTGCTGCGGGCGGCCGGCTGCCCACACGGCGGCGCGGCGCGGCCGCCAGACCTCAAGCTGTGGACCCTGCCCGGCGGCGGCGCGACGGCGGCGGAGGCGTCAGCAGCTGAGGACGCAGCGGCGGCGTGCGGCTGCCTGGCGGCGGCGGAGGCGGCGGCGGGCGGCGATCCGCTGGCGGCGGAGAAGCTGACGGCGGCGCTGCTGCTGCTGCCGCCGGAGGAGGAGTGGTGGCCGGCGGACGGGGATGACGTCATGGCGGGGGAGCAGGGGCAGGAGGGGCAGGAGGGGCAGGGGTGGTGGCTTACGGTGGCGCCTGGCGGCGGGGAAGGGGATGGGAGCCAGCCCGTGCGGCTGCGGGTGTGCGGGCGCGCGCGGTGCAGGCGGTGCTGCCGCCGCGCCGCCGCCGCCGGGCACGCCGGCTGCGCGCTGTGGCTGCTGCGCGACGCGTGGCGGTCGCTGGTGCGGCTGGTGCCGCTGGGGCTGTTCGCGTCGGCGCCCATCCTGCGGGAGGAGCTGTCGTACATCAGGGGGCAGCTGCAGCAGGTGGCGGCGGCGTGAGCAGGCCAGCCTGGTGTGGGCGTGCGGCGCCCTGGGAGATGGTCTGGTCTGGAGCACACCGGGACAAAAACCCCTGCGCTGACCCCGCTGCTCCTGTGTTGTTGTGCGAGTATGAGGTCATGCGTGCTCGAGGCAAGGTATCTAGGGGCGGGACGTGCGTGGGGCCTGGTGAGCTGCATGCATGGTCGTGAGCTTCGCATCGTTGACTCCGGACAGGCCCGCGTGCATAAGGGTGTCAACTCGGTACACTGCTGTTTGTTACGTAACCCTGACTGAATACTGCACTATACCGGTAGCTCGGATCATTGGTGAACCTGGTACAAAGCGCTCGTGTCCTTCGTTGTGTGCGTTGCGTTTGTTAGCGAACGCCCGCACGGCTTGTTCTCAGGTTGGCAGGTGGTGCTGTATGCTCTTAGTCGTCGGTCGTCGGCGTGTAATGTGCGTCTGCTTTCGAATGCTTGCATGCTTGCATCACATCTTGCGCTTACATTCGCCCGTCTGCGTGCAAGCTTACTGCATCACACAGCATGATTAACTGACCAGCTCCAACTCACACCGATGCTTCCAACCACGCTTGCACAAATCGGAAGCAGCTGCAACATGCAAGGCAATAAGGTTTGAAACGCTCAATGTAAGAATGATGGGCCGGATGGGCCGGGGCTGCTCTGCCGCTGCTGCTGGTCCGCACCAAGATCCTGCAAGATCCTACCAAGCGAGCCACGTGCTGCCACGTGCCGGACGTCAGCTGTGCACCACATCCGACAGGTGCCACCCATAACTGCGGTGGTCCTGGTGCAGGCAACTTCTGCACTGTAACGTCGCGGCACTGGGTGCAGCCAAGTGCCAACCTCCTGGTCCCCAGTACGGCCCATCGCCTGTCGTGTGTGTGGCCCCTCCTGCGCTAATCCACACAGCACCGGGCTCGAGCGGTGGTGTGCAGTCGCAGTGCAGCACAGTCCGTCGCCATGCACATGTTCCTCCCTGCTGCGAGGCTCTCCGCGTCTCCGGTTCCCCTGAGTCTCTGCAGCGAGCAGGGGAAGGGGGGGGGTCTCCCCTGGCAGCGAGCGTAAATCAACTTGGCTTGAGCCAGGGGCCCCTGGCTTGGCCAACACAGGTGGCAGCCGTCCACGAGTCAGTCATGTGGATGGCGCTGCAGTACACTGCTGTAGCGCTATAGATTTTGACTGTGTGCTGCACTTGACCGGTATCTCGGATAATTGGTGGACCTGATACAAAGCGCTCGTAAGCTCGTATCCGTCCCGTGGCTGCTGCCGTGAGGGCTGTGCATGCAGGGCCTGCGTCCTGGTCGGCAGGTGGTGCGTGCTGTGCCCTCTCTGTGGGCATACACGCACGCCGCCGTCCGCGTGTGCGGTATGCTGTCTTCTGTCGACTGCTTGCGTCCTTGCATCAACCCCTGCGCCTACGTTTGCCCGTGCATGTGCGAGCTGACTGCATTACACGACATGATCAACATATTGGCCTTGTCTAGAGCAGGGGGATCCCCTGGTCTAGAGCGGTATGCGCATGTCTTCTTACATTACGCACCAACTCCAGGGGTGCCTCCCTGCCCAGCTCCAACAAACACGGAAGCTTGCAACCTGGCTTGCACGGTACCGAAAGCAACTGTTACACAACATGCAACAGGGTTAGCAACCGCTCAAATCACGACGGGCGGGGACTGCCGGCAGCATCGTGCTAAGCCACAGGCTGTACGACAGTGCACAACCGGCTGTACTACCAAATCCGACAGGTGTCATCCACAACTGCAGAGGTGCTGCCACATCTACCTGCTGCACACTCGTGTCACGGCACCTGGTGCAGGCGTCCTGACCCCCCGTTCGGCCGATCGCCTGCCGAGTGTGCAGCACTTACACTACTCTACAACACCGGGCTTGAGCGGTTGGCGACCATGCACAGTTTTGTCCCTGCCGGCAAGGATACCCGGTTCTCCGGTATCCTTGAGTGTCGGCACCGCCAACGCGAGCGCAATCAACTTGGCTTGGCCAACACAGACGGCAGCCGTCCACACGAGTCAGTCAAGCGATTCAAGTAAGATATGTACAGCGTGCGAGAGTATTCATGCACAGGCTAATGCAACCTACTGCCAACTACTCTTGCCAACTGCCACACGCTCAAGCTGCTGTTGCTGGAGTTGACGACGGACATGTCCACAACTCCATCAAGACCGAGTTCCGTCCAACAATGGCGCGGCTTTCGTTCAGACCGGCCAGTACGCATACCGGTAGCACCCAACAGCTACGAACTTGAAGCCTGATCAACTAGGGGGTACAACGAGTTCAACGACCACCTAAGCAAGGCACCTACGGTATCCTGTCCAACTCAAACAACGGACCTGGTGTCAATGGCACCCTTGACCCGATACACGCACATGCTTCCCTGCCCACCCCGCCTCTTTCCCCTCGTAGGCCTTTCGTGCCACACATGCCTGGTGGGCTCCGGGCCCTTGCGCCCGCAAGCATGGCCCTGTCCAACAGAGTGCAATTCCCAGCTGCACAACGCAATCGCGCTCGCAAGCATGGCTCTCATGGTCCAACTAAGTGCCACCAACCATCGCACAGCTTCCTTACTGTCAAGCCCAACGTGCCCTCTGCGCGCACAACCTGCGCGCCATGAATGGCAATGCATTCGACATTGGGCCGAGGCATGACAACTGCTGACTGCCACCCAATGAGCACCAGCCCTGAGCACCAGCCAGCAGCACATGCCGCATTCGGCACGCCCGCCCCCTGGCCCGGCAACCACTAATGCCGCACACGCTAACCCGCGGACCATTCCCATCTTCTCCACCTCCTTCACATCAAACTGTTTCACACCAGGCGCAATGCCAGCAGTGTTTCAACACACGCGCCATCTCACTCCCCGGGACCTGGAACTGGCCCACCCACGACGCGGGCTGGGCCCTGCCACCCCACACGGTGCCTGCGAACACAAGGCACCTTGAAATATGCGCCAGACAGTCCAGCTGTTCTTCAAACCTCATCCTGTCGGTACGACGGGTTAATAGTCCCTCAGAACCCGTACTGAAACCTCAAGCGACCCCCTCGACACCCTCCCAATTGCTCCCAGCCCCCGCCCTTCCATTCCCCGCCTCCCGTGCTGCCTCCCCCGGCAGACAGTGCCTGGCGGTTGGCCAATTCAACGAACGCAGCCGTCAACTGCACAGCGCTTGTCACTGGCAAGCCCAACACACCCTGCGCACGCATACCCTGCGCGCCATGAATGTCGCTGCAATCAGCTCGGGGCATGGCAGCAGCTGACTGCCACCCAATAAGCACCAACCCGACCGCCAACGCCACGCCCGCCAACTAGCCCGGCAAAGGATTCTGCCGCACACGCTCACGCAGCATTTATCCGTAACACCTTGTACCGCGCACCAGACTGGTTTCGGCACAAGGAACACAGCCCCAACGCCTGCACCAGCTCACCCTGCGGGACCCCAAGACCTTCCGTCGCGTAACTCTTTCACACCACACCAGGCCCTGCCAGCCCCCTACCCTACCTCAAGTTCTCCTTGCCACCGCCCTTCCTGCTCCCCATCCCCAACCCCCGCCCTACCACCCTCCGCCGCCCCCGCCGCCTCCCCCTGCCGCCATCAGCGCCTGGCGCTTGGCCAGCATGATGCTGCTCATCAGCGGCGCAGGGCCGCCACCGCCGCCGCCGCCGCCGTGCCCCGCCGTCATGGATCCGTTGCCCGAGGGCCCGCCGCCCACCACCAGCATGCTGCCTGCGCGCTGCACCAGCCCCCCCATGCCCCCCACGAAGGACGCAGCCCGCGAGGCGCCACCCGATGCCACCGACACGCCGCCAGACATGGGGCTGGCAGTACCCGCAAAGCCACGTGCCCCGTGGGCGCCGCCGTACATGTTCTGCTGAGTCATGCTGCCGTACGACTGCTGCACGCCCATGCCGTACGACGCGCCACCGGCGCCCGGCACCACCGCGCTGGCGCGGCGCTGCAGGCCCGAGGGCGGGCCCTGCTGCTGCTGGTGCTGCTGTTGGTAGAGGGCGTAGCTGGCCCGGCTGAACGACTGCGCGGACGCGGAGACGGCGGGAGACGCGGGAGCGCCTAACATGCGCCCGCCGCCGCCGCCGTTGTGCGACGTGTTGCCCCCCGGCCCCATGGCCATGCCGGCGTGGTAGCTGCTGCCCAGCGAGTAGTGGCTGCTGACGGAGGCAGCGCGGCTGAGGCTTGGGCTGTGGCCCGGCCCCGGCCCGTAGCCTTGCCCCTGCCCGTGCCCGGGCGCCGCCAGGTGGTGCGCGTGCGCGCCGCTGCCGGCGCGGCCCCAGCCCCCGAACGCGCCCGGCGTGATCATGGAGCCCTGCCGGCTGATGAATGAGGCCGCGGAGCGGGCCGGGCTGATGAGGCCGGGCCCCCCGCCGGTGGAGCTCCTGCGCCCGCCCCTGCCGCCGCCTCCGCCTCCGCCGCCTCCGCCGCCGCCACCGGCGCGGTAGTACGCCTCCATCGCCGCCGCCAGCGCCGCCGCCTCCGTCTCGCGCTGCCGATCCCACTCGCCGCCGCCGCCCCCGGTCGACCGTCCCCCGGAGCCGCGGCCGCTGCTGGGCCCGCTGCTGTAGGCGTGCGCCTGCTGCTGCTGCTGCTGCTGCAACATGCGGTGCGCCGCCACGGGCCCCGCCGGCGGCCTGCCGTACGCCACGGAGGCCGCGGGCGGCAGGGACGCCGCACTGCTGCCTTGCCGCCGCGCCGCCCACTCCCTGGACCCCTCCTCCGGCCCCTCCTCCTCCTCGCTGTCGGTGGTGCCGTCGTGCACGCGCCACTCCTCATAGTCCTCCTCTTCCTCCTCCTGAATGTGCCGCAATCCGCCACCTGCCTCGCGCTCGTATTCTCCTTCCTCCTCGTCCCTTTCCTCCCCCAGGCCGGCTCCAACCTCCCGCTGACCAGGCTGCGCCGCGCTCACCCAGCCTATCGTCCTCGCGCCCGCCCCCGCGCCAACTGCCCCCTGCATCAGGCCCCCGGACCCTGCAGCTGCTCCCCCTCCAGCCCTGCCTCCCGGTACCCGCCCGGGACTGTCCCTGTCAGAGTCCCCGCCGCTGCTGTCCCCGTCCAGCCCCGCAAGCCGCTGCAGGTCCTCCAGCCCCAGGTGTACGGCACGCCACGTGGCACTGCCGTCGCCGTCTTCATTCACAGCCGGCGGCGCAATGCCGCCGCCGGCCGCGGCCACGGAGCCCGTGCGGCTGCCTGTCGGGCCCGTGGGAAGACCGCCCCCGCTGGTGGACCTCGCAGCCGGCAGCTGCGGGCCCTCCACCACGCTGCCGCGCCGCGAGTGCTGCTGCATGGCGGCGGCGGCGACGGGGCTCACGTCCGACAGCGACGATACGGCGGCGGCGGGGGCTGGCGCCGCCGCCGGGCCACCTGGCGGTCCGTACAGCGAGTGCACGCGGGAGGGGCCCCCGGCCGCCGCCGCCGCCGCACCCTCGGCGGCGGCACGTGCCACGGATGCGCTGCTGGCGGGAGAGTAGGCCTCCGCCAGGGGGTTGTGGTGCACGTGGTGGTGAGAGTGGGTGGGGCCGGTGGACGTGCGGTCGGCCGCAGGCTTGGCCACACCCAGCCGCGTCGGTGCGGGGGCTGGGCCGCCGCCGCTAGCGGCGGCTGCACTGGCGGCGGCGCCAGGGCCATGGCGGGTGCCCGCCGTACTGCCACGTGGCGACAGCGGCGAGGGCGTGTGCGTGGCGTGGTGCGCCGCGGGCCTGGGGCCGGCCGGGTGGGACTGCCGGGCCGCTGCCTTGCCGCCGCCCTGGGGCGGTGAGCGCGGCGCCGAGGTGACCGCGTTGTCCCGCGACACGGAGGGCGAGGGCGACAGCGCCGAGGCGGTGACGGCCGTGGTGTTGAACAGCGTGATGGAGCCCACGGTGGTCAGGCCCGTCGGGGAGGACGGGGTGGCTCTCCCCATGCTCCCTCTCCCCATGCTCCACCGCGCCCCAAGGAAGGCTTCCCGGGCACGGCGCTCGCCCTCCTCGCCCTCCTCCCTCCCCTCCTCGTCGCTGCCATGCCCCTCAAGCTGCAGCCGCGGCGGCTTGTGCATCGCCATGCGTGCGCTGCTCGACTGGGACAGTGCCGGCGACGTCCCGGCCGACCCCGCCCGGTCCTTTACGGCCCGCTCCCCCAGCCCACGCCCGCTCCCCCGACGGAACCCTCCCTTGTCGTTCTCCTCCTGTACCACACTTCCGCCCGCCGGCCCCGCCCCTGCCTCCGCCTCCGCGGCCGCCGCCGCCGCCGCCGCCTGCTGAGCCGCCGCCATTGTGGCCGCCAGGCGCAGGCTAGGCACATGGCCGTACCCGCCCAGTGTGCCACGGGGGGAGGCGCCGCCGCTGGGGCCGCTGCGGGGCGACAGGCCGCCGCCGCCGCTGCCGCGCCCGCCTGCTGCCGCCGCCGCTGCCTCGGCTTCAGGGGAGAAGGCGGTGGCGCCGCTGTGGCTGTGGTAGGCGCGGCTGGGGCTGCGGGAGAGGCCGCCCAGGGGGCTGGGCTGCGGGTGGGCGTGGGCAGGGCCGCCGGGCCTGGGCCCCTGGCCTGGCCCTGGTGCGACCGAGGCCGTGGGGAACCCGCGGCCGCCGCCTCCACCGCCGAACCTAGGGGTGACGTCATCCAGGTCGGTGGAGTGGCCGCGCATGTAGGCTGGGCGGAGGTCGGGCTGGGGGTGGCCGCCAGCCGCAGCCTGCACGGCGCCCGCCGCATCCACCCCCACACTCCGGGCCCGCTGGAGCTCCCGGCTGACTTCCTGCCGCTGGTTCGCCGGTGCAGGGACCTGTTTTGTGTCTGGCTGGCCGAGCTGCCGGGCGGGCCGGGACCCAGGTGTCGGGGTTTCCCCCTTGTCGTGGACGTGGCCGTCTGGCGGTGCGGCGTCCTTGGCGCCCGACCCGCCTCCGAACGCCGTGTCGGTCATTGGAATGCCTCCCACTGTCCCTATGAGGGAGTTGGCTGAGGCTGTTTCGGAGGTGGGGTGGCCCAAGGGGTCGGGGGAGCCAGCCTTGCTCCGCTTTCGCACAGAACTGGGGGCAGAGCCACCTGCGGCCACCTGCGGGAGCGAGGTGTGACAGCCGGGACGGGATTTCAGAGACGATTCATTCTGATACCGTAGTGTGCATGGCGTTGCATTCAGGGCTTGTTACTGGTGGTCCAGTGGCGTAACGCTCCAGCGTTGCAGGGTTTGAACAGCCTCTCACCGTGGGGTGCAGGCCCCTCGGCGCCGGGCGGCTGCTTCGGCCGTTACTGTTGGCGGATGAATCCTTTGTCTCGATCCATACCGGAACGCATCCCAGGCAGATGGCGAGTTTGCGCCAAAATGAGGTATCGGGGGTGTTGCGAGGAGGGGCCGACGCCGACTGCCTTGCCATTTCGCATCCGCACAGCTGCGTGCCTGCCTCCTAAGTATACGGCATGTCGATATCCCAGCGGTCAGAGAATATGGGCATTTGGGGGTATACTACAGTTCCAAGCATGAATGCGCCGTGAGCTTATGTGGTGCGAGCTCTTTGTGCGATGCTGCTCGTCAGTGGGCTGTGAGCAGTCGTCATCCTTTGTCGACGGCATCTTTGAGAACAGTTATGACTTGCATCCTTGGGCAGTAAGCGCTGCTGGTGGTATTTGGGCAGTTTCCTATTATAAGACGCACCAAGCCGGCTGCGCTCTGCACAGGAAAAGCTGCCACCAGAGCTGCCACTCAACAGAGCAAAACAGTAACAAAAATGACGAGGGAGTCTGACCTGCCGCGCGTTTCAGAACTGTGAGAGTGTCCGTACCGGGTAGGTACAGGATGTGTAGTACGCAAAAACGCAGGGAGGTGGGGTTTGGTCCGACTGTCACAGACGCCTTCCCGCGTCCTGACCTCAGCCAAGGCTCCCCTCGCACACCCACTGTGCTTGGGCTTGCTGGCAGGCGGCAGCCAACGCCCATCCCTCCCCCAAGACCTGCAATGCTGCAAGCTGCAACCAGCGGGTTGGTTCGGCTCGTGTCTCGACTTGTCTAGCACGGGTACCAGGCAAGTGCAAGGTGCAGAGGTTGTACCTTGCCTGCAACGGCTGCAAGCTGCACTTGCTATGCATACCCGCGGCCCTGCGCCCTATCTAGCGCACTGCATGGCCACGTGCCATCAGAGCCGCCCTGCCGCTAGCGCTGCTACCGTTCGGCATTCCAGTTCCGCTGCCCTGTACAGCTCCCCAGGCTCCAGGGCTGTTGCGCTGGGAGGTGCAGTCGTCTGCCCTTGTGGAAGATCGCACACTCCGCACACCTGCAGTAGTACAGGTGTCCAGGAAAGGTTTCCCATGGCAGCTCAGGTAGACCTCGTGCAGGACGCCAGGACCCTGTCCGAGTTGGCTACCTGGCATACACCCCGGCCCTCCCAGTCTGCTACGCCACGGGCCTATGTGACGTACCCCTCCCACCAAGGTGGGTACGGAGGTACCCACACATATCCTTGCACTGCCCACGCCATAGCCACCTTCTTTCGCAATACATGCCTTGGCTTCGCGCTACCTCCCCCACTGCCATCAACACCTGCTGCATGCACCCTCCCTGGGGGTCCTGGTCTCCACCCCCAGCACCAACGTCCCTGCCGCACAGCCCGCCCGGGCAAAACCAACGTGCCCCCGCTTACGCCTGCATGGCCCCACATCCCGTCCCGGGCCGCAGCTGCTCCCCATACCGCGCACATACTGTAGTCTCACTCGAGCCCGTTGCGAGATATGCCCTGCCGCTCAACAAGTGTACCGGTAACCCCTTCTCGGAAGAGGATGACAAATTCAACTCAGTACGCAATGCTTAGTATATGGGCGTGCCTAATGAGCACGCTTATTGCTGAAGGGCCGACGCCCTCCTTAGTGCTTCCTGTCGTGGTTGAGCCATCAATACCCTGTACCGCCCGCTCGCTCGCTCTTCTCACCACCTGGATACAATACCGGCATACGTCACTAGTCACTGCGCCACACACAAGGGAAAGCCCTGCCATCCATTGGGCATACTCCTGATTGGGGGCAACCAACGACCACCATTCCAAGGCAACAATCCAAGACCCTAACACACAGCTCCGCTCCGCTCCGCACGCCCCCCTCCCGACCCCCTCCCACCAGCTCTCTCCACAGCCCATGCCCTACCTCCCCATCCCCACCCCCGGCCCCAGCCCCGTCGCCGTCATGCTCCCCACCCTGCCTGTGATACTCCCCAACCTGCCCGACACGCTGCCCACCCTGCCTGTGATGCTCCCCACCCGCGCCACCACCACTTCCCCCACGAACGCCCCGCTGTTCCCGCCCGCGCCCCGCCCCTGCCCCACGTGCTGCTGAACTTTTGGCGAACCATGCTGCTGCTGCTGCTGCTTGGTGGTGCGGCTGGCCAGCATCACGCTGCTCATCAGCGGCACGCCGCCCGCCGCCGTCACGCTGCCGGTGCGCTTGGGCGACATCACCTCCCCATGCGACACCGCGCCCGAGGCCCCGCCGCCGCGCGGGGTGCCCGGGTGCCCCGCGAAGCTGCCCTGACGCGACACCGCCTCCACATGCCCTCCCGGGGTCCCACCGCTCCCTCCCGCAACGCTCCCCACCCTCACCAGCACGCCACTTCCCTGCGGCACATACCCATCCGCGCCGCGCGGGGAAGCCAGCACCACGCTGCCCTCCCGCGCCACCGCTAGGCCCAGCGGGCTGTGCCCGTGCAGGGCCCCGTGCTGCCCGTGCCCGTGCCCCCGCGGGCTGTAGCCAGCCCCCGCGCCCCCCGCCGACCCGCAGGGGCTGTCCACCGCCACCTGCAGCCCCGCGAACTGCGGCGGCAGACCCATGGGTCGCCCACCAGGGCTGGCCGGCGCACCGCCGCCGCCCGGTGCGCCCCACCCCGGCGGCGGCCCGTGCGCCGACCCCACGTGCTGCAGGCGGCTGGTGGGCGGGTGGAACAGCTGCGGCCCGGCCCCTGCCGCGCCCCCCAGCGCCGCCCCCGGGGACATGGTCACGCTGCCCTCGCGCGAGGACAGGCCGATGGCGTGGCCCAAGCCCGGCCCGGGGTCGTGCGGCGAGTGGGCCAGGCCGCGGGGGGTGCTGCTGGCGGAGGCCAGGCGGGTGCGCGCGTAGGGCTGCGGGTGGGCGTGGGCGCCGAAGGGGCTGGCAGGGGAGTCCCCCAGCGGGCTGGCCGCGCTGTGGGCCGGCGGGCCGCGTGGGGATACGCCTGTGGGGGTCATACACAGGCAGGGCAATGCTTGGTAGCCCCGTGCGCCTGTGTACGGTATCAAGGCTAGCAGCCTTTCCTTGGAAAAGGGACGGAACGCCCATGAACGACATGGCTAAGCTGGATAACACGGAGGGTACGTTGCATCCAAGTCATTTGCCGCATCTCGTGCGTTGCATTCAAGCTACCCGTCACCCAGCCTACCTTCCCCGCTGCGCCAGCGTCCCGCGCCGCCGCCGCCCCCTCCCCCGCTGCCGTACACGTTGAGCCCCGGCGAGTACGACCCGTCCGCCAGCGCCGGGGAGGCCGGCTCCGCGTCGCTGATGCAGTGGTCGCTGGCGTAGCGCGCGACGCCTCCCTGCCCCGGCCCCACCCACGGCGAATCCACGTCCGACCCCGCCCCACCCCTGTCCCCGGCCCTGTCCCCGCCCCTATCCACGCTGCCCCCGGCCGCCGCGTGTTGCTGCTCCTGCTGCTGCAGGGCGGCCACACGGTCCCGCTCCCGCGCGCTGGGGCGCTGGCGGCTGGGCCGCGAGCTCCGCGGGCTGGCGGCGGCGCTGCGGCGGCCGCTGACCCTGGGGCTGGGGGTAGGCTCGGAGTCGCTCTCGCAATCGGCGGCGTACTCGTCCAGGGGGTCGGAGCCGGAGCCCGCGCCGCGGGAGCGCGACCGGCGCACTGCGGTCCCTGAGCCGGGGCTGCTGCCCTTGCCGTGGGCGGGGCTGTGGCGTGAGGTGTGGCCGGCGTTGGCTGAGGGGCCACGGGCCAGGGAGTGCTGGGCGGAGGCGAGGTGGTGGCCGCTGGCGCTGCTGTTGGGCTGTGCGTGGCCGTGGGCGTGTCCGTTGCTGTGGCCGCTGAGGGGTGAAGCTGGTGTGCCGCCGTGTGGGTATGCGTGCGTGGGTGAGGTGCGCTGGGACAGGGGCTGCGGGTGGGGGTGGGGCCGCTGCTGCTGGCGGGGGTAATGAGGCGAGTGGGCGCTGGTGGCGCTGTCGGTGCTGCGGCGTGGGCCAGAGGAGGCGCGGAGGGAGGCCTGCATGGACATCTGCAGGAGGCGCAAGGGGTGGGTGGGGTGGGGAAACAGGGTGAGGGGGGTGAGGCGGTAGGAAGGCGGGCGCAGTCTGTAGACCTTGCCATGGCGTACGGTGAGACGCAAAAGCTCTCAACCTGATCCTAACCATTTGCCAGGGGAAGCCGGGGGACACACGTGAAGGGGTGTAAGGCAAGACGCAATAGAACTGGGTGTACGAGGCAGGCGGTGCAGCTGCGCCAGCTGGACGACGAGGTAGAGGACGCAGCAACGGGTTTCCTGAAGCCTAACCAAGTCTTACAGGAATATTATGTCGTTCTGTTATGATCCTACCCGGGATGCACTCAAGCGGGTGCTTGGGCGGTCCTGCTGGCGCCGGGCCTTGTCCCCCTCTCCACGAACATCGTCAAAGTGATCCGCGGTTGCACCAGGTACGTACACCGGTATACATCCCAGAGCGGCTGCAATCCGCCTCCAAAACCCGTTTTCTCTTTGCGATGGAGCCATGTAGTCAGCCGCTCAGACAAAACTACGAATGCGCCGTTCACAACATTGACGCTTTTTCTTTATAATTTTAGCATGACATTTCCTTTAGACCCGCATGCGGTGCCGGAGGATCTGGGCTGCAGCCCTGCTGTTGTGTCTCGCTATCGCTCTTACTGCCTGCAGTCGGTCAAGGCGTAGTAGTAGTCACCTTACATCGCATTGCATGTACTTCAGAAACAAGTAAAGCAAGCTAGGTCTTTAACGCTAGGTCCGTACGTGCAAGCCACCACCATCGGTGCGACTCACGCCATGCCAACCGTGTCAAAGATGTCATACAGCACACACGGCCGCGCAGATTGGTAGTCCTGGACAGGTACAAGGTGCTGCGACGTCCAGCTATACCCCAGCAACACATATGCCACGTGATGCGGTCAGCAGGCCACCTCCGCACGGGCCCCGCCCACGCGCCTGCCACCCAACCGCCACAGCAGGGAGCCAGGAACATCTGTCCTACCACTTAGCCCCCCGGCCACAGAACCTCCTGCGCCTGATCTTGCCTCCATCATACCCCGCACCGCGACACCTACAGACCCCTTCCGGCCCCCTCCCGTTGTTTCCGGCACCCCCGTCACTCCTGCACCCTCCGCCGCCTCCTGGTGACTGGCCCCCCAGCCGCCGCCGCCTCAGCAGCCGCCGTCGGCTGCTGGCGCTCCTTCACCTCCTCTCGCCCCTGATCCTGCCCCCGCTGCTCGGCCGCCCCCTCCTCCTGCTCCCGCTTCTCCTGCTGCTGCTGCTCCCTCCGCTCCTGCGCCTGCTGCTCTCTCTTCTCCTGCTCCTGCCGCTTCTTCTCCCTCTCCCGGTCCTTCTCGTGCCCCTTGTACAGCACAATCTGGGCAACGGGGGGCAGGGGGCAGCAGGGAGACGATGACACGTGTGCACCGCAGAGGCAGGGCAGGCCGCGAAGTGTGATGCACTCGTGGCGCAGTTGAGAGGCCGGGAGCACCCGGGAGCACGCGTAGCCCGCTCGCCTTCAGCGCCAGGGGCCAGCACCACTTCACAGGTACGCCCCGGGCGAACGCCAGTAGCTGGCAGGCCCTCCGCGCTGTGCCAAGCCGTTCAGTGACCAGTTCCCGTACCCTCCAACTCTGGCACAGACACACGCCCAACGGCCTGCTCCCTGGCACGTGGCCTCGTGCCCCCCCATGCGCCGCTCTCTGCCATGCAGAGAACCCCCACACGACCCCCCACCTGCTCCAGCCACGGGAAGTTTGCGTTCTGCACCAGCTTGACGCCCGTGTTGGAGCGCCCCAGCAGCATGTAGCGCGACGACAGCACCGGCCACTCGCCGCCGCCGCCGCCGGGGGTCAGCACGTGGCGCAGGAAGGCGGCGGCCAGCAGCACGGCCTAAGGGGGTGGGGGGTGGGGGAGCGGTGCGGGGGTGAGGGCCGAAGTTGGCAGCAGCTTGGGCGGGTCTTGAGACATGTCTGGTCGAGCCTGCCGCGCCATGCAGCGAGCGTACCACGCAGCGAGCATGCAGCGAGGTGAGTGTGCGATGCCGCACGTTCCCTCCCTACCCCTAACCACAGGCCGCCGCAGCCCTGGGGCGCCCCTCCACCCCTGCTCACCTGCGACGCTGGCTTGGCTTGCTTCGGGTCGGACCAGTTCGCCTGGGAGGCAGGGGACACGCATGAACACATGTAGCCAGCACAAAAGCCCTGCACCGTAACCCAAGTCCCTGGCCAGCTATTCTTGGGATGTCAAGCCGGTGCAAATAAGTGCTGCAGTCCGCGTGCATGACCTTACCACACGAGGAGCGTGGCATTCGGTACCCCAGCACCCCCCCCCCCCCGGCCCCCCCCCCCCACCCCCCTTGGGCCCCCCCGCCCCCGGGCTCCCGCCCCACACTCCTTTCGAGCACCCCCTCCGCCCCACAACCCGTCCTCCCGCCCGGCCTCCGGCGCACCCTGAAGGCCACCACCCGCGCGCCCGTGCCCCCGGCTCGCGCTCCCCGGCCCCTGCTCCCCCAACAGCACTTGATGTTCCCTCCCGCTCCGACCCCCACCTGCGCCCCCCAGAAGCCCGGCGTGAGGCTGCCGAACCGCTTGGCCGCCATGTGCGCCACCACGGCGTCGGGCAGCAGCAGCTGGAAGCGCTCCATGGGGTCCCACCTGCTGGACAGGAAGGTCATGGGGACCTGCAGGGGGGAGGCGGGAGGGAAGGCGAGGTACCAGTAATACGTCAGTGGAGTAGGAGTTCTAGGACGCGCTGAGGGGGAGGGGGCGGACGGGGGGTGGGTGGGGAGGATGCGTGAGTAGGGCGGGTGCAACACGATACGGAGGGACGGAGAGGACGCTGCAATGTGCTGAAGTGTCCTAGGTGGCTGGCTCGCTGAGGGGCGTCCAGCGCCCAGCGCCGGCGCACGCCGCAACCGGGGGCTTTGCATGGCTGTCCCCTCCCCACACACCACCATTCCTCGCCACCCACCCACCTGGATGTGCTTGCACATCTTCTCATCATCGGCGAAGAAGTGGTTTGCAGACACGATCAGCCCCGCCACGTACCGCGGCTCAACATCAGCACCAGCCGCCGCCGCGGCACCATCCGCAGCAGCCGCAGCGGGCGGCGCGCCCTCCGCCGCCCCCGTCTCCGACCCCACCGCCCCCGCCTCCGACCCTGCCGCCGCAGCCTCTGCCGACGCCGCCGCCGCCTGGCACCGCTCCCCGTCCGCCGCCAGGGCGCGTGCCGCCAGCCAGGCGCCCCATCCAGTGCCGCCCAGCGCCAGGCGCCTCACCCCCAGGGTGTCGCGCATGAAGGAGGCGGCCGCGTCGATGGCCTCGGCTGGGAGGAGGGCGGCGGTGCATTGCGGGGTGGAAGCGGCAGGAAGGCACACGTGGTCATGAGCGGCGGCCTGAAGGGAACTGATCTTTGCAAAGCGTGTGGCCGTGAGCGGCAAGGCGCCCCCCACTACCCACCGTCTCCCTCGGTGCTTCGCATCCTGCACCTACAACCAGCGGCCGGTCATCAGCTGTCTGGCTGGAAGAAACCCCCAGCGCCGGCCCCGTTCCCCTTTCCCACTGCTCAAACCTGCTGGGCCCCCCCGCCTACCCGTCTCACCCACCCCCACACCCTCCCCTTCCTCCTCCCGCCAGCCGCCCCTCCCCGCTCACCGTTCGCCTCGTACCCCCCGCGCCCCGCCTTGCTCAGCCAGCCCTGCTGCCGCTCGTGCAGCCCCTTGTCGGGGGGCCACACGCGGCCGCGCCACACCTGCCGCCCGCCGTCCAGCAGGTCGGGCAGCAGCACCGGCACGCCCGATTCGGCGGCAAGCATGTCGGCGGCCTGGCGGGGAGTGGGAACAAAGAGAGTACGGTATGAGTCAAAGGTGTGGGTAAGGGGACCGTGAGCGAGTTCACTGCAGGGAGGGCTAGTGGCCGCCTGCGCGCACGGGGGTGGTAAAGCGGCGCACCAGGACCTCAGCGGCGGCGCCTTGCCAACCCATCGCTGCGGGCCCGTCCCCTGGCAAGCCACCACCCTGCCAGGGCAGGCGCTGGAGGGTGCACGGGTGCAGCGTTGCCGGGCCCGGCCAGTGCTGCTGCACTTGGACTGGGGGCCCCTCGCCCCCTGCACCCAGTTCCCTCTCACGTCCCACTCCTCCCCGCACACCAACACACCGCCAGCACCCCCGCAACTGCATTGCTACATGACCATGACCCGGACCACGGACCCACCCGCTGCAGCTTGTTCTTGTCGGCGGGCCCCGAGTACCCGAACGCGTCGTGCAGGAACAGTAGCGCGCCATCGTGCGGGCCGGACAGCCCGGCGGGCAGCTCAGAGGCGGGCAGCGGCGCGGGGGCGGCGGCGGCGGCAGCAGCGCCAGGCGCGGGGTCGGCGGCCCGGCCGGTGGTGAGGTAGCCGCGGCGGCCCTGGGGTGCGGAGGACAACGGAGAGCGTTGGGGGGTTCGCTTAGTTGGTGGCATGGGGCTGGTGGCCTACGTGCAAGGCAGGGCGCGCCGTGCTGCCAGCGTCGTTTGCGCGTGCTGCCGGGCCGCCCCGGCCGCCGCACCGCGCAACACGGGTGCGTTCCAACCTACCCCGCTGCGGTCCCACTGGTCCCACCCCCTGTGCCTCACCCCCTGTGCCTCACCCCCGGGCGGCTGCACTTCCAGGCGCATACCTTGCTGCCGTCCTTTCTCTCTCACACACACCCTACGGTGCCGCCCCTTCCTGCCCGCCCCCCTGTTCCTCACCCCCGGCAGCTGCATTTCCACGCCCCTCACCCACGGCCTTTCCCATTGTGAATACCTCCCGCCCCTCGCTCCCCGCCCTCCTGTTCCTCACCCCCGGCAGCGCCACCTCCACGCCCCTCAGCGGCGCCTCCTCGCTCAGCAGCCCCGAGGCGGGAAGCGGCGGCTCCGCCTTGCCCGCCATGGCCAGGATGTCGTCGCCTGGGGTGGGGCAGCAGCAGCAGGAACACAGCACAACAACAGGTATAAGTTATGAGCAACAGCAGGAGCAGTCACAGCAATGTAGGTACATGCTCGAATACTGGTGGACAATAATGCCGTACTTCCACAGAGCTAACTCTTGCGCCCGGCCGTGGCCAGGATGCCGTCGCCTGGGGTGACCGCGAGCAGCACAGGGAGCGTTGGCGGGGCAATACAACGAACATTGAACGCCGCACACCCGTTACCGTTGCTGTGCGCACGCAGGGGCCCCGCCTCCGTTCCCGACCCTCCGCTCCCGCACGTTCACCGCAACCCACCCCTCCCCCCCTTGGGTTGCGCCCTCTACTTCACGCTGCCACGTCGACCTTCAGACTTCGCCTGTCTTCTTGCCCTCCTACGGCCAAACCCCCTTCCTCCCTTCCCTACTCGAGCACGGCTGGTACCCGAGCAGCTTGCAACACACAAACAGGCAGACCCTCTACGAAGGCGACTGGCTTGGGTTGTCAAGTATAACAGCCTTAGGGAAGCGGATCTGCTCCAGCCCGCAGGGGCCCACACCCCAGCCCCTGACCCTGTCCACCCCTCCCCCGTACCTGAGTACGGCTTGTAGTCCTGCCCGCGGTACATCCAGATGGAGCGCCCCGAGCGCCACACCACGACGCCGCCCAGGTACGCCTCCAGGGCGTCCGTGACCTGGGGTGGGGGAGGGGGGTAAACGCGGAGCAGCAAAGTAACTAAGCGGAAACGCTCAGCCTGCGGAGAGCGAGGTCAGTGGGGTGGGCAGGTGGAAAGCAGGGCGTATGGGTGGGGTCACAGGCGGGGAGGCATGACACGCGTGTGTCCAGGGCTGCCAGGCATGACGGGGATCGGGACAGGGTGCAGCACCTGGCCTGCGGATCGGTGGGCCGCTCCGCAACAGCCCCGCCCAGCCAAGCGGCTATGGCCTGCCGCTGCCTGCTGCCCAGGGGGTCGCGGCAGGCAGGGCGGAGTGGCGGCGAGGAGGAGCGGGTCCCTCCCGCTTCCCTCCCCTCGCTCCACCCCACCGCGTGTGTAGCGGGTGCGGTGCGGGATGTATGCAGAAACGGCCTGATACAGTTGCAAGCATATAGGAATACGGTAGCAGAAAGAGGTGTGGCGAGGCATGGCATGGCGAGGCAAGGCAGGAGAGCGGCCCCACCGCGTGTATGTGCTGCAGGTACTTGCGCGCCACCTTGCGCCGCTCGCTGATGCGCAGCTTGACCATCTGGTGCCGCCGCCACGCCGCGTGCACAGCCGCCGGCAGGTTCTTGGTCAGCCCGCCGTTGCCTGGGGGCGACCGCACAACAGAGCAATGTGGATATGCTTATGTGATGGTGTGGACGCAGTGGGAGGGGGCAGGGTTCCGAGCAGGGGAGGGTGCGCAGCCACCTGCAGGTTCTTGGCGAGCCCGCCGTTGCCTGGGGGCAAGGAGGTTCAGCTGTCGGACGACGAAGCAGCCGGTAGCAGTTAGGTACAGCCCAAGCATACGATAAGTCGACATGCAGGTTTAAACACAGGTTAGGCTGGAACGGCTGACAAGGCCAGACCTTCCCAACACTCGCACGGACCCGCCGCCTGGGTCCCCACGGCACAACCAGCCAACCGGGTGCCGCAACGTGGTCCCTTGCCGAGGGCGCCCCGACCCCAACCTTCTAGCCGAATCCGGCCCCTCCCCCCCCCCCCCAACCCTGCCTCTTCCCCTCCTCCACCCCACCCACCCAGCATAATCCTATTACAAGTACTCCTTCCTCGTGTTACTGATACTTTGTTCCCCCACCCTCCACCCACCCCCTCACCCACCCAGCATGATCTCGGGCGCCACGTCATTGCCCCCTCCGGCCTTGATGGCCTCAAGCAGCGGCACCACCACCTCCTGCGGGGAAGAGAACAAAGATCAAGTGTGAAAGGCAACGAGTGCTCTGCACTGCCGCCGTCTGCCGGCAGGGGGGCTGCGAGGGTGGACGAGGAAGGACGCTGCGAGGTGCGTACCAGGAGTACCTGCCATTTAATGGGCGGGGGCACCACGACTGATGCTGCCGGGTGGACTGCAAGGAGGGGGGCACAGCGTGCAGTGTGGAGACCAAGGGGAGGGAAGCGGCGGGTGCGGGTGCAGGCCGCGGCGCCAGCGGCAGCGCGCCTCGGCCTGCCACTCCTTCCCCCTCCCACCACCACGCTCCCGGCCTGCCATCCACCACGTGGATCCACAGACACCATCAAATTTCTTGCCTCGCCACCACCACCACCACCACCACCACCACCACCCTCCCCCCCTTGACCTCACCCTGGGCAGGTTGTGCGTCAGCCGCGGGCCGTACACCTTCCTCGTGCCGCTCAGCTCAACCGCCACCTTCTCCTCCTGCGCCTCCCCCGCAGTCACGGGCGTAACCGGAAACCGCTTTTTCCCATCGGCCCGCCCGCCGCCCTCCTTCCCTTTTGCTTGCTTTTTGCCATTCTCCTCCTCCTCCTCCTCCCTCCACGCCGCCAGCTGGTCCTTGACCTCGTACACCTCCACGCCCACCTCCCCCTCGCCCATCTCCCCCTCATCGTCGTCGTCGTCGCTGTCGGCGGCGGCGCCACCGCGGCGTGACGGCGGTTGGCGGCGGGAGGCGGCGTAGGCGCGGGCGCCCGCCGCCGCCGCGGCGGCCGCGCCACCAGCCGCCACGGCAGCGCCAAACTGCAATATGGAGGGAGCAGCAGCTAGTCAGGGCACAGTGCGAGACGCACGCTCGCTGTTCGGCAAATGACTACGACGCAACGTTGATGCAAACTCCAGTGGCAGGCGTTCCTGCCGGATCCACCCATGCCGTGCTGAGCCCTGCGTGCTGCGCGCTGCGCTATGGCCTTGGTTTGTATCCCCCCGTGCTTAGCACACCAGAGAAAACGCCAACAGGTCCGTCCCGCAGCCCTCCAGTCAGCCCCCGAGCCCCCCGGCCCACCTTGCCACGCCGCCCCGGCTGCTCCCGCTGGTCCCTGCCGACCCTGCGCGCCACCTGCCCCGGCCCATCCCGCTCCCCGCGATCCCGCCGGCTGCGGTCCTCCCCCGCCCGCCCCCGCTCCCCGTCGCGCTCCCTCTCCCCCCAGCCCCCGGCAGCCGCCGCCCGGCCCTCCGGACGCCCCTCCCGCCGCGGCCCGCCCCACCGGTCCCGCTCCCCTTCCCGCTGCTCTCTGTCCCTGCCGCCCCGCCCCCGCTCCTCCCAGCCTCCCGGGCCGTCGCGGACCATGTCCCCCTCCCATCGGCCCCTCTCCTCGCGACCCTCACGCCCCCGCTCCCCCTCCCACCGCCCCCGCTCCTCCCGCCCCCGGCGGTCCCTCCCTGGCGCCTCCCCGGCCGCTCCCTTCAGCCCACGGTTCTCCCAGTCCCACCTCTCCCCCGGCTCCACGTCCCCCCGCCCCCCCGGGCCCCCCTGCTGCACCCAGTCGTCCCCCCGCCGGCCCTCCGCCCGCTGCGACTCGCGCCACCGCTGCCGCTTCAGCTGCCGCTCGGCGTCCGTCAGCTCCCGCAGCACGGCCGCCCGCGCGCGGCCCGAGGTGCCGCCCTGCTTGACGGACTTCCGGAGGGACTGCAGCCGCGCGCCCTGAACCTCGGAGGGGTCCTGCGAGGGCGGGAGGTGCGGCACGCGTGGGGTTGCTGTTGGCGGACGACGGCTCTGTGTGCATGGCGCGGTAACAAAGGATGTGGGGCATGGTGGCCCTTGTAGCGGACCGTGTGCAGCAGTTGGCCTGGTGCGGGCAAAGCGTGAATTGCTGTCCGGCTGGGTCCCCCAGCCGCGGGCTTTGTTGTGCGTGCAACCCCCTGCTCTGCCCTCTTAGTCCATGCCCTGCCTGCAGTATAACACAGCCCATATTCACATCCATCACTGACACAAGCCGAATGTAGCTTTGTTGCACCCACCAGCTCGATCCCCGCGTCCTTGAGGGTCTGCTGGTGTAGCTGGACCAGCTCCTGACGGCTCCGAGAGCGGGAACCGGGCTCGGCGGCCTCCGCCCGGTCCTCTGCAGCCGGACCCCCTTCCGCAAACAGCGACCGCCGCATGCCGCCACGCTGGCGGCGGGGCGCGTCTTCGTCAGCTCCTTCGGGAGCATTGGTTGCGTCGGCTGCCAGAGCCCGGGTTGTGGTGAGGAAGCCCAGAGGAGGAGCCCTCATTACGCTTGGCTGTACATTGCGTTTAAGGAATTGCCTGACGCCGCGGAGGACTGCCAGGGCCCGGCAGTCCAGCCTCGCGAGCTGCATGGCCAACAGCGCAGCCAGAGCCGCAAGTCAATTGCTGGGGGAACAATTGTCTAAGTTTACGTATTAATCAAGGAGAGTATTGTGTGCAGGGAGCCAGAGGGGTCTACGCAACCTAACGGACAACGGAACGTCTCTGGTACTGTTTTATGAGGCCTGCCAAGGCCATGCGTCATTAGTTCGCTTAAACACAGTAATCATGGAAAGCATGCCAGGTACTCAGTCCATATCTGTCCCGCACGCAGTGCCGTATGCGCGCGCCTGTTGCCTCCTGCAGGCATGCGCGACGCTCCTGCGCATGCCGCCTAGGGCAGTGGCAACTGGCATAGCATACCTACACAGATGGCAAGCTGTGGTGGCAACGGACGAAGGGTCGGCTCTGGCCGAAGCAGCTGCTGCTGCGGCCGAGGAGGGCGAACAGCCTGAGGTGGGGCTAGCCCTCTGACCTTTGGGCCAGCCAAGGGCACAGCACTGCGCTGCACTGCAGTCGAGGTTGCATGTTGATGCGCCTGCGCTGCCTTCAAGGGCAATTGGTGCCTGCATTGAGGGATCACCTAGGGAGGTGCTGATAGCACCTGCTGGCGAGCAGCCTGTGGCTGCTACATGGCTTACCGCCAGAACGGCACCAGGGAGGAACCCCAGGAAGTGCATACCGGCCAGTCTAGAGGAGTGCATATCCACCTGGTTACCAGTCCATGCTGCCTTATGCGCCGCAGGACGTCATGCTGGAGGCCTGCCTGTTCCTGGCATCCAAGGTCGAGGAGGTAGGTAGGGGCTAGGGGGTGTGCCATGGGAGGAGGCGGCCACGTGTACATCATGCTGCGGACGTGCAGGGGCAGGGGCGCGGGCCGAGGGGGCCGAGGGCCTAGGGCTTCATCCCCTTTGGGAAGCCGCGCGGCTGGGGACAGCCGCACGCCTCAGTACTGTTAGTGCTTCAGCAGCAGCTGCCACTGCGTGCACGACTTGTTTGCGCTCGCAGGCGACGCCCAACTTTCTACAACGTTCGCCATGCCTCTCGTCCACCCCTTCACGCGCTGCCTGCACCCCGTCAGCCAACACCAACACGTGAATGTTTACAAAACCTGCTAAGACTCAGCAACTACTAGTGTGTACACGCCCCGCACCCGACCATCATCAACCCAACCCACTTGTCTCGGCCCCTGCCCCGACCCACGTTCCTTGCCCCCCCCCCCCCCCAGGCCGCCATCTCCAACAACCACCTGGTCCACGCGGTGCGGCCTGGTGCGGCACCTGGCGGGGCAGGGGGCGTGCGTCGGAGGGCAGGGGGTGGGCCAGGGGCAGGGGCAGGGCCCAGGGCAGCAGGTGGGAGTGGGCCAGAACGGCTTGGGGGACGGGTCGGAAGAGCTGCCTGGGGATGGGCACACCGGTAATGACAATGCCCTTGACCGGCCAGGGTACCAGCGGCAGCAGCAGCAGCAGCAGCAGCAGCCCGGCCACCGCCCCCAGCAGGCGGAGGTTGGCGCGGAGGCAGAGGGCCGTGAGGTCCCGGCGCAGGGGCACACGCAGCCGGGGTGGCGCCGGGCGGAGGAGCAGCAGCAACAACAGGACGAGCAACGGCAGCAGCGGGAGCGGGGCCAGCGCAGTGACGGGGAAGGTTACGACGACGAGCGGCATAACCTGCCACGCAACACAAGCGAGGGCGGGGGAGGGGAAGCAGGAGCAGGAGTAGGAGGAGCAAGTCACGGTGCTGCTGCTGCTGCGCTGCCGGCAGGCCCACTGGCCCCACTGGAGCTGCTGCGGTGCCGGCCGGGGCAGCTGGAGGCGGTGCGTGCTGCGCTGGGCGGCTGCGAGGTGCTGGTGGGGCAGGCCTACTACACGGCCAAGGCGCGCATGTTGCACTGCGAGCAGCTGCTGCTGCGCGCGCTGCGCTGGCAGCTGCCTGTGGCCCAGCCGCACGGCCTGGTGCTCAACGCGGCGCGCTGCCTACGGCTGCCGGGCGGCGTGCAGCGGCTGGCGGTGTGCCTGCTCAACGACCTGTGGTGCTACACGGACATGTGTCTTATGGGGCAGGGCGAGCGGGAGGCCACCACGCTGGCGGCGCTGGAGGCGGCGTGCCGGGCGTGTGGGCACGTGGTGACCGTGCCGTCGCATGCGCGGGAGGCGGTGCCGGGACTGGGCTGGTGGCAGCTGCTGGGGGTGGCGGAAGGGGAGGTGGAGTTTGTGGGGGTGCGGGTGCGGGGGTTGATGGAGGCGGTGGCGGGCTGCCATGCGGTGCTAGGGGTGGGCGGGGGGGAGGGGGAGCGGGGGGTTGGCGAGCTGTGAGCGCTCGTAGGCGTTGGTGGCGTCAGGTCATGGGTGCGCGCTGGAGCGGCTGTTGGGTGGCACTGGCGTGGTTGGATAGATGGTGTGGCGTCCAACAGGGTCGGGAGCAGCGTGCATGGCGATGCTGTGCGAGTCACACGTGTACCAGATACTCAGCTGGTCCAGCACTCCCTAATCCAGGAGCCCCTACCCAGGGGTCATCCTGCACATGCCCTGCATGACTTGTTTGGGACGAGGCTGGGCGCTGGGACCTGACCAAGACTGTGAAATCATACATGCTGTTGGCGTGCCCCTGCCACGCCTATAGTGTTCACGTTCTGACACTTTTGTGACTA
>VFQN01001568.1_pt1 | contig 37630 bp, 39 predicted proteins | sample 3512371 | NCBI WGS metagenome assembly VFQN01 (sample SAMN10412370, study PRJNA504923) | tailings metagenome | isolation source: Replicate 2 from Balatoc abandoned mine | place: Philippines: Itogon, Benguet | collected 2017-08-28
GCCAGGATCGGCGCAGGTGGTACACCCAACTGATGTTCGCGCAGCACATCGCGAATGTGTCGCCGGTGTGGGGCCGCGCCCAGGGCACGGGGCACCCCGGCATCACGATGTTCAATCGCGGTGGCGGCCCGATTACGTTTGACCCCTTGAACAGGCTGGACCGGCAGATGAACGCCCATCTGTTCCTGTTCGGTCCCACCGGCTCGGGGAAGTCCGCGACGCTCAACAACCTCTTGAACCAGGTCACGGCCATCTACCGGCCACGGCTGTTCATCGTGGAAGCCGGCAACAGCTTCGGCCTGTTCAGCGACTTCGCACGCAGGCTCGGGCTGACGGTTAACCGGGTCAAGCTGGCCCCTGGCTCGGGTATCAGCCTCGCGCCATTCGCCGATGCGCGCCGGTTGATCGAGACGCCGAGCGATGTGCAGACGCTCGATGCCGATGCGCTGGACGAGGACCTGCCCCCCGACGCCTCAGCCATGGAAGCGGACGAGCAGCGCGACGTACTTGGCGAACTGGAGATCACGGCGCGGCTGATGATCACCGGCGGCGAGGACAAGGAGGAAGCTCGGATGACGCGGGCCGACCGCTCGTTGATCCGCCAGTGCATCCTCGACGCCGCTGAGCACTGCCACGGTGGCGGTGGTAGCGAGAAGCGCACGGTGCTCACGCGGGACGTGCGCAACGCGCTTCGCACCCGTGGCCAGGACCCGACGTTGCCCGAAATGCGCCGCGTGCGGTTGCTGGAGATGGCGGACGCGATGGATATGTTCTGCCAAGGCACGGACGGCGAGATGTTCGACCGCGACGGCACGCCATGGCCCGAAGCCGATATCACCCTGGTGGACCTCGCGACCTACGCCCGCGAGGGCTACAACGCCCAGCTCTCCATCGCCTACATCAGCCTGATCAGCACGGTGAACAACATCGCCGAGCGCGACCAGTATCTGGGACGCCCGATCATCAACGTCACGGATGAGGGGCACATCATCACCAAGAACCCGCTGCTCGCGCCCTACGTGGTCAAGATCACGAAGATGTGGCGCAAGCTCGGCGCGTGGTTCTGGCTCGCGACGCAGAACATCGACGATCTGCCACGCGCCGCGGAGCCCATGCTCAACATGATTGAGTGGTGGGTCTGCCTGTCGATGCCACCCGATGAGGTGGAGAAGATCGCCAGGTTCCGCGAACTCTCGCCCGCGCAGAAGGCGCTGATGCTGTCGGCCCGCAAGGAGGCGGGGAAATTCACCGAGGGCGTCATCCTCTCCAAGAGCATGGAAGTGCTGTTCCGCGCCGTGCCGCCGAGCCTGTACCTCGCGCTCGCGCAGACAGAACCCGAGGAGAAGGCCGAGCGCTACCAGCTCATGCAGCAATACGGCTGCACCGAACTGGAAGCGGCCTTCCGGGTCGCCGAGAAGATCGACCGGGCCCGCGGCATCGAGTCGCCGGCCCTGGAACTGTCGTAAGCCGGAGAACGCCATGGAACAGAAACGTCCTTCCATCCCGATGCAGGTCCAGGCGTTCCGCCGCCGCAATCGGCGGCTCCGCTGGCCCTGGGTAATGGCTGCTGCGCTGGTCGCGCTGCTGCTGGTCTGGTTCGTGTCCCGGTCGCCCGACGAATCCCCGGCGCAGTCGCCCGCGCCGGTCAGCATGACGCAGCCTTCCGGGCCGCCCTGGCAGATGGGCAACCCGGAGGGCCGCTTCACGCTGACGCTCTATGCCGACCTGGAGTGCCCGTTCTGCCGGGAATACTTCCCGCAGCTCAAGCGCTGGGTAGGCAACAACACCGACGTGGCCCTGCAATGGCACCACCAGCCGCTGGCCGCACACGAGCCCGCGGCATCGGCCGAGGCGCGCCTGACCGAGTGCGCCGCCGAAGCGGGCGGGCATGCCGCGTTCTGGCATGCCGTCGAGTGGGTCTATGCCCACACGCGCAGCGACGGCCAGGGCTTGCCCGATGGCTTGCGCTACCCCGAAACAACGTCAGCCATCGAGCAGTGCATGGCAAGCGAACGTCCCGGTGCTGCCATTCGCGTCCAGGCCATGGAAGCCACCAAGAGCGGCGTAACCGCCACGCCGTCGCTGCGGCTGCTCGATCGCGAGACGGGCCAGGCCATCCTGCTGCAGGGGCCGATCGAGGGCGATGCCTTGCTGTCGGCCATGGACATGCTGGCGGCTGGGGACATGGCCAGCGACGCGGCAGCTTCACCCGCCACCCCCACATCCGAAATGCCTGCCGACGCTGTCGGCGACATGCCCAGGTAGCCCTCGGTCTTGGAGGCTACGGCGCGGCTTGCCGCGCTGACCGCGACCCGTTCGCTTCGCATCCTGGCTGCGAACAATCACCGCTGCGCGGTGGTGGATGCACCTTGTTCCGCTGTTTCCATCCCCAGGAGGGCTTGCCCTCCCAGGGTGGCGTCCTCCGTTCACATTCTGGAGGTTCGCCATGTCTCTCGTCGTCAATGACTCCTGCGTGGAGCCACGTTTTTCCCCAGCGTCCCAATCCGATGACTGGATCATCCGGCAAGCCATCTTGCTGCTGGAGCAGCGAGTATTCGAGAAGGGGCCATCCCTGAACCAGCCCGCCGCCGTCAAGGACTACCTGCGCCTGAAGCTGGCCGCTGAGCCCAATGAAATCTTCGCCATCGTGTTCCTCAACAGCATGCACGAGGTGCTGGCCTACGAGCCGATGTTCAAGGGCACGGTCCATTCGACCACGGTGCATGCGCGCCCGATCGTGCAGCGTGCCCTGGAACTGAACGCCGCCGCAGTCATTTTTTCGCACCAGCATCCTTCGGGCTGCACGGAGCCATCGAACGCGGATCGCGCGATGACCCAAACACTGAGGGCTGCGTTGTCGCTGATCGACGTGAGGGTGCTGGATCACCTCATCGTTGGCCAGGGCACGCCGTACTCGTTCGCGGAATCCGGCCTGCTGTAGCGACGGCATCGGCTCCTTGATCCACGCGGAGGCTTCGGCCTCCGCTTTTTCATGGGCGCGAGACAAGCAGGTATGCGGGCAGTGCGCGATGCGCATTGTTTGTTGGGGCTGCACCGGCTTCGCGTTTGACTACGGCTCTGATCAATTTCAAGGGCACGCGACATGCCAGCATCTCTTTTCCGGTTCGCGTCGGGCTGGCGAACCCTCGGCCTGGCCGTCGCGCTGCCGAGCGCGCTGGCCGTTTTCAGCCCGGCCACCTTCGCCGCCGACGTGGTGGTCGTCACCGACAGCCGCCACCCGGTCAAGACCATGGGTGGTGAGCGGCTGATCGAGCTGGACGAACCCCACCGGATTGAAGCGGAGCTTTCAGCGGAGTTGCCCGCCGACCCCGAACAGGCGACGGCCATCGTCAAGCGCCGGCTGTCCAGCGGCGGCGCCGATCTCCAGCGCCGCATCGCTTCCGCGTACCAAGGCGTCACCGACGCATGGAGCCTGGGCGTCACCAGCCTCCCGGCCGTCGTGGTGGATAAGCGCTACGTGGTCTATGGCGAGCCGGACGTGGCTCGCGCCATCGCGCGCATCGAGCAGCACCGGAGGAACCAGCCGTGACCCGACCATTCGACCTGATGCGCCGCATCCGTGCTGGCGTGGCATCCGCGCTGCTGCTCAGCGCTACGGGCAGCTACGCCCTCAACACCGCCACCATCGTCGGCTCGGTGGCGTCGCCCGACTGCCTCGAATACCGCGTCGTCGGCATCTGCTACTGGCTCTACTGCACCTGGACGGGCTGCACAGTGCGCACGTCCACCAAAGTGCGCCATTACGTTCCCGACGCCGTGGTCTCCAGCTACAGCAACACCGGCGAGAACCCTTGGGTCGAGGTGCAGTCGATGAGCCCGCCCAACGCATCCGCTGAAGCCGGTGGCGATGGGACCACCAACGAAGACCACGAAAACAACCTCGCCAAATTCAAGAACGCCGACGTGATCGGCCACCCTGGCACTCTGGTCTTCAGCGAGTTCGCCTCATCGTCTGGCTACATCTGTGAGGGCGCGGGCACGGCATTCATGCCGTACCTGCTCAGCACCTTGGACACGCTGGCCTGGCGCTACAACGTACCTGAGATGGCCTACCCGGAAGCGCTGATTCCGGGCCGGCGCGAGGTTGGCGCACGCACCACGATGAACCTCTGGGGCAACGTGTATCCGCGTGGCGGCTTTCTGCACCAGACCGACGACCACAAGGCCGGCGCAGTCGTCGCCCAGCGCGCAGGCGATGTTGTCACGCGCCGCGGGCAGATCCACGTCTATCAGCCGCTGCTCGCCAACTCGCGGCCCGGCTACTGGCCTGCCGGCGCGCTGATGGAGGGCGATGCTTCCACCGGCAAGTGGCAGGAACTCACGCCCGTCCTGTCCTCGTCCTGCACGGTCTTCCCACGCAGCGGCTTCCTGACCCAGGCCCAGCAAGGCGACTACGCATGGGCGTTGTGGCGGCCCTATGCGTGCTGCGAACGCCGGGGCCAGGTGTTCCTCGGCAGCATCGATTTCTATTGAGGGTACGGCGATGAAGCGTCCTGAACTGATGAACCTCTCCACCCGGGCGCGTCGCTTGCTGCGCCCAACGGCGCTGGCCGGGGCGCTCGCCCTGGGCTGCGGCCTCGCATGGGCGCAGGCTGGATACCAGACCAGCGGCCCCATCCTCGGCGACGAGGTGATGTATTCGATCGGCGGCGGCAGCGCCGTGTCGATGGGCCGTGCGGCCGGCATGCGCTCGATCGGCGTGGGTGTGGGCTGGAACAGCAACCTGATCTGCGGCGACATGAGCATCCAGACCACGCTGCGCAACCAGCTCAACGGCATCACCAACGGCTTTCAGCAGATCATGAGCAATGTGATTCAGAGCGCCACGAGCGCCGTGGCTTCCCTGCCTGCGCTGATCATCCAACGCGCCGATCCCGGCCTCTACAACCTGCTCACCAATGGCGTGCTACAGGCGCGGCTGGACTTTGATCGCTCCAAGCTGACGTGCCGTGCCATGGCCGAGAAGATGGCCGACATGGCGGGCGGTCAGCTCGGCTGGAGCCAAATGGCCGAAGGCATGGCGCTGCGCGATGCCGTGTCGAGCACCGATGCCGTTTCGGCGATCGAGCAGGCCGAGACGAGGCGCGGCAACGACGGCGTGCCTTGGGTGGGCGGCAGCAATGCCGGCGGCGCGGGCCAGCGTGCAATCCGGGTGGTCGGCGACGTGACCCGTGCGGGCTACAACCTGGTCAACGGCCGCGGCGTGACCGACACGTCGTCCATCGCGCCTGCCAGTTGCGCAAGCCTGTCCTGCCAGACCTGGACCTCGCCGCAGCAGGCGGTCGAATGGGCAACGCGGGTGCTCGGGGAGCAGGAGCAGCGCACCTGCGATTCCTGCACCAAGACCGAGACCGTGCCCGGCGTGGGGCTGACGCCGCTGATCCAGGAGGAATACGAGACGAAGCTGGGAGTCCTGCAGGAGCTGATTTCAGGGGCGCGCAACACCACGTTCGAGAACCTGCGCGAGGCCGGCAGCACGTCGCTGCCCATCACGCGCGGCGTCATCGAGGCGCTGCGCGACGAGCCCGACCAGGACCTGCTGGCGCGCCGGCTGGCGTCGGAGGTAGCGCTGTCGTCCGTCTTGGAGAAGGCCTTGCTGCTCCAGCGGACCCTGCTGACCGGCAAGAAGGAGCCCAACGTGGCGGCGAACCAGTTGGCGGTCGAGGCCGTGAACCACGAGAGCGACACGCTCGACCAGGAGATCCGCAACCTCAAGACGGAATTGGAACTGCGGCGCGAGCTGGCGAACAACTCACCGATGGCCATCATCCAGCGCCACGGCACGCGCGCGGCTGGCTCGCGTGGCATCTACGAGGGTGATCCTGTTCCCGATCGCCTCGACCGGCTCCAGAGGGGCAATCCGGGAGGTAACCCATGAACCCGACCCGCGCCGGATGGCTGCGCCCGCGCTGGCTGTTCAGCCGGCGCGCGGCAAAGGTGCTGCTGTGGACGGTGGCGCTCGTCGCCGCCGCCGTGGGCGCCAACATCCTCGGCATCTACCTCGTCGGCAGCGTGGCCGGCTGGGAACGGTGGCTGGCGGCCGCTTCGGGCTACTTCCTGGTGTGGCGGCTGTGCCTGTACGGGGCAACGGCATACGGATGGGTCTGGATGCGCCGCCGGCTGCTGGCGCGCGAGGCCGACGACGCGCAAGCACGGCGCCGCCTGGTGCGCAGCGAGATTGCCGGGGTCGCCGCCATCGTGGCACTGGAAGCCAGCCTGTTGATGCAGGCCGCTTGAGGGGAGATCAAGGCCATGACGCTTTTTACGACCGACTACCTGGAGTACTACCTGACGCTGGTGTCCTGGATCGTCAACAACGGCATCTGGGCGGTGCTGGTGTCCAGCGGGGTGTTCGCGCTGCCTTTCGTCGCCATCATCGTGCAGGAGTGGCTGAAGGCCCGAGCGGAAGGCGCCGACGAGGGCAACAAAGGCCTGCTCTCGGCTGCACGCATCGAGAACCGGGTTTTCGTCGCCATCGTGGTGGTGATGTTCGCGGGCATTCCGTTCATCGACGTGGACCTCAACACCATCCAGTACGACAGCTCGCGTTCAGCCCAGTGCCAAGTCAGCGTGCCGCAGCCCACGGATACCGGCTGGTCGCAGTCTTTCAGCACCATCAACAACCAGTCGGCGAAAGTGCCGGTCTGGTGGGCTTTCATGCACGCGCTCTCGCGCGCCGTGACGAGCGCTTCGGTGGCGGCGATCCCATGTGGCACGGACCTTCGGCAAATGCGCATGGAGATTGACGCCACGCGCATTGACGATCCCGTGCTGGCCCAGGAAGTGGCGGATTTCTCGCGGGACTGCTACGGGCCTGCACGGGCCAAATTGTTCATGCAGCGCCCTCAGCTCGATGAGCAGCAGATGCACGACGTGACCTGGGTCGGGTCGAGGTTCTTCACCGACACCAACGGCTACTACGACACGTACCGTTCAAGCACGCCGCGCGACGACTGGCCCTACGACAGCAACCGCGATGCCGGGCTTGCGCAGGTGGCCAGCGGCGGCGGCTATCCGACCTGCAGGCAGTGGTGGGCCGATGGCAGCAACGGCCTGCGGGCACGTCTGCTGAGGCAGGTAGACCCGAGCCTGCTCAATCGCCTGGCGGGCTGGGCCGGGTTCCTGAGCCGGGCCGAGGTGGACGACTCGGTGATCCGCGCCATTGCCTCCCCGCGGCAGCAGAAGTTGAACCAGGGCAGCGTCTATACGGACTACGGCGGCCAGATCGACAAGACCTTGCCGAACATCGTGACGCGCGCCACGGGCGACGTCGGCATGGCGGTCGGCGCGATTGCCGCGTTTCCCGCCATGGACGTCGTGAGACAGGCCCTGCCCATGGTTCTCGCCCTGCTCAAGATGGCACTGGTCATCTGCATTCCGCTCGTGCTGGTCATCGGCACCTATGACCTGAAGACGGTCGTCACCGTCAGCGTCGTGCAGTTCGCGCTGTTCTTCGTGGACTTCTGGTTTCAACTCGCCCGCTGGATCGACAGCACCATCCTCGATGCACTCTACGGATGGGGTTGGGGGTGGAATCGGCCGCACACCAACTTCGACCCACTGGTGGGGCTGAACAACGCCTTCGGCGACATGCTGTTGATGTTCGTCATGGGCACGATGTTCTTGGTCTTGCCGACCTTTTGGGTCGCAGCACTGGGATGGGCAGGCGTCAGGGCCGGGGCGATTGCACAGAACCTCGCAACGGGATCAAAAGAAGCGAAAGACAGCACGTCTTCGGGAATCAACAAGGTGTCCCGGTGATGCCAGACTTGATTCCATCACGCCCCAGGCTCATGGAGCCATGGCGCATAGCTTAGGCCGATCAGTAGACCTTCTGGACTCATGAATCGTGCGATGGTCTGCCCCCAAGGTTCGGGCCTGGCGTCATGAACCATCAGAAGTGGCCCCGCTTGTCTGAACAGATTTACCCCGAGAGATAAAGAGACTGCGTGCGGGTTGAAGAGATGCAGAGTTGTCCACGGCGGCGGTGGTCGCTGTGCGACGAACCGACCGACGCGGTGGGCAACTCGGGGCGCACCGGGATTTTCATTCTAGGCAGCCACGGCCATCTCGGGCAGCAGCGCCCAGTACGCCTGCTCGGGCGTGCGGTCCTCGATGCGTGAATGCACACGCTCGCGGTTGTACCAGTCGATGTAGGTGTCCAGGTCTGAGCGCGCAGCGCTCACCGCCTCGTAGGCCTGCAGGTACACCCGCTCGTACTTGATGGTGCGCCACAACCGCTCCACGAACACGTTGTCGCGCCAGGCGCCCTTGCCGTCCATGGACAGACGACATCCCCGTGAGAGCACTGCGTGGGTGAACTCCTCGGCCGTGAACTGACTGCCCTGATCGGTGTTGACGATCTCGGGCACCCCGAAGCGGGCGAACGCCTGCTCGATCACCTCGCTGGCATGACAGGCCTCCAGCGTGATGGCCACCTTGTGAGCGAGCACCCGGCGGCTGGCCACATCCACCACGGCCGTGAGGTAGACGAACCCGCGCTTCATCGGGATGTAGGTCGTGTCCAGCGCCCAGACCTGATTGGCGCGGCGGATGGCCACCTTGCGCAACAGGTAGGGGTAGACCTTGTGGTGTGGGTGGCGCTTGCTGGTGCCAGGCTGCGGGCACAGGGCCTGGATGCCCATGCGCTGCATGAGCGTGCCCATGTGGCGCCGCCCGACGTGAATGCCCTGGCGCTGCAGTTGACGGCGCAGCATGCGAGCGCCCATGAAGGGATGCTCCAGGTGCAGCTCGTCGATGCGGCGCATGAGCGCCAGGTCACTCTCGCTGGTGGGGCGGGGCTGGTAGTAGACAGCGCCGCGGCTGATCTCCAGCAGTCGGGCCTGGCGCACCACGCTCAAGGGGTGCTCACGGTCGATCATCGCTTTGCGCTCAGCAATCCCGCCTTGGTGAGCGCGCTTTCTAAAAAATCATTCTCCAGCGCCAGTTGGCCGATCTTGGCGTGCAGCGGGGCCAGATCGACCGGCTGGGGGGCCGAGCCGGCGCCGAAGACGTCGGCCGCGCGCTCAAGCAGCTGGCGCTTCCATTCGTTGATCTGCGTGGGGTGCAGCTCGAACTCCTTGCAGAGTTCGGCCATGGTCTTGTCCTCGCGCAGCGCAGCCAGCGCCACCTTGGCCTTGAACGCTGCGCTGTGGGAGCGGCGCGTGCGCCGCCCAGATGCCTTCTTGTTCATCACAAGCTCCTTATGGCCAGCCCGCCTTGGGCCGGCTCAATGCACGGAGCCTGCTTTATCTCACCTGTTCAGATTTGCGGGGCCACTTCTCCTGGTTCAGAGATGCGATCCCCGTCCTGGTACCGGTGTAGAAGGGCCTTGTAGTGGTCCAGTGCGCTTTTCTGGGTCCGGAAACTGCGGGGTCCGATCTCGACGGGTTTTGCCATGCCTTCCTCTCTTTACCACTGATTCCAGAGATCAACCGCTGCCTCGACCAGTGCATCACAGTCCGTCTGAGACCAGCAGGTGTGGTAGCCATCACGAAGCAAGTAATACTGTTCGTTGGCGCAAACCAAGTCAGTCTTGGCCGCTTCCTGCCGATACCAGTTGAGGATGTTGACCATGCAGTCCTCGATGCTGTGGGTGAATTTCTCATTCGGTACGTTGTACAGCAGGCCCTCGATGTAGTACGACGGGGCGACGCCTGCCTTTATCAAGCCTTCGTCAACCATCCGACTGCGAATATTCTTCAACACACGAACCATGGGCTTGAGCCACTTCGACGAGGCCTGATGCTTCGCCGTCAAATTTGCTGAATGCTGCTTCGGGTAGTTCGCAATTCGTTCGCCAGCAGCGTTGAAGAAACAGATGCCTTCGACGTACTCGGAGTCGCTCGCTGACCGGAACTTGAAGTACCGCCGGAATTGCGTCGCGACAATCACATCCGACTTGCGCCGTGATCCGCTCGCATCGATGGCAATTGCCTTGTCGCCAGTTTTCACCGCTGATCCGTATTGGTCTTCAAGCACCGACAGCACGTCCCGCTTGAAGTCGGTGTGCGTGTAGGTCGCGTCGCTGAATGCCTGCTTGTAGGCCGACTTTTCGTCATCGGACAGCGATTCGAGATCGCTATGGAAGCAGTCATCGAGCCGAATGACGATGTCCACGTCGCTCTCAGCATAGATATTCGTGTCGTTGCCGTATGAGCCTTGAAGGAACACCTTGAAATTCTTGCCGGCGTAGGGCGTGGTGCTCGCCTCCAAGACGCTTTTGATCGCGTTATAGGTGTTGCTCGACTGGGTGATTGATCCCTGATGGGACCACGTTTCGAGCTGTGATTCTGGAATAGGCATGCTCCCCCCTGGCTATATCAAATACTCGCGAAGCTGCTGCTCCCGTGACGCGAACGACTCCCGCCCTCGCTGGAACAAGATGTCCAGCTTGTTGATGTCGTGCTCCAGAAGATCGGTCGCCATTTCAGGGGTGACGTAGGAGTCACTGATCCGAATGGTCGGTATGTCATGGAAAAGGATCTGCCGCAGTTGGTCCATCGACTGCGTGTTGATCTCCAATGTCTTCTGCAGCAACTGCACGCTAATGAGATATTTCTTCGCCAGCCTCATCAGGAAACTTGGTTTCGGGTCGGGGTAGACGCCCACGCCAACGCTCACCAGCCGGATGTCCTTGCGGTCACTTTGCAGTGCCTGGACTGCGTCGGCGATCGCGTACAGCGTCGGGTTATTTGCGCAGTACCCGCCATCGATCAGCTCGATGTCCTCACCCATTGATGTCCTTACGATCGTCCGCTCAAAAAACGGGTAAGCCGAGCACGATGCCTTGACGGCGTCTGCGATGCTTACGCCAAAGCCCGGGACGAACGTGCCGACACGTCCATGCGCTTGGGCAACGCTGCCCTTGAAGATCATCGGGCGCTCGGTCAGCCACTTGGCCGTGACGATACCGACACCCGTCTTCACATCACTGAACGTTGTATCGCCGAAGACCTCGCTCGCCAGATTTTTCAATGCCTGCGACCTGGCCGGAGCGGTCTTCTGTGACATCACGGTAGGCACGTGCTTGCGGTAAAGCTGCAGGATGGAATCGAGGTCGTGGCCGAGCGCAATCAGTGACGCGATGATCGCGCCTGTGCTGGTCCCAAACACCAGATCGAATTTCTGGTGCAGTGGGCACCCGACCATAGCCTCGATTTCCTTGAGTACTCCCAGTGTGTAAAAGCCCTTGGCACCGCCGCCGTCTAGCGTCAGGACGCGCAGCAAGGCAGGTGACGTCGAGCCCTCCTTCGATTCCACCATTTTCAACGCCCTCCCAAAAACTGATGAACACATGCAATGCCGGCGATCATCAGCGCAATCCCGAGGCTGAAATCGTGTCGCGCCAGCGTTTCTAGCTTGAGGTGAAGCTCTGCGAAATCTTGCATGGCGCCCGTACCGATCCTTTTATCGCTGCGCCGCTTGTGGTTATCACAATACGACGCACACACAAATCAAAATAGAGTCATGGACAGATTCTATGGCAGACCATATACTTTCCGCAATAACCAGTACAAGCATTCGCTAACCCGAACGAGCCAGCCAGGATGTCGAACGAACAGCTTGCAGATCTAACCCAGCCACAACGCGACCGGCTCGCGTTCGTGGAGTTGCGCGTGCGCTTCATCGGGGAGATACGCCGTCAGGACTTGGTCACGCGGTTTGGCATCCAGTCCGCCGCCGCATCCAGGGATATGGCGCTATACAAGGAGTTGGCCCCGGGCAACATCGACTACGACCCCAAGGGGAAGTCCTACGTCCTGGGGCCGGACTTCCGGCCCGTCTTCGACTTCCCCCCGGAGCGGGTGCTGTCGTGGCTGACCCAGGGCTTTGGCGACGGCGAGCCGATGCGGCTCAAGGCGTGGGTAGCCAGCGAGAGCCCGTCACGGCTCACGCATCCGGATCTGGATGTGCTGGCGAGCGTGACCCGGGCGATCCACCAAGAGTGTCCGCTCGACATCGAGTACCACTCCATCTCCAGTGGCCGCACCGAGCGGGAGATCGTCCCGTTCGCGCTGATCGACAACGGCCTCCGTTGGCACGTTCGCGCCTTCGACCGCAAATCCCAAGAGTTCCGGGATTTCGTCATCACCCGGATCAAGCGCCCGATGGTGCTCAAGGGGCAGCCTGTGGCTCCCCACGAGATGAGCGATCAGGACATTCAGTGGACCCGGATCGTCGAGCTGGAGCTGGTGCCGCACCCGGATCAACCCCGGCCAGAGATCACCGAGATGGACTACAGCATGCAGGGTGGCGTGCTGCGGATGAAGCTGCGCGCCGCCACTGCCGGATACATCCTGCGCAAATGGAGTGTCGACTGCTCCCCTGACCACAGCTTGCGCGGGCACGAGTACCGGTTGTGGCTGAAGGATCATCTGGCCATTTACGGTGTGCGCAATGCCGTGCTGGCGCCGGGCTACCGCTCCCCTGATCAACAGCGGCTCGAAGCCGAGTCGGACTGAGGGAATGAGCATGCTCGCAAAACTCGAACGACTCATCGGCGAAATCGGCGACCTCAACAGCAAATTGATTCTGCTGGTCGGTCCCAGCCGCAGTGGCAAGACCCAACTGCTGCGCCAGCTCGGCGCCAAGCTCAACATCGAGCCGCTCAACGTCGGCCTGGAGCTAGGCCGCCGTTTGGCCGCCACGCCGAACAACAAGCGCGGCTTCTCGGCAGGCGAACTGCTGCGGGAAGTTGCGGACAAGGAGCGAACGGAAGACCCGCTGTTGCTCGACAACCTGGAGTTGTTGTTCGAGCCGGGCCTGCAGATCAACCCGCTTGACCTCGTCAGGCGGCTGGCTCATTCAAAGCGCGTCGTGGCCGTCTGGCCTGGCGAGCTGCGCGGTGATCGCTTGGTGTACGCGGACATGAGCCATCCAGAACATCGTGACTACAGCCGCGACGGCGTGGTCGTACTCGAAATTTGACGCTACGGGGAAGAGAGAACCATATGGCCAAGAACATGAAATACGGAGATCTGATCCAGTTCGAGCAGATCGAGTCAGTCATTCAGCTGCTCGATGCCGGGCGCCCGGACGAGGCCAAGAAGCTCGTCGCGACATACGTCATCTCCGACGACATGGCCGAGCGGATCTCCAAGCTCATGGTTCCTCAGCTCAGTTTCGACGACTCGGTCGATCACAAGGGCGTGCTGATCGTCGGCAACTACGGCACCGGTAAGTCGCACTTGATGTCGGTACTGTCGTTGGTGGCTGAAGACGCTGGCTACGCACCGATGATCCGTCACCCGAAGGTCGCCGAAGCGGTTGCCCCGATCGCCGGTCGCTTCAAGGTGCTGCGTATCGAGGTGGGTGGCCTGCAGATGCCGCTGCGCCAGATCATCACCCTGCAGCTTGAGCGTTTCCTCGAAAAGCTCGGCGTCGACTACACCTTCCCGACAGCCGATAAGGAGCTCAACAACAAGGACTCCTTCGAGGAGATGATGGCCGCGTTCGCGGAGAAATTCCCGAACCAGGGCGTGCTGCTGGTTGTCGATGAGTTCCTGGAGTACCTGCAGTCCCGTCGCGATCACGAGCTGGTGCAGGATCTGGCAATCCTGCGCCAGATCGGCGAGGTCACCAAACACCTGAAGTTCCGCTTCGTGGCCGGTGTTCAGGAAGCCATCTTCGACAGCGTGCGCTTCCAGCACGTTGCCGACAGCATGCGCCGCGTCAACGAGCGCTTCACGCAGATCCTGATCGACCGGCAGGACGTCAGCTTCGTCGTCTCCGCGCGCCTGCTCAAGAAGACTGCCGACCAGCAGAACAAGATCCGCGAATACCTCACGCCATTCGCCAAGTTCTACGGCTCCATGAACGAGCGGATGGACGAGTACGTGCGGTTGTTCCCCGTTCACCCGGACTACCTGAAGACCTTCGAGCAGATCCACTTCACCGAGAAGCGCGGCGCGCTCAAGACCATCGAGGCCGCCATGCTGGCCATCCTCGACCAGGAAGTGCCCGCCGACAAGCCGCTGTTCATCAGCTATGAGAGCTTCTGGAACACCATCAAGACCAACTCGGTCCTGCGCGCTGACCCGAACATCAAAGAAGTGATGCGCGTCTCCGAAGTGCTGGAGTCGCGGGTCCAGCAAGCCTTCACGCGCCCGGCTTACAAAGCCATGGCTCTGCGCGTCATCAACGCGCTGGCTGTACACCGTTTGACCACGGGCGGCGACATCCATGTGCCCATCGGCCCCACGGCCGCCGAGCTGCGCGACGCCTTGTGCCTGTTCCAGCCGGGCGTGGAGGACATGCCGGGCGACCCGGCCGAGAACCTGCTGTCGATGGTGCAGACAGTGATGCGGGAAGTGCTGAAGACCGTCAACGGCCAGTTCATCTCCAAGGCGCCGGACACCGAGCAGTACTACCTCGACCTCAAGAAGGACATCGACTACGACGCGCAGATTGAAAAGCGCGCCGAAGCGCTGTCCGACGACGCGCTCGACCGCGCCTATTACAGCGCCATCAAGGCGCTGATGGAATGCAGCGACGACCTGCGCTACCCCGGCTTCCAGATCTGGCAGTACCAGATCGAGTGGCAGGAGCGCCGCGTCGAGCGCATGGGCTATCTGTTCTTTGGCGCGCCGAATGACCGGCCCACGGCCCAGCCCGAGCGCGATTTCTACATCTACTTCATCCAGCCCTTCGACAAGCCGAAGTTCAGCGACAACAACCTGGCGGACGAAGTGTTCTTCCGCCTCAAGTCGCCGGACGAGGACTACAAGCGCTAGCCGCGTTCGATCACGGCTCGACGATCGGCGGCACTGGATTGCCCGGTGACGCGTTTTCACGGATGTTCTCGGCCATCAAGATGACCTTGCCGTTCTTCTCGACGAAAAAGGCGTTGCCTGATCGCAGCAGACCATCGATGACGGCTTTGAAACGCTTCGGTCCAATTCGCCCCGGAAGCAGTGGAATCAGCAGATTGCCGGAGACCGTCCCGCCCTTTTCATGCAGCCCGAGCCAAGGGATCTTGCTGCCGATCAGCAAGGCCGGCAGACGATCGGTCTTCTTGTCCAGCACCTTGGCCTGCATCGAGGAGACGAAGCTGTTGCGCTTGACGTTGAAGGCGCCGCGCATCTGTGTGCGTGCGGCGTCGCGTACTTCGCGCCCACCGGATTGCATGCCGCGCTTCAGCGCCGCGCGAATGGCATCACGGCGCTCGGTGGACCAGGCATTGAATTGACGGGCATCGAACAGCCCGGCAGTCGTCAGATCAATCCGCACGGTCCAGCTCCCGCTGCAATCTTTCGATGGATCGCTTGTCGCCTTGAGAGGCCACAGCGGTCAGACCCAGAAGCAGGCTCGCATGCTCGCGATCTCGTTGTGTTTCTGCATCGAGAAACGCAGTCAGCTGGGCCAGCGTGTAGTCCAGGACATCCGGCAGTCGGTGTCCGGCATGGATCAAACGGTGGATGGCGTGAGCCCAGCCAAGGGACCGCTCATTTGCGCGTTGATCCGGGCGGCGGCGTGCTGGATCGTCGGCACCACCCGCTGCACGAAAAAATCCGCATTCACCTCGAACAAGGTGGTGGCCAGACGTATGGCATCGTCCATCGCCAATGCCGCGACCCAGTCCTGGTGCTGGCGCGAGGCCACGGCGACTGCCTTGATCAGTGCTTCGCCGTGGTCGGACAACAGTTCGAGCCAATCCGGCTCGCCGTCGACCAACCGGTGAGCGAAAGGTCGAACCGCAGCGAGCAGCGCCGGGATTTCGCCGACGCGGATCGGTGTGATCGCCAATTCGACGCCCGCTATCTCCATGGATTGCGGGGTGGGAGGAAATGCATCGAAGTCGCTCATCACTCACCTCACAGCAGCACGATGCGGCCGAACTGGCCCAGGTCACCAGTCGCGGGTTTCAGCGTGTCAGCCAATACCTGGCCCGACAGCTCGAACTTGAGCAGCTCGTCGGTGATGACCGAGAGCTCCTTGGCCGGATTGATCGCCACGCGGTAGAGATCGATCACGACTTCGCGGTTGCCATCGGCCGTGTTCAGACCCTCGAAGCGAACCCAGCGCTCGGGCAGCGGCTGGGTGAACATCGCCGTGCTCTGTGCTGCGCCGTAGGCGTAGTCCACCTTGAACGGCTCCACGTAGGGGCCGCCGGTGGACTTGTCGTTGATCGCCAGCGAACCGTGCTTGGCATTGAGGGTGTACTGAGATGCTGGCAGTGTCTTGGGCGTGGCCGTGGAATCCTTGACCACGACCGTCGACACATTCTGCTTGGCCAGCAGGTAGAGGCTGCCCAGGGTGACGGGATTGGGCAGCGCTTCGGCGGTGACCGTGCCGCTGACCTGGTCGGTGGTCGTGCCGTACAACGCCAAACCCAGGTTGACCGCGATCAGCTCTTCCAGCGTGCAGGCGAACTCGCCCTTCTTGGTCTTGATCAGCTGCAGGTCGGTCAGACGCTGGCCGCTGGTCGACTCCTGGTGCTCCAGGGTCTCTACCGACAGGGAGACTTTGAGTTCGGGCACATTGCCCACGTAGTTCAAGCCCTGGGGCTTGCCGGTAATGTCTCGGGCGCCGATGTAGACGCGCCCTTGTCCAGAAAAGTAAGGCATGGTCAGTCTCCCTTGCGTGTGATGGGTTGCGATTTGCCGGTCGACTCTTGGAGTCCGTCAGTGGCTTTGGCGACGCCAGCGTCGATCAGCCAACGTGCCGTGGCTTCGTCGATGTCCAGTACATCGCCAGGTGCCAAGCTGGTCCCGGCATGGGTATGGGGTTTCAGTAGTTCGATGTTCATCGTTGGGTTATCCAGTTCGGGTCAGGTCAAGTGCGTGGGTTCGGTAGCGGATCTCGTAGCGGGATGGCAGCGCCACGGCTCCGGCGTCTGCGTCCTCCGGGTCCCACTCGCAATCGACTTCGCGGACGGCCAAAGCAAGGCCACCGAGGTTGGTGTCGCTCATCAGCGCTGTGTGGGCAGCGACCACCGCCAGGTCTGCTTGGTCGAAGGCATCCTCCCCACGCGCCACCACCACCAAACGGACCACCAGCAATCGGTCGACGAGGTTGTTGGCATGCGCGGTGATGCTGTCACCTTCGGCAAATACCAGCAGTGCGGGGCTGGCTTCACGCGCCACCGGTACGGTCGGAAACCGCAGTACCGGTACCGGTGTCACTGAAGCAGTGAGGCGCGCGACAACCTCCCGCAAGATGCGCTCGCGGATGGAGTTCATGAACGAGAGCCCTCAGAGTCGAGAAAGTGAAGCGCGCTTTTCGCTGCCGTCGCCAATGCTGCGGATATCGCGGACGCGGTAATCGCTGCCACCGATGGCGACCGTGTCGCCTGCTGCCAGGCTCGGCAACGCCGAGGCTGGAAAACGCATCGTGTAGTCGGTGGATAGGGCCAGACCATCCAAGATGGTTTCGTCCGGAGCACGGAAGTCGACAGCGATGGTTTGGCCATTGATCTCCGCATCCACCAGCAAGCCAGATCGTGCAGCGGCGGCGTAGAGATCCTCGATGCGCACCATCACACCGTCAGCTTCACGAGCACGCCGGGGCGGTGGCACATGGGTAGCGGGTTGGACTGGGTATGCAGATCGGTGCCCCGATCAAACTTGCGCGGCTCCTGCTTGGCATAGAGCGTCTGCCCGATGGTGTTGACCGTTTCGTTGAAGTCCGCCGGCGCGAAGTAGGTGCCAAAGGTATCCACCGTGCCCAGAGGGAAGGCATGCGCCTCGCCAGCCGCGATGAAGCGACGGGTAGTGCCAGACGGATCGGTCGCCTGTCCGCGATACTCCTCGAAGGTGATGCCGGCGTAGGTGAAGCCACGGCGCACGTCGTTGATCAGGATCGCGCCCTGCTGCCAGTTTTCGAAGGCCTTCTCGACCTTGGCATGACCGGTCAGCGCGGTGAAGAACTCCGGTGAGCACAGGCAGTGCACACCGCTCATGAACTCGCCCTTGAGGTTGTCCTCGATCGCGGCCAGGGTCGCGAGGCATTTCGACTTCACGTTGGTGCCGGCGTTGCCGAGGTCGAAGGCGATGGTCTGCGGCGTGATGTCGAATTCGTCGAACAGGTCGTACAGCACAGAGCCGTCGGCATCGAGGATGACGCCCTTGAGCGCACCCATGCGCAGGTGTTCCAGCGTGATCGCATGCTTGTTGCGCATGGTCTCCAGGTGGCGTGCGATGACGCCCGCGACGGCTTCCGTTTCGGTCTCCGAGCCAAAGGCGCGGATGCCCTGAACTTCCTCGGGCAGGACGACATCGTCGTGCGGGATGTGCGGGATCACGAACGAGCGCAGGGTGCGCTTGCCACGCACACTGACCGTGCCAGGGGCTCCCGGCGGCAGCGTGGGCAGCAGGTTCAGCACGCCGTTCATCTCCTCGACGATGACCTGCCGCTGGCGCACCGGCTTGGCCGGCATCAGGCCGAGTTCCTCGATGCGGCCATAGCGGTTGGGAAGAATGTTGATGGCCGCCGTGAGCGCTGCCATCGAGAACGCAGGATTGGTAAAGGGGTTCTGCATGGTGTGTCTCCTAGATCAGGCAGCGATTCGGACAAGGACGCCACGCGCTTCGAGTTGAGCGATCGCGGTGGTCTTCTCGGTGGGGGTGATGGCGACAGGCCACACCAGCGCGTGAGTGGCGACGATGGCGTGGCGGCTGATTAGCAGCGCGTCCTCGCGGTCGATCAAGGTCGCGTCCACATCGGTGGCAAGTACGCCAACTGCGTTCTCGGTGCCGTCGGTAGCAGCCGGGTCGAGCGCTTTCAGCTTGCCGGTCGTGCTGTCGCGGCCGACGATGGCGCCGAGCAGCAGGTTGCCGGTCTTCTCGGAGTAGGCCTGCGGCTGGCCTTTGCACCATTGCAGGCACAGGCGTCCGGCCACGGTGATGGAGTCGACGAACACGGTGTCGTACTTGTCCAGCACGGCCGGATCGCCGAAGCGCGCGCACACGGCATCGAAGTGGGCCTGGCTGAACGGCTGCTGGTCCGCGAATACAAAGGCGTCGAGTACCGCGTGATCGCAACCGCCGACGGCCAGTATGACTTCCAGGGACGCATGTACCCGAGCCTGTCGATGATCGCCCGCGAAATCACCGGCATGCGCTGGTCGGGGCCGCTGTTCTTTGGGCTCAAGCCGCCATCCAATGCCAAGACCAAGCCCGCCACCAAGAAGAGAGGTGGGCGATGAGTGAAGTCTTGAAGCGCCGCATGCGCTGCGCGGTCTACACGCGCAAATCCACCGACGAAGGGCTGGACCAGGAATACAACTCGATCGACGCGCAGCGCGATGCCGGTCACGCCTACATCGCCAGCCAGCGCGCCGAAGGCTGGATACCGGTCGCCGACGATTACGACGATCCCGCCTTTTCCGGCGGCAACATGGAACGCCCGGCACTCCAGCGCATGATGGCGGACATCGAAGCCGGCAAGATCGACGTGGTGGTCATCTACAAGATCGACCGCCTGACACGCAGCCTGGCGGACTTCTCCAAGATGGTCGAAGTGTTCGAGCGCTACGGCGTGTCGTTCGTGTCGGTCACCCAACAGTTCAACACGACGACCTCCATGGGCAGGCTGATGCTGAACATCCTGCTGTCCTTCGCGCAATTCGAGCGCGAGGTCACCGGCGAGCGCATCCGCGACAAGATCGCGGCCAGCAAGCGCAAGGGTATGTGGATGGGTGGCGTGCCGCCGCTGGGCTACGACGTCGAGAACCGGCGGTTGGTGCCCAACGAGCGTGAGGCCAAGCTGATCCGGCACATCTTCCAGCGCTTCGTCGAACTCGGCTCCAGCACCGCACTGGTCAAAGAGTTGAAACTGGATGGCGTGACGTCGAAGGCGTGGACCACGCAAGACGGCAAGACCCGCGATGGCAGGCCGATCGACAAGGGCCACATCTACAAGCTCCTCAGCAATCGGACTTACCTTGGTGAGTTGCGGCACAAGGATCAGTGGTACCAAGCCGAACACCCGCCCATCATCAGCCGCGAACTGTGGGACAGCGTCCACGCGATCCTGGCCACCAATGGCCGGGTGCGAGGCAACGCGACTCGGGCAACCGTGGCCTATCTGCTCAAGGGCATCGTGTTCGGTAACGACGGGCGCGCGCTGTCGCCGTGGCACACCACCAAGAAGAATGGCCGGCGCTACCGTTATTACGTGCCCCAGCGCGACGCCAAGGAACACGCGGGTGCCTCGGGACTGCCGCGATTGCCGGCCGCAGAACTCGAATCGGCGGTACTCGATCAACTGCGTGCGATCCTACGTGCTCCGAATCTGCTCGGCGACATGCTGCCGCAAGCGATCAAGCTCGATCCGACGCTGGACGAGGCCAAAATCACCGTGGCCATGACCCGGCTCGACGCGATTTGGGATCAACTGTTCCCGGCGGAGCAGACACGGATCGTGAAATTGCTGGTCGAGAAGGTGATCGTGTCGCCCAATGACCTCGAGGTGCGGCTGCGCGCCAACGGCATCGAACGGCTGGTGCTGGAGCTCCGCCCAGAGCCAGCCACCCAACAAGAGGAGGAGGCGCTGGCATGAGCGACATCCGCATCCAGAAAACCGGCGAGCCGGGCATCGTCGAGGCAAGTGATGGCCGGCTGACCCTATCCGTGCCGATCCAGATCAAACGCCGCAGTGGTCGCAAACTGGTCACCTTGCCGAATGGCGAAACCGCCCCGGTCAGACCGTGGGACGTGGCGCCGACCTCCATCCAACTGGCGCTGGCCAGGGGCCACCGCTGGCTGGCCATGCTGGAATCGGGGGAAGCGAAGTCCTTGAAGGAGATCGCCACGCGGGAAGGAATCGACAACAGCTACGTCAGCCGGATGGTCAATCTGACCACACTGGCGCCCGACATCGTGGCGGCCATCTTGGACGACGTTCTGCCGAACCACATCACGCTGTTTGATCTGGCGGTCGATCCACCGGCGCTGTGGGATGAGCAGCGAGCGCGGGTCGGGCTTTGACCCGTTTCACCCCACCACTGATGACCAGGGTCCACCAGCGGGCCAGTGTTGCGGGTAGTCGGCTTCAGCGTTCGCCGCCGCGATGACTGGAAGCAGGAAATCTCGAAGCGATGCCACGACGGCCTCCAGGCGCAGCGCTTCGAGTCTGTTCTTTCCCAGAAACGCCTGCCACTGTGTCTGCTTTTGCGCATCCTGCGCAAAACCATCCGTCAGGCCAAAGGGGATGTCCGGGGGCAACGTCGTTTTGCGTCGATCGAAGGTTGCCCGAATCGCGCGTCGCAGGGTGTCGCCGTCAAATTCGGTGTACCGCGACAAGATCCAAAGGTCGAAGTAATCCTTCATCCGGCTGTTGGCGATACCCAGCGAGGCCAACGCCTCCAGCTTTTCTGCCACCACGGTGTAGCGCGGATAGACGCGCAGTTTCGGTGCCGCGAACTCCGACAGCATCACGGGGTACTGGACATCTTCCGGCCCTGGTGTGACGGCATCGCCGAAACCGATGTCGACCTGAATCGGGCAGCGTGCTCCATCGATCAGTCCGAGCAAGGTGACGCGCACGCCGGCGTAGTTGGCCTCCTTGCGGATCTCCGCCGCTTGAACGGTGTCCGGTCGAAACGTAACACCGTCGTCAGTCTCCATCGCGCAGACGTCCTTGAAGACGGCCTCCAGGTGCGGCAACTCGGCCGAACCAAAACCCAGAAAGTCCGCATCCCGCGTTGGCCGGTGCGGGATGTCGAACCACAAGTCGAACAGCAGTGCGCCTTTCAGCAGGAACTGGTCGGCATGGGGCGAGACGCTGAGCCGGTACAGCAGCCGCTCAAGGGCGTAGCGGGTCAAGACCAGATTGAAGTCTTGGCGGGTCTCGCGGGCGCGGGTGAGCAGGCGAGCCCGCACCGAAGCGGCCGTGTTGCGCTGGTTCATGACAGGCTTTCCATGTAGGGGCGCATCACATTGGCCACTCGGCACAGCGATGCATAGCGCCAGAGTTCGTCCATGCTCACGCGCTTGGCTCGCCAGGCTTCCTGCAGGGCTTCCATCGCGACATCAAGGCCGATCTTGTTGCGGAACTTGAAGCAGTCGGCCACGGTCCGGGCGACGTTGGTCACGCGCACGGTCACGCCATCGATCTGGTGCTCTTCAATCCCATCGGTCAGCGCGGCACCTGAGAAGCGCACGATGCGCAGCGGCGGATAGTCCATCTTCGGTGCGCGCGCCTTGTTGGGAATCGCCAGCCAGACCTCGAATGGCGACTGCGTGGTGAGGTCGTGCACCCGCAGTGCTGACAGCAGGCAGACGATGGCTTGCGGGTGTTTGCGGGCCACCTCGGCCAGCGTGCCATGCTCGGATACGCTGCGATCGGGACGGGCATACAGACCGCGACCCACGCGGACGAGCAGGCCCTGCCGAACCAGCCGCGTGAGGGCGACACTGGGCAGACCCAGCGCGTCGAGATCTCGCGGGCGTATGAGGCCGCGCTGGGCGGCGAGATCGAGAATGGTCTGGTGTGAAGTTTCCATGCCACCATGATGTTGCATTACGTCGGTAGTTGTCAATATATACCGACAAAACACAACCAATGCGGTTTCCTTTGCTCCCCGATGCTGCAATCCAACCGCTTGATTCGTCCGCGCGTAACTCTTTGATCTGTATGGCGCTGACTTATGGCCTTTGCGGACTTCGGGCCAGTTCCGGGGAGCGAGGCCGGAGCGAGGAATGGCCAGGAGAGAGTGGAATGTGGCCCGGAACGGGCTGATCGGCTGATCGGTGCAGTCCGCAGGCTTCCGCAGGAACCCCCAAGAACACGCGGGAACCGGTGCGATCGGGCAAGAAAAAACCCCAACCGAGAACGGTTGGGGTTTCATTATTGGTGGAGCTGGGGGGAATTGAACCCCCGTCCGCAAGCCTTCTTCGAGCAGTTCTACATGCGTAGCCGTCTGTTTTGGGTCTCGCCGGCCGGATCGCGCAGTGGCACGCTACCCGGTCGACCAGCAGCCTTGGATCTCATTCCACGCCAAGCTGCCCGGCGCGGAACCAGTCGATGTGAATGACCTCGCGGCTTCGGGCCTTGCGGCCCTCGGCGCAGCCCATCGACGAGCTGTTGCGAGGATCGGGGAGGTTAAGCCCCGAACGACTCTACTTAGGCCGCGAGGGCGAAAGCTTTGTCGTTTGCTGCTTCAGTATTGGCAGTTGGTTTGTTTCTGCGGATTTACGAGGTGACAGAACCTCGGCATGCCCTGCTGCGCGTCCGAACCCACGTCGAAACCGGTGCAGCCCCAGGAAGATGGGATTTTAGGGCAGTTCGATCAGATTCAAGACCTCGAGTGGTGCATCAATCTGCGCATCGGCGCCCCAGGCCTGGACGTCGGCGCCAGGGCCCAGGTAACCATAGCGGGCGGCCACCGTGCGCATGCCGGCGGCACGCCCGGCCTGGATGTCGCGCTCATCATCGCCCACGTAGACGCACCGCCCGGGATCGACCCCCAGGCGCCGAGCCGCCTCCAGCAGCGGCGCGGGATGGGGCTTGGCGTGCGGCGTGGTGTCGCCGCAGACGATGGCCCCCGCCGCGTCGAACAGGCGCAGCGACCGGGCAATGGGGTGGGTGAGGCGCTCGGCCTTGTTCGTCACGACACCCCAGCGCATGTCCGCGCCGCTCAAGGTCTCCAGCAGCGTTGACACGCCGTCGAAGGGCCTCGTGAGTTGCAGCATGCGCGCCTCATAGGCGTCCAGGAAGGCCAAGCGCAGGGCCGCGTACTCCGGGTGATCGGGCGCCATATCGAACGCCACGCGCAGCATGCCGCGCGCGCCCGCGCCGGCATGGGCACGGTACGAGCCGATCGGCAGCGGCGGCAAGCCGCGCGCCTCGCGCAGGCTCTCGGCCGCACCGCCGAGGTCGGGCGCGCTGTCGAGCAGAGTGCCGTCCAGATCGAACAGCACGGCCTGCAGGCCATTGAAGCGCTGACCCACCGCTCAGACCTTCCGTGTGCCGAACAGGTAGTTCACGCTGGTGTCGCCGCTAAGCCAGTAGCGCCGCGTGAGCGGGTTGTATTCCATGCCGCGCGTGTGCTCCAGCGCCAGTCCGGCGCCACGGCAATGGGCCGCGAGCTCGCTCGGCCGAATGAAGCGCGCGTATTCGTGCGTGCCCCGCGGCAGCAGGCCCAGCACGTACTCGGCCCCCAGGATGGCGAAAAGGAAGGCCTTGGGGTTGCGGTTGAGCGTCGAGAAAAACACGTGCCCGCCCGGCTTCACCAGCGCGGCGCAGGCGCGGACCACGGAGGACGGATCGGGCACGTGCTCCAGCATCTCCATGCACGTCACCACATCGAAGCTCTCCGGCCGCTCGCGCGCCAGTTCCTCGACGCTGATCTCCTGGTAGCGCACGCCGGACGTGCCCGCCTCCAGGGCATGGAGCTGGGCCACGCGCAAGGCCTTGGACGCCAGGTCAATGCCCAGCACGTCGGCGCCCAGCCGCGCCATGCCATCGGACAAGATGCCGCCGCCGCACCCCACATCGAGCACTTGCTGGCCCTTCAATGGCGCAATTCCATCAATCCAGGCCATGCGCAGCGGATTGATCTGATGCAAGGGCCTGAATTCGCCATCGGGATCCCACCAGCGGTGGGCGAGGTCGGAAAATTTGGCCAGTTCGGCCGGATCGGCATTCGTTTGCGCAGTCATTGGGCAATTATCGAGAAGACAACAAAAAACCGCGCCGAAGCGCGGTTCTTTGAGAACGATCGAATCGATCAGTTCTTGCGGGTACCGACCACTTCGACTTCCACGCGGCGGTTCTTGGCGCGGCCTTCGCGGGTGGCGTTGTCGGCCACCGGCTGGGTCAGGCCCTTGCCCTCGGTGTAGATGCGGTTGCTTTCAATGCCTTTGCTCACCAGGTAAGCCTTCACGGCTTCGGCGCGGCGAACCGACAGGGTCTGGTTGTAGGCAGCCTTACCGGTCGAGTCGGTGTGGCCCACGGCGATCACGACCTCGAGGTTGATGCCTTTCACCTTGCCAGCCAGGTCGTCCAGCTTGGCTTTGCCCTCGGGCTTGAGCACGGCCTTGTCGAAATCGAAGAAGGCGTCGGCGGCGTAGGTCACCTTGGTGGCAGCGGGGGCCACGGGGGCGGCGGCGGGCGCGGGTTTCGGGGCCGGAGCGGCGGCGGGTGCAGGAGCCGGGGCCGGTGCGGGGGCCGGAGCGGCCGCCGGCACGATGGCGCCGTCGCAACCCTTGGCAGCGGTCGCGGGGGTCCAGGAGGCGTCACGCCAGCAGAGTTCGTTGGTGCCGTTTTTCCACACCAGCTCGCTGGTGCCATTGCGCCAGTTGTCGATGGTCTGGGCGCCAGCAGCCGTTGCCATGGCGGCGGTTGCAAACAGCATTGCCACTCGGTTGAGTTTCTTCATGGTTTTCCTCTAGGTAAGCCGCAGACGACCTGCGTGACGTATTTAGATATAGAGGCGCCTGGATGTGAGCACTCCAAAACGCTCGAGTCATTGTGCCACAAGGACGATCGCGCCAATCCCGGGGCTCCAAGATCAGACAACGCCTACGAACCTGACGCGACATCCGTTGCCCAGGTACAACATGAAGGCCAAGGCAGGTGCCCGATTGGCGCCGATTAAAATCTTCCGTTGCCTTGCCGAGACCCAACACGCGCCCTTCTTCCATGACCTCATTCGCCAAAGAAACACTGCCCATCAGTCTGGAAGAGGAGATGCGCAGGAGCTACCTCGATTACGCCATGAGCGTGATCGTGGGCCGCGCCCTGCCAGACGCCCGCGACGGTCTCAAGCCGGTGCACCGGCGCGTGCTCTATGCGATGCACGAGCTCAACAACGACTGGAACCGGCCCTACAAAAAATCGGCCCGTATCGTCGGCGACGTGATCGGTAAGTACCACCCGCACGGCGACTCGGCGGTGTACGACACCATCGTGCGCATGGCCCAGGACTTCTCCCTGCGGCACATGCTGGTGGACGGTCAGGGCAACTTCGGCTCGGTCGATGGCGACAACGCCGCGGCCATGCGTTACACCGAGATCCGCCTGTCGAAGATCGCCCACGAGATGCTGGCCGACATCGACAAGGAGACCGTCGACTACGGCCCCAACTACGACGGCAGCGAGAAAGAGCCTCTGGTGCTGCCGACGCGCCTGCCCAACCTGCTGGTCAACGGCAGCGCCGGCATTGCCGTGGGCATGGCCACCAACATCCCGCCGCACAACCTCAACGAGGTGGTGGACGCCTGCCTGCACCTGCTGAAGAACCCCGAGGCCTCCATCGACGAACTCATGGAGATCATCCCGGCGCCCGACTTCCCCACCGCCGGCATCATCTATGGCGTGCAGGGCGTGAAGGACGGCTACCGCACCGGCCGCGGCCGCGTGGTGATGCGCGCCAAGTGCCACTTCGAGGACATCGACCGCGGCCAGCGCCAGGCCATCATCGTTGACGAGCTGCCCTACCAGGTCAACAAGAAGACGCTGCAGGAGCGCATGGCCGAGCTGGTGCACGAGAAAAAGATCGAGGGCATCAGCCACATCCAGGACGAGTCGGACAAATCCGGCATGCGCCTGGTGATCGAGCTCAAGCGCGGCGAGGTGCCCGAGGTTGTCCTGAACAACCTGTACAAGCAGACGCAGCTGCAGGACACCTTCGGCATCAACATGGTCGCGCTGGTGGATGGCCAGCCGCGCCTGTGCAACCTGAAGGACCTGGTCACGGTCTTCCTGGAGCACCGCCGCGAGGTGGTGACGCGGCGCACCATCTTCAACCTGCGCAAGGCGCGCGAGCGCGGCCACGTGCTCGAGGGCCTGGCCGTGGCCCTGGCCAACATCGACGAATTCATCCGCATCATCCGCGAGTCGCCCACGCCGCCGGTGGCCAAGGCCGAGCTGATGACCCGCAGCTGGGACAGCCAGCTGGTGCGCGAGATGCTCACGCGCGCCAGGGCCGATGGCGGCACCATCAATGCCGACGACTACCGACCCGAAGGCCTGGACCGCGGCTACGGCATGCAGGGCGACGGCCTGTATCGCCTGTCGGACACGCAGGCCCAGGAAATCCTGCAGATGCGCCTGCAGCGCCTGACCGGGCTGGAGCAGGACAAGATCGTCGCCGAGTACAAGGGCGTGATGGCCGAGATCGACGACCTGCTCGACATCCTGGCCCGGCCCGAGCGCGTTTCGATCATCATCAGTGAAGAACTGATCGCGGTGAAGCAGGAGTTCGGCCAGACCAAGCTGGGCGCGCGCCGCAGCGAGATCGAGCACAACGCCCAGGACCTGGCCACCGAGGACCTGATCACGCCGACCGACATGGTCGTCACGCTGAGCCACTCGGGCTACATCAAGAGCCAGCCGCTCAACGAGTACCGCTCGCAAAAGCGCGGCGGGCGCGGCAAGCAGGCCACGGCCACCAAGGAAGACGACTGGGTCGACCAGCTCTTCATCGCCAATACGCACGACTGGATCCTGTGCTTCTCCAACCGCGGCCGCCTGTACTGGCTCAAGGTCTGGGAAGTGCCCAGCGGCTCGCGCGGCTCGCGCGGCAAGCCCATCGTGAACATGTTCCCGCTGGCCGAGGGCGAGAAGATCAACGTGGTGCTGGCGCTCACCGGGGAGTTCCGCAGCTTCCCCGCCGACCACTACGTGTTCATGGCCACGGCGGGCGGCACGGTCAAGAAGACCGCGCTCGATGAATTCAGCAACCCGCGCAAGGCCGGCATCATCGCCGTCGACCTGGACGAAGGCGACTACCTCATCGGAGCTGCGCTCACCGACGGCCGCCACGACGTGATGCTGTTCTCCGACGGCGGCAAGGCTGTGCGCTTCGACGAGAACGACGTGCGCCCCATGGGCCGCAACGCGCGCGGCGTGCGCGGCATGATGCTGGAGGACGGCCAGAGCGTGATCGCCATGTTGGTGGCCGAGGACGAGACGCAGAGCGTGCTCACCGCCACCGTCAACGGCTACGGCAAACGCACGCCGATCGGCGAGTACACGCGCCATGGCCGGGGCACCAAAGGCATGATCGCCATCCAGCAGAGCGAGCGCAACGGCAAGGTCGTGGCCGCCACGCTGGTGCACACCGAGGACCAGATCATGCTGATCACCGACAAGGGCGTGCTGGTCCGCACGCGTGTCGCCGAGATCCGCGAAATGGGCCGCGCCACGCAAGGCGTGACGCTGATCTCGCTGGACGATGGCGACGAACTCTCCGGCCTGCAGCGCATCGTCGAAAACGACGCCAACGTTCCCGAGGGTGGTGAACCCGACAGCGGCGACGCCGCGCCGGCCGCGTGATGGCGCGGCCCTACAACTTCTCCGCCGGTCCGGCCGCGATGCCGGTCGAGGTGCTCGAGATCGCCGCACGCGAGATGCTCGACTGGCACGGTACCGGCATGGGCGTGATGGAAATGAGCCACCGCGGCAAGGCCTTCGGCGAAATCGCCGCCCAGGCCGAGACCGACCTGCGCGAGCTGCTGGCCGTGCCCTCGCACTTCAAGATCCTGTTCATGCAGGGCGGCGGCCTGGCCGAGAACGCCATCGTGCCGATGAACCTGTCGCGCGGCGGCGTGGTCGACTTCGTGGTCACGGGCGGCTGGAGCCAGAACTCGCTGAAGGAGGCCGGGCGCTACGCGCAGACCCATCTGGCCGCGAGCAACGCCGACAGCCGCCACACCACCCTGCCCGCGCCGGCCAGCTGGCAACTCTCGCCCGACGCCCAGTACGTGCACATCTGCAGCAACGAAACCATCCATGGGGTGGAGTTCCAGGCGCTGCCCGACCTCAAGGCCCTGGGCAGCGACGCGCCGCTGGTGGTCGATTTCTCCTCGCATGTGGCCTCGCGCCCCGTGGACTGGTCGCGCGTCGGCCTGGCCTTTGGCGGCGCGCAGAAGAACCTGGGACCCGCCGGCCTCACGCTGGTGGTGGTGCGCGAGGACCTGCTCGGCCATGCCCTACCCATCTGCCCCAGCGCCTTCAACTACAAGACCGTGGCGGACAACGCCTCGATGTACAACACCCCGCCCACCTACGCGATCTACATCGCGGGCCTGACCTTCCAGTGGCTCAAGCGCCAGGGCGGCGTGGCGGCCATGGAGGCGCGCAACATCGCCAAGGCCAGGCTGCTGTACGACTTCCTCGACCAGTCGCCCTTCTACGAAAACCGCGTCGCGCCCGACTGCCGCTCGCGCATGAACGTGCCCTTCTTCCTGAAGGACGAGTCGCGCAACGAGGCCTTCCTGGCCGGCGCGCAGGCGCGCGGCCTGCTGCAGCTCAAGGGGCACAAATCGGTCGGCGGCATGCGCGCCAGCCTCTACAACGCGATCCCCATCGAAGGCGTCCAGGCCCTGGTGGACTACCTGCGCGACTTCGAAAAGGAAATGGCCTGATCCGATGGCAGCTTCACCGCAACAATCCGAAGCCCTGGGCGAACTGCGCGTCCAGATCGACGCGATCGACCAGCAGCTGCTGACACTGCTGAACCAGCGCGCGCTGGTGGCCGAAAAGGTCGGCGAGCTCAAGCGCCAGGAAGGCTCGCCTTTCTTCCGCCCGGACCGCGTGGCCCAGGTCATCGAGAAGATCCAGACCGCGAACCCCGGCCCGCTGCTCAACCAGCACGTGGGCGCCATCTGGCGCGAGATCATGTCGGCCTGCCTCGCGCTGGAGACGCCGCAGCGCGTGGCCGTGCTGGGTCCGCAGGGCACCTTCTGCGAGCAGGCGGCGATCGAGTTCTTCGGCAGCGCCGCCAACCTCATCCACTGCGCCAGCTTCGACGAAGTCTTCCACGCCACCGCGGCCGGCACGGCCCAGTTCGGCGTGGTCGGCGTGGAGAACACCACCGAAGGCGTGGTCGCGCGCTCGCTCGACCTGTTCCTGCGCTCGCCCGTGCATGTGGTGGGCGAGGTGAGCCTGCTGGTGCGCCACAACCTGCTGTGCCGCGAGGCCTCGCTCGAGGGCATCGAGGTTGTGATGGCCCACCCGCAGGCGCTCGCGCAGTGCCAGGGCTGGCTGTCGCAGCACCTGCCGAACGCCGAGCGCCGCGCCGTCTCCAGCAACGCCGAGGGCGCGCGCCTGGCCGCCGAGGACCCGCGCTTCGCCGCCCTGGCCAGCGAGCGCGCCGCTGCGCAGTTCGGCCTGCACATCGTCGCGCACGCGGTGCAGGACGAGGCCTACAACCGCACGCGCTTCGCCATCATCTGTCTGCCGCAGACCCTGGCCATGCCGCCCGCCAGCGGGCGCGACTGCACCAGCCTTGTGGTGTCGGTGCCCAACCGCCCCGGCGCCGTGCACGACCTGCTGGTACCGCTCAAGCAGCACGGCGTGTCCATGACGCGCTTCGAGTCGCGCCCCGCCAAGTCCGGTCAATGGGAGTACTACTTCTACATCGATCTCGCCGGCCACCCCTCGCAGCCGCACGTCGCGGCGGCGCTCGACGAACTGCAACGCCTGTGCGCCTTCTACAAGGTGCTGGGCGCCTACCCGGTGACGGAATGATGTTTGAGCAACTCGGACTGATCGGCTGCGGCCTCATGGGCGGCTCCTTCGCGCTCGCGCTCAAGCGCGCTGGCCTGGTCAAGCGCGTGGTGGGCTACAGCAAGTCGCCGTCCACCACCGAACGAGCGCGCCAGCTCGGCGTGATCGACGTGGAAGCGCCGTCCGCGCTGCTCGCCGTCTCGGGCGCCGACCTGGTGCTGCTGGCGGTGCCGGTGGCCGCCACCGAGGCCACCTTCAAGGCCATCCGCCACCTGGTGCGCAACGACGTGCTCATCATGGACGTGGGCTCCACCAAGCGCGAGGTCATCGACGCCGCGCGCCGCGTGCTGCGCGAGCAGGTGGGCGTGTTCGTGCCGGCGCACCCCATCGCCGGCAAGGAACTGGCCGGCGTGGACCACGCCGACCCCGACCTCTACACCGGCCGCCAGGTCATCCTCACGCCCATCGAGCGCACCCTGCCCGCGCACCTGGACAAGGCCGAGAAGGTCTGGCGCGCCCTGGGCTGCCAGGTCAAGCGCATGACGCCCGAGGGGCACGACGCCGCCTATGCGGCCATCAGCCACCTGCCGCACCTGCTGGCCTTCGCGCTCATGAACGCCATCCAGAAACAGGACGAGGGCAAGGACTTCCTGGCCCTGGCGGGTCCCGGCTTCCGCGATTTCACGCGCATCGCGGCCAGCGACGCCGCCGTCTGGCGCGACATCCTGCTGTCCAACAAGGAAGAGCTGGTCTCGCAGTCGCGCCATTTCCTGCGCGCCCTGCAGGAGCTGGAGGCGGCGATCAAGAACAACGACCCCGACGCGCTCGAAACCCTGATCGACCAGGCCAGCGAAGCGCGCGCCGGCTGGCGCATGACGGCCGTCAAGCCCCAGGGCTGAGCCGCCGACCGCGCATGTTCGACATCCCCAGCCTCGACCTCCCTTCCCTCATCAGCGCCGGCGGCCGAGTGCGCCTGCCCGGCTCCAAGAGCATCTCCAACCGCGTGCTGCTGTTGGCAGCGCTCAGCGAAGGCCCCACCCTGGTCGAGGACCTGCTCGACTCCGACGACACGCGCGTGATGCTCGCGGCCCTGCGCCAGCTGGGCTGCGCCATCGAAGAGACCGGCCCCGCCAGCGTGCGCGTGCAGGGCCTGGGCGGGCGGCTGCCGGTGCGCAAGGCCGCCCTCTTCCTGGGCAATGCCGGGACCGCCATGCGCCCGCTGACGGCCGCGCTGTCGCTCCTGGCCGCGGCCCAGGGGGCGCGCTTCGAGTTGTCCGGCGTGCCGCGCATGCACGAGCGCCCCATCGGCGACCTGATCGACGCCCTGCGCCAGCTCGGCTGCCCGGTGGCCTGCCTGCAGAACGAGGGCTACCCGCCGCTGCGCCTGGGCGACGGCACCATGCACCCGCTGCGCCTGGACGAGCCCATCCGCGTGCGCGGCGACGTCTCCAGCCAGTTCCTCACCGCCCTGCTGCTCGCGCTGCCGCTGGTGGCGCAGGAGCGGGACGCGGTGATCGAAGTCACCACCGAGCTCATTTCCAAGCCCTACATCGAGATCACACTCAAGCTGCTGCAGCGCTTCGGCGTGGACGTGCGGCGCGAGGGCTGGCAGCGCTTCACCATCCCGCGCGGCAGCCGCTACGCCTCACCGGGGCGCATCGCCGTCGAGGCCGACGCCTCCTCGGCCAGCTACTTCATCGCGCTGGGCGCGATCGCGCCCGCCACGCCGGGTACCGACGGCGTCGTGATCGAAGGCGTGGGCACGGACTCCATCCAGGGCGACATCCGCTTCATCGAGGCCGCGCGGCTCATGGGCGCCGAGGTCGAGGGCGACGGCAACCGCCTGCGCGTGCGCCGCGGCGCCTGGCCGCTCAAGGCCATCGACCTCGACTGCAACCACATCCCCGACGCGGCCATGACCCTGGCCGTGATGGCGTTGTACGCCGACGGCACCACCACGCTGCGCAACATCGCCAGCTGGCGCGTGAAGGAAACCGACCGCATCGCCGCCATGGCCATCGAAGGCCGCAAGCTCGGCGCCACCATTGAAGAAGGCGCAGACTTCATCCGCATCACGCCGCCCGCGGGCCCCGCCGCCGGGCCGCCCCAAGGCGGGGCAGCCCCCTCGGGGGGCAGCGAACCACACGCAGTGGGGAGCGTCGGGGCCCACGGATGGCGGCGGGCGAGCATCCACACCTACGACGACCACCGCGTCGCCATGTGCTTCTCGCTCGCGGCCTTCAACCCCGCGGGTCTGCCGGTGCGCATCGAAGACCCCAAGTGCGTGGGCAAAACCTTCCCCGACTACTTCGAAACCCTGTTCGGCGTCTGCCACACGCCGGCCGAGCGCATCCCCGTCATCTGCATCGACGGGCCCACCGCCTCCGGCAAGGGCACGCTGGCGGCCGAGCTGGCCTCGCGCCTGGGCTACCACCTGCTCGACTCCGGTGCCCTGTACCGCCTGGTGGGCCTGGCGGCCGAGCGCGAGGGCCTGTCCACCACCGAGGCCGACCTGCGCGAACCCGCCCACGCCGAGCGACTGGGTCGCCTGGCCGCCGGCCTGGACGTGCGCTTCACCCCCGGCAAGACCTGGCTGGAGGGCGAGGACGTCACCGAGGCCCTGCGCGCCGAACCCGCCGGCATGGCGGCCTCGCGCGTCTCGGCCGTGCCCCAGGTGCGCGCCGCCCTGGTCGACCTGCAGCTGCAGATGCGCCACCTGCCCGGGCTGGTGGCCGACGGCCGCGACATGGGCACCGTCATCTTCCCCGGCGCCCCGCTGAAGATCTACCTCACGGCCAGTGCCGAGCAGCGCGCCCAGCGCCGCCATAAGCAATTGATTTCAAAGGGAATACCGGCTATACTCGACGACCTTTTGGCCGATCTCAAGGCGCGCGACGCACGCGACATGAACCGCGCGCACGCTCCCCTGAAGCCGGCCGAAGACGCGGTGCTGCTGGACAACTCCGAACTGGACATCGAGCAATCGGTGCAATTCGTGTTGAATCGCTGGCACGGCCAACAGGCTTTCCCGGTCCGCTGAGCAAGCCACCCCCAGGCCCCGAAGACCCCGCCGGATGTTCCCCGTCCGCAGGTCCCAGGGATCGTCAACCAACCCGCCGTGTTCCACACGGCACAACGCTACGCCGCCCACCCGTCGTCACCCGCGCCGCCCCCTGCGGGCCTCCGTGCGCCGACACCAAGCGGTTTCAGGAAAACCCAATGTCTGAATCTTTTGCCGCCCTCTTTGAAGAGTCCCTCAAGCGCGCCGAAATGCGCGCGGGCGAAGTCATCACCGCCGAGGTCGTTCGCATCGAACACAACCACGTGGTGGTCAATGCCGGTCTGAAGTCGGAAGCCTACGTTCCGCTGTCCGAGTTCAAGAACGACCAAGGCGAACTCGAAGTGCAGGTCGGCGACTTCGTGTCCGTGGCCATCGACTCCGTCGAAAACGGCTTCGGCGACACGCTGCTGTCGCGCGACAAGGCCAAGCGCCTGGCCTCGTGGATGGCCCTGGAAAAGGCCCTGGAGTCGGGCGAATTCGTCACCGGCACCACCACCAGCAAGGTCAAGGGCGGCCTCAAGGTCATGGTCAACGGCATCAGCGCCTTCCTGCCGGGCTCGCTGGTCGACAGCCGTCCCACCAAGGACCTCACGCCCTACGAGAACAAGACCCTGGAATTCAAGGTCATCAAGCTCGACCGCAAGCGCAACAACGTGGTGCTGAGCCGCCGCGCCGTGGTGGAAGCCTCCATGGGCGAAGAGCGCGCCAAGCTGATGGAAACCCTGAAGGAAGGCGCCATCGTGCACGGCGTGGTCAAGAACATCACCGAGTACGGTGCGTTCGTGGACCTCGGCGGCATCGACGGCCTGCTGCACATCACCGACATGGCCTGGCGCCGCGTGCGCCACCCCAGCGAGGTGGTGCAGGCCGGCCAGGAAATCACGGCCAAGATCCTCAAGTTCGACACCGAGAAGCAGCGCGTCTCGCTGGGCCTCAAGCAGATGGGCGACGACCCGTGGCTGGGCGTGAGCCGCCGCTACCCGCAGGGCACCCGCATGTTCGGCAAGGTCACGAACATCGCCGACTACGGCGCGTTCGTGGAGCTCGAGCCCGGCATCGAAGGCCTGGTGCACGTATCCGAAATGGACTGGACCAACAAGAACGTGGCCCCGTCCAAGCTGGTGTCGCTGGGCGACGAGGTCGAGGTCATGGTGCTCGACATCGACGAAGACAAGCGCCGCATCTCCCTGGGCATGAAGCAGTGCCGCGCCAACCCCTGGCACGAGTTCGCCGAGCAGACCAAGCGCGGTGACCGCGTCAAGGGCCCGATCAAGTCGATCACCGACTTCGGCGTGTTCGTCGGCCTGGCCGCCGGCATCGACGGCCTGGTGCACCTGTCCGACCTGTCCTGGAACGAAGCCGGCGAACAAGCCGTGCGCAACTACAAGAAGGGCCAGGAAGTCGAGGCCGTGGTGCTTGCCATCGACGTCGAGCGCGAGCGCATCAGCCTGGGCATCAAGCAGCTCGACGGCGACCCGTTCACCACCTTCGTGTCGGTGAACGACAAGGGCTCCGTCGTGACCGGCAAGGTCAAGACCGTGGACGCCAAGGGCGCCGAAATCGACCTCGGCGAAGACGTGCTCGGCTACCTGCGCGCCTCGGAAATCAGCCGCGACCGCGTGGAAGATGCCCGCAACGTGCTCAAGGAAGGCGACGAAGTGTCGGCCGTGGTCGTCAACGTCGACCGCAAGACGCGCAACATCCAGCTGTCGATCAAAGCCAAGGACAACGCCGACGCGCAGGAAGCCATGGCCAGCCTGAGCCAGAGCGCAGGCAATGCCGGCACCACCAGCCTGGGCGCCCTGCTGCGCGCCAAGCTGGACAACAACAGCAACGGCCGCTGATCCGCGCCCAATGACCCGCAGCGATCTTGTCGAAGCCCTGGCCGCCCGGTTCGGCCAGCTCACCCACCGCGATGCCGAGTTCGCCGTCAAGGCGATCCTCGACGCCATGGGCGATGCCCTGGTGAAGGGCCACCGCATCGAGATCCGGGGCTTCGGCAGTTTCTCGGTCAATCGCCGCTCGCCTCGCATCGGACGCAACCCGCGTTCGGGCGAGAGCGTGATGATTCCCGAGAAGCGCGTGCCCCACTTCAAGCCCGGCAAGGCCTTGCGCGAGCAGGTCGACGAGCGCACCGCCCTCATGCAGCAGCACGAGGACCAGCGGCGCACCGGCTGATACCCCCTCGCTACAATCGTCCCCCACCACTTGAGGGGATGTTTTGAAGTACCTCATGTGGCTGCTCAACGCGGCCATTTTTTTTGTCCTCTTCGCCTTCGCGCTGAACAACCAGGACAGCGTCACGCTCAAGCTGTTCTTCGGCCACAGCTGGGAGGCGCCGCTGGTGCTGGTGCTGCTGCTGGTGCTGCTCATCGGCGTGTTCCTCGGCGTCATCGTGATGCTGCCGCTGTGGCTGCGCGCCCGCCGGCACCGCCAGCGCGGCCACACCACCCTGTTCGGCAGCGAAACCACGCTGATGCCACAAGACCCCGTCGATCGCCGGCATGGACTTTGACCTGACCTGGCTGCTCTGGGGCCTGCCGGTGGCTTTCGCGCTGGGCTGGGTGGCCTCGCGCCTGGACCTGCGCCAGTGGCGCATCGAAGGCCGGCAGGCGCCCAAGGCCTACTTCCGCGGCCTGAACCACCTGCTCAATGAACAGCAGGACCAGGCCATCGACGCCTTCATCGAGGCCGTGCAGGGCGACCCCGACACCACCGAGCTGCACTTCGCCCTGGGCAACCTGTTCCGCCGCCGGGGCGACTACGACCGCGCCGTGCGCGTGCACGAACACCTGCTTTCGCGGGCCGACCTCAACCGCAAGGAGCGCGACCGCGCACAGCACGCGCTGGCGCTCGATTTCCTCAAGGCCGGCCTGCTCGACCGCGCCGAGTCTGCGCTGAGCAAACTCGAAGGCACGGCCTTCGAGAACGAGGCGCGCCTGGCCCTGCTGGGCATCTACGAACGCTCGCGCGACTGGGCGCAGGCCCGCGCCATCGCCGAAAAGCTCGACTCGGCGGAACACGGCGCCTTCACCACGCGCGTGGCCCACTACCTGTGCGAACTGGCCGAGCTCGCGCACCGCGAGGGCCAGGCCGAGCGCGTGCGTGCCCTGCTCGACGAGGCCGTGCGGCGCGCACCCACGCTGGCGCGCGGCTGGATGGCGCGCTCGGCCCTGCGCAACCAGCAGGGCGACGCGGCAGGCGCCCTGGACGACCTGCTGGCCCTGGCCGAACAGGCGCCCGCCGCCCTGCCGCTGGCCGCGCGCGCCATGGCCGAGCTGGCCCAGCAGACCGGCCGCACCGATCCCGTGCTGCGCACCCTGGGCAACGCCCAGGCGCGCGCGCCCTCCATCGACGTGACCGAAGCCCTGGCCCGCCTGGCGCCCCAGCCCGAGGGCGCGCGCGGCATGTACTTGCGCCACCTGGAAGCCGAGCCCTCGCTCGTGATCGCCAGCCAGTGGCTGGCGGGCGAAACCCTGTCCAACCCGCAGGCCCAGTCCAGCGTGCAGCGCGCGCTGGAGCACGCCAGCGGCCCGCTGCGGCGCTACCGCTGCGCGGCCTGCGGTTTCGAGGCGCGCCAGCACTTCTGGCAGTGCCCGGGCTGCCAGGCCTGGGACAGCTACCCGGCCCGCCGCGTGGAAGAGCTCTAGGCCTGCCCGTACCCACCGCCGCCCGGCGTGTGGATTTCGAAGATGTCGCCCGCAGCCATCTCGGCCTGGCCGATGTGCTTGAGTTCTTCCGTGCGCCCGTCGGCGCGCACCACGCGGCTGAGGCCCAGAGCCCCCGGCTGGCCACCGGCCATGCCGAACGAGGGGTGCACGCGCCCGTTGGACAGGATGCTCGCCGTCATGGGCTCCAGGAAGCGCACGCGGCGCACGCCCCCGTCGCCGCCATGCCAGCGCCCCGCACCGCCCGAGCCCTGGCGGATCTGGTAGCTCTCCAGCCGCACCGGAAAGCGGAACTCCAGCACCTCGGGGTCCGTCATGCGCGAGTTGGTCATGTGCGTCTGAACCACCGACGTGCCGTTGAACCCATCGATCAGGCGGCCCGCTTCGTCCGTCACGCCGCCCGCGCCGCTGCCACCCGAGATCGTCTCGTAGTACTGGTGGCGCGCATTGCCGAAGGTGAAGTTGTTCATCGTGCACTGGC
>VFQN01001569.1_pt1 | contig 37574 bp, 52 predicted proteins | sample 3512371 | NCBI WGS metagenome assembly VFQN01 (sample SAMN10412370, study PRJNA504923) | tailings metagenome | isolation source: Replicate 2 from Balatoc abandoned mine | place: Philippines: Itogon, Benguet | collected 2017-08-28
GCACGGAAAAAGAGAGAGAAAAACACCCGGGAAATACCCGCACAAAGGGGCGACACCGAACACGTCTGTGGGCGGGGGGGGGGGGGGGAGGGGGGTGCGCGTGCATGCACCCAGCAGCAGCAGCTCCGCCGGTCAGTGCCCCAGCTGACGCATAGGATTATGGTTGTCCCTTGTTCATGCTGTGTCGTGCTTACGCTGAACAGTAAGCAGCCAGCTCGTGCTCAGTTGTAGCAGCATGTGCGATTGCGCCGTGCCCCTGATGAGCACCTGGACGAGTGCTGCTGAGTCTTTGCACGGCGTATACAGGCACTAGAGCGCGGGCGCACGCAGGTGCTGTTTCGTGTCGTGTGTGTCGTGGTGGCACCTGGAGGGTTGTACTACATTGTGCATGTGCACCACGTCGTACGGCCCTAAGTCTTTGCACGTGCACGCGGCGAGGCGGTGTTTGCGCACCGTAATTCCCTTCCTTGACGTAAGTAAAGTATCCGCGGACATTGTGATCACACCCAACGTGAATGCAGTAATACGCTAACCGCCGTTCGATATCGACATCCTCGCCCCACTGTAACCACTGCTCTCTCGGCCAAGTCGGCATACGTGCTTTAGGGAGAGGCAGCAAGGTTTACCTCATTGGCTGCGGCTCTTCTTACCTGCTGCAAGCGCTGACAAATGGGAAAGGATAAAGAGAAGAAGGCAAAGTCCGCCGGGTCAGGAGGCGTAGCTGACCCGGCCCCTCTTGAGCAGAACACACGCGTTGAAAAGGTAGTAGTGTTTGGATTGTTACACATACAACTTTGATCACGTGCATTCACTGCAGTAAGTGTCGGTATGCAACTCCTACCGACGCATGTCGTTCAGTCGCAACGCCTGATACACAGTCAACCAGTACCAGAGCTTGACATACTTCTGCTATCCCCATTGCAGGTCACCGCGAGCCCTCCGTTTAACCTCAACGCGCCCGACGTACCAAACCCAGATGTCACGTTCATGGGCCCCACGCCTCTAGAGATACCCATGTGCGACTATGTTGTCAAGGCCGGTGCTCAGTCCCTATTCAAGGTGCTCTGGGATGAAACCTCTGAGCCCATGAACCGCGTCGCTACGGCGGAGGTGCGCAGGGTGTTAGCCCGCATGACGTGGGCGTAGGGTACGGGAAATGGCCGAATGGGGCGTGTGGGGCCCCCACATGGCTGTTCAGCCGCATGGTCCTTCCGCAACTCATTGCCTGCCAATTTGTAAAGGGCGTAGGTTCAGAGACAATGGGTTTGACGGCCAGCGCCAATCTGCCGTGGGGCCCCTCCAGGGGAAGGGTGCAGTAGAGGCATGGGCCGCAACACCCCTGCCGACACACCATGCACGTTTGCGGCCTCCCTGCGCAACCCTACTGTCTTATGCCCCTGCAGAAATACCTGGAGATGAAGTACACACCTTGGGCCCCCGACCCTGAGGGCAGGGGCCTGGTGGTGCGGGAGAGCAGCTACAAGACCAAGAGCCCGCTAGGCATGATTGTGGTGGTGGAGAGGCACACGGTAAGGTGCATGCCGGGGACGGTTGCAGTAATGCAGACACGCAGGGTGGGTGCATTCTGGGGATGGTCGAGGTGGTGCACTAGGTGGGGTGCACGCTGAAGTCATGTACGGCAATGGAGCCGCTGGGTGTTGGGGCTGGTCGCTGCAAAAAGCACCAGGGCAGCCGGTGTTGAATGGTCCAGCAGCCGGCTGTTCCTAAACGTGCGGTAGTGCGCGCCCGCTGTGCCGTACCGTGAGCTACTCAGGGGTGATCTGTAGCCTCATGGTGCCACTGGGGCGCCCTGGTTGTGTACTAACGAATTCCATAGCGCGAGCAGGGAAGAAAGGCGAATCCTTTCGCCCCACGTCGCTATGCGTCCAGAACGTGTGGTGGACGTGCCGCTGCGCGTTGGCCTCATGGGCATAGTATGTCATGCAAGCACACAGCGCGAGTGGCGGGGCAGTGGCAACGGCCGCTGGCCCCAAAGGACAGACAAAGCAACACCATCCGCCTCCTGGGTTAATTAGCCCCTTTCCCCCGCAATGCAGCTCCGTGCCGCTCGTACCCCGCACATCCCCCCTTGTGGCTCTACTCGCACAGTTGCCGGTACCCCTCCCGCCCACGCAACTCCACTTACTGGTACACCGTACTCCATCGGGCTATTGCACCGGCCGCTCCTGCAGGTCCTGTCCAAGAGCTGCCGCAATCCAACACCAGCTGCCTTCGATTTGATACCCCTCCCGCCCATGCAACACAATGCATCGGTACCGGTACTCCACCCACTGGTACCCACCCACCTGCCTGCCCCTGCAGGTCCTGTCCAAGAACGACGCGGGGTCAGCGGTGGAGATCCGGCTCAGCCCCAACATCCCTGGGGTGGGCAACGCGATGTACGTGTGGATGCTGGTGAGTTGGCGTTCGCCTGTGTCGGCAAGTAAGGAGGTATACAAGCGAGTGCCATTTGCTGAGCACTGTGCAGCCTTGCGTTTGCGAACCGTGGAGGCAGGGATAGAGGTTGTGCAGCTGGGCCAGGGACTGACAGAGGAACGCTTTTTTGGCTCTGCCGACAAAGCGGCCGTATTCTGCACGCACGCCCGTACTAATGCGCAGCTGGTTGGGTGCGGCGCATGGCTAGAAGGTCTACCTTACATATTTTGTTACATTAGGGGCGGCAAGGCCAGTACCGCTCCTGTTAGAAGGAATGCGGTCGGTAGGTACACGCATGGTTAGTGCGCGTGCTCGTCTCCCGGCTGGCAGTCTAGCACCCATCCCACTCGTGGTCACGCAACCTTTTTATGCGGAGGGGGCAGGTTCATGAAGTAGCTGCATCATTGTTGGTCCCCTGCTGTGCACCCGTGGGAATGCGCCTGCATGCATAGTCGCCGCTGAACACGTACTGCTGCTACTGACGCATCCGCCCTGGTGTTGTTGTGCTGCAGTTTGTGTCGCGGCAGGTGGCCCCCGGGAAAACGCGCTTCACGGGGACAGCGCGGGTGAGGCGGAAGTGGGCTCGCAAGGGAAGCAGGGGCACACACAGAGAAAGGGGCGGGAGCAGGAGGCGGTGTTGGAGGCAGGACCACCAAGGCGGTGGGCTGGCGCGGTCGAAGTGCGGGTTGGATACTGTCAGGGCTATGAGTCATGTCGAGCATGGCTCGGATGCTAGATTGCCGTTGGCCGCGGTTGCCGATCAGGCCACTGATCACCTCCCATGCACACCAGCGCTCCTGCCCTAACCCCACCACCTCACCCACCACTGCAACGCCCCGTGCCATGCTGTGACGTGCAGCTCGAATGGTACAAGAGCAGCTTTGCCATCAAGATGCTCAAGGGCCAGGTGGGCAAGCGGCTGTGACATTGCATTGCATAAGCGCTGGCCTTGGGCAGCACGAGGAACACGGTGTTGCATGTTGTGGCCCACGCCCCGTCGCCCCTGGCTACAGGGTCCTCATGTCATTACCGTGTCACACGTGCACCCACACCGTATCCCCCCCCTCTGCACCCAGATCGACTCCGACACCGTCAAGGACATCAAGCGCTTCTGGGGCGGCCTCATACGCAAGGAGATGGAGGGGGTCTTCGGCGTGGAGGAGCCGCCAGCCGGCGACTCCAGTTACCCCCCCGCCGCCTTCGCCGCCAGTGCTGGCTCCCCCGCCACCGCCCTCGTCGCCGCCCCTGCAGCCATGCTGTCCACACCCTCGCAAGGCGTTGGGGTGGCAGGGGGCGTTGGCGCAGGTACGGGCGCAGGCCCTATGGTGTGTGGTGTGCCTCTGCAGGTGGTGGTGCTGGGCGTGGGGCTGCTGCTGGTGGCGGTGGCGCTGCTGCGGCTGTCGGGGCAGGTGGCGCGCAGCAGCCGGGCGCTGGAGGACATCACGGCGGCGGCGGGGCGGCTGAGGGAGCAGCTGGAGGCGATACGGAGGCAGCAGCAGGGGTAGCAGGGGTAGGGGTGGCGGCTAAGGGTGCAGCAGCAGCAGCGGCAGCAGCAGCAGGAGTATGGTGGCAGGGGCAGGGGTAGCGGCAGGATACAGTGAGGTGGTGGTGCAGGGGATAGGCGTGTGACTGTGAGGGGCGGGTGCGAAGCCGCGGGGCGTGCTGCTGCTTGTGCGGGCGAAGGCAGAAGGGCGAAGGGGGGGCTGGGCGCGGCGCCGGCGGGCGGGGCAAAGGGGTGAGGCTACAGGTGTTGGCCAGGGGGGATGTTGGGGAGGCGGTGCTCCAGGCGGTGCACAAGCAAGGAGCTGGTGGTCAAGCGCGGGTAGGGGGAATGCCTGTGTTTTAAGAGGCGGTGCTGGGGCATAACAAGCAGGTAGGGGTGCCGTGTGCAGCAGTGTGAGCTGTGAAGCGAGCGTGGAGATGTAGGCAGCGGGTAGGCAGGGAGCCGCGCTATCGGGATGCGTTGCGTGACGGGTTAAGGTGGGTTGCTGGGGGGTCCAAGGCCTGAGGTGGATGCTGCTGTGGATGCGGTTGCTGGTTCCCTGAATGAATTAGTAGGCTTGCCGATGTAAGCTTGTGGATGAGGCCCACTTGGTGCCACGGAGCGACAATTTTACTTGTTGCCGGTCGGCAGTGCGGTGGTGTCCGTTAGCACGAGTACCGTATGTTGGTGGCTATGCAACAGGTGAGAACTCCAAGACACAGGAGAAACGGTGGCGAATACATAGCTGAAGCGACCTTTATTACTGGTTCCGCACGGGGCCTGTGCGCAGGCACCCTTGCACTGGCAAAGGACAGCACCTCATGTGGTCACACCGCCTGGATTGTTAACGCAAAATGCAAAGACCTCAAGGCATGCTGAGGTGGTGTTGCAAGCTTGCAAATAAACCCCTTATTCGAAAGTGCGTCTTCCAGCGACGTGACACCTAGTTGCGATATCCAAGTTGGCAGCACGGGTACCACAAGGACCAGCATGGAATTTAGACAACTGTAACTGAGTTGGACCCCCGGTACGTGTTGACCAGCGGCGCTGTTCTCTGACACTGACACTGCAGCGGCACCGCAGTGCAAAGCCTGCCGCCCTTGGGTAACTGCATGAGGACGTAACCCTACGTAACCTCGCCGCGAACGGATCGTAAACCAAAGCAGCTATCCTCCTCCACAGCACAGTATGCATGTACGGCATGGACACAGGTACGTATGCAGACCAAGATGACCAATATGATAAGACGCAGTGCTCAGAAATCACACAGCGTTGCACGTCTCACTACAGCACGCTAAGCCACTGCCGGATGTTGATACCCATTCAATCTGATTGCTTTAGACAGGAGGTGAACGCTCTGGCCCCCAGCATGTGGGCTCACCAACACAATCGAGGGGCTCGCTTCAGGCAAAGCAACAGCAACAGATGTGTCTCGGCCGCAGGCCGCTCAGCGTCGTGCTAGGGTTCACAGCTATGGTTTCGCTCACACGGCACGGTGCAGTGGTGCATTAGGTCTTGTGACAAGCGTGCTCGATTCACGTGTAACATACGAGACGACCTTTACCACGTTAACCATCTTACAAATGATCTGTCCCTTGTCATCACCACATTTGTATGAATTCGTATCACGGCAATCGTGATTGACCTGTCCGTAATCCACCCCTACTGCTACCTGACTGCTACCTCTTGCAGGGACTCTCGCCCTTCCTAGCCTAATAATACACGGCCCGCAGCAACCCGCTAGCCTCGCCCACGAAGCCAAACGCATACGCCCCCGCGAACCGGCGCCCACCTCCGTCACCACCCTCACTCAGCCCCCTTCCCCGCCCCCTCCACCCTCCCGCCATCCCGCCTCCCCTTCCCACGCGCCCCTCCCGCCCCCCGCACCCGGACCACCACCAGCCCCACCACCGCCACCTTCACCGCCGTCTTTACAGTCCACCTCACCGCACACCGCGCCGCCCCCAGCACCCCACGCCGGCTCCTCCTGGCCGCTTCCGCAGCTGCCGCCGCCTCCTCTGCCTCACACGCGATCAGCCGCTGCACCCGCTCCAGGGGCAGCCCCAGGGCCGCTGCCAGCACCTGCGCCTGCCAGTCCTCGTCCCCCAGGAAGCCCCCGTGACCGTGGTGGGGGTGGTACATCAGGGCGGGGTGCGACACGTGGGGCCCGGCCAGGGCCTTGCGCGTGGCCTGCGGGCGTACGGATAGCGGTTAGTCGTTAGTTGGGCGGAGTGGTTGCTTGGTTGGCCAATCCTGGACGGGGTTGCGGCGTACGGCGACTGCTGGTAACGGCAGGCAAGACGTCCCAACTCTGCTGCTGTGAGCTGCAAGTCAAGCTTGCGTGGCCGGTGATAGTGCATCGCCAGTATTGGTGTTGGTGTGCAGCAGATGCGGTGCGGGATGCAGGCACAACAAGCCCTTGCAAGTAAAATACAGGCAGAACAAAGCAAGCTTAATTACGGCGAGGGCGTGCCCTGCAAACCCTTGAGCGACAGCGCTGCAAGCTGCACCTCGGCCTCGGCACTGGCTGTTTCAGGCCGTCTACTTGATTCCTGTGCACGCCGACCTTTGCCGTATGTAGTCATGCTGATGAAACCCTACCCTCTGTTTGTTGCAAACTACTGCTAGCCCAGCATGCCCACGAACTACCCGCCGGTACCCAGGGGGTCTCCCTTTCAGAACCTCAGCGCAGCTCAGGTCGAATGCATGGTGCCCTTACAAACCAAGTATGCCCGCACACCCTGCTTGCGCACGAGCCGGTCACCCACGCTGACCTGCTGAATTTCCGCCACACTACACCGTGGCTACCGTACTCACAATGATCTGCTGAATCTCCGCCACCGGCAGCAGGTGGTCCTGGCCGCCCAGCACCAGGGTGGAGCGGGCGGGCAGCTCGCTAAGCCACAGGTTGCAGGTGGCCCAGTTGAGGCGGCGGCGGAGTGCAACCGACACGTGATACTCGTCCAGGACCAGGGCTGCGGGAGGCGGGAAAAGGGTTGCACAATTCGTGTCTTAGACTACAAGACCAATGGTTATATTCGTGATGCAAGGAGTGGCCTGCACTGCTAGATGAGACCATGTGTGCGGGGGAACGGGACGGCAAAAAGGGTACATTGGACGGGGGGGCGATGGGGCAGGACAAAGGCACGGCAGGCAGCACACTGATACAGGTGATACAGTGTGTGCAAGGTGGCAGCAGCAGGGCCTGGAGCGGCATGGGCGGCCCAGTACATTGTGCCATGCGGGCTCACCGTCCAGGTCCATGACCCAGTTGATAAGGCGCTGCTTGCACGCCCCCACCGCCCCGCACACCGCCCCCACAGGACCGCGCCGGCCCCTCCACTGTTGCCCTGCCACTGCGGCAGCCCCCTCTTCCTCCTCCTCCTCCTCGTCCTCCTCCGTCAGTCCCTGCAACTTCTCCTCCTCCTCCAGCTGCTGCCCCAGCGGCCCTGCGCAGAGCCCCTCTGGCTGCCCAAACGCCCCCGCACGGAGCCCCTGCTGCTGCTCCTGCGGCCCTGCACGCAGCCCTTCTTGCTGCCCGAACGCGCCCACACGGAGCCCCTGCTGCTGCCCAAACGACCCCGCACGGAGCCCCTGCTGCTGCCCAAACGACCCCGCACGGAGCCCCTGCTGCTGCTCCAGCGGCCCCGCACGCAGCTCCTCTTGCTGCCCAAACGCCCCCACACGGAGCCCCTGCTGCTGCTCCAGCGGCCCCGCACGCAGCTCCTCTTGCTGCCCAAACGCCCCCACACGGAGCCCCTGCTGCTGCTCCAGCGGCCCCGCACGCAGCTCCTCTTGCTGCCCAAACGCCCCCACACGGAGCCCCTGCTGCTGCTCCAGCGGCCCTGCACGGAGCCCCTCTTGCTGCCCAAACGGCCCCGCACGGAATCCCGGCTGCTGTTCTGCACCGCTGCTGCTGCTGGCACCGCCGTTCGCCACGTGCGCCTGCACACGCTTGCGGTAGATGGCACTGCGCATCAGGTGCGGCAGGAACATGGCTATGCACACAGGGTCCACAAGCGTCACGCGGCTGATGACCAGCCGGGTGGGGACCTCCCCTGCCGCCACCGCACCCGCCGCGACCCCTCCGACGCTACCATCAGCTGGACGCCTCATGCCCCCAGCTCCCACACTGTCCGCTGCAATAATCTTGATCATGGCAGATGCCACAAAGGTGCCGTATGAGTGCGCAATTAGCGTGAAGGGCATGGGCCCACCGCCGCCCAAGGCCCCTGACGACTGCTGCTGCTGCTGTCCGTTGCAACCACCCTGCCCGTGCACACCCCTACCCGGGCGATGCTGAACGCCCACAGGCAGGTGCTGCTTCAGGTGCTGCACCACGTCCGCTGCCACCTCGTGCGGCTCGGGGATGCGCCTCGAGAGGCGGCACGACACGTGTCGGAACTGTACGGCAAACACGCGGCGGCGGGCGCGGCGGGCGGCCCGCACCACGCGCGAAAGCAGCTGCAGGTAGGTGGCGAACCCAAAGCCGATGCCGTGCAGGAACACTATGGGCTCCGTGTCCCCGTCCTCCTCCCCCTGCCCCGCCTCCTCCTCGGCCTCTCCCTGCCCCAGTATCCCCTGCTGCAGCTGCCGGACCTTGCCCTGTCGCTGCTGTGGGCCCGTGGAGGACTCCCCTGCAGTGCCAGAAGCTGCTGGAAGCTGCAGCTCGTACACAACTGCCAAGCCGCCCGGTGTGGGCGTGGACCGGAACCCCAGCTCTCCCATGCGCCGGTGCACCATCGCCGCCAGCCCCTCCATCAACGCGTAATACACAAGCGGCCGGTAGCTGGCACGAAGCGGCTCCAGCTGGCACGCCCGGAGGCCCCGGGAGGCCTCCTGCGCCGCCTCTGCGACCGTCACCTGCATGCTGGCGGCCCGGAGCCGCTGCTGCTCCTGCTTCTGCTGCTGTCGCTGTGTAATGCTGACGCTGCGGGCGAAGGTGCTGCGGTTGCGCTCCTGGGTTCTGGGGCTGCTGCGCGCGAGGGGGCTGCCGGTGACGGATGGCTGTGGTGCAAGGTCGTCGGACTCGTCTTCCTCGTCGCGCCGCCGGATGGTGTTGGTGCGGGGCAGGCTGAGGGCTCGGATGAGGGTCGAGGCCCAGCGTTGGATGCGGGGGCACTCCACGGGCAGGACGCTCTGCTGGCTGATGTTGCTGATGTTGCCAATGTTACTGATGTTGCCTATTTTGCTAATGTTGCCCAGCTTGCTGGTGGCGCCAATGTTGCTGATGTTGCCTATGCTGCTGATGCCGCTGGTGGCGGCGATCTTGACGATGTTAGTGGTGGTGTTGGTGGCCGAGCTGGCAGTGCTGCTCGGGCTGCTGCTCTCCGTGCTGCAAACGAAGGTGCTGCAGTCGGACGCCGTTCCGGCTGACCTGGACCTGCGTGTTGCCAGGCATGGGTACGGCTCCAGAGGGCCCGACGCGGGGGAGCCGCCGCCGGCGGTCTCTGAGGCCTCCTGGCAGAGGCCCTCCACACCACCGTCAGCAGCAGCAGCAGCAGCAATAGCAGCAGCAGCAGCCGTATCGTGCTCCTCGCCGTCCGCCGCAGCGGCAGGAGCCACGGCAGCGGCAGCAGCAGCAACAGCAGCAGCAGCAGCGGCAGCAGCAGAATTGTCGGCAGCAAGCGCCGAGACGAAATTGGAAGGGTTAGCGAAGACAGACGAGTTGCAGCTTTCCGCGTCAGGCGCGTTGGCCGCGCTGGTGGGCTGCACCGCCCCCAGGAGGTAGGCCATGAATGCCTGGCCGTGGGAGTACCGCAGCCGCCCCTGCTGCTGCTGCTCCTGCCCCTCCTGCTGCCCTTGCTGCTGTCCCTGGCCCTGCTGCTGCCCAAGTTGGGCCTTCTGGTCGTCAGCCGTCACACCTTCAAACCACTCGGCCAGCAGCCGACCGCGCCGCAACACCGCGTGATGGCCCTCCTGAGGGGCGTACCGGTACAACACCAAGTTATGCCACCGTAGGGTGTCCGCCATGCGAATGAGAAATGCCCTCGGAGCCGTCTGCATGCAGCCACCCATGCCGTATCGGAGCCGGCTACACGGATCAGTGCGGGCTTGCAGGAAGGAAGGGGTTGCATCCGCGAGATCGTAAGGGATAAGTCATCCTTGCCGTACTTAAGGCAATCTCACTGCACCATGGTTACGCCCTACCCGCCTTGCCAGCTCTTGCAGCGTGCATTATGGGAGCCAATATGCTCGGCGCGTGTGTGCCATGGCAGTGAACCGGTCCTGCTCACCGTCGGGTCGAGCAGGCGAGCCGCAAGCGCTTCCCGGGCGCACTCCGAGCTGGCGACCACCACTGCCGCTGCTGCTGCTGTTGTTGTCCCTGCTCCTGCTACTGCTGCCGCTGCTACTGCTACTGCTGTTGCTGCCCCTACATTTGCTTCTGCTTCAGCCACTGCTAACCCTTCGACCTCCTGGTCGCTTGGTTGCACGGCGGTTATGTTCCCGGGAGCAGGCCTCGGCACTGGGCCTGACGCGCTCGGCACAGGCGGTTGGTTGTGTTTGGCATAGCGTAGCCGCTGCACTCCCGCGAAGACCGCTTCAGCTGCTATTAGTAACTTGCGCAGCGGTGGCGGTAAGGTATACAGCAAGGCTGACAGGGCGAGAAAAGAAGCCTGGAAACGGCGAAGGCACAACACAACATGAAGGGTCTATCAGGGCAGGGCTCTTCACGAGTCGTCTGGGCCAGAGACGAGCTGTACTACTTGTGTTGATTAGTGCACGGCGGATAAAGCGCTCACACATTGCCCATAGCTGCTTGCCGCACGCAATGTACTCGATGCAGGGTAACGGTTTGTCGATAGAGCCAGCACCCACCGTGGCCGCTGCGTCGAGGGTCCACTTTTGAGCCACCAATGGGCGGAGGCGGGGCATGCTTGCGACAGGCCGCTAGAGTTCAGAAGCTTCGCCAATTTCGGTGTGACCACCGCGGGTAACCATGAAGGGGGTACCGTCTTCCTAATGCATGTATTAAGTACTCAGGATGACAGTAATGGCAGCAGTTAAGCACGGTTGGAGCGCCGGCTTGGAGTTTTTCATGCAATGGACGTACGGGCGGGCCGTGTATGTGCTCCGGTGTGCTGGCTGGTACAACGCGGCAGAAGGTCAGTACCTGTGTAGGATACTGCCTGTCATACCTCTCATACACCCATCGGATAATAGAACTCTGGGCTGTGGCGGAAGGGCACAAGGCTGAGGGCTGCTGGAATGCACACATAACAGGGCAGACCGGGACGCGAGGGCACAAACGCGCAGAGGAGCCGCTTCCGTTGTGCGTTCAGCTGTCCGAGCGTGTAACCGGAGCACATCCTGGCTCAGCACACCCCCTCCCGTCTGTGCATGCGTCCGTCCGGCAGGCTGCATGTTGCGCTCCGCGAGAACGCTACCCCGCTCAACTTGGCAGCACAACAGCATGGCATCTTTGACTATGCGGCAAGACGTATACTCATAGCCAACGAGGCCTGTACGCGAAACAGGTCAAACGGCGCCTGCTTTGCATCCAGGGGCCCAGCCAGGCCAAGCCCTCTGAACCGTGAACGGGGCGGGGAGCATTCAGCAGGTCAGGGATGCTTGCCTGAGGTGGTTCGCGGCTGTCAGTTTGGGGCAGGACCAGATGACTGAAAGGGCTGGGATGCAGCGCGTGATCTTGGGCGGAACACGCGGGTTTAGTGCCACACAGCACTGTACGGTGGCACATGTCACGTCGGCACATGGTAACTGCACATACCGAATTGTTTGGGACAAACCTGCCCATCTGCCCTCCAAGTCCCCTGGACCTGCCTGGACTGGTGGGGCAGGGCAGCTTCCAGTACCGTAATTAGTATAGCTGTGGTTCCACATGATCAGTGGGGATCCACTGAAGGCGGCATCGGTAGTCAACCCAGGTCACCCTGCGCGCGCTGCCTGATCGGTCGCACAGGAAGCAGGGCGGCACACAGCTCGCACATGTCCATACAATAAATCAACAATCCATACAATAAAAAAAGCTCGCACGTGTCCTTCTGTGGCACAGCGCAGGGGTGCACAGGGGTATGTCCCAGTACTGATGCATGAATACCGCGCAAGGCCCATCCTGGCCCATCGTATTTCCCACCCTGTGGTGTGACACCCAAGAGGGAAGCTCCGCGGACCCCGCCAGACCTGGCCTGCGCAGCTCCGTGAAAACCCAGCTCATAATTCAATACGTAGAAGCTCTTAGAGCACGGATGACTTCACCTGCTGTGGGACCCACCCCCTGGCCGTGCCCCTGCCCGTTTACCCTGCGTGCCCTGACGATGATCGTCCAGGATCGTCACATACCGTCACGCAGTTGCCGCTTAGGCATCTGGCCGGCCATGGAAACGGGACTTCTTTAATATGCATAATGCTGCGGGTCATGCTCACAAGGTTGATGGGCTGGATGAACACAGCCTCCTGAAGGGCGTTGGGGGCGCCTTCCCCTGCCGTACCCCTGGGTGCTGACTAAGCTGCTGCAAGTCCTTCCTGCATGCAATGAGTTTCTCGACTCCTAAACGACTCACGAACCGCCTGCCCATGTTTGCGAGCTTTGCGTGAACAACCAAGCATGCTTGCGCAACGCCCGCGTTTGTGCGGAAGCACGAGGACCAACCGGTCTCAACGACAAGCATATACAAGCAGGTACTCACGCTGTCACAGCTTGCTAGTTGTCAAGGCAGCATCCACAACTGCTTCCCGCCCGGCCGATGGCTTGCAAGCCCGCCTTGCCGAGGCCCCGCGACAACCGCGGCCTGACAACAACGATATCCCGAGGTTACTCACTCTAGTACAATGGGCAATCACTAACAAGATCGCTTTCAGCGGCATTCGTCCGGACGTGCGCGATGGGATACGAGGCGTATTCGCCACCTCCCCCCTACAGCCTGGGGACACCCTGGTCGCCGTCCCAACAACATCCGCGCTGACAGTTACACCCAACGAGCGGTGCCCATTCCCAACCTTCGTACCAGAGGTGCGCAAAGCACCCCTGCATACCACACCCCATCGCACGGCACGGCGTGCCCCCCACCCTTGTCGCCCCTCCTCTCACCATGCACCAGGCCCACACACCCCATACCCACTCGTCCCAGCAACAGAGCCGCCCCAAACCTGACCCAAACACCTGACACCTCACGCCACATCCGTTGTTGCCCCGTCAGGACGTGTGGGTGGGTCTCCCCTGGTACGCCCAGCTAGCCCTCAAGCTGTGCCATGAGCGGTCGCTTGGCGCCGCCTCCCGCTTCGCCGACTACGTGGCCGCCCTGCCCCGCCACGTGGACCTGCCCGCCACGTGGACCCGGGATCACGTACGGCGGCTGCAGTACCCGTACCTGGAGCAGCAGGTGGGCGGACGGAGGGCGTGGGTGTTGTGATGGGAAAGATGGGACATGCTGGCATCAGGTTTGGGCGAGGGTAAAGGGTGGTCTGTGTTGCCCAAGAGCGTGGCACGTGGCACGGTACTCCGGGAGCGCCGGCTTCGTACTGCACGTGCATGACTGTGCTGCGGTGGTATATTGTAGAAGACAATGCACCGTATGCGGCTCTGCTCAGCCGCCTTGCCCTCGTGAGCACCGTGCACCTGCCCTTCCTCCCTCTCCAATCGGCCGCTCCCCTGCCGCCCGCCCGCTTTTCCAAACGTCCAGATCTTGGACGAGCAGGAGGAGTGGTCCCGCCTGTACGACAGGCTCCAGCCGTACCTCTCGCGCCGGAACCTAACCGCCAACGACCTGTACTGGGCGCTGTCGTGCGTCCGCAGCCGTACATTCGCCGGGCCGCACCTGCCCACGCCCCCGGCGGTCAAGCTGGCGGCGGGGGCGTTGTTGGGGCTGGCGGCGGCTGCGCTGTTGCTGCAGCTGGGCGGTGGGGAGCTGGGGCCGGCGCTGGGGGCGGCGGCGCTGGCGGGCGTCGGGCTGCCCGTGGGCTGGCAGGTGAGCGCTGTACGTGTGCTAGCAGTGCACCGTACTGAATGTGGTAATCCTACAGTGTACAGATGCAGCTGAGTACCTGATTGTCACCGCCAACCCGCTAAATTACGGAAGGTTGTAAGCGAGCAGGAATGCGGACATGCTAAGGACTTGCGTTTGAGCATTCTGGACTGTGGGTTGACTACGGGTGTTACTGCGTTTTGCTGCTGCGGCATAGGCGGCGGAGGCGAAGGCGGCGCAGTCGGGCGCGGCGGGCACCGTGCTGTACGCCGTGTGCCCGTTGACCGACATGTTCAACCACAGCAGCGCCGTACAGGTACGTGCCGGACGGTACGTGCCGTACAGTGGCCTGGGAGCACGGCTGGTCAGGAGGGATTGCCGTGGTGTTACGGGAACAGAGGAGGGATGCGCAGTGGTAGGAGCCAGGACTCAGTGTAGGGGGTCTGATGTGTGAGGATTGGCTGCTGACGCACTCTATTCAGCACTAATCAGTCAGGGTGACACACACCAGTATACTGAATGGCTCCCACTGGGCTGTTGCGTCTAGGTGCTGCTTGACCGCCGGCCGCTGCAGGACGTCCCGCTCTTCAGCCCACGCATCGCACTGTGTTCCCTAACACTGTTCCCTCGAGCTTCACGAGGTACTCCCTCCTTGCCCGTGCTCCTTAACCCAGACCGACTGCGTTTTTGCGCCTTGGCGCTCCGAGTTCCGGGTGGTGGCGGCGCAGGCGGTGCCCCGCGGCCAGCAGGTGCTCATCAACTATGGCAGCCAGTCCAACGACGCGCTGCTGCAGCGGTACGGCTTCGTGGAGGACGGCAACCCGCAGGACAGGTGCGCACGTACGGCAGTACGACAGTACGGCACACACAAGCACACGGAGTACGGCAGCTCGTCTCCGCCTAGCCCTGGGCCGTCGCTTGGTTGGTACCGGTAACTCAAACTTATCTTTTTTCTGGGCTCATGGGGGGATTGTTTTAGGTGCGCTGCAGTGGGTATTGCCGAGCTGCGGCACGGGGTGCGCTTGTGTAAGGCCTTACGGACAACGTCCTGCCGTACACGGCCCCGTGCAGGTACGTGCTGTCGGACGTGGTGTCGCTGCTGGCGCGCGCGGCGCAGCAGGGGGGCGAGGCGCTGGGCGGCGTCGGCGCGGAGAGGGTGCGGGAGGCGGCGGGGCGGCTGACAGCACCGCCAAACGCCCTGCTGGAGGTGCGTTGTAGGAGGATGCGTGTCATGACAACTACATGAGCGATGGTAGCCGTTGGGGCGTTGGGGCTTTGGTAAAAGCGCTGCAGGGAAATGCTGGAGTGTGGCGGGGCTCGGGGCTGTGCGGGTAGCGGGCTGCAGACCTGGCGCGTGGTTGGTGCCGTTTTGGCACACGGTATGTATCAGTTTAAGACCAAAGCCGTGACGTTGTAGAACGGAACCTGGTCTTGGAGGAGGGGTCGGCACATGGTATGTCGGTGTCACGCCCGGGTCTAGCTGCATGAGGATCGGCGAGCTGCTAGGAAGCCCCGTGCACGTGAATGGAGCCAGCGTGGCTTCTACACTTGAGGCTGCCCATCTCGGGTGGCATGCATGCATGACCGGTTGGCCCCTTTATACGACACAAGCAGTCCCTGCCTACACAGCACCAACCACCCCGCGGCGCGCGGTTACAGTGGATAGCCACACATATGCATGCAATACGCTTCTGTTCCTGTACCGACATGCACCGTCTGCCCGCATTCTCGCAACCACCGACGCCCGGTGTCGCCCGGACGCCCTGGGCACACCCTTCTCTCGCTCTTCACACCACGTACCCCTAGCGCCAAGGTGGCAGCCGCGGCAGGCCACCGTGTTGCCCCCGCAGGACACGCACCACCACGTGTCCGTATCTACACCTACGTACAGTGACTGATACCATGTGCTTTCTACCTCTCCCTTACCGTCCCCCGTGCACGCTACCCCCAGGTGGCCGTGACTGCCTCCGGGGCGCCCGAGGCCACGCTGTCGGCCCTGCAGGACCTGCATCGAGCCCTGGGCTGCCAGCCCGCCGCCGCCCTGCTGGCGGCCGCAGCACGGACGGAGCTGGCGGCAGCTGCTACGAAGCTGCATGAGGATGAGGCGGCGCTGGGGCAGCTGGTGGCATGGCAGGAGTACCTTGTGCGTAGGGCGGCGGAGGACGAGAAGGTTGCGGCGTTTGAGCGTGAGAAGGCGGAGAGGGAGGAGAAAGTGCGAAGGGAGCGGGAGGCGGCTGTGTTGGCTGCGGAAGCAGCAGTGGGCGCAGGGCCTGGGGATGTGGGTGAGGGCGGGCAGGTCGGGGCGGAGGGGGAGCGGGAGGGGGAGGGGGCGGAAGGGCAGGAAGAGGAGCAGGTATTTGTGCGGGAGACGCCGGTGCCGCCGCCTGCAGAGCTGGAGGAGATGGGCGGGGATGTGGAGCGGTTCCGGACGGTGGTGGCTTTCCGAGTCGCCAAGAAGCGGGTGCTGACGAGCTTGGTGCGCTAGGCTCCACGTGTGGGACCTACCTGTGGTCGTGAGCTTGGTGGTGTCTGTGATTGAGCTTTCGGCACAGGTGTCAGGTGCGCACCGTAGGTTTCCTGTTGCCCCATGTTTACCCGACTTTACCTGTTGCAGCATCATACGATTGGGGCTAGGAGGAATGACGATGCGAGGAGATTTAACGTTTGGGGCTCCTTCAGTTGTCCAACTCACACGCAGCGGAGTCCTGCCTGGTCGCGCCGTTGTGGCGTATCTGTGATGGTGCCCCGACTGCCCCCAGATGCAACCCTGCAGAACCCTGTGATCATACCGCTGATTGGGATTTGTGGTACTGTAGCTGCCAGTAGGACACTATCCCAACAAAGGCAACACACAAGTCCCTGCTGTAGGGGGCGACCGCTCACCCTTTCACCCTGCTGCGGCTGGGCTGACTCGCGGAATGAGGAGAGGCCTGCTGGCAGTCACAGTTCCCATCATGCAAGCCATGCCAGGCAGCCACTTTACGTCCCCATTGCTGCTGGCGTCCAAATTCAACATGCTGCAGCTGCGAGGCTAACCAAGCTCATGGTGAGCGCCCCATTAGCAAGGCGCACCTGCAATCCAAGACCCTGTTTCCAGCCACGACAGTCTGCAAGCCACCATTTTTGGTTACAGTCGCATGGTCTCCACAACCGTTCTCTTCAGCCCAGACAGGCTACTCGTGCCGCCCATGCAACAGCAGCACGTGTCAGCACCACATGAAGCCACCGTTCGTGCCGCTCAGACCTCGACTGTACCCTTTTCCTTCCCTGCCTCAAACACAACACATGCATGTAGAGCGATACGCATCACCCCTGCACCGCACCATAACCCTGTGCAGCACTGGAGGCAGGTTGCAGGGCACTCACCCACTCCTACATGCGCAAAACTGGAGTGCTAACGACCCTGCCTCGCTTGTGCTTCCCCTACTGGTGTTAGCACAAACCAAGACCCGTGCGCATAGCCACCGCGACCCCACCCCCGGGCGCGACACCACGACGCGCCTGCCCCCTTAAGACCTCCCACCATGACGCCAGCAGGCCCGCGAAAGCTGCTGACTGCGCCGACCGAGGCCAATCAGTAGCTCCATCGACCGGCGAGTGCCTCCACACTGAACCGCTGTCATGTTAGCTCTGCCAACAGCCAGCTCGCCAGCTGAAGTCCCAGTAATGCAAGCGAAGCTGCAATATACTGATGTCAAAGGACCGGCGTCCAATTGCTGCTCCTCCGCGAAGAGTCACGCGCGGCGACCGCAGCCACGCATTGCTCGCCAAGCTGCCCGCCCGCAGCTTACATGTAGCCGCCCTGCCAGTTGGCACCGCCCTGCGCGTAGTTACCGCCGACCGGGGGCGCGTACGCGCCCCAGGCGCGGTCCGTGTAGCCAGCACCCTGCCCAAAGCTGTTGAAGATGTCGTCCCCGGCCAGGCCGTCGTAAGCACCCTCAGGGTCCTCCTCATCGCGCTTCTGGAAGAAGTCATCGAAAGGCTTGGAGTCCGGGTCGTTGCTGTAAAGCTCCTCATAGGTCGGCTCCACCACGCCGGCCTTGCGCATCTCAATGCGCTCACGGAGCCGGCGCTTGTACTCCTCAATCTTGCTCTCCTTGGTGCGGCGGGCACGGAGCTTCTCGACCACGCGGCTCTGCATCACCAGCTTCATGTAGCGGCGCACAGCCACATCCTCAGGCTCGTCCTCGCCGACCTCAACCTCCACCATGTAGCTGTCCTTCTTCTTCATGAAGTACTTGCTGCCATTGGCAACAGGGGCGGCAACGCGAGGGCGCACGCCGGTGAAAGCCTTCGCGCCCGCAAGGGCCCGAGCCTGAGAAATGGACGCCATAGCAACTCTAGGCTCTTTCCTATCAACAAAGGTTAAGGTGGCGTAGGAACGATATCGCACACTCTCAAGGTCAGCTCCACCGGGCTCTTGGCTGAGCTTGCACGACACACATGAATGTTTGCCATTCAACCCCAACAGCCACAAGCAACTCATGCCTCGGCTTCAACTGGTTCGTTCACAAAACATTTCACTGCTATGCGGCTTAGAACCAGCTTTCCACGGTGTTGCCCATGCTTTGACTACAAATTGCCGGCACTCTGCTACACATGAACCGGAATCGGCTCTATCTCTGATTATCGTTACAGCCTTCAACGGGTATGGGCGCACCGTCGTTCCGATAGCGCCTGGGTGTTGCGACACCCTGGGGGGCAGCTGGGGAAGGGGCTCACGCTGAGCCAGTATGGGGCTGCCCTTTCCCCCTCGGTAAGGCACAAGCGAACCCCGCCTTCCAGCTTACTAGGCTCCACAGCCAGTGCAGCGTGACTGAACCTACGTTTCCAATCGGGCTCTGATGCACTGGCGCAGTGAGCGCCAGCCGGCGTACTACTACCCCATCTATTCCAGCATCCTGATGTGCTGCTCCATAATCGGCATATGCGTATGGTAAGCAAAGAGCGCAAACATGCTGTCAGCAGCCGCTGGATAGCGAGAGGGGCTGGCGGGTTGACAGTGCGGGCTGGTCGAGCCCTGCCGTACAATCCCAGGCCCCAGGCGTGTGTGACCGCGCGGCAGCAGGGGCTAAAAACAGCTGCAGCGCGGGTAGCACCTCGTTCCGTGGGTGGCGGTAGATCTCATGACGCCATACCGGACCTTGACTGGAAGTTAAGATCCAGCATGCATGGTGGCGTTTTGCTGCACGCTGAGATAGCTGTAGAAAGCGCAAGGACCCTGACGCAGTGATGCTGTGCTGCGGCTTGTGCAGCAGCACGCACCGAGGCACCCTCATAGCTCCCACGTGAACATCATCTAGGCTGCACGCACCTTGGTGCATTAGAGCATGCGCGGGGGCCCCTTCCTCACCAGCACCCTGAGGCGCGCGCATCAGCACCCTCAAGGAATGTGACGTTCGCCAATACAGCTCACGCCCTACCATAACTCACGCCCCCCCTGACACACTCCACCCCCAAGCCCCGCCTGCGCAACAACACAACAATCCCGCACGCTCGTACGGCCCCCACGCTTCCACCCCACACCGACCACTCCCTGTTCCCTTCTTCCCTCCCAGGATTCACTACACGCAGGCCATGATCAACAACATCGATGCGGCGTTGGGCGCTGTGGGCACCGTGGTGGGCGCCGACAACTTCTTCGTGCTGGACCAGTCGGTGGTGGCCACCTCGGTGCTGTTCATCCTCTACTCCGCCTTCATGTTCGGGCTGTGCCTGTGGTACTGCCTGCTGGAGGCGGAGGTGGACGTAACAGGTGAGGGACACTGGGAAGCGAAGTCCGTGGGGTGGTGTCTTGCGGGGGAGGGTGGCCGGCGCTGAAGCGGGGCGCCCGGTTGGAACAAGACCAAGGTACATGACCGCAGAAAGAGTGTCGTGCCATGCACTTGGAGGCTCAAGGAGGGCAGGCACAATTAGGGACGGAGAAGGTCAGTGGGCCCTCACTGGGCCTGTGGTGCTAACTGCTGGAGGCGGAGATGGACGTAACGGGTGAGGGGCCGAGGACACGTTTGGGAGCAAAGTCGTAAGGGGGAGCAGTCCTTTGGTCCAGTCTAAACGGGGGAGCAGTAGGGGCGGAGGGGTGTTGGTTTGGGTGGGTGTTTGCGAAAGTGCAGCGGCTCTGGGGTGAAGCACTGCGGCAATGAGGAGCAACACGGTGGGCAGAACAACATGTGCGGTGCGGCAACTGTTGAAGCGTTGTGCAACTGGAGGCGCGGGCAGGGCTAGTCAAGGAGGTGCGCAGTGGGCCCTCACTGGACCTGTGGCATTGCGCGCTGGAGGCGGAGGCGTGGACGTGACGGGTGAGGGCCCGTTGGGGAGCAGCACACGTGGGGAGGCGTTGGCCCGGCTGGGCTACTGCCGCGTTGCAGCGGCGGTTCCATCTTCGGGGCATCGGCGGCTCGCCTTTCAGCACCGCACGTGCAGGCTGTGCTGGGTTGCAGTCGTAACTACATGCACGGGCAGGTGACACCGGCGCCCGTGCACTATGGGAAGTGGCCTTGTTACTGTGATCTGGGTGGGGCCGCCCACCCTTCCACGATCTCACACTGCTATTCTGTTGGGCTGTACCCAGCTGCTTTCCTTTTGCTCCCTTCCGCGCCCAACCCTGCCGCACCTGGCGGCTGCTGTTGCTGCCGTTCCTGCCCCAGGCGAGGTGAAGGACAAGGTGCAGCTGTACCAGATGGCCAACCTGGGCGTGCGGCTGTGCTGGTGGGCGGTAATGACGTGGCTGGTGGTGCTGCTGGCGGGATGCGCAGTGTTCGCGGTCTACGTGTCAAACATGCACTACATGATGGAGGTGAGGGCGCAAGGGGGGGGGCACTTTCGTGTGTGGTAATGTGTGGTCGGGGAGAAGAAGTTAGTAGAGTAAATCGATAAGGGCGGGTGTCAGGACGGAGGGAAGGAGGGCATATGGGCTTGTTGTGGGCAGGCATAGTTTACACCAGACGAAAAACACGAGCCGAGGCGCCTTGAACGGAAGTCGGTCTTGCCGGCGTTGTTGGCATGTCCGTCTTCGGCTCCCATAGTAGCAGGCATAGTAGCTTAGGGGCAAGTACAGCATGGGGCCGTACGGCAGGTCTGGCACGTTTCAACGCCAGTCGCTTTTGCCCCCTGGCGGCCCTGCCTTTTCTCGAGCAGGTCGGCACAGCCCCCCGATTGCCAGCCCTGTCTTCAGCACAAACCGTCAGGCTCTGCTCGAGCCACAAGCCCATCAGATGCGGGCCTTACCACGCACTCCTTGGCCCCCGCCCCCAGCTGTACCAACACCCCGTCCTCCCCGACCGCAGGCCACCCTGGGCAACCAGGCGCTCATCCCGCCTCCCGCCGTGGTGCCGCCCTTCCCCGACTGCCCCTCCACCTGCGTCGACCTGTGGGTCATAGACTACATCGATGTGCCAAAGGACCGGTCGTGCGTGTGCGACACGGCCAGCCTCGTAGCGGTGGGTGCGGTGGGTTGGGCGGAAGCTGCGCTGTGCGTGTTTGCGATGGAGGAGCAGGGTGAGCGCCACTCAGCCAACCTGTTAGCGGGCCTGGTGCTGCGCGTGGGGTGACGTCGGTTGGAAGTCCAGCATTGGGACGCTGCCTGCGGTCAGTTCCTTGTAGTCTGCTCAACGATGGATGGCTAGGCGTGCTACCGTAATGCGAGCTTTGCTACCCACGCATCCTCCTGGCCGGGCCCGAACTGCTGTTGTGTGCCCCGGGGGCCGGCCTCCCGCCCTCCCACGCCCCCAGCATCTCGTGTCCACGTTCCACGCTCATGCAGGTGTTGCTGTCCTCGTGCCCAGGTCGTGCCTCATCGCGTGCTGCTTGCGCCTGTTCCCCAGGCCGCGAACTTCCTGCAAGGGGCGAAGGACGCCGCCCCCGGGTGCATCGCCGGCGCCTTCATGATCTACATCGTGGGGGGCTACTGGCGCAGCGAGCTGTCAAAACAGTACGCATCAATGCGCAAGGCGCAGGACGTGGCGGGGAGGTTGGCGGCGGCGGCGGCGGGAGTGGGTGGAGGCGTAACGGGCGAGGGCAGGGGGCCGCCGTCGCCGGGGCGGGCGCTCAAGAGCAGCGGCAGCAGCGGGTATCGGTCGCTCCCTAGGGGCGGAGGGGGGAGCGCGATTAGCTCTTCGGGTAGGCCTGGTGGGGGGCCGGGGCGGGGGAGAGGGAGAGGGCCGGGGGTGTAGGGTGTGCGAAGGCGTGGAAAGGTGTGGTGTGGGGGAGCAAGGTTTTGGGGGTGGGGTGCTGACAGGTGAGTTCTTTATCATGATGATAGTATCACGTGTTACTGGATACGTGTACGGTCGTCTGTTTGCGGTTGAGACGTGATGAGCTGTTTGCGCTGGTGTTGGGACAGTGGGGCAGCCGTGGTGCGTTCGAGGCTGGGAGCTTTGGGCCATCGGAAATTCCGCATGGCCGCGAGGCTCCCATGTGTCATTTACAGTTGGGCGCAGTGTGTAGAGTACTGTATACTGCATCTGTTTGGTGGTTCTGGTTTCAAGCACACGACGTTCTCAACTAATGAGGTTAGGGTGCACTGATGCTGTAGCGCACCAGCTGAAGCAGTGCGGTGCACCGGCGTTGGCTGGAAACAAATGCTGACCTTTGTACCGTAGCGTAATGCGCCGTGATCCTGCAGAACACGTCATCCGCATAGGTGGAGGGAGATCATGCTGCTGTGTATACGGTTATGGTCTGCGATTAGATTTTAGGCTGTTAAAGCGGGAAGGATCTTAAGCTGGTGTGAGCAATGTGTGTGGGACACGCTGTGGCATGAGCACGGATGGACCACCTGGTACGGCGCCTCAGTGCTCTCCGGCCTGGTTCACAAGGCCAATCTATTACCGGTACTTGAGATGTAAACAGCATACGGTATGATCGTCTCCACCACATCAGACCGTAGCTTGCCCATGGGCTGAGAACTTCCAAGCAATGGGGGTTGAGGGATTGAGACATACCGGTAGAACGTCTGCAGTGCCCTTCCCACCGCCACATCATCCCCACGGTCAGCCCCCATGGACAGGCCCCTGTGTCATTGCACGCCCTTTGAGTGCAAGGGAGGTGTGCTTGCACGCACGCTGCTTCGGGTCCGGCGTAAGCCCAGCACGGCAGCATACGACGGCAGTTGGGACGGTTAGGCGCCAGAGGACGTAACACAGGCGACTGGCACACGCGTATAAAGTGATTGAAAAGTAACATACGCTGTGACAATTGTAGAGTGGAATACACTTGCGAAAAAAGGCCCTAGTCTCCCACCGGAAGAAAGCGCGTAATCGGCCATGCGCCTGGAGGATTACCTCGCGGAGCTCCGCTCCTTACCCCCTGAAACGCCATTAGAACCTGAACTGAAACCACAACGCGTAAAGCTAGACAAGAAGATCAGGTTCGTAACGGCGATGACCCATCGGGACACATCTGCTCCACTGTATCGGCTGCCGCGGCACAGAGGTGGCCCATAGCATAACTTAGCTGTGCAAGTGGGCTCTCAAATAGTGGACCTGGGCCTCGTCGTGGCCGTTGGGCTTTGCCTCAGGGAGGAGCAGGACTTGGCAGCGGGAGCCGTGCTGACTGCTGTACTGGAGGAGGGAGAGGGAGGTCCAACACCTCAGGAAGGCGACCTGGTAGGTTTTGTATGTGGCATTACTATGGTACATGCAGCTTCGTTCCAGGCACGTGCCTATGTGTGCAAATCCTTGGACCGGCCAGCGTTCCCTGCCTCGGTGTGCCTGGCGTGCTCACGCGTGCTGTTCCACCCAGTAGAGGAAGCGGGCAAGGCAACTCCTCGTCATACCGGGTCTATCAGCCACATAGTCAACATCTTAGTTAGCTTAGCTCGTCACAAGGGGCTCTCTTCGGTACCACACTCACCACGCCGGTGTACCGGCGCAGGGCCAGCCACGCACATGGCTTGCCCTGGGCAAGGCCGTAGCAGTGCGTCATTTGACCGAGCCCTTTGGATGCTAGCAAGCCTTGCCTCCACATACGCCTCGTGGGTCACGCCCCACAAAGCCATGCCAATGCCGTACGGTGCTCTCTTCCCGTACAACCGTGCAGGTGTACATCCAGTACAGCATACGGGACCTGGAGGATGACCTGCTGTACACCACCCGCAGCGAGGAGGGCGGCTCTGGCCAGGCCTTTGCTTTCCTGGTGGAGAAGGGGGTGCGGGTACCCCGCAGCTGGGAGATCGCCATCAAGGGTGCGTTGCGGATGCGTTGTCGGGTACCTCGTTTGAATGGTAGCCTTGCTGCACATCCTGCACACCGTGTGTGCTGACGCGTTGCAAAATCGTGATGCTTACACCGTCTGGCAACTCGCAGGATCCTTCCCCACCCCTGCCCTGCCTTGAGTTCCGCAGCCATGACACGGCCTCTATCCCCTATCATCCGGCACCACCATATGTGAGGTTGGAAGAGAACTAAGCGTTGTCCCTCTTTGCCACCCTCTACCCTCCTGCAGCCATGACCCGCGGCCAACGCAACGTGCTGCAAGTGAAGCCGGGGTACGGCTTCCGCCATCCCGACTGCGCCATGCGGCCTCCGCTGGCCAGCCTGCCCACAGACCAGGTGCGGGGGCGGGCGTGGCTGGCCTGCAGTGTGCGGCGTTGGACCACCAGCGCAACAAGCTGGTGTTGAGTGCTAGCTAGCTTCCCTGTGCATGCCCATGTGATACATGCACTCCTGCGCACGGGTCCTCCGGTTTGGTATGGAGCTGGTCCGTCCATGACTGCCCCGTCAGCCCCGACCTTAAAAGCTATTGACTTGGGAGTCCGCCTAACGGGGCGCTGCGGCTTTGTACACATCCGTGTACTGCGGGTTGTGCATGGCATGACCTTGGTACCGCATGCGGCAGGTCCTGCGGTACGACATCGAGCTGGTCAGCGTGTACCCCGCCTCCGACGTGCACCACTACAACGGCACGGGGCCCGACGCGCTGCTCAAGCGCCACGTGCGGGACGGCACAAGCTGGGAGAGCCCCCGGCCGCCTTTCGAGGTGAGGCCCCCAGGTGCTTGCGGGGCAACACAGTTCACCGATGCGCGCCTTTGACTGGGAGAGTGCTTGGCACCGGGGCGGCGCACACAAGGGGACGCGCACCGCCGGCTGAGAGGGCATTCGAAATTGCCGGTGGTAGAAGGGATGGCCCAGATGGACTGATGCCGGGATTGCCGGCCATATTGCCTGGCTGGCGCTCGGGATCAGCCCCCCCAGAGCTCCCGTCACCAGTGTTACCGTGCCATTTGATCCCTGGCAAATGGTATGGTACCGTGTGTAGCCAACTAGCGCTGTGCATCCCCGCAGGTGACCATCCACCTGACGGCCTGCTGCCCGGCCTACAACGGGCTCCAGATGACGGGGCAACGCATCTTCTCCACGCGGGACAAGGGCCGCGGGCCCCTCACGCTGCAGCTGGGGCAGGGCCTGCTGCCGCCGGGTGGGTGCCGGGCACAGAGATATCACTAGGTGCAATTAGGGCTGAGGTCTAGTGTACCCGCTTAATAAATGCCCCGGGTGTGGGGGCGGGTGCTAGCGGGAAGCTCGCAGTGCACTGCCGCCGGGTGGGTGCTGGGCATGTGGCAGGCTTGCAATCACGCATGCTAACCGCCTGAGGGCAGCGGGGGCTGGTGGGAAGCTTGCTGGGAGCTTCGTTTGCCACGGAGGCGCATGTGCGTCATGGTGCACTGCTGCGATACCAAAGCGGGTTGCACGGATGCGTAGAGGAGAGGGTCTGCCGTAGTCCACAACGTCATTGGGTCGCTTTGGCCCGTACCGCCACCGTCCCGTGCTGACGCGCTCGAGCCTTGCCTCACACCCCCGCGCACGCGTATATTGAGAAGGTTACCGTCATACGTTTGAACATCCTTTGCGCTTACCAATGTGGGAACCACGGACTCGCGGTGACCTTCGCTGCCTTGCCTCGTAACACTGCAGCCGTGGAGTCGGCCCTGGGCTACATGTCGCGGGACGAGGTGGCGACCTTTGTGGCCTCAGCAGCCATGATGCAGCCTGGGGCGTGCACACCCTCCTCCTCCTCCTCCTCCTCCTCCTCAACATCATCACAAGCACAAGGGCCAGCGCACGCAGCAGCAACAGCGGGGTCGGACCGTGGGTTGCCGGACGAGGGGGACGAGAGCAGCGGTGAGGAGGGGGACGTGCTGCGGCCGGGGGCGCGGGGGCGGGGCGGGGAGGCGCGGGGGCCCAGCCGGTGCCTGCTGCCGGCGCCCCCTGCGCGGTGCTGCCAGGTGGAGTTTGAGGTGGAGCTGGTGTCCATGGTACAGGTGGGTGGGGGTGGGGATAGGCGGTAGGACGCCAGACGGAGTCTGCAGATCGACGAGGTCGATGATGAGGCGTAAAATGTATAAACCCAGCCCAACCCATTGGGGGTGGGGGTTGGGGGGAGGAAGCCAGTGGAAGCGGCGGCCTCGCAATATGGGCGTGAGAGGGCCTGGACCCTGTCGGTAGCGGTTTGAGGCCTGTACTGTACAACTGGCAAGCTGCAACTACGGCGTGATTTGTTTGACAACTTGCTGGGCAGCCGCGCCTGGTTAGGGGCTATCCTGTGTGCCTTAGCTGTGCGCACTGCAGCCCAGCCAAGCGGACGTCGTGGCCAATTGCCTGTCTCCAACAGCCTACATCGTGCTTCAGCACGTGAGTGCAGCCATGGTGTGCATCCCTGTTGGGGTAAGAGCCCCTGCTGTCCTTCCTGACCCTTAATTATTGTCCCTGTATGTGTCCCAGGTTCGAGACGTGACAGGCACGGGCGAGGTGACCAAGAAGCGGCTCAAGGAGGGCGCAGGGGAGTTCCCCATCGACTGCCCCCTGCACGACACCACGGTACGGGTGCACTACCGGGCGCGGCGGGCGGCGCACCAGCACCCGCAGCAGGAGCAGCAGCAGCCAGGGGAGGAGGGCGGGGATACAGGGGAGTCAGCAGCAAGCGCGCCGGAGGGGGCTGGGGAGAGGCCGTGGCTGTTCGACTCGAGGAGCTTGCAACAGGAGCCGCTCTCGGTCGACACCGGTAGGTTGTGTTGGGCACGGGCCGTTGCGTTGTGCTGCAGTTTGCGGCGCATTTGCCATGGCTTCGCCACCTTGTGCTCTTCCCGTGCACGAACACACTTTATCGCCGGTCCCCGCAGCACAGCCGGACACCGTGGCGCACACGTGTGTCTCACACTAGGCGCCAAGGGCGCGCACGTAAGCCTCAGGGTGCGGGGTCTCGGCATTGGCCACGCAGCTAGTTGTGCCGGGTCGCCTTAATGCTAAAAGGGGTACTCACCGGTGAGTGTGCCATGTTGCCCCAGGCTGCGGGGAGCTGCCCGAGGGCTTGGAGATGACCATCAAGCTCATGGTGCCAGGGGAGGTCTCCGCCGTGGTGGCGCAGCCGCGCTTCGCGTACGCGGGCCGCGAGGACTGTCCCGCGGGCATCAGCGGTCAGGGGGACGCGGTGGAGTTTGAGGTGGAGCTGTTTGACTTCGAGCGGGAGGGCCACTGGCAGGTGCGTGTGTTGGGGTGGTGGCAAGGGTGTGTGTTCGGGTGGTAGTGGAGACATGCCTAGCTGATGACAGGGGTGTTGCGGTTTGATAGTTGCAGGGGCTCGGGCATGTGGGTCTTTCTTAGAAAGGAACGCCAGGGGGTTATCCGGGCTTTGGCGTGAACATAAGTGTTGCGGTGTTGTGTACAAGCAGTGACCCGCGTGGGCGTGTTGAGCGAAGGGTGCGTGCCTGAGGTTGGTGAGGAGGAGGGAGATTGAAAGGAGGAGTACTGCTCCGTAGGTATGCTGGAGGCAGCGGATGGGGCAGGCCAGGGCGAGTCCAGGGGCTGGGCAGCCCGGTATAGTCCTGGTTTCGGACGCATCGGATGGTGGGAGGAGGCCCTGGCCTCAGCTTAGCCCAGGCTGTGCCCCTCTCCCCTTTTCCCCGCCTGACTGAATTCTGCTGCCCCCGGCCCCTTGGCACCCCTCGTCAGAACCTGTCGTTCGAGGAGCGTTACGTGCTGGCGGACCGCCTTAAAGCAAAAGGCAACGAGCTGTTCAAGAAGCAAAAGTTCAAATTCGCGAAAGCCAGGTGGGCGTGCTTGGCTTGACAGCTGCGCCCTACTTTGAGCGCCCTATGAGCTAGTGTGCTCACTGTATGGTCCTGTACATGCTGTTGGTGGTTGGGATACATGCCGGGACGTCTCGAAGCCTTCTGAGGATGATGGCACGTATGCATTCCACTTATCTCAGTACGGTACCGGCCAGGGTCTGCTGCTCACGGCTGCACCCGGTTGTTGCCTTGCTACTGCGATTGCCATCGCCACTGTCAGTGCTGCTGCCTTTGGTTCATGCTTCTGTTGATGCTGATTGTGCTTATGCCAGTGGCACTGTCACTGCTGATGTAACTGCTATTCCTGCGGTTACTGCCGTTGTGTAGGTACGAGCGGCTGTTGCGAATGCTCGAGTCAACGCGGGACTTCGACACAGACGAGCAGGTGAGTGGGTGCGGGTGGCGGGAAAGCAGCCGTGGTGGTGCAGCTTGCGGATCGTGTTGGGGCCGGAGCCATGTTGGACCAAACACACAGGCTTTTAGACTGGCCAAACACAGGCTTTCACAGTATGACTGGGCGCATACCTTGCGCCTGGTATGTGCGGAGGTATGTTCCGTAGCTTGCATTCGGGGCGATGCTTGGAAATGGCGCCCACCTGGGAGAGGGTAGGGCACCAGCACATGGCAAATAAGGTTACAGAGCACGTCCCCTCCGGCTTCCACGCGTGCCGTGTAGTCCGCACCCTTCACTATGCATGAATAAGCGAACAGGTGTCGCGTACTGATGAGTGAAGGCCGGCGGTGCTGGGTGATGGGCTACCCAGGGCTACCTGGTGCTCCCTCGCTCGGTACCATAACACCCCCTAATACACACCGGTTCACATGCACACACGTGTTTCCCGCATTGACAGCTACAAGGTGGCGGTACTTAGGCAACCTTGCGCTGTGCTGCTCTGTACCCTCAACATGAACACACACTTCCTAACACATATCGGTTCACATGCACCCACAGGTGTCGCGCATCGACGGCTACAAGGTGGCGGTGCTGGGCAACCTGGCGCTGTGCTGCTCGGGGGCGGCGGAGTACGCGGCGGCGGTCGCCTTCTGCGAGAAGGCCCTCGAGTAAGTGTGTCGTACGGGCGTACGGCGGCACGACAGCCGGTTTCCGTACCGTATGCTTGGTTGCTGTGTGACTGGTTGCGTGGGTGGGCTGGGTGTCTGTGGAGCTACCGGTATGGCGATTGTGCTGGACCCGCAGTCGGTTGGAGCAGGCGCTGGAGTGGTGGGTGGTTGGGTTAATATCGATGCGCGGGGGCAGGCAGGAGGCATTCGTTGCATGCCCCTCACACCGGGTGCGCATGCCTTGCATCAATTGTGGTCGTCAAACGTCGCCCCCAGCTCAGCCCCCACCCCTCATGCACCCTAGTCCACGTGCGTTGCTCATGCTTCCAAGGTGCTCCTGCGCCTGACCCATCCCCCCCTACTGACCACCTTAGCCCCCGCCCCTGATCTTATGACCCTTGACCCACCACCCGCTCCTGACCCATGCCCTCAACTCGGCCCCTACCTGCCCCTACACCTAAGCCGTGGCCTCAGACGTAGCTCTTGCACCTGGCCTGTGACCCCAACACTCCATACCCCACACCCCACACCTCACACCCGACTCCCCACTCCCCACTCCCCACTCCCCACTCCCCACACCACACTCCCCACACCACACCCCAGGTACGAGCCCGAGAATGCCAAGCTGCACTTCCGGCGCGGCAAGGCGCTCAGCCTCAAGGGGGACTACGAGGAGGCGGAGGACGCTCTCAAGATGTGGGTGGGGCGTTGAGCTGGCTGTTTGCGGCTGTACCTTGACAACACGGTGTGCGCTTGCGCTGAGTACATGGATGTATAGGTATACCGTGTGCGCTTGCTCTTTGGGCCCCCTTTGGGCCCCCTTTGGGCCCCTCCGGACCGCTCTGAGTATATGGGTATGAGGGGTGCGCTGAGCGTGTGTACAGCGGGTCTGGGCAGCACGCAACGGACGCAGTTGGGCACGGGCTTTGGGGTATTGCATGTGGCAGGAGTGTGCCAACTGGGTCCGTTGCGCTTTATGGTCTGCACAAGTCCTTCGTTTGTTGCAGCGGTTGATCCGGCCCTCTGCCCATCTGTCCACAGGGCTCTCGAGTACGACACATCCATCGAGAAGGAGGTGAAGGCCGAGATGGCAGCCAACTCGGAGCGGCACAAAGCGGCTATGCGCAAGCAGCGCAAGGAGTTTGGCAACTTCCTCAAGCGGTGACACGGGCTTCAAGGGGGCTGAAGGGTTGCTGGACGTGGAGGTCTCCCTTGGCGCCCCTTGGTGACCCCAAGCAGGAGACCGCGTGTAAAGGAGCCATGGATCCTCTGCCGGACCATCAAAGCGCGTTGATTATTTATAACGGCTAACAGATTCATCTTTCACCTCTTAAGTACATAACATGCGTCAAAGTCAGACATGCTTACCGAACATCCTCTTTTGCAAGCAGCACGTTCCGGACTGCCAAACCAGGAGGAACTGAACCAAGCACGAAAGGACGCATGTGTTACTCGGCAAAGGCTCAAGACTGTGCAGGGCCTTGCGGAGCTGTCGCAAGCTGAGCGCACAGTTTCCCGGTGCAATTTGCAACGAGGCGATGATGTTGGACTCATCCGGTCCGCTTGCCTTTTATCAATACAACTGCAAAAGCAAGGCACTAGCTCAAAGTCGGTCGGCCACTTCCATGGTCTCCTCGACCAGGTTTTGCGCATGCGAGAAGCGCGCGCTGCTCCTGGGTCAGCAACAGCATTACATCCAGAACACATACTTGCAGCCTCGGGGCGCAGCGACGATGTCCTGTCGCGGCCGGTGCTTCGGCTCTCGGGTTCCTGGGCTGTCAAGCAAGGGCGTGGCCACAACCTCCGGACCGCGGCCTCCCAGCACAGCAACACCCAGGACCAGGACCCAATGGACACATACAGTAAAGCCTACTTAGGGGGGCGTCGAAGGACGGACCAAGCGTCCTCCCCAAGCAACAGCAGTGGTGATGACAAGGGTGGCACGGTGGTCAGGGCTGTGCCCAGTCGTGGTGGTGTCAGCCGCTTCTTCGGCAGCGTCCTAGACAGCTGCAGGGTTGGTCCACGCGCCGTAGAAGCCCCAGCCAAGGGGGCCCCTGCACCAGCCTCCAACAGCGCAAGTCAACAACGTGCCCATGGCCGAGCGCAACGAGTCCTGGCCACGTCAGATGACGCAGACGCGACAGCATCAACCCCAAGCAGCGATGACGCAAGGCATGTGCGCAGTACCGAAGACCCGGCCTCACCCAGGGCCGGCCGGGGTACGGCATGTACGGGAGCGGTGGACCGGCACGCACCTCAGCCCCAGCAACCGCAGCCCAGCGCCCCATCGGCTGCCCCCAACAGCTTTTCCCTGCAGCAAACCGGCTCCGCCCCCAACGCCGTCACCACGTCAGGCATGCACACTGCGCCACTCTCCACCAGCCACGTGGATGCACGACGTCCGGCCAAGCCGTCGTTCCGGCCCGCCGCAGACAAGCCCAGACGCCTCGCAATCAAGTCCTACCCCGACGGCCCCTCCTCCACTTCGTCCTCGCCCTCCTCCTCGTCGTTGACCTCCTCCTCTTCCGACCTAGCCGCTGGGCGGTACCCCAACCGCATGCGGTTCCGTCCCTGCGGGCCCACACAGCCTCGCGGCAACAGCCGGGAGGGCAAGGCAGGACGCCGTGAGCGGCAGACGTACCCGGCATCCGGCGGTGCCGGAGGCCGCAGGACCAGGGCCGGGGGGCGGTGCGGGGTGGACTGGCAGCGGGAGCGGGACCAGGGGCGGCTGCTGCGTGGCGACTCTGACACGGGGGAGGAGGCGGACAGAGGGCGCGTAGCGGCGGTGGTAGGGAGAAGCAGGGCGGTGGACAGGGCAAGGGGCGAGGAGCCCCGGGGCTCAAGGCGCATGCCAGGGCCGAGGCACATGGGCAGAGGCTACAGCGGTGCTGGCCGTGAGAAGGACGAGGATGAGGAGGGGCGGTGGGAGGAGGAAGCGGCTGAGCGGTGGCAGCGGAGCAAGCAAGGGCCAGGAGGGATCCCGAGCGCCCGTGGCCCGCCAAGGCCGTACAGTGCATGGCGGGAAGACACGGACGAGCTGCAGGCGCACCTCAACCAACCGGCTCTGCATACCCGCAGTGCTGCCAGCGGTCCGGGCGGCAGTGGAGGCAGCGGGGCTGGAGACGGGGACGGCCAGCCGCCTGTCGGCACGACGCTGTGGCAGCGGCGGTGGGAGCAGCGCAGGCGCTGCGAGCAGCAGCTGGGGATGGACTCGAACGAGGGTTCGCAGCACGGGGCCGAGGGGCAGGAGCGGGGCCAGGGGGATCAACAGCACATTGGCCAGGTGGCGGACATGGATTTGACCGATGGTGATGGTGGGTATCGCCAGGGGTACGGAGATGGCTACCGGCATTCGTCCAGGGCGGCTGCGGCGGGGTCGGGATCGGTGCATAGCAGCACGTCGCCGCTGCTGAAGAGCGCGGTGCGCAGTGCGGCAGCGGCGGTGGAGGCGGCAGTGATGGCGCTCGGGGGCTTGCATGGAGGTGGAGAGGGCTGCGGAGGCGCCGGAGGCGGAGAAAGCAGCGCAGGCAGTGCTGGCAGCAGCCCACTCCGCGGCTCAGTGCACATGGGGCACGAGGCCAGGGGTCGTGTGGAAACCGCTGGCGGTGTGGCTGCTGGCGCGGGGTGGCCTGTGTCCGGCGGACTTGTCCCTACTGGGTCAGTCAGGCCGGGGTCTGCAGGTGGCTCGTTGGGCGGTGTACGGGGTGGCAGCCGACTGAGCTTGGAGCAGCAGCCGCAGCAGCAGCGGCGGCAGCTGTGGGATGAGCAGGGGCAGGGGCAAGGGCAGGACCAGGGCGGTGCACACCCCGACCTTAGCTACCTGCTGGATAGCCCAGTGGGGAGCGAAGGTGGCGCGTCCAGCGTGGCATCCGTGCATGGGGTGGTGCGGGAGGAGGCTGGGGCAGGGCGCGGGCGGCTGGGCACTCAGGGGAGGGGCAGGCTCGAGGCTGGGGTCGATGCAGGGGGGGACAGGGAGCTCATGGTGAGGTCTCTGGCGGAGGGCCTTGGCGCCGCCGCTGCTGCGCATGCAGCTGCGCACGCGCGTGTGCGTGTGCAGCAGCCACAGCAGCTCCAGTCCCAGCCGCAGCAGCCGCAGCCTGGATACCCACAGCCGCAGTCAAGAGCGCCACGAGCGCCACGTGCATTTGCCGGGCAGCAGGCCCATGGGGGCACGGCGGTTGGCGGAGGAGGGGAGTTCGGGTTGCCCGATGCAGGTGAGGCTAAGCAACTTGGGGGCAGTACAGGTGCCACTCGGTGACATGGCGCACTTGGGCCGGGGCCTATCGTAAGCGATTACGTCCATATGGATCATGCACGGGGCCTGCGGTGTTCTTCCTTACGCCTTGCTGCCGAGTGCTCCGGTGCAGGTGGCCTCGCCACTTTGGGCGTCGTTCATGCGCAGCTTTCGCTGTCGCATGACTGAGCTTCCTCAGGGCACAAGCTCGTTTACCATCCTGCACGCGCAACAACCCATGCATTGCCTGTGAGCTCAAGCGTCCATGTGTGCCCCACGCGCGAATGTGCAGCGCTCGAGCCAAAAGCCGCTGGTGACTTGATTGATACCTTGTCCTTGCTCCGCCGCAGGTGCTGGGGGCCGGGCTGAGGATTGGCTATCGTCGTGGCTACAGCAGCAGATGCTCGAGCATGAGCAGCAGCCCACAGCCTCCGACGGCGGCTTCGGCATGCTGGAGCTCCCGCCCCCCGCCGCTGCTGCTGCTGCGCCCCGCAGCGCTCCGTACCCTTCTCCATCTCCCTCCCAGCGCCACACCGCCCCCACAGCCAGCCTCGGCCCCCATGAGCCCGCCACCCTCCTGCCACACCTTCACATTCCCTCCGAGCCAGCTCCCGCCCTCACCTCCACATTCAACCCCGCCCCGGCAGCCAGTGACGCCTTCACTTGGCAGCGTAGCTCAGCCCAGAGCCTCTCCGCCGTCCTGGCCTCCGCCCTCACAGCCATGGATTCCATGGGGTACGGCACTGCATCTTCCAGCCGCCGCTCCACGCAGGAGGCTCCCATCCCGCCCCTGCAGCTGCCCCCGCCCGACGCCCTGAGCCGTGCCGACCACGTCCCCTCACTCACACACCCTCGCCGCCGCGTCAGCACCAGCGTCGGCGGCAGCCCGCCCTCCCCACCCGCCAGCGCCCTCGCCGCTCTCCACAACGCAAACAGGGCAGCCTCATTCAGTGGCACTGGCGTTACTACAGTTAGCGCTTCACATGGGCGGTACAGCGCGCACGGCTCCCCTACCAGGCGCTCCCCCCGCTCCCGCCTCCCCTCGCCCCCGCCCTCCCCACCACCGCCCTCCTCCCTCCACGCCACAAAGCAGCAGAAGTCCCAGTCCTCACCGGCCCGAGGACAGACCCATGGGTCGCCTCGCGGGTCAGTCCGTGGCGGCGGCGGCAGCACCCGCACCAGCAGCCCCACCAAGCACCCCGGCAGCAGTCCCGGCAGCCCCCTGCCAGGGTCGCGCATTCCCGGCCCGCCCCTGAGTCCCACATCCCCTACGCCACGCATAGGGGACGCAACCTCGCCACGTGCGTTTGGAAGCCCAGCAGGGGCCTTTGCCGAGGCAGGCACACAGGCATACCAGGGGGAGCCGCAGGGGCAGCGCGCAGTCAGTGCGTCAGGCAGGACCGGTGAAAGAGGTTCAAGGGGTAGCTATGCGGAGCAGTGGCAGCAGCGGCAGCAGTTGGCGAGGCCGGGTAGCCTTCTCGGCAGCAGTGCGGAGGGTGGGACGCTTGTGGACGTGCCGGGCCCTTTTAGGAGCGCTATGGAGCCAGAGCCATGCGATGTCCTTGCTGGTGGCAGCACCGGCGATAGCTGGGCAGGGCTGGGTAGCACCGCGGGTGCCGCCATTCACACAGTGCCGGGGGACGCAGGCGATCTGGGTGCAATGGATCCTGGGGCCCGGCTCCCTTTGCCGCCGCTGCCGCTAAGACCCCAGGAGCCAACAGCAGACCTAGGGCCGTGGCCTGCGCGGGCGCACGGCTGGGACTCAAGCGGCGGCGGCGGTGGCGGCGGCGACGGTGGCAGCGGGAAAAGTACACTGCAATCGCTGTCTCGCATGGGCCCGGTGGCGCAAGAGCTGTCCTACGGCCCAGGAGCTACCCTTGAGGCTGCAGGCCTGCACCCGGGCGGTGAACCCAGTACCAACACGTTTAGCTGGGGTCCAAGCGCTGCGGCGGCTGCTGGCGCTCCTATGAATGCTACCGCGGACCCAAGCATCAGCATGTGGCGGGAGGTGGCGGCGGTGGTCGCGGCGGCAGCAGCAGCGGACGCGGGTGCTGGAGCTGGCCGTATCGGGCCACCGCCAGGCGCCGGCTCCGGCTGGCCGTCACTTGGCGGTGATGGCGGCAGCGACGGCGGTGGCGGCAGCAGGAGTGGGGGCCCAGGCTTGGAGGCCTTCTCTCGGCCGATCAGCAGAACTGCTGCTGCCGCAGCCACCGGTCGCCATGCAGCTGTGGCGGCAGTGGCAGCAGCCGGCGGGCTTGGATGGAGCAGAAGTGGGAGTCTTGGCGGCGTGGACAGCCTTGGAGGGGCCGGTGGCAGCGGTGGCGGTCGCAGTGGGGGTGGGGGTACAGGCGACCTGGAGCTGCTGTTGTGCAGCACCTCGAGTGCGGGCTGGGCCCGGCTGCGGGAGGATGTGGATCGGGCTCTGGCTGTGCTGGTGCCGCAGCAGCAGCTGCTGCAGCAGCCCGCGTGGCGCAAGGGGAGCGAGGGCGGGCTGGGAGCTGGTGTCGGTGGCGGTGGTGGTGGGCATGGGGATGGGGATTCCAGAGAGATCGGTCGCGAGGCGAGCTTGAGGTTCGGGGTGGGGCGGGGACCCTTGGCTCACAGTGGGGAGGAGGGTAGCGGGGTCGGGGTGACGGGCGGGGTGTATGGGCAGCAGATGGAGCCTGAGGGCGTGCAGGGGGGAGCTTGGGGGCTGGAGGCAGCGGATGCAGACGGCTCCGAAGCTTGCGGCCGGGGCGAGTTGGATGCTGAGGGCATGGGTGCCGCGGAGGGTGTTAGGGGGGCCCTGACCGTCGAGGCGGAGCAGTGCGCAGCGCCTGCCTGGGCTCAGTGGAGCTCGGGCGGAGGGGGGCCAGGTGCGCAGCAGCTCGAGGTGCACAAGGAGAGCAGCAGCGCTGTGGCGGTGGGCGGTGCCGGAGCTGTCCATGTTGAGGTGAAGGCCAGTGCGGGCCTGCCGTTGGGTCGTGATTCGCCCCGGACGCAAGAAGGGGGCGAGGGCGAGTGTGGGGTCCCAGGAGGTTGGAAGGATGCGGACTCACGGCCAGGGAGCAGCGGGGCAGCCTTGTGGCAACATGAAGAGGAGGCCGGGGAAGAGCAGGAAGAGGAGGTCGGGCCGCCAGGGGCTGCCGAGGGGCTTTACCAGAGCCGCCATGCCCACAGCTTCGGCAGCAGCGTTGGCGGCAGCGGTGGCAGCAGCCAGGCGTGCAGCGCCGTTACCGTCGTCAGCCTGGCTCCACCAGTTCCCGACGAAGGGCACCAACCCTTTGGGGAGCTTGGGGAAGGGGAAGGCAGCCCCTCCTCCTCACCCCCTCAAGCTGCACTACCAGACCCCACACACACGGCCGCCGAGGCGTGGGGCCACGCGGCCAGCTGGCTGCCGCCTCCAGTCGCGCCCGGCGGCCATGTGCCCACTACAAGCAGCGACAACGACGAGCCCCGTAGCCCCGATGCGCAGCAAGCCCAGCCGCCGACGCAGGTCCACAGCCACACGGCCACGTGGCCGTCATCTGTGGCTGGTGCCCTCAGCACGGTCCCGCAGGCAGCTACGGACCTCAGCATGGCGGCCGCCGCTCCACAGCACACCGTATGCAGCAGCGCCAAAGGGGCAGAGGCGAGTCCGCCCTCTCCCGAGCCATGCGCCTCGCCCCAGCTGCAGCCCAGCGGCAATGCTTGCAGCCCGGTTCCGGGAAGCGCGCCCCCGGCTCCCGTGCACCCCTCCCGTCCTAGCTCGCCACGGCAATGGGGCAGCGATGTGCACCTACCACCTGACAGTGGCCACGGTAGCACGGTTGGCAGTGAAGGCACGTGGGAGTGCGGTAGTGGGAGCGGCAGTGTGGAGGGTTCCCTGCCCGGCCTGCCGCCCACGCAGCTGCCCCGCTCCTCAAGCACCGGCGAGCTAGCATCCTCGCAGAGCTTCCTTGCTGCAGTTGGTGGTGCCGTCCCGGCTGCGGCCGAGGCCGGTGCTGCGGACGGCCCTGGCTCGCCGACGCAGCTGCTGTCCCCGCCCGCCTCCGGGGGCGCGTCAGGCAGCGAACCAGCTGCCGTACAGCGGGCTGGCAGCAGCCCCGACCGGGAGGTCCCGGTCCCGCCGCCGCCTGTGCGTATGGGATTGGGGGCAGGCAGCCCCGCTCAGCATGGGGTAGGCGCCTCGCTGGACGCCCAGTCACCGCCGCCGTGTTTGCCTTGCAGTGAAGGAGAGGAAGAGGAGAAGGAGGAGGAGGGGGGCAGAGGGGGAGGAGGACAAGGAGGGCAGTGTGGGAAGGGGGAGGTGGAGAAGACGGAGGAGAGCATTAGAGGGGAGGGGGAAGGGGAGGAGCGGATAGGGGAGGAGAGGATAGGGGAGGAGGGGGACGGCGAGAAGGGTGTGGAGG